>Ga0316222_1000952_pt1 | contig 38801 bp, 37 predicted proteins | sample TBH18011metaG_FD_206008 | JGI IMG/M metagenome (GOLD analysis project Ga0316222, IMG submission 206008) | Freshwater microbial communities from Trout Bog Lake, Wisconsin, USA - TBH18011 | ecosystem: Environmental > Aquatic > Freshwater > Lake > Hypolimnion/Profundal zone | place: USA: Wisconsin... | reverse complement strand
CGAATTGATTCCGACCATGCCGGATGTACGCCTGCGGCCTCTGATGGAAAAATTCTCGCAACTCATGCTGGAGCACAGGGCGTTCTCAGACACATTTGCGGCAGTATAAATGAGGGGATGGCTGAGCTGAACGATACCATGTGGAGAAGCGCGACTAACAAAGATATCCAGAAAATTTCCGCCGAAAAGATGGCATCATCTCTCTATAGGGAAGTTGACGGTGCCATTGAAGTGAGAGCGTGTGGGCTGGCGTCTGCAATCGTCCGATATATGACCTCCGCCTTTAACAGAGCGATGAGTCCAATCAGCGGCCTCGACATGCCACCGGGTTATACGAATCCATTCGAAAACATGCTGGGCGAAATCACCTGGATGAAGGATTACGTGCCCGACAGTTATGCGCGCTCGTGGGGTTCGGAGGAGTGGAAGGATATCATGGCCGGCCTCGACGCCAGCTACCTCGCCGCACGGGTCAAGGATAGTCTTGACCACCGCTCGGGCCCCTCGCCGATCGGCCTCCGCTGTCTCCACCTGATCATGCTGACTGGCACCCGCCCCGAGGAGATCCAGTCGCTCCGATGGGATCAAGTGGAGCCGTACATGACCAAGATCGCGGGTACCACCTTCAAGGTCGCCAGGATCGTCAAGGAACGGCACAAGACATGGGGCAAAACCGGACGGGCTCGGCAGATCATCGTCGCCAAGCTGGGACTGAAGGTGCTTGAAGAACAAAAAATTTGGCTTCAGGACAATGGCTATGCCGCCAGTCCGTGGGTCTTTCCAACCCCTGGCGGCAGGCGCATCAAAAAAGATGGAAGCCCCGCCAAACCCTACCTTGCCGACGTCAAAGACTATGCCAAAGCGGTGTCCGAAAGATGTAAACTTGATCTCGACCTACAGACCTATAATTTCCGGTCCGCGTACATCAATTTCGCGCTGGACTCCCTGGGCATGAACTGGCTTGAGGTGGTTGCGGAAAACGTTGGCCACGTGAATAGTTCAACAACCCTGCGATATTATCAACGCAACCGTCTTGATCGATTGATTGAGGGCGCCGTGAAGACGGATCACGCCTTTTCGGAAATGATCGCCTCTGAATAACACAAAAGCTTTTGTTCTGGAGATCCGCCTCGCCACATTGCAGCGGGTCGGTTGCGCCAGCTCGGCGGCGGCGGCCACGGCCAGCGCGGCCATGGCGTTCCCGTGGCTGCTCAGATAGTCCGCCGCCTGACACGATACAGCACTGCCTCTCGGCGGACCCAACCATTCACTCCGCCGCCACCGCCGCGATGTCGTCGAAGGAGGAATGGCACTTACGATACAGCTCGCCGTACAGCCCACCGGCGGCCAGCAACTGATCGTGGGAGCCTTGCTCGACGATGCGGCCCTGCTGCAACACGATGATGCGGTCGGCGCCCTGGATGGTGGCCAGGCGGTGGGCGATGATCAGGCTGGTGCGGCCTTTCAGCAGCACCTTCAGCGCCTCTTGCAGGTCGAGTTCGGTGATGCTGTCAACGCTGGCGGTGGCCTCGTCCAGCACCAGAATGCGGGGATCGGCGACCAGGGCACGGGCGAAGCTGAGCAATTGCCGCTGACCGATCGACAGATTCTGGCCGCGCTGGCCCAAGGGAGTGTCGTAGCCCTCGGGCAGACGCATAATGAACTCATGGGCGTGGACCGCCTTGGCGGCGGCGATGACGTCGTCGCGGCTGGCGCCTTTGGTGGCGTAGCGGATGTTGTCGAGCACGCTGCCAGTGAACAGGAACGGCTCCTGCAACACCATGGTGACGGTGCGCCCCAGCGAGTCGAAGCTGACATCGCGGACATCAAAGCCGCCGACCTTCACCGAACCGCTCCAGACGTCGTAGAAGCGGTGCAGCAGGGCGGTGACGCTGGTCTTGCCCGACCCGGTCGGCCCCACCAGCGCCACCACCTGATTGGGCTCGATGACGAAGCTGAGATCCTTCAGCACCGGCTGGCCCGGCTTGTAGCCGAAGGTGACGTGGTCGAACTCGATCCGAGGCTCGCGGGTGTCGAGCACGGTCGGGTTGGGCTTTTCCTCGATGCCCACCGCCACGTCGAGCACCTCGAAGATGCGGTAGCCGGCGGCCATCGCCCGCTGCATCACGGTGTATTGCTGGGACAGGGTGCGGATCGGGTCGAAGAAGCGCTGAACGTAGAAGATGAAGGCGACCATCACGCCGACGTCAAGGTCGCCGCCGATCACCGCGCCGCCGCCGACCACCACCACCACCGCCTGGGCGATGCCGGTGAGGATATCGACGATCGGCACCATCAATTGGGCCGCCTTCGACGAGGCCACTTGGGCGGCGAAGTTGCTCTGGGCCTTGGCCTGGAAGTCGGCGAAATTGGCCGCCTCGCGCCGGGCCTCCTGGACGATGCGCACACCGCCGATATTTTCGGCCAGGGCGCCGTTGACGATCGACGAGGTATCGCGGGCGCGGCGAAAGGTCTCCTTGACCCGGGGCAGCCACACCGCCCGGATCGCCACCAGCACCGGCAGCACCGCCAGGGTCAACAGGCCGAGGCGGAAATTCATCGTCAGCAGCACGGCGACGATGCCGAACAGCAGCACCAGATCGCCGATCGCCGACACCGAGGTTTCCAGGAATTCCTGCAACGAATTGACGTCGCCTTGCAGCCGCGACATCAGCCGGCCGACATGGGTCTGGTCGAGAAAGCTGAGCGAGACGTCTTGAAGGTGGCCGAACATGGCGCGGCGCAGATCGAAGATCACCCGCTGGGCCAGCCGCGCCGACGACCATTCGTGCAGGAAGCCGGACACCGAATTAACGACGACCACCGCCACGAACAGGCCGACGCTCCATTCCAAGGACAGCCGCCCGCCATGGCCGATCACCCCATCCACCGCCTGGCGCAAGATGATCGGCAGGGCGACTTGCGAGCCGACGAAGACGATCACCGCCGCCAGCGTCGCCCACAGGGTCAGCCGATAGGGCCGGACATAGCCGAAGAAGCGCCGCACGATGCGGGTGTCGAAGGACGAGAAGATGTCCTCGCCCAGCACGCCCTGATGCAGCACGCCGCCCATGCCGCCGCCGCCGCCGCCGCCACCGCCGCCGCCGAAAATGCCCATGCTCATGCGTCGTCCCCCCCCTGGCGGGATTGCAGCCGGTACAGCTTGGCGTAATGACCGTCGGCCGCGACCAAGACCTCGTGGGTTCCCCGCTCGATGATGCGGCCATGGTCGAGCACGATGATTTCGTCGGCGTGCATCAGCGAAGACAGGCGGTGCGAGATGATCACCGTGGCCATGGCCCGGGTGGCATCGAGCAGCGCCTGGCGCACCCGGTGTTCGGTGGCGGCGTCCACCGCCGAGGTGGCGTCGTCGAGCACCAGAATCGACGGCTCGGGCATGATGCCCCGCGCGATCGATAGCCGCTGGCGCTGGCCGCCCGACAGGGTGACACCGCGCTCACCGATGCGGGTGCGATAGCCCTCGGGCAGGGTTTCAAGATGATCGTGCAATTGCGCGATGGCGGTGGCGGCGATCCAACGGCTTTCGTCGGCTTCGGGGTCGGCATAGCTGACATTGGCCGCCACCGTATCGTCGAACAGGAAGACGTCCTGCTGGATGACCCCGACGGTGCCCCGGAGCGAGTGCAGCGTCAGGTCGCGGATATCGATGCCATCGATGCTGACGCTGCCATTGGTGACGTCGTAATAGCGCGGGATCAGGTGGGCCAGCGTCGATTTGCCCGCTCCCGGCGGCCCGACGATGCCCAGCGTTTGCCCCGGCCCGACCTGGAACGAAATGTCCGCCAGCACCTTGTGGTCGCCATAGGCGAAATCGACATGGTCGAAGCGCAGCACGCCTTGGGGCGCGACCAGATCCCGCGCCCCCGCCCGGTCCTTGACCTTGGGTTCGAGGTCGAGGATCTCGAACAGCCGCACCCCCGACGAGGTCGCCCGCGCGCTGGAATTGACGATCATGTTGATCTGACGCACCGGCAACTGAAGGATCATCATGAAGCTGAGACATTCGGTCAGTTGGCCGACGCTCATCAGCCCCTGCTGCACCCGGTGGCCCCCAACCCACAGCACCGCCGCCATCGCCAGGTGGAACGCGCCGCCCATCACGCTGATCGAACTGGAACGAACGGCGATGCGGTGGTTGGACAGCGTCAGGGCGGCATCGCCGGCGCGGTCGAACTTGGCCATCTCGAAGGCCTTGGCGGCGAAGGCGCGGACCACCCGGATGCCTTGGAGGTTCTCTTCCATCGCCCGGGTCAACAGCGACATGCGTTCTTGCAGCCGGGTCCAGGTCAGGCGCAGATGCAGCCCGGTGCGGATCGCCCGCCAGGCGACGAAGGGCACGAAGCTGAGCGCCAGCGCCGCCATCACCGGATCGCTGGCCACCAGCATCGACGAGCCGAACACCAGCAGCGCCGACAGGGCGACGATGCGTTGCAGCCCGTTTTCGATGAAGCCGCGAATGCCTTCCAGATCGAGCATGCCGCGGGTGATCAAATCGCCGGAATGGGTCTTGTCGTGATAGGAAAAATCAAGCCGTTGCAGCTTCTCGAAAAATGCCAGGCGCAGATCGTAGGCGACCCGCTGGGCCACCCATTCGCCCTGGTAGCCGGTGACCATTTGCAGCAGGCCGCGCAGCGCGGCGGCACCGACCAGCAGCCCCGCCGTCACCGCCAGCGCCGAGCGGGCTTCGCCGGCATGGGACGCCAACAGCGAATGGGCCTGATCGACCGCCCGGCCCAGCAGCCGCGGCATGGCGATGTTGAACAGGGCCGAGCCCAGGCTGGCGACCATCGCCAGCGCCAGGTGGCCCCGGTGGCGCGCCGCCAGGCCCAGGATCCGCTTCAGGATGGTGGGCATGGCGGCGACGTCGATGGCGCCCGCCGTCTCCGGCCCGGCCAGCAAATCGCGCAGCCGCCGCACCGCCCCCGCCCCGGGTCGGGTCCCGGGAAAATCCGCTATGGCTTCGGGCATGTCACCGCCATGGGTCGAGCGCCGCCGCATCGGCGCCGGCGATGCGGCCACTGATGACGACTTCGCTGAGATTGCCGCCGAGCAAATAGAGGTGGCCGAAGAACGAGCCCAATTCGCCCACCGAATACAGCCGGGGAATCGGCGCGCCATAGGGATCGACCACCCGTTGGCGTTCGTCGTGTTCGGGGCCGCCCTGGGTGTTGGTCAGCAGCGGCCACACCGGCACCACGTAAAAGGGCGCGGTGGCGATGGGCACGATGGTGCCCGGCGGCCGCTTGAAATCGGGATCCTTCTTGGCGGCGACGTTCTCGTTCCAGCGCCGCAGCGTCTCTTCCAGGATCTCGACATCCCATCCCTGGCCCTCGGCGATGGCCGCCACCGAGTCGTAGCGCTTGATCCAGCCGCGCTCGATCTCGGCGCTATTGTCGTCGCTCCAGACATAGCGATGCTCGGGATGGGCGGTCAGCGGGCTGGCGATGCGGCCCAGCTTGCGGCCCTCCTCGTCGAAGATCAGGTAGGCGGGAATGCGAGAATAATCGGGGATGTCGGGGTCGTAGGTGCCAAGCGGGCGGGCGGCGGTGTCTTGGACCGCCGGGTGCAGCTCGTTCATGAAGCGCTTGGCCGCCTTATCGACCACGATCCACGAGATCGGCCGGTCGGGATTGCGGGCGCCGCCGGGGGCGATGCGGAAGGCGGCGTCGAAATCGGGGAACTTGAAGCCGTAGGAGCCGTGGAAATGCCACATATGCCACAGCGCGGCGCCGACCTTTTGGGCCATCAGGATGCCGTCGCCGGTATTGCCGGGATTGCCCATGGCATAGACCGGGGTGGCCTCGAAATACTCGGATTTGAGCTTTTCGTTGAACTCGAAGCCGCCCGAAGCCAGGATCACCGCCCGCCGGGCCTTGATCGCGGTGCGGGTGCCGGCGAGGTCGGCCCAAACGCCGATGATGGCGCCGTCGCCGTCGGTGATCAGCGAGGTCACCGGCGATTCGAAGCGGATGGGAATGCCGCGGCTCACGACATTGTCCAGCAGCACCTTGAAGAAGCGCTGGCCGTTGAGGTTCTTGCCGGTATAGGCCCAATCATAGCCGGTGAAGCCGGGGATATCTCGAATCGAGATGGAATAGATGGCATCGGCCCCTGGAAAAGGATACAAGCCGGCGCCGCCATCGTCGCGCACCGCCACCTCGGCGCCGTTGACGGTGGCCAATTCGCGGACGTAATCGGCGATTTCAACCAAGCCCTTGGCGAAGGTGTCGATCAGCTTGTCGCCGACCCGGCCGCCCTGGGTCTTGGTCAGATATTGCACCGTCTTGCCAAGGTCCTTGGCCGCCTTGATGCCGCCGCCGGCCAGGATGGTGATGCCGCCGGCATTCTTCATCTTTTCCAGCACCAGCACCTTGGCGCCGCTGTCATGGGCGTTGATCGCCGAGACCAGGCCGGCGCCGCCGGCGCCGACGACAAGCACATCGGTCTCAAGCGCCCAGTCGATGGATTTCGCGGTCATACTGGTCTCCTAATTGACGAAGCGGGCATCGACGATCTGGTCGATGTCGGGCTGATAGGTTTTGCTGATGTCGCCCAGGTCGCGGACGATGGCGACGGCGTTGAGCAGGGCTTGCGCGTCGATGGCCGGGCTGTCGCTCCACTTCGCCACGTCCTTGGTCAGCACCTGGCGCAGCAGCGCGGCATCAAGCCCCAGCGTCTTGTGGCCCAAGGCGACCAGTTCCTCGACATGGGTCTTGCCGTATTGGCGCGCCTCGCGCTCGGCCTGGAAATAGGCGCGGATGGTGTCGGGGTGCTCATTGATGAATTTGCGGGTGGCGAAGATGTAGCTGTGCTGGTAATGGCCGAAATACTTGTCGGCTTCGGCCAGGATCTTGCCGACTCCCTCTTGCTCGGCGCGGGTGGCATAGGGTTCGCCCAACACCGCCGCCGCCAGCCGCCCCGATTTCAGCGACACGTAGCCGTTGCCGCCGGCGCCGTAGGCGATCTTGCCGACATCGGCGTCCGTTAGTCCGTGGGCCTTGAGGATCACCGCCAGCGCCTGGGACGAGCCGCCGCCGACCGAGGCGTAGCCGACCAGTTTGCCCTTCAATTGGGCGACATCGGTGATTTCCGGCCGCCCGACCAGGATGAAGGGCTGCCCCTTGCGCGGCGGCGAACCGACCACCCGGATCGGCAGACCGTGGCTGATGGCGGTCAGCACCGGGGTGCCCACCGAGCCCATGTCGATCTGGTTGCTGGCCGCCGCCGCGGTCAGTTCCGGGCCACCCGAGAGGAAATCGACGAATTGCAGGTCAATGCCGTATCTGTGGTAAAGGCCGTTGGCCACCGCCACCCGCTGGTACAAGGTGCCGACCGAGGCGCCGAGGTCGCCGAGGCGAAGCGTCTGGTCGGCGAAGGCCGGAGTGGCGGACAAGACGGCAAGCAGCAGTATTGCCCTGAAGATAAACGTCATGAAGGCGTCCTTTTTTCTTGTCGTCATCCCCGCGAAAGCGGGGATCCATGCTGGCCACGGTTGCGCTGACTGACACATGGATTCCCGCCTTCGCGGGAATGACGGCCAGGAAGGCGGGTACTTAAAGGAACCTCAGATCCAGCCAGGTCTTGGGATCGAAGGACGCCGTCGGCTTGATCTCCTTGAATTCCTTCAAGACCTCGACCGCGTTGGCGGTGCCTTCGACATCGACCTCGAAGCCGGGATCCCAGCGGCGGAACTGCTCGTCGAAATAGGCGCGGATCAGCTCCTTCTTCATCCGCACCCGTTTCGCCGAATACTCGATCAATTCGTCCTCGTGGGCCTTGGCGTAGTCCAGCGAGTCGCGGGTCGCGGCCAGATAGGCGCGGATCGCCTCGGGGTGGTCGGCGATGAACTTGTCGGTGGCGAAGACGTAGCTGTGCTGATAGCGGCCGAAATAGTCGCTGGCGGCGGCGATCAGCGTCCCCACCCCTTCATCCTCCAGCTTGATACGGGTCGCCTCGGTGGTGATCACCGCATCGACCTTGCCCGAACGCAGGATCATCTCGGCATCGGTGCCGCCGGTGGCGATAACGCTGACATCGTCGGGACCCAGACCGTTGGTTTTCAGGATCTTCAACAGGGCCTGGTGGTTGCCGCCGCCGAGGGCGCCGCAGGTCACCACTTTGCCCTTCAATTCCTTGACCGAGGCGATGCCCTTGCGCGCCACCAATTCGAAATTGTTGCGCTTGAGCGGCGGCGAGCCGACGATGCGGATCTTCAGCCCGAACGAGATGGCGGTCAGCACCGGGGTGCCGAACACCCCCATATCGACCTGGCCGCTGGCGACACCGGCACTGGCCTCGGCGCCGCCCTTGATGAAGTTGATGACCTGGAGATCGAGACCATGGCGGGCGAAGACGCCCTTCTCGATCGCCAGCGCCTGGGGCATTGAAGCCAGGCCGATATTCAGGTTGGCCATCCGCACCGGAACCAGCTCCGGCTCGGCGAAACAGGCCGTCGACACGAGTGCCGCGATGGCGAAAACGACGGTGCCAAGGACTCTCGACACCCGTGCCGACGGATTCATTCAGGACACCATTTCGACGAAGGCGTTGACGCGGTTTTGCAGCTGCTCGGTCTGCGTCCGGGTCATGTCGTCTTCGATGATGATGGTGGGGATGCCGGTCTGGGCCTTGATCTCATCGACCAGCAGCCGGGCGATCGCCGACTGGGTGTTGCAACCCCACTTGTAGAGGAACATCACCCCGTTGGTGCGCGACTTCTTGATCTGCTCGACCGTCCACTTGGCCCGCTCGACCAGGGGCTGTTCGTAGGGGTAGGACAGCACCGCCTTGGCCAGCTGGTAATAGGGCTCACCGGATTCATCGACCATCGTGGTGATGTCGCTCCAGTGGTTGTCGTTGCCGACGATGATGCCGCCGGCTTCCTCGGTGCGGAAGTCGTTGGGGAACACGCAGGAACCGCAGACGAATAGGCGGGCGGCGTTATCGACGATACCCCGGGTCTTGTGGCCTTCCCGGACCCGCTTCTCGATGTAGCCCTTGGCTTCACGGAGGATCGACAAGGACGCCACCGGATCGCCGTGGACCTCCATGCCGCCCAATTGGAACAGGTCGCGGCGGTCCTTGCCGTTGGTCGGCGGATGGGCCGCCGACCACCACAGATCGGCGATCTCGACCGACAGGCGGCGGCCTTCGTTGTGCAGCTTGATCTCGGCGGCCAGGTCGTCCTCGGTGGTGGTGCGGCCGGTCTTCTCGTCGATGGTCCGGGTCAAACGACGCAGGTTTTCGGCGAAATACTGGATCGCCCATTCCTTGTCCTTCTGGTGGTCGAGCGGATAATCGACCAGCAGCAGCTTGACCTTGTCCTTCTTGGGACCGTGACGGTGGGCCTCGGTGCCATAGGAGACATCGGAGCAGCGCAGCGCGGTAAAGGGCGCCACCATGTCGGCCGGCACGTTGCCTTCCTGGATGTGCTCGTAGCCGGCCGAGTTGCAGACCTCGAAGCTGATGGCGCTGTAGGCCTTTTGCTTCTCCTCTTGGCTCTCCAACTCGTCTTCCCGCCGGGTGCGGCCCTCGCGCTGGCGCCGGGCCCAGATGCCGGTGCTGGCCGGGCGCAGGGCGATGGCGCCGGCGGCGTAATAGGGATCGACGCTTTGGCCGCCCTGGACGAAGACGATGGGATGACCGTCGGCCTGGGCCTTGGTCATGCGGTCGTGCATGGTCATCAGCAGGTAATTGTGCTTGAGCGTGAACGGAATGGTCACGTCATGGGACAGCCGGCCGGTGAACAGGTTGCTGTTGTCGTAGAGGTTGGGGAACTTCACCGGCCCGACCTTGGTCAGGTAGTCCCACACTTCCAGCGCGGTGACGCGCGAGCCGTCGCGGAACTCGATGTCGGCGGTCTGGATGAACTCGTCGCGGATCTCTTCCGGGTAGCGGAAGACCGCGGCGTTCTCCAGGAGGTGCTTGGGGACGGTGTTCATGCGGCAACTCCAGTTTCGGCTTTGAGCTTGATCATTTCGACAAAGGCTTCGACTCGGGTGCGGATCGCTTCGATGTCGGAGCCGGCGTATTCGGTGTGAAGTTCCAACAGCGGGATCCCCAGCGTTTCAAGGATGTCCTTGGTTTCCTTGGCCTTGAAGGTGTAGGGGTCGCAATAGCGGAGGGTGTGGTAGATGACCCCGTTGGCCTTGAAGACCTTGATCAGCGACTTCAGCCGGCGGATGCGGCCGTCGGTCTCAAGGTCGAGATAGGGCAGCGCGCCATGGGGGGTGCGGTGCAGGTAGCCCCAGGCGACGGCTTCCAGCGTCGGCTCCTTGATATCGACCTCGACATAGGGGATCAGCCCGGACCACAGATCGTCGCCGACGACGCGGCCGCCCAGTTGGTCGATGATGTGGATCAGCTTCTTGTCGCCGGGCGGAATGACGCTGCCGGAGATGAAGATGCGGGCCTCGTCGTCGTGCTTGGCGATCACCGCCGGCCCCACCGCCGCGACCAATTCGCCATGCAGGGCGCGCAGCAGGTCACGGTATTCGCGGCGGTCCAGCACGTAGCCGGCCTGGATGACGTCGAACACCTCTTCCCAGCTGATCACCGGATGCAGCGTCGCTTGATAATCGTAGATGGCGACGATCTCGTCGCGGATGTCGTTGTAGAGCGCGATCGACTCGGCCAGCTTCTCGGTGGTCAGCTTGTTGCCGGAGAAGGCTTCCAAACGGCTGACGAAGTTGCGTAATTCCTCGGTGAAGTAGGTTTGGGCCTCGTCGAGATAGAAGTTGCGCGGCACGCCGATGATGTACACTTCCTTTTTGAAGTAGTACTGGATGACCTCGGCGGTGCGGAACGTCTGCAAGCAGGTGGCGTCGAAGGCGTAGACGTCGCTGTTGGTGATGTAGGGGTCGGTCCCCTCGGCGAACAGCCCGACGGTTTCCCGCACGTAGACGCAATTCTTGGTCGAGATGTAGCGACCGCCCAATTCGACCAGGGCTTCGCTGCCGCCGAGGCCGATCCGGATCGGCACCAGGTCGAGGGCGAAGATCAGTTCCTCGGGCAGGGTATAGCCCTGGAAACCCACCACCTTGGCGCCGGCGGCGCGGGCGGCGGCCAGCTCGGCCGGACGCGCGGCCAGCCTTTGGGCGATTACTTCCACTGTTTTCAGTGTCATGTCACATTTCCCGTTTCGGGTTGAGAATTGATTAGGCGATTTTCCAGTAATCGAGCTTGTGGCTGACGTAGGACAGACTGCGGTCGATGATCACGCCGAAGGCGGCGATGACCACCACGCCGACAAAGACGATGTCGATTTGAAAGGTCGCGCCGGCGTATTGGATCAGGTAGCCCAGGCCCTCGGCGCCGCCGAACACCTCGGCCGCCACCACGCCGAGCAAGCCGCGGCCCATGGCCAGGCGCAGGCCGGTGAGCAAGAACGGCACCGAGGACGGCAAGGCGATGGTCTTGAACAACTGCCACTCGCTGGCGCCGTAGGCGATGCCGACCCGCTTGTAGTCCTGGTCGATGTTCTGCATCGCCACCTGCATGTTGACGATCAACGGAAACACCGCGCTGAGCAGCACCAGGGCGATCTTCGAGCCCTGCCCCAGGCCGAACCAGATGATGAAGACCGGCATCAAAGCGATGCGCGGCATGGTGTAGAAGGCCGAGATCAGCGGGCTGAGGGCTTTGTTGAACCACTTGAACCAGCCCAAAGCGACGCCAATCGGCACCCCGAACGCCACCGCCATGGCGAAGCCGGAGAGGAACACCTTGCCGCTGGCGATGGTGTGCTTCAGCAGCGTGCCGTCGCTGATCAGTTCCCAGGCCGCCAGCACCACCTTGGTGGGCGAGCTGGAGAACATCGGATCGACCCATTCATAGGTCGAGGCCGCTTCCCATAACGAGAACAGGGCGACGAAGACGGCGCCGCTGAGCAGCAATCCGGTGGCGTTTTCCAGCAGCTTGCGCCGCCTGAAGTCGGAGCGGTCAGATCTCATAGGACCATTCTTTCTTCTTGGGGGCGCTCTGGTGGATGTGGGCGAAGATCTCCTTGACGTGCCGGTCGAATCCTTCCTCGAACTTGACTTCGGGGGCGCGCGGGCGCGGCAGCTTGATCTTGATTTCAGCGACGATGCGCGCCGGCCGGGTCGAGAACACGATCACCCGGTCCGACAGCAGCACCGCCTCATCGATCTGGTGGGTGACCATCAGCACGCTCTTTCTGGTCTTGTCCCAGATCGACAGCAGCTCATTCTGCATGCTCTCGCGGGTGATGGCGTCGAGCGCCGCGAACGGCTCGTCGAGCAGCAGCAGATGGGGGTCGGTGACCAGGGCGCGGGCGAGGTTGACCCGCTGCTGCATCCCCCCCGACAGGGCGTTGGGGTGGAAGTGCTCGAAGCCGCGCAGCTGGACCAGGTCGATGTATTTCTCGGCCTTGCGCCGCGCCTCCTTCTTAGGCGTTCCGCGCAAATCGAGGCCGTAGGTGATGTTGTCCATCACCGTGCGCCAGGGCAGCAGGGTGGCCTTCTGGAACACCACCGAGCGGTCGGGTCCCGGCTTGTTGACCTCGCGGCCGGCCACCGAAATGGTCCCCGACGACGCTTTCAGCAGCCCGGCCACCGCGCTCAGGAAGGACGACTTGCCGCAGCCGCTGAGGCCCACGACGGTGACGAACTCGCCCGGCTCGATCTGCAGGCTGACGCCACTGATCGCCTCGGTCAGCTCGCCGGTCTTCTGGTTCTGGTAGGTGACCACCAGATCGCGCACGTCGAGGATCGGCTCCGCGTCCGAGGACGCCGCCCGGGCAAGCGCCTCGTCGTAATCGGCGGCGACCGGGCTGGCCTGGGGCGGCACGGCGATTTCCCGCAACGAGGTCCCGAAATCACGGGCTGCGAAAGCTTCGTTCATGGTCCGCTGATCCCTTCCCGCCGCTCGGCATAAATGCTGCCGCTGAGACAGATATCGACGCAGACGCCGCACTCGGTGCAGGCCGCCGGGTCGATCCGGTAGACGGAGCCGGCGACGATCGCCGCCGGCTCCGGGCAGGCGTTCCGGCAATCGCCACAGGCCACGCAAGAGCTCGCGATGACGTAGGCCATGACCGGACTCCCCCCTACTGCGCCGCGACCGCGACGGCTTCCAAGGCCCGCTTGGCGTCCCGCGCCCCCAGGCTTTCGGCGAAGGCGGCGGCGCCGAGCGCGCCGGTCAATTGCGGATCGAACACCGGCACCACGATGTTGACCTTGAGCACTTCCTCGAGCGCCTTGCGCATGCCCTTGTTCTTGGCCACGCCGCCCGAGAAGTAGACGTCGCTGACGATGCCGACGCGGGCGAACAGGCCGGCGATGCGCTGGGCGATGGAATGGTGGATGCCGGCCTGAATGTTGGCGGGCTTCTCGCCGCGGGCGAGCAGCGAGATGGTCTCCGACTCGACGAACACGGTGCAGGTGCTGCTCATCGGCACCACGCTCTCGGCCTCCAGCGACAATTCGCCGAGGGTGGCGATCGGCACGTTGAACAGCCCGGCCATCACTTCCAGGAAGCGGCCAGTGCCGGCGGCGCATTTGTCGTTCATGGCGAAGTCGGCGACGCTGCCGTCGGCCTCGACCCGGATCGCTTTGCAATCCTGGCCGCCGATGTCGATGATGGTGCGGACATTGGGGAACAGGTAGTTGGCGCCCTTGGCGTGACAGGTGATCTCGGTCACCGTCTTCGAGGCGTAGGTCGCCGAGATGCGGCCATAGCCGGTCGAGACGATGTGGGTGACGTCGGAGCGCTCGAGCCCGGCATCCTTCAGCGCCTCGGCCAGCACCGCCAGCCCGCCCTCTTCCGAATTGAGCGCCGAGCGGATGATCGCCTTGCCGACGATCTCACCATCCTTGATGATGACGCCCTTGGTGCCCAGCGAGCCGACATCGATGCCGGCGTAAACACCCTTCACAACAGTCTTTTCGGTCATCGACCTCTCCTGAGTTTGACGCGTTTGAACTTAGAATCTGACCCGCGCGGTGCCGCCGATCATCAGCGGGGCGCCGGGCGTGCCGGTGTATTGCTCGGTGGTGGCGGAGCCGGAAATGGCGACCAGGTACTTCGTGTCGGTCAGGTTGTTGGCCCACAGCGACACGTCCACGGCGTCGTCGTACAGACGGGTGCCGATGCGCAGATTGGTGATGCCGTAGCCGCCGATCTGGGCGACCGGGGATAGGGTCAGCGTCAGATTCTGGGTCGAGCGCCAGTTGTAGTCGGCGACCACATAGCCGACCACGCCATCGAACAATTCGTGGTCGTATTCGACATTCAGATCCGTGGTGTAGCGCGGCGCGAACGGCGCCTGATGGCCGGTGTAGTCGCAAATGCCGCTGCCCTGCTCGATCGGGCATTGCCCGTTATGGAACGAGCCATAGGTCGCCAGATTGTCCGACCCCACCGCCGAAATCCGCCACTCGGGGGCGGGGCGGGCGGTCACCTCGAGTTCCAGGCCACGGCTTTTGATCGAGCCGACATTGGCAAGGTAGCTCGACGACGAGCCATTGATGTTGTTGGCTTGGGTGGTCTGGTAGCCCCAGACCAATTCATCATAGGCCGCCGCGTTGACTTGAAGGCGATGATCGAACCAGTTGGTCTTGGCGCCGATTTCGAAGGCGTCGGCCTTTTCCGGATCGATCGCCTGACCCGCGCCGGCAGCCAGCGCCTTGGTGTTGACCAGGGCCGGGGCGTTGACGCCCTTGGCGATCGAGCCGCGCGAATACTCGAAATAGGTTAGGATACCGTCATCGATTTTGTAGCTGACACCGGCATTGCCGCCGAACGAGACATCCTTGACCGCCGCGTGGGTGGTGTTGACGAAGTTGCCGCTGTTGATTTGGTTGACGGTGGCGGCCGAGGTTCCGGCCCCGGCATAGCCGCGCCAATCCACCGTCTTCCATTCCCAGGTCTGACGCAGACCGACGTTGAAGGACAGACGGTTATCGACGTGCCAGGTGCTATGGCCGAAAATCGCGTCGGCATTGTCCTGGGTCTCGTAATGCGATCCCCACGAGGTCCCCGCCGCATAGGTCGTGCTGCCTACCTTGGCGACTTGGCAGCCCAGCGTGTTCGTGGCGCAGGTGCCGGCATAGAGGTTGTAATCGGGCCCCAGCACTTGGGCCTGATTGGCCTTCAAATCCTGGAAATAGGTGTAGAGCCCGACCACCGATTCCAGACGGCTGCCGGCCGCCGAGGCCCAGCGCAATTCCTCGGAATATTGCTGAATGGAGTTGCTGGTGCCGAACTGACGGATGGCGTCCAGCTGGGTGCCATCATTGTCGTTGTACGGCTGGAAGTACCAGTTGCGATAGCCGGTGATCGAGGTGATGGTGCCCTCGTGGACGTCCCAATCGGCCTGACCGGTCAGCGCATAGGTGTGGGTCTTGGTCTTGGCGGGCTGGTTGATATTGACGTTGTTGGAAAACGGATTGGTCACCTGATTCAGACCAGCCGCCGCCATACGGCCCTGCAAGGTACCGGTGCCACTCTTGCCCGGCTCGGCCGCCAGCGCCACCGACACAGGCACGTTATAGGCCTGCTCGTCATGGGCGGCGATCAGCCGCAGGGTCACATCCTCGTTGGGGGTCGCCAACGCCTGGATTCGAGCCCCCTGGCCCTGACGCCCGTCATAGAACGAGCCATCGGCGTTCTTCTGGAAGCCGGGCGAATCGGCGTCGAAGGCGGCCAGCCGCAGCGCCAACTTGTTCTCGATCACCGGGCCGGAGACGTTGCCCTTGAATTCGTGGAGGTTGTAGGTGCCAAGCGTGCCCTCAACCGTCGCCTCGGGAGTGAAGCTGGGCTTCTGGGTGGTGATTTGCAGCGCGCCGGCGATGGTGTTCTTGCCGAACAGGGTGCCCTGCGGTCCGCGCAGCAGATCGATCCGCTCCAGGTCGTTGTAGTCGTTGGTCACCTCGCCCAGGCGGCCGGCATAGACGCCGTCGATGAAGACGCCGACGCTGGGGTCGAGGCCGTCATTGTTGGCGCCGTTGTTGCCAATGCCGCGCACGCCGATATTGGTCTGCTTGGGATTGGAAATGGCCACGGTGAAGGACGGCAGCTTGGCGGCGAAGCTGACGATGTTGGTGAGGTCGTCGCGCTCCAACTGGCGGGCGCCGATATCGGTGACCGCCACTGGAACTTCCTGGATGTTCTCAACTCGCTTGCGGGCGTTGATCACCACTTCCTCGATCTTGCCGGAATCGCCAGCAGGAGCGGCGGCCGGAGCCTCGTCGGCGGCGGCGCGCGCCATCGGCGGCAGGATGCCAAGACCAACCAGGATGGCGGCTGCGGCGACTTTTCCGGCGATCGGACCAAACGACTTGCTTCCCATGGGATCCCCCCCTTTGCACCGTCACCGGCGATTCCGCCGAACCGCATCAAATGACTTACTCGATCAAACTACTGGATAGATAGTCTTTAACCAAAAGCCTGTCCACAAAAAAGTCATCCATGAGACAAATTTGGGAAAACCCGGCCTATTCCGCCGGTTCCGGCGGCAGCGCCGCCTGGCGGCGTGTGCCGGCGGCCAGCCCCAGGGTGACCAATCCGGCCAGCAGGGCGCCGCCGCCGATCAGCACTTGCAGGCCAACCAGGTTGGCGGCGAGGCCGATCAGGAAGGCCCCGGCCGAGGGGCCGCAGCGGAACAGCAGCCAATAGGTCGCGGTCACCCGCCCCTTCATCTCGGGGGCGGCCTTGGTCTGGGCCATCGACTGCATGCCAATGTTGAAGATGACGTGGAAGGCCCCGGCCAGGACCATGGCCGGCACCGCCACCGTCAACAGCGCCGAGGACGCGAACACCACCAGCGCCGCCGCCAGCCCGACGGCGCCGCCCAGCGTGATGGTCAGCAGGCGGTCCGGCGCGCGCCGCCGCAGCATCCACAAGGCGCCGACCATCGCCCCCGCCCCTTGCGAGCTCATCAGCAGCGACAGGGTCGAGGGACCGCCGCCGAACACCATCCCGACCATGGCCGGGAACATCTCGGCGAAGGGCCGGGCCAGCACCGACACCACCAAGGTGACGACGAACAGGCCGTAGATTTCCGGGGTGTCGAGGATGTAGCGGAAGCCGTCGCGCATTTCGGCCAGGACATTGCCGTGACGGCGGGTCACCGGCCGATTGGCCCAGCGGCGCAGATGGAAGATCGCCACCAGCATCGCCGAGTACGACACCGCGTTGGCGGCGAAATTGGCCGCCGCGCCGTAATGCTGGATGGCCAGCCCGCCCAGCGCCGGACCGACCACCCGGGCCAGGTTGAAGGCGACCGAATTGCTGGCGATCGCCTGGGACAGCCGCTCGCGCCCGGCGATCTGGCCGACGATGGTCATCCGCACCGGCTGGTTGAAGCCCTGGATGGTCGCGTCGGCCAGCGCCAGGGCGAACAGCGCCCAGATGGTCAAGGCCCCGCTCCAGGCCAGCAGCCCAAGCGTCGCCGCCTGGAGGATGGCCAGCGACTGGGTGATCCAGATCAGCCGGTAGGGATTGCTGCGGTCGGCCACGGTACCGGCCAACGGCGCCACCCACAGCGCCGCCAGCACGTCGCTCATCACCACGGTGCCGACCCAGGCGGCCGAGTGGGTCAGGTCCCAGGCCAGCCAGCCCACCCCGGTCTTCTGCATCCAGGTGCCGACCGCCGACACCCCTTGGCCGACGCTGAAGATGACGAAGTTGCCGGGCGGACACTCCGCCTCGCTGGTCACCGCGAGCGGCGGGCGATCACCGCCTGTCCCTCGACCACCTCGTGGACGATTCCATCGACCGCGTAGGGGGTCAGCGCGGCGGTGATGTCGGCGGTGACTTCGGCGCGGATGCGGGCCTCCTCGACGGCGCCGTCCCGCGCGCCGGTCCAGGTGGCGCCGAACGACAGCACCCGATCGACGAAACGGGCGATCGGGGTGGCGCGGCGCTCGAACACCGAATGGCGCTCGATGGCGTCGAACGCGGACTCCAGCAGCACCGCCTCGTTGCCGAGCGGGGTAGCCCGGGTCTCGGGTCCCAGGCGGTCGGCCGCCGAATGCTTTTCCCGCACCCGACCATAGGCCGCGTCCCAGGCATTGGCCGGGACATTGGGCGACTTGTCGGAGAACAGCGCCACCGCGCCGCCGGGCTCGATCAAGGCGTCGAGCCTGCGCAAGGTGTCGGCGCGATCCATCCAATGGAAGGCGCGGCCGATGGTGACCAGCCGCAGCGGACCGAGATCGGCCGCCAAATCGTAGGACGACCCCTGGGCCACGGTGATGGCGGCGCCGCTGGCGGCCGCGTTGGCGCGGGCGGCGTCGAGCATGTCGGGGGACGGGTCGATGGCGGTGACGTGGTCGGAATGGGCGGCGAAGCCGATGGCGAGAAAGCCCGGCCCGGTGCCGAGGTCGAGCACCCGGTGACCGCGCTCCACCCCGACCAGTTCGGCCACGCGCTCGATCAGCAGGCGGGGATAGGAGGGGCGGCCGGTGGTGTAGTAGGCGGCGGCGCTGCGAAAGCGTGCGGCCGAGCGGTCGGCGTTAGCCACATTGTGGGTCATCGATCCCTCCGACGGAATGGGTGACCCTTTATGCCAGCCCCGCGCGGCTTAAGTCAACATAGTCTATCGATTCGATGTTCTGTTAGCCGTACTCCGCGCCAGCCCCACTCTTTCCTTGACTATGCGGATCACCCCACTAGTCTAGTGTAATCACGGTTTTATCGGCAGGACGCTATGCCCCCACCCAGCCATGTCGTCGCCATCATCGGCGGAGGCTTCTCCGGCGCGGCGCTCGCCACCTACCTGCTGACCGAGCACGGCCCCGGATTGCGGCTCCACATCGTCGAGCCCCGCGCCCAACTCGGCCAGGGCTGGGCCTTCGGCGACGGCGATCCCAGCCACCTGCTCAACGTGCCGGCCGGGCGGATGAGCCTTTACGTCAACGGCCCCAACGACTTCCTCAACTGGGCGCGGTCGCACGGGCCGGCGCTGGGAGCGCGGTCGGCGGCCAACGCCAACGCCGCCTCGTACCTGCCCCGCCGCCTGTACGGCCATTACCTCAAGGCCCGGCTGGAGGACGCGGCGGCGCGCGCCCGGGATCTCGACGGGGCCAGCCTGACCCACCACGCCACCCGCCTGCGCCGCCTGGCCGCGGCCGGCGGCGGCTTCGCGCTGGAGTTGGACGACGGCGCCACGCTGAACGCCGACACCGTGGTGCTGGCCACCGGGTTCCGCCCCCCCGCATTGTCCGTCGCGGTGAGCGGCGGGGACGACCGCATCGTCGCCGATATCGGCCGGCCGGGGGCGCTGGACGGCATCGCCACCGCCGACCGGGTATTGCTGCTGGGCAGCGGCCTGGCCATGGTCGACGCCATCCACTCGCTGGAGCGGCGGCGCCATCGCGGCCCGGTCACCGCGATTTCGCCGCTGGGGTTGCTGCCGTTTTCCCGCGGCGTGTCGCAACGGCTGCCGCCGCTGCTGAGCGAATCCGACGTCGCCCAAGGGGTCCGCCACGCCTTGACCAAGCTGCGGGCGATCATCGCCGCCGGCGAGGCCGATTGGCGCAGCGCCGTCGATTCGCTGCGGCCGGCGCTCGACGGGCTGTGGACCGCCCTGGCCCCGGCCGAGCAGGATCGCTTCCTGCGCCACCTGGGCGCCTTCTGGGAAGCGCATCGCCACCGCATCCCGGCCGAAGCCGCCGACCTGCTGCTGCGGCGCGCCGCCGCCGGCCAATTGCGGGTGGAGGCCGGGCGCGTCCTCGGCATCAGCCGCACCCCAAGCGGACTCGACGTGCTGGTCCGCCGCCGCGGCGCCGCCGAGGCCGGCCCGCGCCAAGTCGACTGGGTGGTCAATTGCGCCCCGCCGCCGCCGCTGTTCGCCGCTCCCCGCGACGAATTCATCGAGGCCCTGCTGGTGGCCGGCCTGGCCCGGCCCAACCGCACCGGCCGCGGCTTCGACACCGACGCGGCGGGACGGCTGATCGCCGCCGACGGCAAGGCGAGTGACGGCCTGTTCAGCCTGGGCCAGCCGCGCTGGGCCTACGCCCTCGAAACCACCCCGATCACCACCATCCGCCCCCAGTTGGAGGCGCTGTCGGCGCTGCTGCGCCGCTGATTTCCCCCTTGACGCTCCCACGGTGACGGCCAAAGGATATTCCGCCATGGAAATCAAGGTCGTGACGAGGAAAGGGCGGACTCTGGCGGCGGCGGGAGCCGCGCACGCGCTGCATGACGGCTGCACCGACCTGATTTATGTCCTGCTGCCGGTCTGGCAGGACGAATTCCGCCTCGGCTACGGCGTGCTGGCGCTGATGCGCGGGCTCTATTCCGGCGCCATGGCGACCTTGCAGGTTCCGGCCGGACGCCAGGCCGAGCGGTGGGGGGGACGCACGGTTCTCGCCCTCGGCACCGTCATCACCGCACTCGGCTTCGTTGTTGCCGGCTGCTCCGGCGGCCTGTTGGGCTTGGGGGCAGGTCTGCTGCTGGCCGGCGCCGGGTCAAGCGCCCAGCATCCGGTCGCCTCGGCGGCGGTGTCGCGTGCCTACGGCGCGAGCGGACGAGGTCCGCTGGGGGTTTACAATTTCAGTGGCGACGTGGGGAAGGCGGTGATCCCGGCCTTGGTTTCGCTGCTCCTGATGGCGCTGTCCTGGCGGCACTGCCTGTGGCTGGTGGCGATGCTGGCGGTGACGCTGGCGGCAACCATCCCGCTGCTGATGCCACCGGTGGCCCCCGCCCGCGAGGCGGCGGCTGCACCGGCCATCGGCGAGGCCAAGGGTGGCTTCTCGCTGCTGTTCGCCATCGGCGTCCTCGACACCGGGATCCGCATGGGTTTGCTGACCTTTCTGCCGTTTTTGCTGCGAGAGAAGGGGGCGTCGCCGTCCCTCGCCGGACTCGGCCTCGCCTTGGTTTTCATCGGCGGCGCCGCCGGCAAATTCGTCTGCGGCTGGCTGGGGGCGCGGTTCGGCGTGCTGATCACCATCCTCGCGACCGAAGGCGGGACCGCCGCCGGAATTGTCGCGGTCCTGCTATCGCCCCTGTCGCCCGCCCTGATCTTGCTGCCGCTGCTCGGGCTGATGCTGAACGGAACCTCGTCCGTGCTGTACGGGTCGGTTCCCGAGCTGAGGCGTCCCCATCACAGCCCGGAGCGGGCCTTCGCCCTGTTCTATACCGGCACCATCGGATCCGGCGCCGTCTCCCCGGTTCTCTATGGCGTTCTTGGCGACGCGGTCGGCGCCCAATGGGCCACCGCCGCCACCGCCCTGGTGGCGCTGACAATCTTTCCGCTCGCCATCGCCTTGGCACCGCATCTGAAGCGGTAACCCGTCAACCGCCTCAAATATCGTAGTGCAGGATGAAGGGGATCGGATCGGGACCGGACGCCAGCAAGTCGGCCAGGCTGCGGTTGTCGAGAACCATCGCCATGGCGTCGCGCACTTCGGACATCAGCGAGCGGACCTTGCAGGCCTGCTCGTCGCGGCAATCGCCGCAGGGCTGATAGGCGGTCTTGCTGACGCAGGCGATCGGCGCCAGCGGGCCGTCGAAAATGCGGATCACCCGTCCGGCCAGGATGCGCTCGGGAGGGAAGGCCAATTGATAGCCGCCTCCCCGCCCCTTCTTCGAAGACAGGATACCGTTGTTCTTCAGATCCAGCAGAATGGCGTCGAGAAATTTCTTCGGGATGTTCTGGGCTTCGGCGATTTCGGCGCTCTGGGCCGGACGATCTCGATGGCTGGCCAAATGAATGAGAGCCTTCAGGCCGTATTTGGCCTTGTTGGAAAGCATGTTACGCCCTTCTTCGCGCCGGATTGGCGGAGGTTCCCAGGCGAAGCCACAAAAGTCAAGGCGCCGCCGCCGACACCTGCGCCCGCCCCGCCCGGGCCAGCCACAGCCGGGCCAGGTCGGCGGTGCCGTCGCCGCCCTGGACGGCACGGAGCGCATCCGCCGCCTTGGCCTTGTCGCCGGCCTGCGACAGGGCGATGCCGAGATGCAGGGTGGCGTCTTCGGAGTGCTTCAAGCCGCCCTTGGCGATGCCTTGGCTGATCAGGGCCGCCGCCTTGTCGGGCTGGCCGTACCCCAGATAATCCAAACCGGTGGCGACCAGGGCGTTGCCGTCCTTGGCCGCCGCCGCCTCCTGCTCGGCCTTGGCCAGACCGGCGCGGTCGCCGGTCGCCGATTTGGCCGCCAGGTCGCGCAGGCGGCGATGACGGTCGGCGTCGGCGCCGCCGCCCAGCAGACCGGCGGCAAAGCCCTTTTCGATCACCGCCACCGCCTCGCCGGGCAGGCCGGCTTGCAGGGTCAGTTCGGCCTGCTCGACATATTGCTCGGCCGAGGACAGACCGCCCAAGGCCAACCGCAGCCGCCCGACATCCAACTCCAGCCGGCTGGCGAAGCCGGGGCGGGTTGAGACGCGGTGGATCAAATCGGCCCAGTATTCCGGCTTCGGCGCGACCGCGACCAGATATTCCAGGGTGGTGATGGCGTTGGCGCCGTCGCCCAGCTTTTCATAGGCGGCCGCCAGCAATTGCAATTGGCCTTCCCCAGCCCGCGTCTGGTCGGCGGCGATCGCCCGCACCACGCCGGCATAGTCGCCGCCAAGATAGAGCGACTGCGCCACCAGGATCCGCACCTGCGGGTCGGTGCCGCCCTCGGCGTAATAGCGGTTTCCCCACGCCGCCGCCTGGGCGTACTCCTTGACCTGGTAATAGCTGTTGCCGATGGCCTGGGCGTAGCGCGCCAACTGGGGCTGCGGCACCCGGCCGGCCCCGGCCAGCGCCTCGAACGCCTTGGCGCCGATCGCCGGCTCGCCCGCCCCGGTGGCGGCGATCAGCCGCAACTGCTCCACCACCCCGGTCTCGGTCGCGGTCTTGGCGCCGATCGCGTCGGCGTCGCGCACCTTGCTCAGGGCGTCGTGGTACTTGTGCGCCTGAATCAGTTCCTGCGCCGCTTGCAACGGCTTGCCCAGCTCGGGCCGGACGGTGTCCGGCTCGGCGGCGACGGCCGGGAGGGCGAACAGGGCGGTGGCGAGAAGGATGACGAAGCGCATGGGGCTCACTCCACGAATTGTTCGTTGCCGACGATGCCGATTTTGGTGATGCCGAGGCGCTGGGCCGAGCTCAGCACTTCGGCGACGTATTTGTAGGTCGTCAGCTTGTTGGGGCGGACATGGAACTCGGGCTGGACCGGCTTCGCCGCCGCCTGGGCCAGGCGGGCCTCCAGGCCGGAGCGGTCGGCCAAAGCCTGGCCGTCCCACAGGATGGTGCCGTCGAAGTCGATATCGACGCGGACCACCTCGGGCGGCACCGTTTCCTGGTGGGCGGCGCTGGTCGGCATGTCCAGCTTCACCGCGTGGGTCTGCACCGGGATGGTGATGATCAGCATGATCAGCAGCACCAGCATGACGTCGATCAAGGGCGTGGTGTTGATCTCCATCACCACGTCCTGGTCGCCGTTCCCCGATCCGATGTTCATCGCCATTTTGTGTCCCCTTACCCGCGCGGCGGCGGTTCGGTGATGAAGCCGACCTTGGCGATGCCGGCCCGCTGGCAGGCCAGGATGACCCGGCCGACGAATTCGTAACGGACGTCGAGGTCGCCGCGGATATGAACCTCGGGCTGGGGAACCAGCACCGCCACCGTCTTCATCTTGTCCAGCAGCGCCGGGAAGGCGACCGCTTCCCGGTTCCAGAAAATGCCGCCCTCGCGGTCGACCGAGATGTTGACGTTCTCGGGCTTGGTCTGGGTCGGGATGTTGACTTCCCGCGGCAGCGTCACCGGCACCGTGTGGGTCACCACCGGAATGGTGATCAGGAAGATGATCAGCAGCACCAGCATGACATCGACCAGCGGCGTGGTGTTGATCGCCGACACCAGGCTTTGCTCTTCCTCGGCCTCGAACAGCCCGGCCATGATCAGGCCACCCGCGCGACGCCGGCCGTGACCCGAGACCGGACTTTGTCGCCGACCCGGGCGCCGCTCAGCAGCACCGAATGGAGGTCCGAGCTGAAGGCCTTGATGTTGTCGATCGCCACCTTGTTGCGCCGCACCAGCCAGTTGTAGCCGAGCACCGCCGGAACGGCGACGGCCAGGCCGATGGCGGTCATGATCAGCGCCTCGCCGACCGGACCGGCGACCTTGTCGATCGAGGCCTGGCCAGCGATGCCGATGGCGGTCAGGGCGTGGTAGATGCCCCAGACGGTGCCGAACAGACCGACGAACGGCGCCGTCGAGGCGACGGTGGCCAGCACCGCCAGGCCGCCTTGGAGGCGGTTGGTGATGCCCTCGACCGACCGCTGGATGGTCACCGTCACCCAGGTGTTGGAATCGATCTGCTCGACCAGGGTGTTCTCGTGATGCTCGATCGCCTGCACCCCGGCCACCGCGATGTCGCGGAAGGGGTTGCCGTCCTTCAAGGTGGCGATGCCGTCGGCCAGCGACGCGCTTTTCCAGAAGGTCTTATCGACGCGGCCGGCCTGGAGCAGGACGCGGGATTGCTCGACCAGCTTGGTAATCAGGATGTACCAGGTCCACACCGACATGGTGACCAGGATGACCAGGGTGCCACGGGCGACGAAATCGCCCTGGCCCCACAAAGCGTCCAGGCCATAGGGATTCGAGACCAGCTGGGTGGAAACCTCACCCTCGGCGGCGAAAGCGGCGCAGGGCAACAACGCGGCCATTATACCGAGACGACGAAGCAAACGGGAGATGGGCATGGTCATGGTCCTCCTCGGACGGATCGGCGCTATTGCAGCCGCCAGGTGTAGCGAATTCGGCCCCAGGCGCGTTCGGGCTTGCCGTCGGCCGTTCCCGGCTTGAACTGGCACAGCTGCAGCGCGTCACGGGCGGCGGAATCGAGCCGGGCGTAGCCGCTCGAGCTTTCGACCTTGCTGTCCAAGGCCTTGCCGTCGATATCGACGAGGAATTGCAGCACGACGGTGCCGGTTTCCTCGTTGCGCCGCGACACCGGCGGGTATTCCGGCTGGCGGCAGGATTTGGCGGCGTCGATCACCGGCGCCAAGTGGACCACGTCGGCCGGCGGCGGCGCCCGCACCACCGGCGGCGGCTCGACCGGCTTGGTGGTGGTGATGGCGACGATGGCGTTGGCGCTGGCCACCGGCGCCGCGATATTGATTTCCGGCGGCGGAATATAGGGCGGCGGTGGCGGCGCCAGCTTCAAGGGCGGCGGCGCGGCGTCGGGCGGCGGCGGCTTCAGTTCCTCGATGATCTTGGTTTCCAGCGGCTGGCGGATGATCTCGATCGCCTGGCGCCCCAAGCCGTGGACCAGGCCGTAGACGATGCCGAGGTGCAGCAGGATCACACCGGCAAAGCCGACCAATTGCCGGGATGGGTTACGGGGTTGCGCGAAACTGGCCATAGCCGGATAAACCTATTCGATCCATCAATCTAGTGTAGTGAAGATTTGTAGCCCCGGGCTCGGCCGGCTGTCAATCGGCAAAATGAGGCCGCCGCTTGCGCCCACGGGCGGCGCGAGAGGCGAGCGGCCCGTATAGTCTACTTGTTTATAGATTGTACCTTGACATCAGCCGGCGTTGCCCGCTATCGATGCCGCGCACACCTATTCGGAAGTTTTTGACCGATGCCCGACGTTTACGCCGCCATCACCGAGGCCGAGCCCGCCATCGTCGAGCGCCTCGCCGACGTGCTGGAACTGCGCGCCAGCGATCCGCAACAGCGCAGCCTGCGCCAGGCCTATCTATCGCGGCTAACCTTGGCCGAAGGCGCAAGGGTGCTGGAGGTCGGCTGCGGCACCGGGCCGATCGCCCGCGCCCTGGCCGAGAACCGCCGGCTGCAGGTGGTCGGCCTCGACCCCTCCGCGACCATGCTGGAGCGGGCCCGCGCTCTCAGCGCCGGCATCGCCAACCTCGACTTCCGCGAGGGCGACGCCCGCGCCCTGCCGTTCCAGGCCGCCGAGTTCGACGTGGTGCTCTACCACACCACCCTGTGCCACATCCCCGGCCCCGAGGCGGCGCTGGCCGAAGCCCACCGGGTGTTGCGGCCGGGCGGCCAGCTGGCCATCTTCGACGCCGATTATTCCACCACCTCGGTCGCCACCGGGCCGGGCGATCCACTCCAGGGCTGCGCCGAAGCGGCGGTCGGCGCCATCGTCCACGACCCCCACATCGTCCGCCGCCTGGCCTCGCTGGTGCGCCGCGCCGGCTTCGAGGTCCGCCACTTCAGCAGCCACGCCTATGACGGCGTGCTCGACCCCACCTATTTGCTGACCATCATCGACCGTGGCGCCGAAGCGCTGGTCAAGGATGGCCGCATCGGCGCCGAGCTGGGAGTGGCGCTCCGCGCCGAGGCGCGGCGGCGGGCGGCGGCGGGGGAATTCTTTGGCCACATCGCCTATGCCAGCCTGATCGGGCTGCGCCAAGGGACAAAAAACCGGGGGACCAACGAATGAACGCGAAGATCGACGCCGCCAAGCCACAGTTCCGTGGCCGCATTTACGAGTCCATCATCGACACCATCGGCGCCACGCCGCTGGTGCGATTGAAGAAGCTGGCGCTGGAAGTCGGCGCCAAGGCCGAAATCGCCGGCAAGTGCGAGTTCTTCAATCCCTTGGGCTCGGTCAAGGACCGCATCGGCCTCGGCATGATCGAAGCCGCCGAGCGCGACGGAAGGCTCAAGCCAGGCGCCACCCTGGTCGAGCCGACCTCGGGCAATACCGGCATCGCGCTGGCCTTCATCGCCGCCGCCAAGGGCTATCACCTGGTCCTGACCATGCCGGAAAGCATGTCGGTGGAACGGCGCAAGATGCTGGTGCTGCTCGGCGCCAAGATCGTGCTGACACCGGCGTCAAAGGGCATGACCGGCGCGGTCAAAGAGGCCGAGCGGCTGCTGGGCGAGATCCCCGGCTCGGTGATGCTGCAGCAGTTCGAGAACACGGCCAACCCGGCGATCCACGCCGCCACCACCGCCGAGGAAATCTGGAACGACACCCAAGGGGCCGTCGATGTGGTGGTCTCGGGTGTCGGCACCGGCGGCACCATCACCGGCATCGGCCGCGCGCTGAAGGCGAGGAAGCCGTCCGTCCGCATGGTCGCGGTCGAGCCCGAGGACAGCCCGGTGCTATCGGGCGGCGCCCCCGGCCCGCACAAGATCCAGGGCATCGGCCCCGGCTTCGTGCCCAAGATTCTCGACCGCGCGGTGATCGACGAAGTGCTGCAAATCGGCAACGAGTCCGCCTTCGCCGCGGCGCGCCGCGCCGCGCGGCTGGAAGGCTTGCCGGTCGGCATCTCGTCGGGCGCCGCCCTCGCCGCGGCGCTGGAACTCGGCAAGCGCCCGGGCATGGAAGGCAAGCTGATCGTCGCGATCCTGCCGTCCTTCGCCGAACGTTACCTATCGACGGCGCTGTTCGAGCAGGCCTGACCGTAACGGCCGCTTCGCGCCTGGAGCGGTCGGCTAACCGAGTTCCCGAACCGCCTCACGATCCACCAACCCCTGGCTGGCCATCTGGGCCAGAATCTTGGCCAGGTCGCCCTCGCGCAGCCCGGTCGCCAGCGCCACCCGGCCAAGGGTGGTCGGACCCTTGGCCAGCAATGCTAGAATCCGCTGGGACAGCGCCGGGTCGCTCCAGGGCGGCGGCTCGTCCACGCCCCGCCGGCGAACCACCCGCACCGGCAGCGGCAGGAAGAACTCGGCGATCAGCCGCAGCTGGTCGGCGCCGGCCGCCATGACGCTGGAATCGGGCGCCGGCCGGTCCAGGCTGTTGAGCTGGATGGCGTCGGGGGCGATGCGCGTCGCCACCCGCTTCAGCGCCGCCAATTCGTCGGGGCTGTCGTTGATTCCGGGGACGATGAAGATCTCCAACAGCAGCACGCCGGTGAAGCCTCGGCGAAACGAGGCGATGCCATCGATCACCGCCTCAACCGTCACCCCGGCCGCCGGTCGGCAGATGGCCTCGAACGAGGCCTCGGTGGCGCCATCGAGCGAGGGGATGACCAGATCGGCGGCGGCGAGCTCGGCCTGGACCGCCGGATCGCCAAGCAGGGTGCCATTGGTCAGCACCGCCACCTTGGTGCCGGGATGATGCGCCTTCAAATGGGCGATGACGCGGCCGATGCCGCTATGCAGGGTCGGCTCGCCCGCGCCGGAGAAAGTCACATAATCGATCTCAGGATCGGCGGAAAGGGCCTGGTCCAGTTCGGCCAGCACCGCGTCGGTCGGCACCAATTCGCCGCGCCGCGCCGTCTTATCGGTGGTCCAGCCGCATTCGCAATAGACGCAGTCGAGCGAACAGGTCTTGAACGGCAGCAAATCGACGCCGAGCGAACGCCCCAGGCGGCGTGAGTTAACCGGTCCGAACAGGTGGCGGCTCATGGCGGGTTGGCCCAACCAAGCGCTTGTCGCCGGCCTTCCAGATCCCCGACGATCCGGTGCGCCAACGCTTCGGGGTCGGCCACCACCACCATGCCGCCGCCCAGCAAGTCACGAGTGCCGGTCTCGAAGAACTCGCGCACCTTGGCCGAGCCGGTCACCGGCGCCGGGATGCAGTGGTAGGAATCGAGGCCGAGCAGGCGGAAGCTCAACGCCGCCCCCACTCCTTTTTCGTTCGACCATTCCGGGCTGGAAAAGGCGAACGGCATCGCCTTGATCGGCTGGCCGGCGGCATCGGCCAGCGCCCGGAACAGGCCGGAGGCGCGGGCGTTGTCGAGGCACTCGCCCATGTGCAGCACCGGCGGCAGCGACCGTTCGCCCAGCACCCGCCGCAAGCCCGCGCCGGCCCGATCCAGCGCGCCGGTGGTGCAATAGCCCTGTTTCAGCAGTGGGAACGAGGCGCAGCCATTGGTCAGGACCAGGATGTCGTTGGCCAGCAGCAGGTCGGTGACCTTGGAAATCGCCACCTCGTAGGCCACCTTGGGATTGTTGCAGCCGACCAGGTTGACGATCCCCCGCACCTGGCCCGAGCGCAGCGCCGCCAGCAAATTGGCCAGGCCGCCGAAGGCCTCGCCGATGTTCTCGACCGAAAAGCCGATCTCGGCTTCGGCGCTGACCTTGGGAATGAACAAATTGGCGGCGCGGCGGAGCGGCTGGTTGTCGATGGCCAGCCCGACGATCTGACGGGCGATGGCGTGGGCCTGGTCGAGATTGTCGTGACGGTGGTCGAAGCCCAAAGCCAGGGCGCCGGGCAGCCGGGCCGAATCGCTGGTGGTGACCACCTTGGTGTGGAAGCAAGTGGCCACCTCCATGATGCCGGGATAGACGTCCTGCAAATCGGCCACCCACAGATCGATCGCGCCGGTGGCCAGCACCAGTTCCGCCCCGACCGCGTTGGCCAGGGGATGGACGCCGCCCTGGCGATAGAGTGCCGACAGGCCGGAACAGCAGATGCCGTAGAAGCGGATGCCCTGGGCGCCGATCGCCTTGGCCCGAGCCACCAGATCAGGCTCGTCGGCGGCCTCGACGATGGCGGTGACCAGCACCGGGGAATGGCCGTGGACGGCGATGTTGACCCAATCGGGCTCGAGGGTGCCGACATTGGTGGTGATGACGCTGCGCTTGGGCAGGCCATACAGGCAATCCATGGCGATGGCCGAGCCGGCGACGCTGCTCCACGAAAACGCCAGTCCGCAGCGCAGGAACTGGGTCATCAGGTTGCGCCAGTCGCCATCGGTGCCGACGCCGCTGCGATGCAGCGCCTCGTAAACCTCGTGGCTGCCGCCGATCGGCAGGATGTCGAGGTCGCGCCAGACCTGTCGCCGCTCGGGCGTCGCCATCGCCGCCAGGGTGCGATGCTCGCCCGGCACGGTGCGCGACAGGTCCTCCAGCAGCACATCGGCGATCTCGCCGGCCATGGTTTCGACGCTCTTGGACTCGTCGAACAGACCGAAGGCCTTGGCCACCGCCTTGACCTTTTCCGCTCCCCGGATCGGCTGGGCCAGCCGGCCCTCGGCCGCCGCCTTCAGCGCCAGCATCACCTCGCGCCCGCGCGCCCCGTGCGAGGCGATGGCGGCGGCCAGCCAGCGCAGAATATTGCGCGCGACGATGACATCGGCATCGGCGCCGCAAGTGCCGCGCGGCGCCTTGGCGGTGATCTGGCAGGGACCCATGTGGCAGATGCGGCAGCAGACGCCGGTCAGGCCATGGCCGCAGTGATTCTTCTGACTGTCGAAGCGATCGAACACGGTGGAAACGCCCCGCTCGGCGGCATGGTCGAGCAAAGCCCGCACCGCCGGGTCGGGGGTCTGTTCGCGCACCTGGGCGCGGCTGGGAAAGCTGGCGCGGTGGGCCTTCAATTCATCAGGCGTCATGTTGGTGGTCCGAATGGGCAGGAGGAGGCCAGGGTCAGGATCAAGCGCCGCAATTCGGGACGATAGATCCTAGGAATGTCCGGCAGGCGGCCGTCGAGATCGGCTTGGCGGAGTTCTTCCGCCCAGGGCAGCCGCGCCAGCAGCGGCCAATTCGCCCCCAGCGCCCGTTGCACCGCGGCGGCATCGGCATCGTCGCGCTCGCCCACCAGCACCGGAAACACCCGGCGGATGCCAAGACCGGCGGCAAGCTCGCGGATGGCGAAGGCGGTCTCGACGCTGCGGCTGCCCGGCTGCACCACCGCCAGCACGGCATCGACGGCGGCGGCGGTGCCCCGGCTGAAATGTTCGAGCCCGGCTTCCGAATCGACCAGCACCGCGTCGGTGGCCTGGGGAATCACCGCCGACAGCACCCGCTGGAGCACCGCGTTCTCGGCGCAATAGCAGCCCTTGCCGCCGCCCTTGTGCCAGCCCAGCGTCAGCAAGAAATTGTGCCCGGCCCAGCTTTGCCGCACCTCGGGCAGCACGGCGCCGATGTCGGGATTGAGCATGACCATGCCGCCGGGCAGGCTGCCCCGCCCCGACAGCGCGTCGATCAGATCGGCCCGCGCCGCCAGCGGCACCACCCGGAAATCGTCGTCGAGCGGCAGCGCCGAGGCCAGATTGGCATCCGGGTCGGCGTCGATCGCCAGCACCCGATAGCCCTCCACCGCCATTTGCCGGGCCAGCAGCCCGGTCAGGGTGGTCTTGCCCACGCCCCCCTTGCCGGCGATCGCCACCTTCATGTCGCGCGCCGCCAGGAGAAGCGCCGCAGCAGCGCCAGGCAAGCGGCGTCGAGGGCGAAGCCGATGAGCCCGATCACGATGACGGTGGCGGCCAGGCGGTCATAGGCCAGGGTGTCGCGGGCGTCGTTGATGGCGTAGCCGAGGCCGGAGGTGACGCCCAGGAACTCGGCCGGCACCAGCACGATCCACGCCACCCCCAGCGCCAGCCGGATGCCGGTCAGGATGTCGCTGGCGATGGCCGGCACGATCACCGTCACCAGCAGGTGCCGCGCCCCCGCCCCCAAATTGCGCGCCACTTTCAGCCATTGCGGATCGAGCTTGGCCAGCCCGGCGGCGGTGGCGAAGATCACCGGCCATACCGCCGCCGCCGCGATCAAAAAGACGATGGCGCCATCCCAGGTGACGAAGGCCATCACCGCGATCGGCATCCAGGCCAACGGACTGATCATGCGCAGGAACTGAAACGGCAGATGAGTCGCCGCCGCCAGCAGCGGCGACCGCCCCAGCGCGATGCCGACCGGCACCCCCAGCCCCGCCGCCCAGGCCAGGCCACAGGCCACCCGGGCCAAACTGGGGCCGATGGTGCGCCACAAATCGCCGTCAGCGACCATCACCGCCAGGGCGGCGAAAGCCGGGCCGGGGGCGAAGCCGGCGAAGGCGGCGGTGCGGGGATTGGCCGCCACCGCCAGGCTGCCCAGCCACCACAGCCCAACCAGCACGCCCAGCCCCAGCAGCGACGGTAATCCGCGGCGGAGGATCATACCTCGATCACCTCGACGCGGTTGAAGGGGTCGCCGGCATTGACGCTGGGATCGTTCTTCCACTCGGGATACTTGGCCAAGGCGCGGCGGACGAAGCTGGAATCGACCAGGTCATTGACCACGAAGTCGGGATCAAGCTTGTCCAGGAAGGTCTTGTCGCCGCTGACCACGGTCTTGCCCATCGCCTCGACGATCAGCTTGGTCGCCGACGGATAGGGCCAGGGCTGGAAGTCGATGCGGTCGTTGCCCCAGGCCTGTTTGTGACGGTTGGCCCCCAGCTTGTCGTAATCGGGATCGTCGTAATGGGTGATGGCCCGCTCGATCACCGCCGCCGGCAGCGGGATATAGCCCTTGCCGTCCTGGGAGATCAGCCGCGCCACCTCGCGCTTGTTCTTCGAGGCGTAGATCTCGGCCTTGACCACCGCATTGACCACTTTCTGGGTCCATTCCGGCCGTTCCACCGTGTCTTGCTCGTGCATGGCGACGACGCAGCAGGGGTGGTTCTTCCAGATGTCGCCGGTGAAGCGCAGGATCTTGCCGCCGGCCTTGAGTTCGCCGAGAGCGTTGAACGGCTCGGCGACGATGTAGCCGTCGATCTTGCCGGCGGCCAGGGCCGGCGGCATTTCCGGCGGCTGCAACACCTGGAGATTGACTTCATTCTTGGCCACCGCCTCGCCGGTCGGCTTGATCACCGGGGTAAGGCCGGCCGAGCGGATGCCGATCTGCAACACAATATTGTGCATGGAATACCAGAACGGCACCGCGATCTGCCGCCCGCCCAGATCGGCGAAGGAGGTGATGCCGGTATTGCCGCCGACCACCAGGCCGGAACCATTGGTGTGAGCCCAAGCGACGATCTTGACCGGCACCTTGTTGTTGTAGCGCATCCACACAGGGATCGGCTTCAGCAGGTGGACCAGATTGAACTTGCCGGCGGCGAAGCCCTCGGCCAACGGCGCCCAGCCGCGGATCAGCACCGGCGGTTCGGTTCTCAGCCCCTCTTCCTCGAAGGCGCCCAGGGCGTGGGCGACCAGCAGGGCGGTGGCGTCGGTGATCGGCAGATGGCCGATGCGCACCACCTCATCCTCGGGCGTTGCCGCGCGGGCCAGCCCGCCCTTGGCCGCCAGCACCGCCGCCAGGCCACCGGCGGCGAGGAAATCGAGGCTGCGGCGGCGGCTGATCGGGGCCTTCAAACCATCGTCCATCGGTACACTCCTTCGGATCAAAGCAACGACGCGGTGGCGTCTAGTCAAAGCAACGACGCGGTGGCGTCTAGTCAAAGCAACGACGCGGCGGCGTCAAATCGGGCCAACACCTCTTGGCGCAAAGCCTGGAAGTCCAAATGCTGGCGGTCGCGACCATCGGCGGCCAGGGTGACGGCGACCTCGCCGACGATGCGGCCCGGCCCCGGCGCCATCACGATGGCGCGATCGGCCATCAGCAGCGCCTCATCGACGTCGTGGGTGACGATGACCAAGGTCAGACCGAGTTCCCGCGCCAACGACCGCACCTCGGTCTGCAAGGTGGCGCGGGTGAAGGGATCGAGGGCCGAGAACGGCTCATCAAGCAGCAACACCTCGGGCCGGGTGGCCAAGGAACGGGCCAAGGCCACCCGCTGCTGCTGGCCGCCGGACAGGGTTTGGACATTGTCGTCGCCATGGGTGTCGAGATGGACCAGCGCCAGCAATTCCTTGACCCGGGCGCGGATGGTGGCGCGGGCCAACCCGGCATAGCGCAGCCCCAGGCCAACGTTTTCGGCCGCGCTCATCCACGGCAGCAGCGAGGGTGATTGGAACATCATGTTCCAGCGCGCCGATGGCTTGGTCACCGCCTCGCCGGAAATGCGGACATGGCCCGAACTGGGGCGCAGCAATCCGGCCAGGATGTGCAGCAAGGTCGATTTGCCGCAGCCGCTGCGGCCGACCAGCGCCACCGCCTCGCCCCGCCCAACGCCCAAGTCGATACTGGCCAAAACCGGCGGGCGATGGCGGCCGAAGCGGTGGCCGATACCGGCGAGGTCGATATGGACGGCGGGCGGCGCCATGGCTCGGCAATCATGGTTGACGGGAGCCGCTAAATATCATTCTACTAGACTGTAGTCTACGAAAAAGGGGTAAGTCCAGGTGATCCCAGCGTTTCCGCGTGCCGCCATCGCCACCCTGGCGGCCTTGCTCGCCTTCACCGCCCCCGCCAGGTTCTACAGGTCCCCGCCGACTTCACCGTCGAAATCGCCGTCGCCATTGGCCGGCCGGGAGCGGCCGATGCGTGCGCTGCCCGAGGACCTGCGCGACCGCGAAATCCCCAACGGCCGCCGCCCCATCGCCGAGTTGGTCGCCCGGGGGCCGTTCGGGTGGGAGGGATAACACCCGGTCTCATCCGACGCGTCGGTGATCTGATGCGGGAGGCAGCCGCCACGGCCATCCTGCCTCGCTTCCGCCATCTCAAGAACGGCGATATCCGTGAGAAATCGCCCGGCGAGCTGGTGACGGTGGCAGACGAAGAAGCCGAAGCGATCATTTCGCGCGGCCTGCTGGCGATGCTGCCCGGGTACTTCGTAATCGGCGAAGAGGCCGCGTCAAACGATTCGCCGCCTCTGGCGAGGGTCGCCGACGGCGACTCGGTGTGGCTGGTCGATCCCCTCGACGGCACCAGCAATTTTGCCGCCGCCAAGCCCGAATTCGCCATCATGGTGGCGCTGTTGGAGCGCGGCGCGACGACCACCGCCTGGATCCTGGATCCCCTCGCCGATACCCTCGCCATCGCGTCGCGGGGCGGCGGCGCCTTCCTGGATGGCGCCAGGATGTCAACGCGACAGACCGTTTCGCCGATTGCCGGTCTTCGCGGCATCGTCGCGACCCGGTTTCTTCCCGCCGATTTGCGCGACCACGTCACCGACCACTTTGGCGCGTTCGCCGACGTCACCACCGGAATTCCCTGCGCCGGGCGGGTCTACCCCGACCTCATTCGGGGCGCGATCGATTTCGTCCTGTTCTGGCGAACCCTTCCCTGGGATCACGCCGCTGGTGCGCTGTTGGTCGGCGAAGCCGGCGGTCGGGTCGCGCGCCTCGATGGCCGTCGCTACGATCCGGGCGACAATGGCAGCGGATTGCTTGTGGCGCGGACCGACGGCGTATGGGATGCGGTTGCGCATGAGCTCTTCGATGGAGCGCCATCCATAGCGAGGGGGGGAGACTAAGAGCATGACGGGTTTGACGTGCGGCGCCGCGCGGTTGCCCGTGTCAAGCACGGGCATGACGGGGTAATCCATGTACTAAGCGTCAGCGCGCCGCCCGGACCCTATCGACAGCTTTCGCAGGACCGCGTCTTCTCGAACATCAGCAGGAAAAGATCGTCGAGCGGAATGGCCACCCCGTCCCGCTCGACCGCGATATCGACCGCCCCGTTGTCCTGAAACTCCTCGACCCAGAACTGCGCTTCCGACGCTTGAGCGCAGGTCTTGGACCGATCCCCGGCCGTCACCGTGAACGCCATCCCTCACCCCCGCAACCGCTCGCCCAAGAACGCGATCGTCCGGCCCCAGGCCAGACTCGCCGCCGCCGGATCATAGCGCGGGGTGGTGTCGTTGTTGAAGCCGTGCTGGACGCCGGGATAGACGAAGGCGTCGTAATCGACGCCGGCCGCTTGCGGCGCCGCCTGGTAGGCCGGCACGCCGCGCCCATCACGACACCATTTCGACGAAGGCGTTGACCCGATTTTGCAGCTGCTCGGTCGAGGTGCTGCTGGTGTCGTCCTCGATGATGATGGTCGGCACCCCGGACTGGGCCTTGAGCTCATCGACCAGCAGGCGGGCGATGGCCGATTGGGTGTTGCAGCCCCACTTGTAGAGGAACAGCACGCCGTCGCTGCGCGACTTCTTGATCTCGCCCGCCGTCCACTTGGCCCGCTCCTTGAGCGGCTGTTCATAGGGGTAGGACAGCACCGCGCGGGACAGCTCGGCGTAGGGATCCCCGCTTTCGCCGACGATGGTGGTGATGTCGCTCCAGTGGTTGTCGTTGCCGACGATGATGCCGCCGGCCTCTTCGGTGCGAAAGTCGTTGGGGAACACGCACGAGCCGCAGACGAACAGCCGCGCCGCGTTTTCCACCACCCCGGCCGGCCGGTGATTGGCCGCCACCCGGTCGGCGATGTGGCGCTTGGCTTCCCGCAGCAGCGACAGGCTGGCCTGGGGATCGCCATGGGATTCCATGCAGCCGAACTGGAACAATTCGCGGCGGTCGCGGCCGTCGGTGGGCGGATTGGCCGCGCCCCACCAGATGTCGGCGATCTCCACCGCCAGACGGCGGCCTTCGTTATGCAGCTTGATCTCGGCGGCGAGGTCATCGTCGCTGGTGGTGCGGCCGGTCATCTCGTCGATGGTCCGGGTCAGCCGGCGCAATTCCTGGGCGAAGTAGGTGACCGCCCATTCCTTGTCCTTCTGATGGTCGAGCGGGTAGTCGAGCAACAGCCGCTTGACCTCGTCGCGCCGGGGGCCGTGGCGGTGGGCCTCGGTGCCATAGGACACGTCGGAACAGCGCAACACGGTGTAGGGCGCCACCAGATCGGTCAGGGCGGTGCCTTCCTGGATGATTTCGTAGCCGGCCGAGTTGCAGATCTCGAAGCTGATCTGGCTATAGGCCTTTTGCCGCTCCGACTGGTTGAGCAGCTCTTCCTGATTGCGGCTGAGTCCCTCGCGCTGGCGGTTGGCCGATTGGCGGGTGGTGAAGGGCCGCAGCGCGATGGCGCCGGCGGCGTAATAGGGATCGACGCTTTGGCCGCCCTGGACGAAGACGATGGGATGGCCCTCGGCTTTGGCCTTGGCCATGCGGTCGTGCAGGGTCATCAGCAGGTAATTGTGCTTCAAGGTGAACGGCAGCGTGACGTCGTGGGAGATGCGATGACGGTAGAGGCTGCTGTTGTCATAGAGATTGGGGAACTTCACCGGCCCGATCTTGGTCAGATAGTCCCACACTTCGGCGGCGCTGACGCGGGAGCCGTCGCGGAACTCGATGTCGTCGGTCTTGATGAAGTCGTCGCGGATCTCTTCCGGGTAGCGGAAGGTCTTTTCGCTCTTGCCCGAAGGGCTGCCCAAAATCGCGGTCGGTACGGCGGTCATCCCGGTGCTCCTGAAGTCTGGGTGGGGGGAAGGAAGCGCAGGTCGAGCCAAGTGGTCGGATCAAACACCACGCCCGGCTTCAGCTCCTTCAATTCCTTGAGAATCTTGACGGCGTTGGCGGTGCCCTCGATATCGACCGCCAAACTGGTGTCCCACAGCTGAAATTGCTCCAGGTAGTAGGCGCGCAGGATCGATTTCTTGACCGTCGGCATCTGCTTGGCGGTGAGGTCGATCAACTCGTCGAGATGGGCTTGGGCGTATTCGAGGGATTCGCGCAGGGCGGCGAGGTAGTTCCGCACCGTCTCGGGATGGTGCCGGATGAGGGCGTCGGTGGCGAACACGAACGAGTGCTGGTAGCGGCCGTAATAATCGACCGACTTGGCCAGCAAGATCCCGGTGCCGTCCTCGACCATCTTCATCCGCTTGATGCCGCCGGACACCGCCGCATCGACCTTGCCCGAGCGCAGAATCATTTCGGCGTCGCCGGGGCCGGCGGCGATCTGAACGTCGTCGGGGCTCAAACCATTGGTGGCCAGGATCTTCAGCACCGATTGATGGCTGCCCCCACCGAGCTCGCCGCTGTGGATCACCTTGCCCTTCAGTTCGGCGACCGAGGTGATGCCGGGCCGCGCCACCAGTTCGAACGGGATGCGCTTGACCGCCGGCGCGGCGACGATCTTGATCGGCAGGCCGAAGGAAATGCCGGCCAGAATCGGCGTGCCGTAGGAGCCCATGTCGATCTGGCCGCTGGCGACGCCGGCGGTGGCCTCGGGGCCGCCACGGAGGAAATGGACCACTTCGAGGTCGATGCCGTGCTTGGCGTAGATGCCCTTTTGCAGCGCCAGATCCTGCACCGGCTGCGCCGCCCCCAATTCGGCGAAGCGGACGGTGACCAGGGGAGCGGGTTCGGCCAAAGCCGAGGTCGCGGCCAGCGCGAGTGCGGCGAAGGCGGCCAACCCCAGGCGGCGCGCCGGGATCGTCGGGACATGGGGCCGTTGGAACTGGGTCGATATCGCGGTCATGCCGGCGCTCCTGTTGGGCTAGTCGAGAAACCGCAAATCGAGCCAGGTGTTGGGATCGAAGTTCACCCCGGCCTTCACCTCCTTCAGTTCCTTGAGGTAGGTGACGGCGTTGGCGGTGCCTTCGAGATCAATGGCGAAGGTCAGGTCGAGCAGGCCGAATTGCTCCTCGAAATAGGCGCGGATCAGCTCCTTGCGCAGCTTCACCCGCTGGGCCGAATAATCGACCAGCTCGTCGAGGTGGGATTTTTCATAGTCGTAATAATCGCGGGTGGCGATGAAGTAATCCCGGATGGCTTCGGGGTGGTCCTTGATGAAAGCATTGGTGGCCAGGACGAAGCCGCTTTGGTAGTGGCCATAGTAATCGCGCGCCTTGGCGATCAGCGTCCCCCGCCCCTCGTCTTCCAGCTTCAGCCGCACCGCCTCTTGCGTCACCACCGCATCGATCTTGCCCGAGCGCAGCACCATTTCGGCGTCGGCGCCGCCCGAGGCGATGATCTTGACGTCGTTCTCGCCCAACCCGTTGGAGGCGAGGATCTTCAGCAGGGATTGATGGCTGCCGCCACCCAGGGCGCCGCCGGTGACCACCTTGCCGCGCAGCTCGGCGACCGAGGTGATGCCCTTGCGCGCGACCAATTCGAAGCCGCCCTTTTTGCTCGGCGGCGAGCCGACGATCTTGACCGGCAGGCCGAATGAAATGCCGGTCAGGATCGGGGTGCCGATCACCGCCAGATCGACCAGGCCGCTGGCCACCCCGGCCATCGCCTCGGCTGTCAATCGGCGTCGAAATTTGACCCCCTTGAGGGGTGAGATCGGCGTCCAATTTTGACCCCCCTCTTGGTGGGATAGCGTGTTGTCCTGGTAGTCAACAGAAGGGGCCCGCGCGCGCCCGCAGCG
>Ga0316222_1000950_pt1 | contig 38981 bp, 32 predicted proteins | sample TBH18011metaG_FD_206008 | JGI IMG/M metagenome (GOLD analysis project Ga0316222, IMG submission 206008) | Freshwater microbial communities from Trout Bog Lake, Wisconsin, USA - TBH18011 | ecosystem: Environmental > Aquatic > Freshwater > Lake > Hypolimnion/Profundal zone | place: USA: Wisconsin... | reverse complement strand
GTGCTCTCGGCGCTGCGGCTGACTGGCGGCCAGATGCGCGATCATCGTGTGCTGGTTTCCGGTGCGGGCGAAGCCGGCATGGGCATCGCCGACAACATCGTCGCCGTGCTCATGGAAGAAGGCCTGACCAAGGCCGAGGCGCGCCAACGCATCTGGTTCGTGGATTCCAAGGGCCTCATCGTCAAAGGCCGCGCTGGTCTGGTGGAACACAAATTGCACTACGCCCACGACCACGCGCCGTGCGCCGACCTGCTTTCCGCCGTCAAGGCCATCCAGCCCACTATGCTCGTCGGCGTGTCCGGCCAGCCTCGGACGTTCACCGAGGAAATCGTCAAGACCGTCGGTAGCTTCAATAAGCGCCCCGTCATTTTTGCGCTGTCCAATCCAACCTCCAAGGCAGAATGCACCGCCGAGGAAGCCTACAAGTGGACGGATGGCCGCGCCATCTTCGCCAGCGGCAGCCCGTTCGCGCCCGTCACGCTCAACGGCAAGCTGCACGTTCCCGGCCAGGGCAACAACGCCTACATCTTCCCCGGCGTCGGCCTGGGCGTGGTGGCCACCGGCGCGCGGCGCGTGACCGACGCCATGTTCATCAAGGCCGCCCGCGCGCTCGCCTCGCTGCTGCGCGAGGACGAGCTGGCCGAAGGCCGCATCTATCCCTCGCTGAAACGCATCCACGAAGTGTCGCTCAAGATTGCCGTGGCCGTTGCCGAGGAAGTCTATGCCAGCAAACTCACCGACCAGCTGCGTCCGGCCGATCTGCCGGCGTTCATCCAGTCGCAGATGTTCAAGCCGGAATACGCCGATTACTCCAAAAAATAATAATTTAAACGGGCGGGTGAAGATTTCGGGCGGCTATGCCTTTGGAATCCCTGCGAATGTTCTGCGACCTGCTTGAGCCGCGAAGTTTCAAGCCGGCGGCGGCGGGTTGACGGGCGTTTGCGCGATGATCTGTTCCCGGCCGGGGTGGAAGCATAACCGGTTCTTTTCCAGCATCACCAGATGCGGGCACAGCGGATTATCGGTCAGACACTGGGCAAAATCATTGGAGATGATCCGTTGCGGCCGTTGCGCGCGACAGTGTGGCGAGATTTCGGGTTTGGCATCCATAAACATGAGCTGGGCGGGAAAATTCTCCCGCCCTACCCACCTATACGGATGAAAACCGCCAATCTTACAAAAATTCTTTAAAATCGCTTCGCCATTGGTGAAGCCGAAGCTGACCATCGTGTGCGCGATGTCGGGCGAACCTCACGTCACCAGATACAAATCCGTCGTGCGCAGCGCGGCGAGGTCGAAGGTCCGGTCGTAGTGGCGCACGGTGTAGTCCGTCTCCGAGCGGTAGTCGCAGTTGCGGATGTTGTGAATGGTTACTTGATTGCCAGCAATGTCCGCATACGGCAGCCCCGCCACGTCTGGCTGCCAGTCGGCGACGTTGGTTGGCTGCAAGGCGAACCACCACGCCAGCACCGCCGCGAAACCGCCGAGGGTCAAAATGATTTTCCACGGCCGGCGGACGAAAATCCATACGGTCAAAATACCCAGCGCATAAAATATGGCGAGGGTAAGGCGCAGCCACGCGCTGCGCACGTCAATGCCCAGCGCCGCCACCGCCCAGAGCGTGGCCAGGCCGAGGACGAACCACATCAACCCGCCCGCCACCCGCCGCAGAAGTTTTTTCCGGTCATCGCCCAATGTCCGTTCCCCAATGAATCAAAGCAAGCCAGAGGTTGCCGTCGCCGAACGACCCGTGCCTGAATCAGGGGCGCAGCTGCTTGAGTTTGACGAGTAAGGCCTGCTGGTCTTCCATAAAGTTGACGATGTTCTTTTGGGTGATTGGCCGCGAAGGAATCAGGAATTTTCCGCCAGCCAGCTGCGTCTTGTCTCCGCGCAGGTAGCGTTCCATGTTGATGATGGTCTGCCAGCCGATGTCCAGCGGGGACTGGACCACCGTGCCGTAAATGTCGCCGCTGGCGATTCCGGCGAGCGTGTCGCTGTCATCGTCAAAGCAGACAATCTTCACCTGACCGGTCTTGCCCGCGCTGCGCACGGCGGTGAGGATGGCCGGGCCGTGGTAGCCGTAGATGCCGACCATGCCCGCGAGATCGGGATTTTTCGCCAGCGCCTCTTCCGCGTTTTTTTGGCCGATGGCGCTGTCGTGTTCGTCGGAGAGCGTGCCGATAATCTGTATGTTCGATCCCGCCAATCCGCTTTGGATGCCCGAGACCCGGTCCAGAGTGTTTTGCGCCTTGGCGTAGCCGACCAGCAGAATGATTTTTCCGCCTTGGGGCAGGGCGGCCTTGATCAGTTCCGCCGCCTGCTGCCCGGCGGACACATTGTCCGTGCCGATGTAGCAAGTGCGCCGGCTATTGGCGGCGTCGCTGTCCGCGCAGATAAGGAGCGTCTTGGCGGCGACGCTGTTCAGAAAATCCGTCTGGCGGTCGGCGTCAATCGGGCTGATGGCGATGCCGTCCGCACCATCGGCGACCAACTCGCCCAGCATCGTCTGCTGCGCCTCGGCTGTCCGCACGGCGGGAACGCGGAATTCCAAATCCACGTCGCCGAGTTGCCGGGCGGCATAGTCGCAGCCGAGCTGCACGACCGACCAATAGTTGTCCGCCGTGTTGGCGACAAATGCCAGCCGCAGTTTTTTTTGCGGTCCACCGCCGTGGTTGTCGCAGCCCGGGAGCAGCGCCGCCGCGCACAGGCTCAAAAGGAGGAGAGGGAGTTTTTTCATGATGATAGGATGGTAAGAATTGTTTTCCGCAAATGCCGCCTAGCCTAGTGAACTCGTTTCCACCTTACTTCCAAATCTCAAACGCTGTCAAGGCTGGGTATCCGGACCGGCGGCGCGCTGGCGGACGGCTTCAACTTTTGCCGGCGAAAGGCATCAACTGGGTATCCACCTGCAGGATGTGGCTGGTGATCCACGCGCTGGTCATCCGGTGCAAGTCTTGAAAGGCCTCCACGCTGAACCCCTCGGCCTGAAATTTTTTGTGGAAGCGCCCGAAGAACTCCAGAAAATGTGCGTGCTGCTCGCGGTTCAATTCGCCGGCGGAGCAGCGGAAACATTCCATGCAATGCTCCTCATATTTAAAATGGGTCGCGGCATACTGCTCCAGAAAATCCACCAGGCTGTGGGCAAACCGGATGTCGCGCGGGCTGGGCTCCGTGTTTTCAAGCATCTCCTCCAGCTTGTTGATATAGAGGATCAGCATTTTATGCTGGCCATCAATGGTTTCCGAGCCAGTTGCTAAATCTTCATTCCAGACAATCATAAACAATGCCACTTTCCTTAATCTGCCGGACTAATCACGTAAAGTTGGGCTTGCACCGTATTTTGTCAAGCGGCATCAGGTTACATTTTGCGGGACGGGGGCGATGGTCGCCGTCTCAGGGCAGCCGGATACTATCGAACACAAACCGGCCGTCCATCCGACGTTCGTCGTATCATCGCCCGGGGTTTGCGAGCCAACCCGGCCTAAGCGGCGGGATTTTTTTTGCGTTTTTCAATTCCCGCATTGATTTCGCGGCGCGGCTTTGGTGTCTTATGCCACGCCAATTATGAATTTAGCCGCCGCCCCCGTCCGCCAGCGCAAACTGCTCGTCGCCAACCGCAGCGAAATCGCGATCCGCGTATTCCGCGCCGCGACGGAACTCGGCCTGCGCACCGTCGCCATTTACGCGCAGGAAGACCGGCTCGCCATCCACCGCTTCAAGGCGGACGAGGCCTATGTCGTCGGCGAAGGCAAAGGCCCGGTCGGTGCCTATCTCGACATCCCCAGCATCATCGCGCTCGCGAAAGAGAAGGGCGTGGACTTCATCCATCCCGGCTACGGCTTTCTGTCCGAGAACGCGGATTTTGCGAAAGCGTGCGAGGAGGCAGGAATTATTTTCGTCGGCCCGCGCGTGGATTTGCTCCGCAACATGGGCGACAAAACCGCCGCCCGCGCGCTTGCGCAAAAGGTCAACGTGCCGGTGCTGCCGGGCACGGAAGACCCGATTGAAGACCGTGGCGAAGCGTTGAAGGTTGCGAAGCAAATTGGCTTTCCGCTGATCATCAAGGCCGCGTTTGGCGGCGGCGGTCGCGGCATGCGCGTGGTTCACAAGCCGGGCGATCTCGCGGATTTGCTCGCCGAAGCGCAAGGCGAAGCCGGTCGGGCGTTCGGCAATCCGGCGGTGTTTCTGGAGCGTTACATTCCGCGCGCAAAACACATCGAGGTGCAGATTCTCGGCGACCAGCACGGCAAGGTGGTTCACCTGCACGAGCGCGATTGCTCCGTTCAGCGCCGGCACCAGAAAGTCATCGAGATTGCGCCGAGCGTGGAACTGGAAAAGAACATCCGTGCCGAGTTGTGTGATGCGGCGGTGAAGCTTTGCCGGGAAATCAAATACGACAACGCCGGCACGGTGGAATTCCTTTACGACCAGGACACGAAGGAATGGTTCTTCATCGAGATGAACCCGCGCATTCAAGTCGAGCACACGGTTACGGAAGTCATCACCGGCCTCGATCTCGTGCGCTCGCAGATTTTGATCGCCGATGGCAAGCCGATGCACGGTGCCGAAGTCGGCATTCCGGCGCAGGAAGACATTCCGCGCAACGGCTACGCCGTGCAATGCCGCATCACGACGGAGGACCCGGAAAATAAATTCCAGCCAGACTACGGCCGTATCCTGACGTATCGCTCCGCCGGCGGTTTTGGCGTGCGGCTCGACGGCGGCATGGGTTACGGCGGCGCGGTGGTCACGCCGTTTTACGATTCGCTGCTGGTCAAGCTGACGGTAAGCGCGCAGACGTTTGACGCCGCGCTGCAACGCATGGACCGCGCGCTGCGCGAGTTCCGCATTCGTGGCGTAAAGACGAATATTCCGTTTTTGGAAAACGTCATTCACAACGAAGTTTTCAAATCGGGTCAGGCTTCGACAACATTGATTGACACGACACCGGAGCTGTTCAATCTCAAGCCGCGCCGCGACCGCGCGACCAAGCTGCTGACGTTTATCGGCGACGTGACGGTCAACGGCAATCCGCAGGCGAAGGGCTATGTGCCGAAGGAAAATTTCACCGCCGCGCGCATCCCCGCCCATGAGCGCAAGCTGGTCGCGCCGAATGGCACGCGCCAGTTGCTGCTCTCGCTCGGCGCGAAGAAGTTTGCCGAGTGGACGCTCAAGCAAAAGCCGTTGCTCGTCACCGACACGACGTTCCGCGACGCGCATCAGTCGCTTTTCGCCACGCGCTTGCGCGGCTACGATATGCTGGCGGTGGCGGAGGCCGTCGCGCAGCGCACGCCGAATTTGTTCTCGATGGAAATGTGGGGCGGCGCGACCTTCGACACTTCGATGCGCTTCCTGCACGAAGACCCGTGGCAGCGCCTGCGCGACCTGCGCGCACGCATCCCGAACATCTGTTTCCAGATGCTTTTCCGCGGCTCGAACGCCGTGGGCTATTCCAATTATCCCGACAACGCCGTCGCCGGTTTCGTCAAACACGCGGCGGCCAGCGGCATGGACATTTTCCGCATCTTTGATTCGCTGAATTATCTGCCGAACCTCACCGTCGCGATGGACGCGGTGCAGGAGACGCACGCCATTTGCGAAGCGGCGATTTGTTACACCGGTAACATTCTTGATCCGCAGCGCGACAAATACTCGCTCAAGTATTACGTAAAGCTGGCGAAGGAACTGGAAAAGATGGGCGCGCACTTCCTTGCCATCAAAGACATGGCCGGCCTGTGCAAACCGGCGGCGGCCAATGTTTTGGTGAAAGCGTTGAAGGAAGAAATCGGCATCCCGATTCATTTCCACACGCACGACACGAGCGGTATTGCCGCCGCGTCGGTGTTGAGCGCAGCGGAAGCCGGCGTGGACATCGCGGACCTCGCGATCGCTTCGATGAGCGGCTCGACGAGCCAGCCAAATTTGAATTCCATCGTCGCTGCGTTGCAATTCACCAAGCGCGACACCGGCCTTGATTTGGACGCGCTGAATGAGTTCGCCGATTATTGGGAACAAGTTCGCGCTTATTACGCGCCGTTCGACACCGCGCCGAAATCCGGCAGCGCGGAAGTTTATTTGCACGAAATGCCGGGCGGCCAATTCACGAACCTGAAAGAGCAGGCGGCTTCGATGGGCTTGGCGCATCGCTGGCTGGAGATTGCGCGCACTTATGCGGAGGTAAATCAGTTGTTCGGCGACATCGTCAAGGTGACGCCGAGCAGCAAGGTCGTCGGCGACATGACGATGTTTCTCGTCACGCGCGGCATCAAGCCGGCGGATGTTTTGAATCTGGAACCCGGCGGCACGCCGTTTCCGGAGTCGGTCATTGATATGATCAGCGGCGGCCTGGGCCAACCCATGGGCGGCTGGCCGAAAAAATTGCAGCACGTCATCCTCGGCGACCGCAAGCCCTTGAAAAGCCGGCCGGGTGAATCCTTGAAGCCGCTCAACTTCAAAAAAATTGCCGAGGAACTTTCGGTGAAACTCAAGCGCGACGTGACGGACGACGACGTGTTCAGCCACATCATGTATCCCGAAGTGTTCGCGGCGTTCACGAAGAACGAGCACAGCTTCGGCGATTTGTCCGCGCTACCCACGCCGGCATTTTTTTACGGCATGAAGCCGGGTCAGGAAATTTCCGTGGAGATTGAGGCGGGCAAAACCTTATTCATCCGCCTTGTCAACATTGGCGCGGTGGATGCCGAGGGCAAGCGCGCGTTGAACTTTGAATTGAACGGCATGGCGCGGCAGTTGGCCATCGTGGATCGTTCCGCGAAGCCGACCATCAAGGCGCGGGTGAAGGCCGATTCCGCCAAACCGAACGAAGTCGGCGCGCCGATTCCCGGCCTCGTCACCGCCCTCGCCGTGAGCGTGGGCGCGAAGGTGGCGAAGGGCGACAAGCTCCTCACGCTCGAAGCCATGAAGATGCAGACCACCATCTACGCACCCGCCGACGGCGTCGTGGACGAAATCTGCGTGGCGAACGGCGACGCGCTGGAGAGCAAGGATTTGATCTTGAAGCTGCGCGCGGCGTGAGCGATTTTTTGTCTTATGAACTTTAATCCACCGGTAAATATTTTCATGCTGGCCACCTATGCCTATTGGACGGGTATTGTGGTCGTCCATGTCATGCTGGCCGTGGCGGTGTTTCACGACGCGGAAGAGCTCACGCGGACGCCCGGGCGCAAGGTCTGGTTTTTGAACACCTTCTTCTGGACGGTGGCCGCGCTCGTGGGCGGCATCGTCACGGCGGGAATATATTGGGCGATGCATCATTCGACGCTGCGGTCGCCGGTGGCGCCGGAGTCCGCGCCGGAAACCCAACCTGCCTCCGACCCCAAATCATGAATCCTGACAGCCTGATTGAATGGGCGCTGTGCCTTGGCCTTGCGTGGATCATCCTGGGCCACCTGACCGGCTTGGACGATTGGGTGAAAAAACAATTCGGCGTGCGGGACAAAACCGCCGCGCTGGAGCAGCGCCTCGTTGAACTGGAAAAGCGCCTGGCCGACTTGGAAAAGAAATAGGCCGGTCGCCCGCGTTTTATTTGGCTTGCCGATTTGGCTGGATTAGCCGGAGTTAAACTGGCAGGATGCCACCGTGATTAAAACCAAATCCGCCGCGCCCGCCGCCATGGTTCCTCTGGCCGACGGTCAGGTCTGGCGCATGGCCGAATCCAGCCTGCAAGTGGACATGGTTGGCCGGCTGCTCGTCCACTACAAGCTCGGCAAGCACGGGGCCATCCGCATTTCCAACTCCATCGGCAGCCAGACGGACATCGTAAAATTTCTCAAGAAGCACAAAGCCGTCCTGATGAAGGCGGTCAAACCCGTCGCCAAGCCGGTGGTTGCCAAAACCAATGGCGCGGCCAAATCGAACGGCGCTCCGAAAAATACCACCGCCGCCAAAAAGAAGAAATAATTTTTTCCGGCTTCGGCCGGGATGCCCAAAACATCCCGGCTTTTTTATTGGGCGCGCCGGTTGAAACTGCGCTACTGTTCCCTCCGATGAATGCCTGGCGCTTCAAACTGTTGTATGATGGCGAGTGTCCCCTCTGCCGGCGCGAGGCGGATTTTTTGCGCCGCCGCGACCGCCACGGCGCGCTCGCGTTTGCGGACATCGCCGACCCGGGCTTTGATCCGGCGGCGTATCACACGACGCGCGCAGAACTCATGGGCGTCATTCACGGTGTCTTTCCCGACGGGCGCATGGTGCGGAAGGTGGCCGTGTTCCGCGAGGCGTATCGCGCCGTCGGCCTCGGCTGGCTGCTCGCGCCGACGGGCTGGCCGGGGCTCCGCTGGTTTGCGGATGCCGGCTACGAATGGTTCGCTCGCCACCGCCTGGCCATCGGCAAATTTTTTGGCCGCAACTGCGCCACCGGCACGTGCGCCGCACCCGCGCCGAAACCGTCAGCCGGGCGGAAATAAAAAAACCTTTTCAGCCTATGCCCCAGACCCCGCACCTTGAAAAACATTTTACCGCCGGCGAATCCGTGCGCGACATCGTCATTGGCATGTCCGACGGCCTGACCGTGCCGTTCGCGCTCGCCGCCGGCCTGACCGGCGCCATCGCGTCGTCGCGCCTCATCCTCACCGCCGGCTTTGCCGAGATCGCCGCCGGTTCCATCGCCATGGGCCTGGGCGGCTATCTGGCCGCGCGCAGCGACGCGGAACATTACGCCAGCGAACGCCGCCGCGAGGAGGCGGAGGTTGTCTCCGTGCCCGAAGTGGAGGCGCAGGAAGTGTCGGACATCTTCAAGACCTACGGCCTGACGGAAACCGAGAGCGCCTCCGTCGTGCAAGCGTTGCGCCAGCGCCCGGCGGACTGGGTGGATTTCATGATGCGCTTCGAGCTGGGGCTGGAAAAGCCCGTGCCCGGCCGGGCGTTCAAGAGCGCGTTCACCATCGCGCTCGCCTATGTGGTGGGCGGCATCATTCCGCTGGGCGCGTATCTGGTGCTGGCCGACGCGCATCGGGCGCTGAAAGTTTCCTGCGCCGTCACGTTGCTTGCGCTGCTGGTCTTTGGGGCGGTCAAAGGCCGGTTCACCGGCACCTCCATGTGGCGGAGCGGATTGCAGACGGCGCTGATCGGCGGACTCGCCGCCGCCGCCGCGTTTGGCATCGCCCGGATGATTTCATAGGCGGAACCGGACGGGCAGGGAGGGGTGACTAAGTTGAATCCGTCTTGGCCTCCTCGCCCCGGCCTTCTGGCATCTGAATTTCCGTCTAACCTTGTCTATGAATCGCATGGGCAGATGGGACTATCCTGCCGCCTGCCGGTGGCAGCACAGTGGCGCGGACGAGCGCGTTGCCCTCTGACATTGGCCGTTCATCCGCACCCAGAACTGGCGGCTGGGCGCAAATGGCACTCGCGTCAGTTGGAGCTTGAGATTTTTGTTCCGCAAATAATCTTTGACAGAAATTCGCAAGTCCGGTTTCATAAACCCATGCTAACAAAAGCCGTCGCGAAAACAACCGTGCACGCCCCCGTGCACACGCTGCGGCCTACTACCTGTTAGGTGTCATTCGCGCTATGAGCATATTCCACAACCTCAAGCTTCGGTTCTCGCCACCCAAAATCAACGACCCCGATTTCGGCAGCTTGCTGTTCATGTTCATCCCCAACGCGCCAGACCAGTCTTATTGGGAGTGTGAGTGGACATTTCCGAAGACCGGCACACAGATTTCTATCGGCTTGCCCGGCGGCGAGAGCGGCCCGTTGCCAGAAGCGCGGAAGTTTTATCTCGGCTTGCCCGGACGTTTTGAGCAGATTCTTTCCGCCGCTCGTCCGCAGTTGGAGTTGGTTTTCAGAGAGTGGTTGCAGCAGGATTTGCCAGCAGACATTTTCACCGTCGTCAAGCTGGCAGGTTTCGGACTTGAGGACACGAAGGCACAGCCGGTGCGTTGGGATATTTCATTTGAGACGACGGGCGATAAGTGGCTTGGCATTATTATACCGTTTGTCGGAGACACAGCCCAGAAGGCTACAGTTGACACATGACCATGACACCTAACAAGATTAGATGAGAAGGCAGACATTCGGCGCAATGACGCGTCCGGTGTATCATCTGCCTTATGAAAACTAAAACTGCTCCGTCCGTCGTTCCTAACCCCAAGCCCGTTGTTACCAATGGGTTCACCCTCGGCCTGGATCTCGGTGACCGCCAGCATCACGTCTGTGTCCTCGCGGCCGCCGGTAACATTGTCCGCGAGGCGGCGTTGCCCAACACCCGCCCGGCCCTAGCGCAGCTCCTCGTGGATTAGCCGTCCGCCACCGTCGCGCTGGCGGTGGGCACGGCCGGGCGGTCCGGCTTCCCACCATCGGGTATGGGGGAAACACCCCATGGCGTCCGCCGGTTTTTTCCGCTTTAGTGTTTGGGTCATGAGAAATAACCGAAGGTTGCCAACGGTGGCCCACGCCCGGTCGGCACCGCCCGAACCGGTTAATCCGGTGCGGCCCATGCTGGTGGTGGCTGATGAACGGTTTTTTTGCCAGCCCCAAGCCGAGTGGAGGCTCGGCCCTGGCTACGAGGCGAAGGTCACGGTCATTGCCACGGCCGGTTGGGCGGCCTGGCCGGCCAGCCGCTGCCAGTGCTTGATCGCGAAAAATGCAGCCGGTGAAAAGCGGTTGCCGCCAAACGGGCAAGGTTATCCGCCAGCCGATGGTGGCCGGCCATGATGACTCCGCTTCGCTGCCGGCGCGGTTCGGGGCTGCTTATTCTTTCGCTGGGCCTGACGCTGTGCGCGCACGGGCAGGGGACGGTCAGCGGTTTCACCAATGCGCCGGTGGCGGAAAAGGTGGTTCTGCCCCAATCCGTGCCCGACCCCATTGAGCCGTTCAACCGCGTGATGTGGGGATTCAACAAGGCGGTCATGAAGGATGTCGTCAAGCCGACGAGCCGGGTGTATCGCTTTGTCGTGGTGAAACCGGCGCGGACGAGCATCGGGAATTTTGGCCGGAACCTCACCTATCCCGGACGGCTGATTAATAATTTGCTGCAAGGCAAGTGGCTGGGCGCGCGCGATGAGACGTGGCGGTTCGCCTGCAACACCACCGTCGGCATCGCGGGCTTGTTCGACCCGGCGACGAAATGGAACATTCCCAAGTCGGACGCGGATTTCGGCCAGACGTTCGGCAAGTGGGGCTGGTCGCCGCAGTTCTTCATCATGCTGCCGATTTTTGGGCCGAGCAACGACCGCGATACCGTCGGTCTGGCCGCCGACACCGCCGCGAATCCGCTGCTCTATATCGCGCCCTACCGGTTCGACCTGAACAAGCCGCTGACTTATCTCGGCCCTTACTCGTATCTCAATTACATCATCATGTATAACAATCTCGCCGACAGCGTGGGCGAGTATGTGCGCTTCAGCCAGGCCGAGGCCGACCCGTATTCGGAGATTCAATATGCCTGGACCTTCGCGCGCGCCAACCAGGTGGCGGATTTTCAGGTGAAGGGCAAACCGGACAAAGCTACGCTGGAAACCCTCGAATCCGTTTTCTTCACGTTCAAAGACCCGGAATTTCCCAGCCACGGCACGACGCGGTCGGTGCGGATTCCGGCGACGGGGAAGGATTTGAAATTCACTTTCTGGCTGCAGCCGGGTTCGGCGAACGTGGTGTATATCGTTCCCGGCCTAGGCTCGCATCGGCTGGCCGAGACCTCGCTGGCGCTGGCGGAGCTGGTTTACAAGAACGGTTTTTCCGCCGTGGTCATCAGCAGCCCTTTCAATTACGAGTTCATGCAAAGCGCTTCCACCGTGGCGCTGCCGGCGTATCTGCCGGTGGACGGCCACGATTTGCACGTCGCGCTCACCGCGATTGACCGCCGTCTGCATCAAGCCTATCCCGGCCGTTTGGGCAACCGGGCGCTGATGGGTTATTCCATGGGCGCGCTGGAGACGCTGTTCATCGCGGCCACCGCGCCGACGAATCCGCCGGTGGCCAGCGCCGGTGCGACGAATCAACTGCTGTCGTTTGACCGCTACGTCGCCATCAACACGCCCGTGCGGCTGGCGCAGGGGATTGCCAAGCTGGATGAATTTTACCGCGCGCCGCTGGCCTGGCCGGTGGCCGAGCGCAGCAACGACCTAGAAAATGTTTTTTTGAAAGTGGCCGCGTTGAGCCGCAGCAAGCTCACGCCGCAAACCTCACTGCCGTTCAGCGCCATCGAATCCAAGTTTCTCATCGGCCTGACGTTCCGGTTAATCCTGCGCGATGTAATTTACAGCAGTCAGGAACGAAATAATCAGGGCGTGCTCCACCAGCCGATCCACAATTTCCGGCGCAACCGCGTCTATCAGGAAATCCTCCAGTATTCCTACCAGGACTATTTCGACAAGTTTGCCATTCCTTATTACTCAGCCAGAAATCTAGGCGCACCGACGGCGGACGCGCTGGAAAAAGCCGGCGCCCTGCGGACTTATGAAACCAGCCTGCACGCCAATCCGGACATCCGCGTCCTCGTCAACCAGAACGATTTTCTCCTGACGGACGACGACCTGGCTTGGCTCCATGCCACGTTTGCCCCGGAAGAACTGACCGTATTTCCGCAGGGCGGCCATCTGGGAAATCTTTACAATCCGGCGGTGCAAAAAACCATCCTGGCCGCGCTGACCCCGATGCGGCCACCTGAAATCAAAACCAAATGAACGGCCCGGCCAGAGCGTGAACCAAAAGCGCTCCTCTTTGCCCCGGTGCCTGGCTTGATTCCTACTTCATCGTCTCCACGCCGATGCGCTTGAGGAACGGATTGAGCGAACGCGGCCGGCCAAGGAATTTCTCGATGGAAATGTTGATGTCGCGCGAGTCGCCGACGGCGTAAATCTCATTGCGCATCCGCATCCCGGTGGTTTTATCAAAGAAACCGTCGGGCGACTGCTCAAACACCGTGGCCATGTCCGCCGCAATGGCGTCCGCCCACGCATAGCCGTAATAGCCCGCACCATAGCCGATGATGTGACCGAAGTAGGCGACGAACGCCGTGTCCGGCGGCACGGGGAACGAAACGTCGCTCAAAATCTTGTTCGACAGCGGCACGAGGTCGTCCGCATTGGTGGCGTGGATTAGCGTGTGCAGCGTCAAATCCATCAGGCCGAAGGAAAGTTGCCGGCGATAATAAGTGGCGTAGGTGGCGAACCGCGCGGTCTTGAGCTGCGAGAGAATTTTCTGCGGAATTTTCTTCTTCGGGTCGCGGTAATCGGCGGCAAAGCTGTCCAAGACCTTCTTGTCCCACGGCCAGTTTTCCAGCATCTGCGACGGCGCCTCGACAAAATCCTGCGGCACGCTGGTGCCGGCGAAGCGTGAGTATTTGGCGCGCGTCAGGATGGTGTGCATCGCATGGCCGAACTCGTGGAAAATCGTCTCGACCTCGTCATGCGAGAGCAGGGAGGGCTTGTCCGGCTGCGGCGGCGGGAAGTTGCACACGAGGCAGCACACGGGGCGCTGGTATTTGCCGTCCGGCAGCCGCTTGCCCTCGATGATGCCGAACTGGGCGAAGTGGTTGTATTTGCCGTCGCGCGGAAACATGTCGAGATAAAACAAGCCCATCGGCTCGCCGGTCTTGGCATCGGTGACGGTGTAAAGCTGGAGGTCGCCAATCCATTTGTAAGGTGCCTCGACGCGCGCAAACTTCAGGCCGAAGATGCGCTGGTAAATCTTGAACATCCCGTCCAGCACATTTTGATACGGGAAATAGACGCGCAACTGCTCGGCGTCCACGTTGTATTTGGTTTTCTTGAGCTGGTTGGCGTAGTAACGCCAATCCCAGGCGTTGACGATGGCATTGGTGTCGCCGGTTTCGGCGATTTTCAAATCGCGAAACTCGTTCAGCTCGGCATCATACTTCGGTTGCAAACCGGTCTTGAGGTTTTGCAAGAAGTCTATGGCGGTCTGGGCGTTTTTCACCATGCGCGTCTCGGTGGCATAATCGGCGTAGCTGGCGTAACCGAGCTGGTGGGCGAGTTCGTCGCGGCGCACGAGAATCTTTTGGAGCAGGGGAATGTTCGCCGCGCGGGCGAGGTTGCATTGCGCGGTCATCATCGTCCGGCGCGTGGCCTCCAGCTTGGCGTTGTCCTCGACCATGATGTAATGGAACGTGATGTTGGCCTTGAGCGTGTATTCGTCCGCGCCGGTCTTGATGCCCTGCTGCGACAAAAAATCTTCCGGCACGCCGGCGAGTTCCGCCTTGGTGAACTTCAATTCCGCGTGCGCCTTGGTGACGTTATTTTCAAAATCCGTCTCCAGCGCGGTCAGTTCCTTGCGCAGTTTTTCCACGGCGTCGCGCTGATCCTTCGGCAAGTCCAGACCGGCGCGGCGATAATCGCGCAGGGTGTCGTCGAGGAGCTTCTTGTCCTCGCCGGCAAGGTTGGGTTTGGTGTCCGCGAAGGTTTTCAGCGCGCGGTAAACGTCGTCGCGATAGTCCAGGCCCACCGCCCATTCGGAAAGCGACTTGATGGCGTCGGTGGCGGCGTCGCGCACGGCGGCGTTGGTGCTGGTCTGCTCAATCAATCCCAGCCGGTCGGAAGCCAGGCCGATGTGGAAATTCACGTCGTCAAGCGCGATGAAGGTGTTGGTGAAGTTGATTTGTGCAGCGGTCAGTTTGCCGATGGTGTCGAGCGCGGCATTGCCGTCGGCGATGGTGCTGGCGACCGTCGCGGCGACCTCGTTCGTCGTCGTCTCAAACGTCGGGACGGTGACGACGGAATTAAATTTGGCGGCGGCCTTTTGAAAATCCGCGAGCGACGCGGTTTTGGCTTCGGCAACGGCGGCGAATCGGGCGGTGGACATGACACAAAGAACAATTTGGAGGAGACGCATAGGTTAATGTTTAATTTTAAAACTTTTGCCGAAGAGCCGCTCCCATTCAAGCATGACGTAGCGGTCGGTCATGCCGGCGAGGTAATCGCACACGGCGCGGTGCAGGCCGGTCTGCTGGAGCCGGCGCTGGGAGCTGTCGCCGATTTCTTTTGGATGGGCGAGAAAGTATTTAAAAAGCTGTTCCAGCATTTTTACTGCGCGCAGGTTGGGCTGGTGCACGACGGGGTTGTAATAAAGATTTTTATAAAGATATTGGCGCAGTTCCCGGTTGAGCTGGCGGCGCGCGGAACTGTATTGGATGAGCGGTTTGGAAAAACGGCGCGCGTCATCGGCCGATTTCACACCGGCTTTCTCAATGAGCTGCTCGCTGGTTTCCACCACATCGCGAATCTGCAAATCAATGATGGTGCGGATGGTGAAATAGCGCCGGCATTCGTCGGGCAGTTTGCCATGCGCCTTTTTCACCGCGCGCGCGGCTTGCGCCCAGACCCGGACGTTTTTGGCCAGATGCGTTTCCGAAAGCAGGCCGGAATCAAGGCCGTCGTCGAGGTCATGGCTGTAATAAGTGATTTCGTCGGAAAGATTGGCGATCTGCGCCTCGAGCGAAGAATTTTTCGCGGCGAAACCTTTGCGCCGGTCGGGGCGGTCGTAGGCGGTTTGGTGTTTGGCGAGGCCTTCGCGAACTTCCCACGAAAGGTTCAGGCCGGGGAAACCGGGATACTTTTCCTCCAGCTCCTCGACGATGCGGAGGCTGTGGAGATTGTGCTCAAACCCGCCGTGGCCGCGCATCAAGCGTGCGAGCACCGTTTCTCCTTTGTGGCCGAACGGCGAATGGCCGAGGTCGTGCGCGAGCGCGATGGTCTCCGCCAGGTCCGTGTTTAATTTGAGCGCGCTGGAAATGTTGCGCGCGACGGCGGCAACCTCAATGGTGTGAGTGAGCCGCGTGCGCAAATGGTCGCCGGTGCCGTTGAGAAAAACCTGCGTCTTGTATTCCAGCCGTCGGAAGGCGCGCGAGTGGATGACGCGGTCGCGGTCGCGCTGGTATTGCGTGCGCCAGACCGGCGGCGGCTCATCGTGCTTGCGCCCGCGCGTGTCACCGCTGAACTGCGCGTAGGGCGCGAGAAACTGGCGTTCAAACCGTTCAAGTTCCTGGCGGGTGCGCGGCATGGCGGCGGAAATTATTTTTTCAACAGCTCGGCAACGGAGATGCCGCGCAATTCAAAGAGGCGGCGGATGGTGTCCTCAATCAGGTTGTTCGGGCAGCTCGCGCCGGCGGTGATGCCGACGGTGAGGGTGCCATTCGGCAGCCAGTTTTGCGTCACCACTTCTTCTTTCTTGTGCTGGTCGTAATGCCGGATGACGGCGCCGGATTCCATCATGGCGGCGTTCTTGATGAAGTAAGTCGGCAGCTTGGCCTCGCCCATTTCCGCGAGATGCGAAGTGTTGGAGGAATTATAGCCGCCGATGACGATGAGGAGATTGGGCGGCGTCAGCAGCATTTTCTCCAGCGCGTCCTGCCGGTCCTGCGTCGCGCCGCAGATGGTGTCGAAGAAACGGAAATGGCTGCCGATGCTGTCTGCGCCGTATTTTTTTTCCATGACGGCCTTGAACCGGCGCTGCACTTCTTCCGTCTCGCCGCGCAGCATCGTGGTTTGGTTGGCGACGCCGACGGCCGACAAATGCAGGTCGGGATCGAAGCCGGCGGAATACGCACCCTCGAATTTTTTCAAGAACTCATGCTTGTCGCCGCCGTGCAGGATGTAATTACAGACGTAATCGGTTTCCGCCAAGTTGAACACCACGAGATAATGTCCGCTGCCATAGGCGCGGGCCTGCGACGTGGTGGCCTTGGTTTCCTCATGCTTGGCCTTGCCGTGGATGATGCTGGTGACGTGCTCCTTGGAGTATTGGCGGACGCGTTTCCAGACGCTCATCACGTCGCCGCAGGTGGTGTCCACGAGCGCGCAGCCTTTCGCCTCCAGCTTTTTGCGCGTGCTGACCTCGGTGCCGAACGCGGGAATGATCACGGCGTCGCCGGACTCCAGTTGTGACAGCTCTTCGTCCGTCGGCTTGGGCGAAATAATTTGGATGCCCATGTTGCGAATCTGGTCGTTCACCTCCGGGTTGTGGATGATTTCCCCGAGCAGGTAAATCGGCGTGAGCGGCGACACGTCGGAAAAATATTTTTTGGCGGCGTAGGCGAGGTCAATCGCGCGCTCGACGCCGTAGCAGAAGCCGAACTCCTTCGCGAGCTTCACGGTGAGGCCTTCGGCGGAGAGGACGCCGCCGTTGGCGCGGATGCTCTCGACGATTTCGCTGCGGTAATGCGACAGCACCTGGGCCTGCACGGCCTCCATGATGTCCGGGCGCCGCAGGTTGATCTTGTTTTGCGGCACCGGTGAATCCTTTGACATGGCGGGAAATTAGCCGCGAACGGCAGGGGCGTCGAGCAGGATTTGACGGCGGGGCGGTGCCGGCATCGCTAACTTGAAATAAAAAGCCGGCGGACCCGGCACACGGTAAATTTCCGGATCCGCCGACGCTCGTCTTTCGACAGGAAAAACGGAGCACCCGTTCTCAAGGGCAGTTAAAACGTAGCGCATCGGTTGCCGCCCGCAAGCGGTTTTTGAAAAATCTTTTTATCCGCCCGCAAATGCGTATTCTGGGCGCAAAGATTGAAACGGCGAATCCAATTTCACCTCCTCGGCCTCGCGCTGGCGCTGTTTTTAAGCCAGGGCGCGCGGGCGGATGCGCCGTTCAGCGTGGATGTCTGGGGCACCGAGGACGGCCTGCCGCAAAGCTCCGTCATCGCGCTGGCGCAGGCGCACGACGGCTACCTCTGGCTCGGCACACTCAACGGATTGGTGCGTTTCGACGGCAAATCCTTCACCTGCTTCAATGTCAACAACACGCCGGGCCTGCCGGGCAACCGCATCGTTTTTCTGTTCGAGGACAGCCGGCACATTTTGTGGGTTGGCACCGAGACCGCCGGCCTCTGCGCCATCAAAAACGGCGCGGTGCAAAATTTTCCCGGCAGCGGCGCGGCCGGCGCCATCGCCTGCGCCTTTGAGGACGGCGGCGGCACGCTCTGGTTCAGCACCAAGGGCGGCAGTTTTTTCTGCTGGCAGGCCGGCCGGCTGGACTTGCAGCCGACGGTGTTTCCCTCCCAGCTTTTTTACCGGGCCAGCCACGTTTTTGTTCCCGGAAAAAACGGCGTGAACTGGCAGCTCCAGAACGGCCGCGTGGAAAAGTGGCGCGGCGAGCGGCTGGAAAAAGATTTTGGCGACGCGCCGTGGGGCGGCACACCGATTTCTGCGGCGGTGGAAGACGCCGCCGGCAACCTGGTCGTCGGCACGCAGGGCGCGGGCATATTTTGGTTCCAGCCGGACGGCGACTGTTTTCACATCACCCGCGACGACGGCCTGTCGCACAACTTCGTGCTGTCGCTCTCGCTTGACCGCGAAGGCAATCTCTGGGCCGGCACCGATGGCGGCGGGCTGGACCGCATCCGGCGCAAGGTTTTTTCCTCGCCCACCGGCCTGTCCGGCGAAGTTGCCCAATCCATCGCGCCGGACGCGGCGGGCGGATTGTGGGTGGCCTTCAACAGCCGTGGAATTTCCCATTGGCTGACGAATGCCACCACCGGCTATGGCATCGGCACGAGTTCCAACGCCTGGACGGTGCTGGTGGACCGGCAGCAGCAGGTCTGGGCCGGCACGCGCGGCGAAGGGCTGTTCAAATTTGTCGCCGGCTATTTCCAGCCGGTGTTCGCGGCGCAAAAAATCGGCCGGGAAATTTTCGTTCTCTTCGAGGACCGCGCCGGGAAAATCTGGGCGGGTGGCGAAAACGGCCTCGGCGGCTTTGACGGGACGAACTGGAATTTTTTCACCGCCGCCGACGGCCTGCCGGCCAGCGCCGTCCGCGCGCTGGCGGAAGAGGCGCCGGGAAATCTCTGGATCGGCACCGAGCGCGACGGGCTGTTTCAATTGGCCGCCGGAAAGATTGTCCCCGTCCGCGCGCCCGTGAACGACATTTCCTGCCTGCTGGCCGACGCGGACGGCGCACTGTGGGCTGGCACATTCGGCCACGGGCTGGCGCGGTTTCAGGATGGCGACTGGAAAATCTGCTCCTCCATCAACGGCGGGCTGGCGAGCGACAGCATCGGCTATATGGTGGACGACGGCGCGGGTAATCTGTGGCTCGGCTCGTATGAAGGTTTGGCGCGCGTGGAGAAAAAATCGCTGGCCGGTTTTGCCGCCGGCACGGTGAAAACGTTATCCTGCCGCACGTTTCTCACGCGCGAATGTTCCGCCGGCGCGCAGCCCGCCGCCATTCGTGCGCAGGATGGAAAATTATTTTTTCCCACCATCGCCGGCGTGGTCGAACTGAACCCGGCGGATTTGACGCCGGACACCAATCCGCCGCCGGTCGTCATCGAATCCGTGCAGGTGGACGGCGTGGAGCAGAAAACCAACGCGTTGAACGCGGTGTGGAACGGCACGATCACGCTGACGCCGGAAAACGAACAGTTGGAAATCCGGTTTGCCAGCCTGAATTTTTCCGCGCCCAAAAACTCCGCCGCCGGCGCGCGGTTCAAATACCGGCTCGAAGGCCGCGACAAAAACTGGACGGACATCGGCGGCGAACGCATCGCGCATTTTCAAAAACTGCCGCCGGGAAAATTTGTTTTCCACGTCATCGCCGGCAACGAGGACGGTGTCTGGAATGAAATTGGCGCGTCGCTGGCCGTGACGGTGGAGCCGCCGTTCTGGCGCCGTCCGTCGTTTTTGATCCTGGCCACGCTGGTTTTGTTGGGGACGCTGGTCGGCATCATCTATTTGATCTCCACCGCGAAGTTGAAGCGCCAGTTGCGCGCCCACCGGCAGAAGGAGCTGCTGGAAAAGGAACGCGCCCGCATCGCGCGCGATTTGCACGACCAGCTTGGCGCGAACCTCACGCAGGTCGCGCTGCTTGGCGAACTGGCCGAGGCGGACAAGCATCTGCCCGGCGAGGTCGAGCTGCACGCGCAGCAGATTTCGCTCACGGCGCGCGACACCACGCGCTCGCTGGATGAAATTGTCTGGGCGCTGAATTCCTCCAACGACACGCTCGAAAGCCTGGTGAATTATGCCTGCAAATATGCGCAGGATTATTTTGCGCTGGCCGGCGTGAGCTGCCGCGCCGAGTTGCCGACACAGCTACCGCCGACGCCGATTTTGCCGGAAGTGCGCCACAATGTTTTCCTCGCGTTCAAGGAGGCTGTGAACAATATCGTCAAGCATTCACAGGCCACCGAGGCGCGTGTGAAGCTGCAGTTGGAGCCGGATAAATTCATCCTGACCGTCGCCGACAACGGACGCGGCCTCGGCGACCTTTCGGCCAAGCAACTGCGGAACGGCCTGAAAAACATGCGCAAGCGGCTGGCCGATGTTCATGGTGAATTTGAAATCAAGCCCGGCGCGAATGGCGGGACGGTGGTGAAGCTGACCGTGCCCCTCAACCCGGAATGATGAATCAAGAATGAAGAAGTCAGAAACAAATTTCAGGCTCTCTCTCGGCGCTTGTTTCTGCATTCTGCATTCTGCATTCTTCCTTTTTTAAGTCATGCCCATTTCCATTTCCATCGTCGAGGACAACGACCAGCTGCGCGCCACGCTGGCCAAGGTGATTGGTCGCGCGGACGGCTTCCGCTTCGCCACCGATTACGCCAGTGCCGAGGATGCGCTCGCCGATTTGCCCAAGGTGAAGCCGGATGTCGTGCTCATGGACATTAATTTGCCCGGCATCAACGGTGTCGAGTGCGTCCGCAAACTGAAAGCGCTGTTGCCGCAGACGCAGGTGATGATGCTGACGGTTTACGAGGACACGGAAAATATTTTCAACGCGCTCGCCGCCGGCGCCAACGGCTATATGCTCAAGCGCACGCCGACGAAGGAGTTGGTCGAGGCCATCCGCGAGATGCAGCGCGGCGGCTCGCCGATGACCACGCACATCGCGCGGTTGGTGGTGCAGTCGTTTCAGAAAGCCGCCGCGCCGGCACCGGCGCCGGGCGACGACCTGTCTGTGCTTTCCGAGCGCGAACAGCAGGTGCTAGATTTGCTGGCGCAAGGATTGATCTACAAGGAAATCGCCGAGAAGCTCAACATCGGCTACGAGACCGTCCACACCTACATCCGCCGCATCTACGAAAAGCTCCAGGTGCGCACGCGCACGGAAGCGGTGGCGAAATTTCTCCAGCGCTGACCCAAACCGCTGCCGGGAATTTTTCAGGGGCTGTAACCACAACTGGGGACAAGCCAAACCGCCGGCGTGTGTTATTCTAACTCCGTTGTTGGACGTGCAAACGTCAAAGTGTTTTAGGAGCATCAGTTCTCAAGAGGCCGGAGTAGTGTCCGGCCTCTTTTCTTTTGTCTGGATCAGCCGCCGGCTGATTTACTGGAGCGTGGCCGTCCGCCAGGACAAATCCGCCGTTGGCTTTTCTCATCGCCCCTGTTAATTTCCGCGCGCATGTCCGCACCAACCGCCGTCCCGCCATCCAAGGCCCAAGTCTTTCTGCGCCGGCTGCTGTCCACGGTGGTGCTGTGGACGGTGGTGGTCGCGTCCATGTTTTCCGGCAACCTTTTCATTTCTGACGGCGTGTTTGTGCTGCTCGTTGCCTTTCTGGCGCTGGCCGGGCTGGTGGAATTTTACGGCCTGGTGGAAAAGCGCGGGCTGGCCTGCTTCAAGATTTCCGGCGTCATCGGTGGCCTGCTGCTGATGGTGGGAACTTTCCTGAACGTCACCGGCCACCTCGGCACGTCCGGCTCGCCGGCGCGCGTGAACGATTTTGAAACCGGCTTCCTGATCTTGTTCGTGCTTGGCCTGTGCGTGCGCCAGCTTTTCGCCAAAAACAATGCCGCCGGCTTCGTGGCGATGGCCACGACGCTTTTCGGCCTCATGTATGTGCCGTGGCTGCTGAACTTCATCCAGAAAATCAATTTTTTCCCGTTCGCGCCCGGCAGCCCGGCGGACGCGGGGAAATTTTTTCTGCTCTACTTCATCCTCATCACCAAGTTCAGCGACATGGGCGCGTATGCCATCGGCTCGCTCATCGGCCGGCACAAGATGATTCCGCGCATCAGCCCCGGCAAGACGTGGGAAGGTTTTGCCGGCGCAATTCTCGTCTCGACCGGCGCCAGCCTGGCGTTCGTGCATTTCTTCGGCGCAAAGATGGTGGGCATGAATTATCTGCACGCCGTCATCCTCGGTGTGATCTTGAGCATCACGGCGGTCATCGGCGATTTGATTGAATCGCTCTTCAAGCGCGAGGCGGGCGTGAAGGATTCCGGCGCGCTGTTTCCCGGCATCGGCGGCATTCTTGACCTGCTCGACAGCCTGTTGTTCAACGCGCCAATTATGTATTTATATTTGCGGCACATTCTCACGCACCCATGAAGAACGTCGTTTTACTTGGCTCGACCGGCAGCATCGGCACCAGCACCGTCAAGGTTGCCGAGGATTTGCCGGATCAAATCCGCCTCATCGGTCTCGCTGCCGGTGGCAACTCCGATTTGCTGCTGGAGCAAACGCGCAAGCACCACCCCGCCGTCATTTCCATCAACGACCCGGCGAAGGCCAGGGAATTGCAGGACGCCCTTGGCGCGTCCACGCAGGTTTTCTGCGGCAACGACGGTTTGCTCAAGCTCGCCACGCTGCCGGCGGCCGACATCGTGCTCATCGCCATCGTCGGCACTGCGGGCTTGCAGCCGGCACTGGCGGCGATCCGCGCGGGCAAGGATATTGCCGTCGCGTCCAAGGAAATTCTCGTGATGGCCGGTGAAATTGTCATGGCCGAAGCACGCAAACACGGTGTGCGCGTGCTCGCGGTGGACAGCGAACATTCCGCCATCTTCCAATGCCTCGACGGCAAGCCGGTGGATTCCGTCCGCAAACTGATTTTGACCGCCAGCGGCGGGCCGTTCCGCGACAAAGCGCTTTGGCCGAAGGAAAAGTTTTCCGAGATCACCGTCGAACGCGCGCTGAAACATCCGTCGTGGGTCATGGGGCGGAAGGTCACGATTGATTCCGCCACGCTCTTCAACAAGGGGCTGGAAATGATCGAGGCGCGCTGGCTGTTCGACATCGAGATGGCGCGCGTGGGCGTGGTGGTGCATCCGCAGAGCATCGTGCATTCGATGGTGGAATACGTGGACGGCTCCATCATCGCGCAGCTTTCCACGCCGGACATGTGTTTGCCGATACAATACGCGCTGACGTATCCCGGCCGCGCCGCGAGCGACCGCGTGCAGACGAATTTCCCCAAGCTCGGCACGCTGACCTTTGAGGAGCCGGACACGGAACGGTTTCCGTCCATCCTGCTCGCGCGGCGGGCAGGGGAGACGTGCGGGACGTTGCCGGCGGTTTTCAACGCCGCGAACGAGGTGGCCGTGGACGCCTTCGTGAACCGCAAAATCAACTTCCCGCAGATCACCGAAACCGTCCGGCGGACGATGGACGCGCACAAAGTTGTCGCGCATCCGACGTTGGAACAGATTTTGGAAGCGGATGCCTGGGCGCGGCGCGCGGCGACGGTGTAAAATCCTTGTCGGGGAAGCACAACTCGATCAGCGGAGAGTTTAGATGAACCGAAAATTTAATCGTCCTGACGATAAGCTTTCTTTTGTTCAAACAGGGAAAGCCGCTTTTGTATGCCATACTGTTCACCTGCGCTATTAGCAATCATATCGAAAGCAGTTTTTTCATATTTAACTGCTTTCTCAAAATCCCCAGCTTCTGCAAATGCCACAGCCAATGTGTCCAGATATTCCCAGTGCATCCAATCAGTCAACTCGCATGCTTTCGTGGCCATTTCCACGGCTTCTTTGCCATCACGCATTTCAGCCGCATGACAGGTTGCGCGTATCCAAGAAAGATCGTTAAAAGCATCACCATTTTTGGGATTAATCTGTATCGCCTTATGAAAGTCCTCAACCGCACTGGCGAATTCTTTTCTGTGCTGATGCGCCAATCCACGCATCACATAAATTGTGTCTAAAGCAACTTCCCTTTCTGAATATAGGTGGATGGCCTGATTCAGATCCTTTATAACTTTGTCATACTCTTGCTTGTAGTTGTAAATGGTTGCCCGGCTTCCGTAAGCATTATAATTTTTGGGGTCTAGCCGGAGACATTCATTGAAATCCGGTAGAGCCTTTTCGAATTCCCCGTTTGCACGATAAGCATTTCCACGATTTAAGAAGGCTAGGGCATTCGTTGGCTGGGATTGAATTTGTTGCGTGAAATCACCAATAGCCTTATCCCAATCGTGCAAGGCAATATAGCAGTAGCCACGAGCGGCGTAAGCCTCGATGTTCGTTGGATTGATTCGAACACATTCGGTATAATCTTTAACTGCCAAGTCAAACGCACGGCTTTGAATGTGCTTTGTCCCCATTTTAAAGTAAAAAACTTCGTTTTCTGGAATATTGGGCTTGCTGGCATCTTCGGCAAGACAGGATGGAATCAGCCTCAGGAGTGTTGAAACGACGATAAAGCAGATTGGCAAGATGATTGAATTGCGATTTGTCTTCGCGGTCATGTTGCACCCTATGCCTGTCGTGCTTGGCCGTCCAGAAGGTTTTTCCAATGCCTGCCGGAAAGTTTGAATAAGGAAAGCCGGAAGGCAGGAAGGGAATTTGACCATCGCCCGGCGTTGGCTCAGCGGGGATACGCCTCGCGAATCCGGAACCAAAGGAGCGCATAAACCAGCCACGTCAGGTCGTAAGGCAGCAGGGTGATGCTGTGGTTCACCAGACCAATCGAAAGCCAAAGCACCAACGGCGGCAGTATCACCAGATGCAGCAGCTTGCCGAGAAACAGGGCGCGCGCCTGCGGTATGGATGGCCAAAGCAGCCAGACGGCGGCGGTCGCATAAACCAACGCCCAAACCGAGCAAACAATGGCCATCGTCGGATGCACATCGGCCGACGAACCGTTGCTGCCCGAAGTGACCACGCTGAAATTATAAACCGCGAGGTAAATGAGCCGGGCCAGGAGACCAAAACAATACAGCACCGCTGCGGACTTCACTCTTTTGGCATTGGGCGCCAAGGTCAGCACAAAGGCCGCAAAAAAGGTGAGGCAGGCAATCCAGTTCGAAATGTGCGGGTAGAATATGAAGGTGTTGAGGAGGTTCATGGTATTTGATGGACGGCGGCCATCCGGTGGTTCCAGCGGGCCGCTGATTTCATGTTCCCAGCCTATGACTGCCGCGCGTGGCCGTCCAGCAGGATTTTTCAAGGCCCCGCCGGCTTGAGGCGGTCGCCGGGTTGTGAGATCCCTGGTTCCGGCCGGCTTTCCGGATTTGAACGGTTTGCCGTTCCCTGCGCTCTATGATTGCGGTAAATCATTTCGCGGTTATTATTTCCCCGTTTCGACATGACAATTTTACGATACATCCTCGTGGCGCTGGAAGTGGTGCTGCTGTTCAACCTGCTCATCGGCGTCCACGAGCTTGGCCATTTCCTCGCCGCCAAGTGGCGCGGGCTCAAGGTCGAGCGCTTCGCCATCTGGTTCGGCAAGCCGCTTTGGAAAAAGAAAATCGGCGGCGTGGAATACGCGCTGGGCTGGATCCCCGCCGGCGGCTACGTCTCGCTGCCGCAGATGGCCACGATGGAAACCATCGAGGGCAAAAGCGGTCAGCCGGAAAAGAAAATCGTTGAACCTTGGTCGGATCGCGTTGGCGGCGACAAGGCGGAAATGGAACACCTGGCCGAAACTTTGCCGCCCGTCTCGCCGCTGGACAAGATCATCGTGGCGTTCGCCGGGCCGCTGTTCAGCTTCCTGCTGGCGTTTGTTTTTGCCGTCGTCGTCTGGCAGGTTGGCAAGCCGAGCATTGAGGCGGATAATTCCACCACCGTCGGCTGGATTGACCCGACCGGCCCCGCCGCCAAGGCCGGACTGTTGCCCGGCGACACGATTCTCGAAGTGGACGGCCATCCGGTGCATCATTTCGCGCCGACCACGTCCGACAGCGTGACGTGGCGCGTCGTCACCAGCACCGGCACAAACGTCGCCATCAAGTATCTGCGCGACGGCAAAGAATCGACGGTTTACGCCGTGCCGTTTCACGCGAAGACGCACTGGTATGAGCGCCGCGCGCTGCGGAAGATTCTCATCACGTCCGCCGCCAAGGCGGACATCGCCGAAATCGCCACGAACAGTCCCGCCGCCATGGCCGGCCTCAAGCCGGGCGATGAGATTTTGGCGTTGGACGGCCAAAAGATTTTCAGCCCGTTCGCCGTGGACTCCGCGCAGGAAGAGATGAGCAACGGTGTGGTGAAACCAATCACGCTTACCATCCGTCGCGGTGGCGAACAGTTCGACCGCGCCATCCTGCCGGTGAAGCCGCTGCAGCCGACCAATGCGTATCCACTCCTCGGCATCACGGCCTGGCAGGGTGACACGAACAAGACGCTCGTCTATCCCAGCCCGGCGGAACAGCTCCAGGCCAGCGCGGGACAAATCTTTAACACCTTCGGCGCGCTGTTTTCCCATAGCGAGATCGGCGTGCAGCAGCTCGGCGGCGCGGTGATGATTATCCGCGTCTATAGCAATCTGTTTCAGGACGAAGACGGCTGGCGGCGCGTGCTGTGGTTCAGCGTCATCTTGAATGTGAACCTCGCGCTGTTGAATATGCTCCCGCTGCCGGTGCTGGACGGCGGGCACATCACGCTCTCGCTCATCGAATGGATTCGCCGACGGCCGGTGCATGCTAAGATTCTGGAGCGCATCCAGACCGCCTTTGCCGCGCTGCTCATCACCTTCATGGTTTACATCGCGTTCTTCGACACCGGCGACTGGCTGCGCAGCGCGCACGCCGACCGCGAAGTGCCCATCGTCTTTGCCGCGCCAAAATGATTTAACTTTATGCGTTACTGCGAATCCCCGTATTTCTTTCAACGCCGGAAAACCCGCGAGATTGTCATCGGCGACCCCGCGCACGGCGGCGTCATCGGCGGCGGCGATCATCCGGTCGTCGTGCAGTCCATGATCACCTGTGACACGATGGACACGGCCGCCTGCGTGCAGCAGACGTTGGATCTGGTCGCCGTCGGCTGCCAAATCGTCCGCATCACCGCGCCGACGGTGAAGGACGCGGCCAATCTCCAGAACATCGTCGCCGAATTGCGCGCGAAGAATTGTCTCGTGCCGATTGTTGCCGACATCCATTTCAAGCCCGAAGCCGCGCTGGAAGCGGTGAAGTGGGTGGAAGTCATTCGCGTGAACCCCGGCAATTACGCCGACACGAAAAAGTTCGCCATCAAGGAATACACGGACGAGCAGTATGCCGCCGAACTCAAGCGCATTGAGGAAAAGTTCACGCCGCTGGTCCTCGAATGCAAGCGCCTCAAGCGCGCCATCCGCATCGGCACCAATCACGGCTCGTTGTCCGACCGCATCATGAACCGCTTTGGCGATTCGCCGCTGGGGATGATCGAGAGCGCGCTGGAGTTCGCCCACATCTGCCGCCAGCACGACTTCCACAACTTCAAGTTCTCCATGAAGTCGTCCAACCCCAAGGTGATGATCGAATGCTACCGCCTGCTAGTCGCGCGGTTGAATGACTTGGGTGCGGATTGGAACTATCCGATTCATTTGGGCGTCACGGAGGCTGGCGAGGGTGAGGATGGGCGCATCAAGAGTGCCATCGGCATTGGTTCGCTGTTGTGCGACGGCTTGGGCGACACCATCCGCGTCTCGCTCACGGAAGATTCGCCGCATGAGATACCCGTCTGCCGCGATTTGCTGTCGCTCATTCCCAAGCTGACCAATCACGATTCACGATTCCACGATTCAACCTTTCCGTTCGACCCCTTCCACTTCGAGAAGCGCGTGACGCCGGAGATTCCGCTCAACGAAACCATCAAGTGCGGTGGCGAACAGCTCATCCGCGTCGTCGTGACGCGCGCGACGTGGGACAAAGTCGCGCCGAAGATTCGCCCCAAGGACGACGTGCGACCCGAAGCGGTCTATGAAGATTTGAACATTGCGGAGATTGACCCGACGCAGGATTTCGAGATTAACTGCGAGACGCAGTTGGTCACCGTCAAGGACGGCGTGGCCTTGCCGGCCTTCACCGCCTTTCGCCTGCTCGCGGCGAAGCTCAAGCGGCTCGGCCGCAACAATCCCATCCTGCTCAAGGACTGCATCAACTTCGAGCCGGTGCCGTTGCTGCCGAACATCGCGCTTTTGCAGGCGGGCGTGGTCATTGGCTCGCTGCTGGCGGATGGCATTGGCGACGCGATTTTGGTGCGCGGCGAGAGCGGCGCGGGTTTGTCCCTGCGGCTGGCGTATAACATTTTGCAGGCGGCGGGCTGCCGCTCGTTCAAGACGGACTACGTCGCGTGCCCGAGCTGTGGCCGGACGCTGTTCAATTTGCAGACCGTCACCGCGCGCATCAAGGCGCGCACGGAGCATCTCAAGGGCGTGAAGATCGCCATCATGGGTTGCATCGTCAACGGTCCCGGTGAAATGGCCGACGCCGACTTTGGTTACGTCGGCGGAGCCCCGAACAAGATCAACCTCTACGTCGGCAAGCAGGCCATCAAGTTCAACATCCCGGAGGCCGAGGCCGTCGAGCGCCTCGTGGATCTCATCAAGGAACACAACAAGTGGGTCGAGCCGGAAAGCCATTGATGGCCGTCATCCGGGCAAATTAATCTTTGTATGGAAGGGAATATGGTAGATCAAATACATGGGTTCCTGAGAAAGGTTGCGCCGGTTGTTGCTCTGCTGGGAATGTTTCTTTTGGGGACAGGCTGCCAAACAACTAGCCGGCATCTCGATTGGTATCAAGGCCCGCAACGGGCGACCAATGAAGTTGGACTGCTCAAGCTGCCGTGCAATCCTTTGTATGGGTATTCTCTGTTTGCCCAAACGATTGATGGCACAAACATTGTCAAGGGCATGGCCATTAACAACGCGAACCAAATTGAACTGTTGCCCGGAAACCATACGGTTGGATTGTTGTTTTTTGCCGGCTATTGGCAATCCGATTCAGAATACCGGATCAGCTTTGACTGTGAAGCTGGCCATGTTTATGGGGCCTTCATGTCCCCCACACAAATTAGCCGACACGACATGGACGTGAAGGATTTTCTGGGAGGTATTCGGGGAGACAAGTGTCTCTTAACCGCTTGGATTGTTGACGGGCAAACCGGCCGGGTGGTGGCCGGGCATCGGGACACGAAGTATTTCATTTCCACCGGCTGCATGACTGGATATAGAAACCGTGGGAAAGGAAACCGGCTGGCCACGCATGAATATGCCCCGCAGGACATGGTTGGGTTTGATTTATCGGTGCTGGTGGATGACCTGGCCGATCATTTGAAACCGGGTGAGGTTGTGATCAAATGGTATGCGGGTGACGAAATCGTGGCCGAATCTCATGGTGAAGACGCTTCCTTTACATTTGACCATGGACTTAACACCATCCGTTTGAAAAAGAATGCTTCGTCCTTGGGCTGGGGCCATTTCAAAGTCAGTGCGTTCATTGAAGGCGAAGAAGTGGCCTCCCAGGAATTCCAGGTTGGTTCATAGTTCGCTGGCGCTTGGCGCACCGGGCCAATTACACTTGCCATTGGCGGGGACTTTCTTAAAGTGCGGCCACCACCACAAATTTATGTTCACCACCTATGCCTACGGTTCGTTTTATTCCCAAGCCGCTGTGTCGTCGGCGCAAGCCGACGCCAGCAGCGCGCAGGCCAGCGCGCGCGCGGCCATGACCGAGACCGAACTGCTGCGCCACGACGTTGACCGGCTGCTCATGCTCACCGAGGCGCTGTGGAGTTTCCTGAAACAGGAGCATGGCTACACCGACGAACAACTGGCCGAGGCGGTGAAGGCGATTGACCTGCGCGACGGCCGGCTGGACGGCAAGGCCGCCAAAGCCCCGCCCACGGCCTGTCCGCAATGCCAGCGGCTGAACTCCGCCAAGTTTTCCAAGTGCATCTATTGCGGCAGCCCGCTGCCGGTAGCCTTGTTTGGCGGGTAAGGTTAAGTTTTGGCGGGAAAGGCATTCTTGCGTGTCTCGGCTGCGGAAGAAGCAAGCACTACCAGCCGGCTTTGGAAAAAGCACCTTGCCGCCCGCCAAAAGGAACCGGTCGTTTGCCAAACTACCGGGGTATTCTATTAATCTACCGAGGTAGATTGCCATTCGACCGAGGTAGAATGGCATTTCCGTCAGGTCGTTTCACATTCTACCGGGGTATTTTGGTAAACGACCTCGGTAGAATGGCAAAATACCCATTCTGATTTGAATCCAGACCTGTCCGAATGGCATTTAGACCTGTCTGTTTGCCAAACAGACAGGGTATTTTGGCAAACGGCCTGCCCATTTTCTCTTAAAAATCCTGCTTTTTGCCAAATCTGGCGATTTTTAGACAGTTCCACCTCGATTGACGGAAAAAACCGGTTTGATGGTAGGGCGCGACACTCTGTGCGCGCCGTCTGGTTGCCAATCCACGCCCCGGCGGTCAGGGGACTGACCGCCCTACCAGCCAAAAAAAGAGCGGCGGTCTGGTGTCCCGGTGGGAGGATGCGGCGGGCGGGCGCGGCGGGAAAGGCTGGACAACCCAAGCCGACCGGCGCATTCTCGGATTCATGAAAGCAATGCCTTTCGGCGCTGGCCATGCCGCTGGCACGGTTCAAGTCACGAGCCGGCGATGGATCAGTTTTCCAAGTTAGGCGTCATCAGACACGCATAGCGATATGGCATTCAAACGATTCCAGACCGACTTGCGATTGTTCTTTTGGATTACTCTGGCTGTATTTGTCATTCTTTGGTTCGTGCCAGTGGATCCTTTTTTTTGTAATAACTTTCAACCAGCAGTCATTTCATGGGTGGGCTTTTTCGCTGACTTTTTCTCCGATCCATTCAGCATCTATAAATCGGAGTCGTTGGTTTATATCGGTTGCTTTAGCTTGGTGTTTGGTGTCATTGCACTTCTGGTGGGTTGGATTGTCCATTGCATGGTTGTGATGATCCGAAACGCCATGAGAAAGAAGCCCAAAAACGATGCCTGACACGAATGCCGTAGAAACTATCGTTGGTAACAGCCCTCCCGGTCTGATAATAGCCCAGCCTTTAAAGGCTGGGTTCAACGTCCCCACGAAACCAGTCCCGGCAGGGACGAAAGAACCGTGCTTTCGTCCCTGTCGGGACTTGATTTCATTCCGCCCACCTCCCAGCCATAAATGGCTGGGCTATTGACAGGGAACGTGGGCGATGGCTTTGATGGATTTCCCTAAAAACAAAACCGGCCGGACGAAATGAATCGCCCGGCCTTTTGAATTGGCTCCGATTGCCGGAAAGTTGTAAGCAACATTCAACATCCAACATTGAACCTTCAACTTCCAATGCGCCCTTTGCGCGTCCGTTGCCTTGGATGTTGAATGTTGGCTGTTCAATGTTCAATGTTTCGGCAAACAAAAACGGCGGACGATTGCTCGTCCGCCGTCGTGAATGGTGTTGGTTCCCTTACGGTTTCCAAATCATGTCCGCCACGGTCTTGCCGGCGGGGATGAAGGGGATGACGTGCGTGCTATACGGAACCACCACGTCAAGCACGTAGGGTTCGTCGGCGTCGAGCATCCGTTGCATCGCGGCGCGGAGGTCTTTCTTGAACATCACGCGCTCGCACTTCACGCCGAAGGAATTGCACACCCGCACGTAATCGGGATAAATCTCCGGGCGATGGTCGGGGTCGCCGAGGTAAGTGTGACCACGGTTGCCGCCATAGAAGTTATCCTCCCATTGCACGACCATGCCGAGGTGCTGGTTGTTCAGGATGATGGCCTTGGCGGCAATCTTCTCGATGTGCGCGGTGGCGAGCTCCTGGATGTTCATCAGGAAGGAGCCGTCACCGTCAATGTCCACGACCTGCTTGTGGGGCAGGGCGACCTTCACGCCCAGCGCGGCGGGATAGCCGTAGCCCATGGAGCCGAGGCCGCCACTGGTCGTGAACTGGCGGGGATACTTATACTTATACCATTGCCCCGCCCACATCTGATGCTGACCCACGCCGGTGGTGATGTAGGCCTCGCCCTTGGTCATGTCGTAAAGGGTCTCGATGACCATCTGCTGCAAGATGACTTCGCTTTCCTTGCCGCCCATGTGGTCAATCATGTGGTCGCTGTTGGCAATCTCGGGCGTGATGCGGTAGGCGAAGGGCGCCTTCTTCTGCCATTCGGCGATCTGCGCGAGCCAGGCGGTGTGCTTCTTCTGGATGGGGCGCTTGGCCACAAGCTTGTTGAGGCGGGTCAAGGCGTCCTTGATGTCGCCGACGACCGGGAGGTTGGCCTTGCGGTTTTTGTTCAGCTCGGAGGCGTCAATGTCAATGTGGACAATGGTGCCGTTCTTGCAGAACTCCTCGAACTTGCCGGTCACGCGGTCGTCAAAGCGCACGCCGAACGCGAGCAGGAGGTCGGCGCCGTCCTTCAGCTTCACCTGCGGATCGTTGAAAGTTTTGCGGAGCTCGTATTCGCCGTTCACCGCCCAGTTGGCGGAGGCGGAACCGTGCATGCCGAGCCAGCGCAAGGAGAGCGGATGCGTCTCGGGAAAACCGCCGATGCCCATGAGCGTGGTGGTCACAGGGATGTTCGTGGCCTCGGCGAACTTCTTGAGTTCCGCCGCCGCGCCGCTGGTGATGATGCCGCCGCCGACATAGAGCACGGGGCGCTCGGCCTTCTCGATGAGGCCGATGATTTCATTGAGCGCGATGTCGTCGGCTTTCAAGTCGGGCTGGTTGTAGCCGCGCAGACCTTTTTTGACCTCGGCGAGCGTCGGCCAGACGGGCTGGGCCTTGACCTGCTGGATGTTCTTCGGGAAATCAATCACCACCGGGCCCGGTCGGCCAGATTGCGCGATGTAAAAGGCTTCCTTCACGATGCGCGGAATGTCGTTGATGTCCGTGATGAGATAGCTGTGCTTCACGATGGGCAACGTGACGCCGATGATGTCGGTTTCCTGAAACGCGCCGCGCCCAATCATGGCCTGGGTGACTTGCCCGGTGATGGCAATCAAGGGACAGGAATCCATGTAGGCATCGGCGATGGCGGTGACGAGATTCGTCGCGCCCGGACCGCTGGTGCCCATGCACACGCCGGCTTTGCCCGTGACGCGGGCGTAGCCCTCCGCGGCGAAACTGCCGCCCTGCTCGTGGCGGGGGAGAATGGTGCGGATCTTGGAGTGCGTGAGCGACTGGTGGATTTCCATGCTCGCGCCGCCGGGATAGGCGAAGATGACCTCGACGTCCTCGCGTTCGAGCGCCTCGACAAAGATGTCGCGGCCGAACATGGCCGGGCCGACCTCGGCGCGAGGCTTGGCGGAAGGTTTCGTTTTCGCTTTGGCGGATGCAGTTGCTTTGCTCATGTGTTTCTTTGGTTGTGGCGGCTGGCCGAGGATAACAAAAAACCCACGGCCATGACCAGCCGTGGGTTTTTGTTAAAATTTCAGTTCAACAAGCACCGACGGCGTCGCCAACGACGACGACTACCAGACTAACGGCTTGTGGAACGTTTTTCAACATTGGTGAGAGGTTAAAATGGCCGGGGCGCGGCGTCAAGTGTGCTTTTGCGGGGTGATGGTCGGGATGGCGCGTATAATTCCCGCCAAATCAGCAACATCCTCACAACGGACATTTGACTATTGGCCAGTATGGGCGAATAATCAGTATACCATGCGCGAGGGCGTAAATAATAATCTCCTTTTTCTGGCAATCTTCGTAATTGCGGGGGTGGAGTTCCTGCTGGACATCGCCACGCCGCTGGGCATCTCGGACTGGGTCTGGTATTTCATCCCGCTGCTGCTGTCCATCCATGTGGGGAGCCGCGTGCTGCCCTACCTGCTGGCGGGGCTGTTTTCATCGCTGATCCTGCTGGGGTTTGACCTGTCGCCGCCGGGGGTGGACCGGGAAATTGCGTTGATCGGCCGGTTGGTCGGCATCACCGCGCTTTGGCTGATGGCGATGCTGATTTCGCGGCGCAAGGAGATGGAGGAGAATCTCCGGATCAAGGACCGCGCGCTGAAAACCATCAGCGAGTGCAACCAGGTGCTGGTGCGCGCCACCACCGAATCCGACCTGTTGCAAGACCTCTGCCGGTTGATTATCGAAAAGGGCGGCTACCGGATGGCGTGGGTGGGTTACGCGGAGAATGACGAGAATAAAACTGTGCGCGTCGTCGCCTGCGCGGGCTGTGACGAGGGCTACTTGCAGAAATCGAAGATCACCTGGTCGGACGCCGGCGAGCGCGGACGTGGACCCGTCGGCACCGCCGTCCGCACCGGCCAGATCACCATCTGCCATGATTTCCAATCCGACCCGGCCTTCGCGCCCTGGCGCGAGGAGGCCGCGCAGCGCGGTTTCGCCTCCGTGATGGCGTTGCCCCTGCGCAACGCCGGGAAAGTGTTCGGGGTGCTGGTGCTGTATGCCGCCGAGGTGGACGCCTTCAACGCCACCGAGGTGGAACTGCTCACGGAACTGGCGGACGACCTGGCCTACGGCATCCAGGCGCTGCGCACCCGCGCCGAACATCAGCAGGCGGAAACGGCCATCCGGCGGAGCGAGGCGCGGCTGAACTTCGCGTTGCAAACCATCCGGACCGGCGCGTGGGAAATGGACCTGCAAAACCACACCGCGCACCGCACGTTCATCCACGACCAGATTTTCGGCTATACAACGCCGGTGACGGAGTGGAACTACGTGAAATTCCTCGGCCATGTCCTGGCCGAGGATCGTGCGGAGGTGGACCGCCGTTTCCGCGAGGCGACGGCCGCGCAGGCCGACTGGCATTTTGAATGCCGCATCCGCCGCACCGACGGCGCGGTGCGGTGGATCTGGGCCGCCGGCAGCCATGAGCGGGGCGCGGAAGGCGAACCGGTGCGGATGGCCGGCGTCGTGCAGGACATCACGGAGCGCAAGCTGGCGGAGGAAAAAATCCATGAGCAGGCCCGGATGCTTGACCTCGCCCACGATGCCATCACCATCCGCGATCTGGACCAACGCATCATCTACTGGAACCACGGCGCCGAGCGCGTCTATGGCTGGAGCCGCGCCGAGGCGGCCGGGCAGACGGCCGGGGAACTGGTCAGGCTTGATCCATTCAAGGTGGCTGCGGCGCGCCGCCAACTGCTGGAAAAGGGGTATTGGAACGGCGAACTCACCGCGCGCGCCAAGGACGGCCACGAGCTGGTCGTCGAAGCCACTTGGACGCTTGTGCGCGACGCCGCCGGCCGGCCCCAGTCCATTTTCGCCACGAGCCAGGACATCACCGAGACTCGCAAGCTGGAACAGCAGGCCGCCCGCAGCCAGCGCATCGAGAGCTTGGGCACGCTCGCCAGCGGCGTCGCGCACGACCTCAACAACATTCTCACGCCCATCATGGTTTCCATCGGTCTGCTCAAGGAGCAGACCAAGGATCCAATGTTGCTGCGCCTGCTTGGCAGTCTGGACGCCAGCACCCAGCGCGGCGCGCAGCTCGTGAAACAAATCCTCACCTTCGGGCGCGGCGTCAAGGGCGAGCGCATCCCGCTGGACCTGCGGCAGGTGGCGCGCGAAATTCGGCAGCTCGTCCAGGAGACGTTTCCCAAGTCCATCGAGTTTGAAATTGACGCGCCCGCCGATCTCTGGCTCGTCACCGGCGACCCCACGCAGTTCCACCAGGTGCTGCTCAATCTCGCCATCAACGCACGCGACGCCATGCCCGCCGGCGGCAAGCTCACCATCGCCTTTCAGAACCATGCCGTTGATCCGGTCTATGCCGGGCTCAATCCCGACGCCCGCGTCGGCCCGCATGTGTTGGTGCAGGTCACGGACACCGGCACCGGCATCGCCCCGGAAATCATCGGGCGGATTTTCGACCCGTTTTTCACCACCAAGCCGCCCGGGTTGGGCACCGGCCTCGGCCTCGCGACCACCTTTGGCATCATCAAGAGCCACGGCGGCTTCATCAATGTTTACAGCGAACCCGGCAAGGGCAGCACCTTCAAATTTTATCTCCCGGCCAGCGCCACCGGTGAACAGGCCGAACAGCAGGCCGTCAGCCAGGGCGGCCTGCCGCGCGGCCGCAACGAAATCATCCTGCTCGTGGACGACGAGGAGGCCATCTGCAGCACCGTCAAAAAAATCCTCGAACGCCACGGCTACCGCGTCCTCACCGCCGCCAACGGCGCCGAGGCCGTTTCCATCTACGCCGCGCGCGGCGCCGAGATCGCCGCCGTCATCACCGACATGCATATGCCGGTCATGGACGGCCCGGCCACCATCGTCGCGCTCCTGTCCATGAACCCGCGCGTCAAGATCATCGGCTCCAGCGGCCTGGCGGCCAATGGCGGCGTCGCCAAAGCCGCCAGCGCCGGCATCCGGCATTTCGTCCCCAAGCCTTACACCGCCGAGAAGATGCTGCGCACCATCCGCGACATTTTGGACAACGGCTCCGCGCCGGAAAGTTCCGCGCCGGAGATTTAAGCCCGGGATAATTCCAGAAACAAAATCGCCGCCCCGGTTGGCCGGGGCGGCGATTCGTTTTTTGAAGCGGGACAATTTTCAGTTCAACTGCGGCGGGCGCGGCGCATAGACTTTCAGCGTCAGGCCGTCGGCATTGGCGCTGCCGCCGAACACGGAGAGATAAAAGTATTTCGACACCGCGTCGTAATCGGGCAGCAGCGAGAAGTCCGCCCAGTCGCGGAAGGCCGGCGGAAACATCTTCATCGCGGAATCGCCGGCGGCGGAAAGTTTCATCAGCTTGAACGCCGCGCGCATCGTCTCGCGCTGGTTCTCGTAGCTGAACAGCCCGCCGCTGGTGCCGCCGACGTGGCTGGCCGCGTCGGCGATGCCGGGCGTTTCGCGGAGCGGCTTCAGCTTGCCGTCGGCGCTGCGGAGGTATTCTTCCAGCATGGTCGTGCTTTTGCTGATGGCCAGATAGCCGCCGGCGGCGGAGAGATAAATATAGCTCGGCGCGGCGGAGCTGCCGTCCGGCTGGGACTTGCCGCGCTGGGCAATGCTGTAAATCTTGTGGCCGAGCAAATCGCGCGGCTTGGGCGCGGCGTCCTGCGGCGCGGCGAGCGACGCGAGATTCTTGACGGCGTTGACGACCTGCTCGGGGTTCGTCACCGCGACGAGATAAATCGTCGGCGGATTGCCGAAGTCGGCGAGCGTGTCGCCGACCGGCGCCTTGCTGTAAATCATGACATCGTCGCCGAGGTTGCCGAACAGGTTGGCGCGCAAATCGAAGCCGGGATCTTTCAGTTGCGCCATCGTGTTGGCCATGTCAATCACCGCGTTCAGGCTCGCGAGCCCTTGTGGCGAAATGGCGGCAATCATCTTTTGCAGCTCGGCCCAGGTCTGCTTGCCGTCGAGCCGGAAGCGCGAAAACTTGGTGGCGTCCGCCGGCACAAACACCGGGATGCTCGCATCCTTCGCCGGCAGCGCGAGAATCTTCAGCAGCCCATTGCGCGTAGCCTCCGGCGCGGTGATATGCAGCACCACCGAGGAACCATCCAGCTTTTCGCGCACGGCGAAGCTGGCGGACTTCAAACCGCCCAGCCCGGTCGCGCCGAGGATTTTCGCGGCGGTGAACCCGCCCATCGCCGATGGCGGGCTGTCATCGCCGCCGGTGTCGGCCGGCGTCAGCAGGTCAAACGTCTTCGTGCCGTTGAACCAGCCGTAATACACCGGCGCGTCGCGGAACTGCGCCAGCTTGTCGGCGGCGAACGTCGCATCGTCGGCAATCGCCGGCAGGCTGCTGCCCGTCAGGTGCGCGGCAATCGCCTCGGCGACCTTGGCCGAATTCACTGCGACCAGCAGCGATTGATACTGCGTGAAATAAACTTCCGTCGCCTTGGCCGGCTTCGGCTCCTGGCCGATTTCCGTGACCGGCGCTTTCTGCGGGATAATGCCGGAGAAATCGTTGCTGTTCAGCGGCACGACCGTGAAGCTGAGGCCGTGGAGGTTTTCCGTGCGCAGCTTGCGGCCGGCGTCCGCCCACTTCTTCGTGAGCGCGGCGAGATTGGTTTTGAGCGAATCGCTTTTATCCTTCGCGTCCAGCAGCAGGATCAGACCGGGCGGGATGTCATCGTGGCCAGACGAGCCGTTGACGGTGACGGCCAGCGTGAACTGCCCCTGCGGCAGCGCGAGAAAATCCGCCACCTTCAGGCCGAGATCTTTTTCCAGCGGCGCGACAAACTTCTCGTTGAACTTGGCCATGAGCTTGTCATGAAACGGCTTCATCGCGGCATCGTTCCAGAACATGATCTGCGGCGAAGTCTTGCAGGCGGCGCGGAACGCGGCGGTGTCCGGCACGGTGAAAAACGCCAGCGTATCGGCCGGCAGCAGGTTTTCCGCCGGCGTAATGGCGGCGCGGAGCGGGGTGGATTGCGCCAGCAAAATGCCGGTGGCGATGGCGGCCAAACCGGCGGTGAACCGGCGGAGGGTGGTGGTCATAATTTTAAGCTTTCAATAAAACGGGGGACAGCATGACGCAATTGCCGCCGTTGCCAATCCAAAAACAATTGTCGCCGCCGCATCCCAACCGTTGGAGTTCATGCTTTAGCTTGTTCGGGCGGTGGGGGGGACACGCTAAAGCGTGAACTCCAACAACCCGGCTGCACCGGCAGGCTGATCTGGAAATAGCGCGGGTCATCCGCCGCGCCCGCCAGCGACGCGATTTCCCCCTTGGCCAGCTTGGGGAAATGATGAATGAAGAAGGATGAATGAAGAATTAACACCATCGCGAGCCGGCTGCCGGTTTGTTTCTTCATTCTTCATTCTGCCTTCTTCATTTGCTTTTCCGTGGCCACCGTCCCGCCCAGTTTCGCCGTGCGACTCGCGGCAATGGGCAATGGCGTGAAATGAAGGTTGAATTATGAAGGTTGAAGTTCGGATTACCTTTTCAAAGCCATGACATCCTGATAGGGCATCCCAGACTTTTCTTCAAATTGTGTCAGCAACAAGTTGTAGTTGCTGGTCATTCTTTTAAGTTTATCGGAAGATTCATGGGCTGCATCGGCTTTTGTTATGTCCAAGGCTGTAATTGCAAAATCTCTGCTCGCATCATGCCGCTCATCATCGGTTAAATGATAATCTTGAATCTCCTTGGCAAGCGCATCCCTTTTATCAAGAAGATCACCG
>Ga0316222_1000946_pt1 | contig 39090 bp, 20 predicted proteins | sample TBH18011metaG_FD_206008 | JGI IMG/M metagenome (GOLD analysis project Ga0316222, IMG submission 206008) | Freshwater microbial communities from Trout Bog Lake, Wisconsin, USA - TBH18011 | ecosystem: Environmental > Aquatic > Freshwater > Lake > Hypolimnion/Profundal zone | place: USA: Wisconsin... | reverse complement strand
CATTCTTTGACGCTAGTGGGCGTCAAAGTTGGGAGATTTACGCTTCACACATGAGATAAAATCGGTGCACCATTGGCGTTTGTTCGCCCGATGTCACTGTCCCGTTTTTAAATGAATGTAAGTGTATAAGAACTACGAATGGTGCGGTTCCGTGGGCTCCACGGATTCACGTAAATTTCACAGGGATGTAAAAACGCAACGTGCGCACCCGCAATTTACGTCGCACAGAGCGCCCTCCTCCATTGATGGGCGCCACCTCATTCGCAGGATCGTACCTGTTGTAAAAATCAGCAATTTGGTAGCGACTTCCGTCAGGAAATACCATCCCTATCTGGTTGAACTCCGCCATTTCTGCGAGCGTATGTTGTTCTTTCAACGGTTCCATCCGTTCGTCCAGTGGTTCGGAATCCCCATACCGCAGCTGCTTGCGTCTTCCCGTCGCAATCTCGCGAATGTATTCGATCATCCCGTCGTGCCAAACGGGTGCTCCGACGTAAAGTTGCACGTTGGTCACTTTGTGGAAATCAAAATTCTTCACAAGATTAACGATGTTGGCGTCAAAGTCGGAATCGGGGCGACCGTCTTCTTTTCGATTGAAATAGCCCTTCGCTTTCACCACCATGTCTAAAATGGTCGACAGCGTTTTTATCTTGTTGTTGACTCGACTTTGCGTGACGACGTGTTTTCCTTCCACAATGACGATGACGTGAACTGGATTTTCGAGACGCAACTCCATATTTTCAACGACGGAATCTTTGGACAGCTGTTTGGCGGCTGCACTCCGTCGTTCGCCAAGCGCTTTATCCGTCGTTTCCTGTAAAACATTGTATTTATCAAGTTTCCCGTAGTTGGACACCAAAAACGCGCCATCGAAATCGGTGACCTGGCGTTTCACACGTGTGACGGGGTCTTGCGCAAACAGGTTTTTCAACAGCAGACGCGTAATTTTGCATCCAGGGTACAGCTCTGTCAACCGAACTCGTACCGCACTGCTGACCTCTCCCTCGACCCCCTTCGCATCAATCTCGTTGTAATCTTTTAGCATTCCAATTTCATTTTTTATCTCTTTTATCTCGGTGTATATCGGTTGAAGCGTTTTGTTAAACCGCGCTTCCAGTTGCGCCAGCTTCGCGTCCAGCTTCGCGTCTAGCTTCGCTTCCAGCTTCGCGTCCAGCAATTGCTCAATACGCAAAAAATCCTCGTCTGAGAGCATTATTAAATTACCACTATTACAATCTCATTTAATCTGACGCGCTCACGAAAAGCCATCAGACCGTTCTCTTCCGAGGGCGAGGACCCACGGGTCGCTCCATGCGTTTTGTGCGTCCCTTGCAAGTAAACGCGGTCTCCACCGCGAAATCGTCGCTTGATCGATACGCAGCTTGCGTACTTTTTTTCTTCGGTCTTGCGCGTCGCGCTCACACCGACAACCGCAAGGTGAACACGCGGCCGTTGTGGGGCCCGTCCATGAAGTGGAGTCGGTTTTCGCCGTCAAGGGTGCACGTCCATGTCGAAGGACTCGTCGGCGAGGTCGGACGGACGATGTCCACCACGGCGCGGTCGCTCCAACGCAGCACGCGGATGCTGCGCGTGGTGGTGTCCACCTCCAAGTCATACATCGCACCGTGCATGCGTTCGCGCTTGAATTCGCGGGACTCTTTATAGTTGCATTCAAAATCGAGGTCGTACCGTCGAACCAGGGTGAATGAGTGCGCGGCCACATACTCCCCGTCACACGTCCAGAGCACCTGTTTACCGGGATCGATGCCCACGATGGGGTCGTCGACCATGTACACACTCTCCGATTTCGGCGCGTTCGCGTTGATAAAGAAGTTGCTGCAAGGTTCATATGTGGTGTACGCGACCCCTGGGACAGAAGGCTTGACAGCGTCGTCATGCGAGTCAATCAAAATGCTATATAATGGTTTCGGGATGCCAGTGAAAAAGTTGCGAAAGGACGAATAGCCCATGTAGACGGGAGGGCCGTTGGTCTGGTCCCGCAGGCGGTGCCACGTGAACCCAAAGGAGTCGCGCAGAAGCAGCGTCTCGCCGTCGAGCGAGAGCGACGCCTTTTTCGTTGGGGTAAACGCGGCGAGTTCAGCGCCCGTGTTGACGTCGACCGCGCGGTCGTGCAGGAGCGCGGTGCTCCCACGCAGGGAGTAGACAGGCGATGGAAAAGTCCGCACGGTGTACGGTCGGGGAGCGGGCATGGCGCGGCACACGTTCGCCCACTCGCGGCACACGCACGCCACGTTGGCGATGGAGAACCGCTTGGACTTGGCTCGCACGATCGCAACGATGTGAAGGAGCACGTCCGCGGGCAGGTTGTTGGCGCCCCGGGGGCGCTCGTCGTCCGGCAGAAAGCGCGCGGTACGCCTCGAACTCGGCGGCTGTGCACGCGGCGAGATCACGCCGGGCGTCGGCGAGGTCGCGCATCGCGTTGGCGATGCGGTCCTCCGCGAGGCCGACCGCGCGCTGCGCTTCGGCAAACGCGCGCTGCGCGGGAGTGGTGGCGTCCATGGGTCGGGCGGGGGCGGAGGGTGAGAGGGAATGTTTTGCTAGTAGAATCCGGCGCGCTCACGGACTCGCCGGCCACGTCACCGAAAACGGGTCGCTTTGTCCACCACCCCCGTCGGGCAGGTCGCGCAGCGCCTGCCGGTACGCCCGCCACGCCGCCTTGGTCGCGTCGCTGAGCGGCGCGTCGGCGACCTGCGTCCAGTCGCACGCGGCCAGCGCGGCGTCGCGGGTCCGGCGCACGACGGCCCACTGGGCCGCGCGGTCCGCCTGCAAGCGCGCCGCGTCGTTGGCGACGGTGAAGCTCTGCGCCTCGAGGTCGAAGGTGGCCACCAGCCAGTTGGCGTCGCGCGCGTCCACGCCGGCGGGGACGAGCACGTGCGTGGGCAGCGTCGGCGCGTCCGCGCGGTACACGAGGTCGATGCGCCCGTCGCCGGCGAGACCGACGTACGCGTTGGACATCACCCTCCCCTCCTAATGGGAGGGCCCGTTTTTTCGACACCCTTGACACTCCGGCGGGAACCAAAAAACAGTGCATGTAGGAAGACATTCAACTGGACAGTTTACACAAAATAGACAATTCGGTCAGCTTGCGCGACACCAACACAAGAAACTTGAACTCAGACACAATGCGAGATGCGTCCACGGGTTCGACACGGCCAACTACTCGTCGCATGCCATCCACGTCTTCCTGAAACATTAAGCATTGACGATGAATAAATCGGTTTCGAAGTTTGCACAGTACGTCCGCCCACGGCTCTCGATGGGATGCTTCCAGATCGGAATACCCAAGACGACGCACATGCTCGTCGTATGCCGGAGATTGTTGGCGCAAGTGGTTCACAAACGGGAAGAAACGCGGACCGAAGAATTCTGCTGACATTGGATCCTGCATGCCCGCAACATCCGCCAGAAACACAGTGCAATGATCAAACAGCGCAAACATGGTGACCAGCGCTGAAAACAATCCGTTGATCGGAGGAACCAGCGTGATCGATCCTATAAGTTCCCTCGCGTATTGCTCATCATCACACGTGCGCTGCAATTCCGTCGCCATGGCATTTAAGCACGCGCCAGTTTCCTGTCGTGCTACACTGGTTCCTAAATAAAATGGGACAGTAAATTTAATGTAAATTCCATTACATTTATAAAATCAGATTGTAATTTTTCCCAAAATATCGCCCAACAAAATTTATGAACGTAAAAAATCTCATGTTGTCGACGATGATTAAAATTTACAAAACTAAAACATGAGTATTTTGCAGTGCGCATTAGTGTCCCATTTTATTTAAAACACCGCTGTAATACGTGCATCACATTTCGTCGCCCTGTCGGGATTGTGTTCGGAAGAAGCATGAGCCTTGATCCCCACACGGAGATGATTTCGTTGGGTGTCAACGCGGTTGAATCCGTCATCTATAAACTGCACATCAAAACGGGTTCCACACCACTCCTTTTTTCATAAAAACTTGAACGCACATCGACGACCCCGCGGCGCCACGAACTGGAGCGCGGTCCACCGTGACGTCGCACCGTCGCACCGTCGCCCCAAACTGGAAGCGTTCGTCGGCAAAGAAAAACATAGGTGGTGTTCTGCCATTGTTAGGAATCCATCGTCATTGATAGCGGTCGATGGTGTGTGGAGTCGCGAGCAGGGCATCGAGCCGTGGCGACGGGTACGCGGTCGACCGTTGGTACTCCCGACCGAATGCGACGATCTCACTCAAGAAGCGCACGGGACGCCCCATCAAGTACCCTACGCGTTGAAGCGTTCGAAGCAGAGCGGATTCCCCTCCTCCGCAACCACCGCAACTAATTTCAAGGATTGTTGTGACGACACACTGTTGGTACGAAACGCTCATGTTTGCGAACGACGCGCGAAGTTCGGGGTGAACGACGGACTGTCTTGAGAAACCCACTCTTCTACCCAGTCGAATGCGTTCGTTTCATCGGAGGATAATTTGTCATATTCGTTGCGCAGATCATTTAGCCGCTGACGTTTTTGATCTCGGATTGCCGCGTTCCCGACGGACATAAGAAAGCGATCGGCTTGTTGCAAACGCAGGACCTCATCTTCCGGAGTCATCCTGTTTTCTTGGTCGGCCGGGGTTTGTTGACAACCGACTCCTTTTTTGGGTGGTGGTAGCACGCGTCGTGAGTACATATTTGCAGCCATTTATTAAAGCTTGTTGAAGCACGGGTGCACGCCCAGCTCCGGCGGCGGGCGCGGGAAGCCCGCGAAGAGGCCCGCGGTGGAGGCGGCGGCGGGCACGAAGAGCGCGCGGCCGTCGGGCAGCAGCACGCCGCCCACGTAGGCGCCGCTGCCGGGCGGGTTCGTGGCGCCGGTCACGGCCGCGAAGGCGTTGGTGGCGGGCGCGAACACGCCCACGTTGGCGCTGTTGCTGGGCGCGAAGGCCACGCGGCCGTCGGGCAGCAGCACGCCGCCGGCGTAGGAGCCCGAGCCCACGGCCAGCGTGGTGAAGGCGTTGGTGGACGGCGTGAAGAGGCCGATGCTGACGCCGACGGTGGCGGGCACGAAGGCCACGCGGCCGTCGGGCAGCAGCACGCCGCCCAGGTACGCCGCCGAGCCGGGCGGGCCCGACACCGTCGCGAAGGCGTTGGTGGACGGCGTGAACACGCCCACCGTGGTGGCGTTGTACGGCACCAGCACGACGCGGCCGTCGGGCAGCGGCACGGCGCCGGCGTAGCCGGTGGTGCCGCCCGCGCCGTAGACGGCGAAGGCGTTGGTCGACGGGCTGAACACGCCGACGCCGCCGGCGGTCATGGGCGCCAGGAGCACGCGCCCGTCGGCCATGAGCGCGCCGCCGCAGTAGCCCGTCGCCGAGCCGTAGGTGGTCACCGTGTTGGTCGACGGGAGGTAGGTGGCCACGGCGGTCGCGCCGCGCGGAACCAGGAGCACGCGGCCGTCGGGGAGCAGGACGCCGCCGTTGTAGCCGGTGGCGGACGCGCCCGTCGCGTAGGCGTTGGTGGCCGGCGTGAACAGGCCCACGGTGGAGGCGCCGTTGGGCACCAGGAGCACGCGGCCGTCGACCAGGTTCACGCCGCCGTAGAAGCCCGCCGCGGCGGTCGCCGTGGAGTAGGCGGGCGCGGGCGCGAGCGACCACGGCGAGGCGGCGAGGATGGCGGTGACGCGGCGCAGCCACTTGAGGAAGAGGGCGCCGTTGCGCGCCGAGCCGTCGAAGGCCACGTACGGCGCGCCGCTCACGGCGCCCGCCACCACGCCGCTCGTGGGGTCGGCGTAGCCCACGACGTCCAGCGCCTCGACGGGGCTGCCGGAGCCGATGCCCACGTTGCTGCCGACCGTGAGGCCGCCCGTGAGCGACGCGCTACCCACGACGGTGAGGCCCACGCCCGCCGCCAGCGTCTGCGCGCGGTTGGCCACGAGCGCCGCCATCTCGGTAGGAGCGAGCGCGCGGTTGTACCAGCGCAGGTCGTCCACGGCGCCCGCGTACGCCAGGCCGCCGGCGGCGGCGTCGCCCACGCGCAGGCGCGTATACAGGGCGGCGCGCGCGGGCGTGGCCTGGCGGCTCGCGACGAGCGCCGCGTTCACGTACAGGCTCACCGTCGACGCCGTCCACGCCACCACGACGTGCGACCACGCGCCCGCGGCCAGCGGCGCGGCGGCCGTCGCAGCGTCCGCCACCCCGTTGGCGTCCACGAAGGCGACCGTCGGCACGCCCGTCGACGACAGCGTGAGGTCGAGCGCGCGGCCCAGCGGCGCGCCGGTCGCGCCGCACACCGCGAACACCGTCGACGCGGAGCCCAGGAGGGGCGCGGCCCCGTCGGCGAAGGCGGCGGGCCGGAGCCACGCCGCGAGCGCGAAGCCGCCCGTGCTGGCGCCCGCGACCGCCACCGGCAGGTCGACCACGCCCGTCGCGAAGGTGCCGGGCACGTTCACGAGGCTGAGCGCGCTCGTGCCCACCACGCCGGCGACGAAGGCGACCGCGCCCGTGGCCACGCCGTGGAAGCCGTTGGCGCCGGCGTCCTGCACGTTGCCGTCGAAGGGCCACCAGCCCAGCAGCGACGAGGCGGGCGGCGGCGCGGCCGCGGCCTGCGCCTGGCCCAACGCCTGGATCTCGCCGGCGGCCAGCACGCGCCCGTACAGCCGCCAGTCGCTCACGTACCCCGCGAACGCCGACGCGGTGTTGCCCGTCGACAGCACGTCGCCCAGGCGCGCCATGGTCGCGCCCGCCACCGCGCCCGCGACGTAGCCCTGGAACAGCGGCACGGCGGTGTCGCCGTTCACGTACAGGCGCACGTTGGAGGTGTCGTAGGTGAGCGCGGTGTGCGTCCACGCGCCCGGCGTCACCGTCGCGGCCGCCGCGCGCGCCAGCGGGTTGAGCGGCACCACGTTGCACCCGACGGTGAGCGCTAGCGCGCTCGCGCCCTGGTTGGGGAGGCCGTAGAAGCGGAGCTCCGCGATCGCGGGCGAGTACGCGTTGGTGGACCCGACGGCCAAGCGGTAGTAGGCGTACGCGACGCTCGTCGTGACCGGCACGACCATCGTCACGCCCGGCGCATTTTGGTTGTTCGCGGTGCTGTACAGCAACGACCACGTGGAGCCGTCGGTCGAGCCGTACAGGTTGTAGGCCTTGAGCATGTAACCCATGCCCATGTTGGTCAGGAAGGTGAAGGACGTCAACACGATGGGCTGCGGCAGCTTTATCTGGACCCACTCGCCGGCGTAGCCCGCGGTCGACTGGGCGCCCGTGTACACGCCCGACGAGTTGTAAATGGTGACTCCGGCGTCGCCGTACCAGTACGTCGTGGCGTTGCCGTCGAACGCCTTGTCGCCGTTGCGCGTGTCGCACACGGAGGAGCACGACGCGGTGTAGGCGCCGACGCCGTAGGCCTGGCCCGCCACCGATGCCGTCACCGACGTGGAGGTGGACGCGAAGGGGACGCCGCACGGCGGCCATGGTACCGGGGCCACGGGGGCCAGCGAGAGGGCCAGCCCGTTGGAGCCGTTGGCGAAGGAGCCCACGTGGTACACGCACGACGCGACTGTGCCAGCCAGAGCGTTGGCGGGCGTCGCGAGCCACGCCGTCACCGACAGCGGCCCCGCCAGCGCGCCGGTCGGCAACACGACGTCCACGTGCGTCTGCTGCGCTTGCGCCACGGCGGGCACCACGTTGGAGAGGTACAGCGCCGAGCCGCCCACGGGGCTCGGGCTCACGTAGCGCACGTTCGAGCCCGGCGCTGCCGCGTTGCCGAAGGTAAGCGCGACGTTACTCATCCCCGGAGAAGCCACGTCCAGCACGTTGCCGTCGAGCGGCAAATAGGAGACGAGGCCCGCGGGCCCGAGCGTGGCCACCAGGGGCGGCGTGTTGGAGGTCGTCGCGTACAGGGCGACGAGCGCGGCCACGTCGGCCGGGAGGAGCGCGCGGTTGTACACGCGCACGTCGTCGAGCCACCCCGCGAAGGCGTTGGAGCCCGTCGCGGTCGCGCCCAGCGTCATGGCGAAGGGCGCCCCCGCAACCGGAACGGGGAGCGCGGGGAGCGCGAGCGCCGACGCTCCCGCGCTCACGCCGTTCACGTACAGCGTGAGCGTCGCGCCGACGCCGTAGCTGGCCAGCGCCTGGACCGCGGCGACGTGCGCCCAGGCGTTGGATGTCAGCAACGGGCCCGGCACGGTCTGCTGCGCGTACGCGCCGGCGACGGCGTTGGACGACGACGCCACCGACGCCTGGAGCGCCAGGTTGCTGGCGAGCGTCAGCGACAGCACGGGCACGCTCCCGGAGGCCACGCCCCAAAACGTCTGCCCGGCGGCCACGTTGGACGCCTGCGGGCACACCCACGCGGCGAGCGTGAAGTTCGCCGCCGGCAGCGTGCGGTGCACCACGGTGGCGGTGGCGACGGCCACGTTGGAGCCGGCGACATTGGACCCAAACCCCAGCGACGCGGTGTCGGCCTTGGCCACCCCCCCGAGCGCTGTGTTGGCGAGCGTCAACACGTTGGAGTTGCCGGTCCAGTCGCGCGTCGCGTCCGGCGGCTCGAAGCGGTGCCACGAGGCGAGGCCGGGCAGCAGCAGCGAGCCCGCGTACGCCGACGAGGGCGCGCTCAGGGGCAGCGCGCCCGTCGACGCAAAAAGCGTCGCGACCTCACTCGCCAGCAGGGCGCGCGAGTAGACGCGCAGGTCGTCGATGGCACCGTTGAAGGCGCGCGCCGGATACCACGTGGACGTGCCGACGCACAGGGACGTGGCCGCGACCATGGACCCCGCAACCGTGGTCACGACGGGCACGCCGTTGACGTACAGCACGAGCGGCAGACCGTTGCCGCCGCGCGTCACCGCGACGTGCGTCCACACGTTGAGCGTCACGGGCACCGTGGCGCCCACGGTGCCGCCGTCTGCCGCGTACAGGCCGGAGCTCCCCGCGTAGATGAGCTGCAGCGCCTCGGACGAGGCGGTGCCGAAGAGCCAGGGCACGCTGAAGGTGCCGCCCGCGGGCAGACTCGCGAAGGACAGCCAGCAGCTCACCGAGAGCGCCTGGCCGGCGGCGAGCGAAAACGGGTAGGTCACGGAGACGGTCGCGGTCACGCCGGGCGCCTGCCCCAGCACCAGCGCCGACCCCGCCACGCCCGGCGCGTACGCGACCGCGCCCAGCAGCGTGGCGCCCAGCGTCGAGGCGCCGAAGGGCGCGTAGTCGTTCACGTCGCGCTGGAAGGGGTAGTGCGCGACCGGCAGCGCCGCGATGGGCGCCAGGTTGCCTGGTGCCAAAGGCACCATAGGCGCCACGGGCTGCGGCCCGCCGGTCAGCACGTACAGCGCGGCGATCTCGGACGCCGACAGCACGCGGTTGTAAATGCGCAGCTCGTCAAAGGCGCCCGAAAACGCGCACGCCGCCGTGGTATCGTAGCACGGAAGTTGAAAGCCGGTGGCAGACGCGACGGTGAAGCTGGTACTTTGCGATGCGGAAAAAGCTCCATTTACGTATGTACTAATGGTATTCGTACTGACGTTCACGGTCGCCACCATGTGCACCCAGTTATTCATCGAGGGAATCGTGGTGTATGGCACCGCCGTTCCAATCCACGCTTGAGATCGCGCGACCGAAGCCCAGCCATTGTTTGTCGACCTTCCAATCTGAACCGTGCCACCTCCCAATGGTTGCATTGCAAACGCAAGACTGTCGCGACCCGAGTAGTACGCAGTCGAGTTCATCCACACGGCCACGGTGTACGTAGACGGAGCGGAGTAGGTGGCTGTAATGTAATTTCCGACGGCCCCGGACCCCGCATTGACGGTCGAATCGTTGTTGAACGAGATGGCGCTACCCGCGCCGCACCGCCCCGACACGTACGTGACCAACCCCGTCTGCGTGAACGTCGCCCCGCCGGCCACCGAGTTGGCGAGGCTGCCGTCGAAGGTGAACCACTGCACGAGGCCGGACGGGTAGCTGGCGCCGGCCACGAGCGCGAGCTCGCCCGGCGGCACCACGCGGTTGTACACGCGCACGTCGTCGAGCAGGCCGGAAAAGGGACGCGCCACCGCCGCCGACGCCGAGTCGCCCAGCACGAAGAGGCCGCTGGGCGCGAGGTTGGAGGCGGCCGCGGACGTCGCCAGCGCGACGAGCGAGCCGTTCACGTACAACGCGTTGGAGCCGGCGGGGTCGAACACGGCCGCAGTATGGGTCCACGCGTTGGACGCCACCGCCGTGGCCGCGGAGCCGGCGGTGACGAGCGCCGCCCCCGTCGCGTTGGAGCTCGTCAGCTGCAGCTGGCCGGAGGCGTTGACGACGAGCGACAACGCCTCGGTCGCGCTCGTGGACATGCCCGCCGACCACACCGCCGACGCCTGGCCCGCGCCGGGGAGCGCCAGCGGGAAGAGCCACGCGCACACCGTGGCGGCCTGGCTCTGTCCAACCGCGTTGGACGTGGGCAGCGCCAGCGTCGCGACGACGGTGTTGGCCGCCTTGACGTTGGACGACAGGGCGTTCACCAGCTTGGCGGAGTAGACGCTCCCGGCGCCGGCCGCCACGTTGGAATAGCCGACGGCGCCGGTGCTGGCGACGGGCGTGGCGTTGCCCGTCGCGTCCTGCAGCGACGCCGTGAAGGGCAGCGCCAGGACGCACGAGGCGGCGTTGCCCGCTGCGTACAGCGCCGCGACCTCGAGCGCCGTGAGCCCGCGGTTGTACAAGCGAAAGTCGTCGATGTAGCCGGCGAAGGGCGTCGCCAACGCGGTCCCCTGGTTGCCGAGCATGAACCCCGACGACGCCAGGGTGCCCGACAGTGTGAGCACCAGCACGCCATTGGCGTACACGAGGGTGTTGGCCGACGTGACGCTCACGGCGACGTGAAACCACGTGTTTTTCGTGACGGCAAAAGGAGTCGTCCCGCTCCCGCCGTAGTACGTGACGAGGAGGAACCCGGTCTGGTAGTAGATGCCCAGGCTGTTGGTCAAGAACGACGCGGCGTTGTTGGTGATGAAGATGGCGTTGAACGTCGCGTTGATTTGAGTGAGGCACGCCCACAGCGCGACCGTGAAGGGGACCGAGGGGGAGTAGGAGGAGGTGACGTAATTGGCAGCGGCCGTCCCGGCCAGCACGTTGGCCTCGTTCGCGAGGTACAGCGCCTTGCCGGCGACGCCTCCGACGCGCCCCGGCACGTAGGCCACCGTGCCATTCGCGGCGAGCGCCGTGGCGCCCAGGACGTCGGTCAGCGTGCCGTCGAAGGGGAAGTAGGACACCGCGCCCGCGAGGCTCTGGCACGGGTACGCCGCGACCAGCGCGGCCACGTCGACGCTGGTGAGCGCGACGGCGTAGACGCGGACGTCGGCCAGGTAGCCAAGGAAGGCGTCGGTTTGGCCCACCGCGCTGCCGCCGAGGGTCAGCCCCGTGATCACGCCGGTCGTGCCCTGGATGTAGCCCTGGAGGACGCCGTTCACGAACAGCGTCAGCCCGACGCCCGGCGTGTACGTGACCACGACGTGAATCCACGTGTTGATGGCGTACGTGGTGTTGGTGACGAAGTTGGTGCCGCCCCAGAACCCGAAGTTGATGTTGGCCGACGCCGCGTTGTAGCTCGCCCATATGTTGTTGGTGGAAGCGCCGCCCATGCTGGTGACGAAGATGCGGAACGCCGACGTGGAGGTGGGGCAAATCCACACCGCGAGCGAGAAGGTGGTGGGCGGCGGCACCGGCGACGTCAGGCACACGGTGACGGTGGTCGACGTGTTCATAACGTTGACGGCGCGGCTGCCGGGCCCGAACGGGCCCTGCACGTACGTGACGGCGCCGGTGCCGGCGACGGTGAGGTTGGCGTTGACCCCGCCCGCCACGTCGGCGAGCGTGCCGTCGAAGGGCATCCACGCCACGAGGTTGGAGGCGACGCCGACGGACGCCAGGCCGGCGCCAACGACGGAGGGCGCGGAGGAGGACGCGACGTAGACGCCCGGCACCGCGATGGCGAGGGGGCCGGCGAGCGTGGCGCCCCCGCCCCCGACCCCGCCGACGCGCAACACCGAGGGCGAGCCGGCCGCCACCTGCGCGACCTCGAGGGGCGCGAGGGCGCGGCCGTACACGCGCACGTCAGCGAGCGCGCCCAGCAGCGGGGCGCCCAGGCCCAGGTCGTCGCCCACGCGCAGGCGCGAGCCGTCGGCGAGGGGCGCCCCCGCGCCCACCGTCGCGGAGCTCACGAGCGCGCCGTTGGCGTAGAAGGACGCGTTGGAGGTCGACGCCGAGTAGGCGGCCGCGAAGTGCGTCCAGTTGCTGGTGGCGACGGGGAAGGCGGCGCTCGCCCACGCGCCGTTGACGAGGAGGGCCACGCCGCCGAGCGCGGGCGCGTAGGCGAGCGTGAGCGCGTCGCCCTGCCCGACATTGACGAGCGTCTGGTTCGACGTGGCCGACGTGGCGTACAGCGTCGCCCACGCGCACACGGTGAGGGGGGCTGCGAAGGGCGTCGTGAAAACGCCGCCCACGCCCACCTCGGCGTAGGTGCCCGCGGCCGGGAACGCCATACCTACGACTCCCACGGCACTCGGGCCGCTCACGTACGCCAACCCGCCCACGTTGGACAGCGGCCCGAAGAGCCCGGCGCCCGACGCCTCGGCCAGCGACGGGCCGACCAGGTACTGCGCCACCAGGCTGGGCCGCAGCGCGGCGTTGGCGACGTCGAGCGCGGCCGCCGGCGCGGCCGTGCCGACGCCCACGTTGCCGGTGCCCGCCTGCACCGTGAGGCCGGCGCCGCCCCCCGCGCCACCCGGCGGCTGCGACGCCTGCAGCGCCAAACCGCCGCCGGGCACCGTGTTGGCCAGCAGCGCGAGGTTAGAGCCGCCGGACGCCAGGTAGGCCGCCGGGCCGTTGAGCGTCAGCGCCAACGCGCCCGCCGCGGCGCCACCCGCGCCCACGGTGAGCACCTTGCGCGCGACGGCGTTGGACATTAGCTTATTCATATATTTTTAAAATGCTGCCATACCGGCAATTTAAATTTGCAATGGAAACTACATAGCAAGGCGCTTTAGAAAAACAACGGAGGAATTTGAAACACATCGGCTAATTCGCGACGGCCGGCGCGAACTCGATCCCAAACCGCGCGCGCGGGTTCGCGTGCTTCTCAAAGGTCCCGCTGAGCACGGACCAGCTGAACCCAAAGCACCCGAACCCCCACGCGTGGGTGAGGCGAACCAGCACGTCGGTCGCGGTCGCGCACGCCATCGTGCTGCCCTCCTCCAACAAGTCGATCCGGCGGCCGGTGCCCGCCTCGACGGCCGTGACGTTCTCAGGGATCGCCTTGCACTTCAGCAGGACCACGGGCAGGTCTACGTACGGCTTTCCGCCGTCGTCGTCGTAGTCGTCTGCCCACGGGGACGTCGCCACTCGCACCGGCGGCCCGAGGAGGCCTGTGGAAAAATGGGCGCGGCAGGCACGACCGCAGGCAAACACGTCTTCGACGTGGGCGGCGTAGCGCGCCGCGATGCGACGCAGCAGGTCTACCGTGGCGGCGTCCGACGCGACGCTCGGGTCGAGCGCGAGGACCAGGGAAAGGGCTTCGTAGGGTTCGCGCGCGAGATGTTTGTTCCTGTACATTTGCATGTACATTTTGTACGAGATGACGGTGTACACCACGGTCGCGCGAGGGATGCGCACCACCAGGTCGTCGAGGCCGGCCGACGGAACGAGACGTGGTCGCAGCACGGTCGAAATCCCGAATCGCGACGATTTCCACACGAACGTCGACACGACGTCGGCGTGCCGAGACTCGACGAGCGCGGGGCGTCCCCACGTCGCGTCCAGGGTCCACGGCAGCACGTCGGGGAGCTTGCCGAACACCGTGTACGACGCGCCGTACTCCAGCGCCGCCAGGTGGATCGCCGGCGCCAGGGGGCTAACAGGGGGAGGCGAGCGCACGCGCGCGACCGCGTTGCGCTCCACGCCGTCCCGAGCGGGCGGCACCACGAAGCGGAACCCCTTGCGCCGGTACTTGGCCACGCGGCCGGCGTAGGCGGGCGACGCCGCGCACCGTTCCACGTCCACCCACATCGCGCGCCGCGCCAGGGCGGCCGTGAAGGCGTCCGTGCACCACGCCTCCAGTTCCCCGTCCGCGGCCCGCAGCCAGCAAGACCTTGCACGCGGGGAGGTCGAAGCTGTGCAGCACCGCGTCCGGCGTGCGGAAGGCGCGCAGGATGACCTGCAGCCGCAGCGTGCCCTTGGAGACGTCCCCCGCGGGGCGGCGTGCGCGCGACACCGAGCGCACGACGGTGACGGCGCGGTCGGACAGCAGGGTATTGTCCGGGGCGGGCACGAGGGACAGCACGTCGCGCGCGATGCGCTCCGCCTCGTCGACGCTCGCGACGCCCCACACGAAGAGGTCAAAGTCGGAGGTGGTGGGATCGACGGTGACGCCCTCCGCGCACGCCGCCAGCGCCGCGCCGCCGGCGAGCACGAGGTGCTTCGGGTGCCGCAGGAGCGCGGTCCGGACCTCGGGCGGAAGCGACGCCAGGGTGGGCGCGCGCTCGCGCAGACGAATCCGCGCCTTTCGTGCCTTTCGTGCCTTTCGCGCGCCCTCGTCCTCCAGCAGCGTGAAGTCCCCCTCGTCCAGCGCCACGGCCACGGCCATCGCGGCCTCCGCGTCGGCCTCGAGGCGCCCGAACGGGACGCGTTGGAGGTGCGACCACGCCGCCGCGCCGGCCTGCACCTCGCGGCTCGCGCGCTCCTCCGCCTCGACCTCGCGCGCGAGCCGCGCCTCGACGCTGCGCACGATCGCGTCCGTCGCCCCGAAATACTTGGCCGCGGCGATCAGCCTCGTCCGCCGCGCGTCGTCGAGGGCCCAGGGCGAGCGCGCCCTGGGCCCCCGGGCCAATCGCGCGAGGGCCGCGTAGTCCTCCGCGAGCTCGGGCGAGAGCGGCACGCGGTCCACGTCCACGCCCGCCTCGCGCAGCCACGCGGGCAGCCCGAAGCCCTCGGGCGCGTCCCGCATGTCGACGGCCACGGGGGCGCCCATCGCCGTCGGGAGGGGTCAAAAAGTGGGGCCGCCTTACACCAAAGGCAATGCTTTTCAAGTTTTTGCCGGTTTGCCTCTCACGTTGCCCTGCACAGCCGCTTCTTCCTTGAGGAGTGGAGTCGACAGCGGCCGCGCCCGAGGACCCACGCCAGGGCGAAGCTGCGCGCGTGGCCGTTGGCTTTATGGAAAACAAAACACACTGAGTATACTGAATATGTCGTCGGTCGAACCCAAGTTCGACTTTACTCTTCATACCTGTGACGGGGTGACGATGTTCCAAACACTCCGCACTCATTTTAAACGGAAGTCAAACTTGTATGGCCTGAACATTTTGCTGATGCCAGGTATTTACCCATTACCTGCCACTGGAAACGGATGCATCATTTTCGATGACATACACTTATATGGCCGCGGCGAAGCGACGGTGCAATGCATTGGCGGTATTGAAAATCACGCGACCTTTCACGACGTGAAATTTGAATTTCAAAAAAGAGGCCTATATATTACTTGCGGATCACATCCACGTTTCGAGTCATGCATTTTCGACGGATCTCACATCGCGCGTGATCACTCGGACACCGTTACCGCGTCCGGTCTTGTTAAAGTGGCTGGATCATCCCGCCCAAAATTTAGCAACTGCGTATTTACGGGAGGTGACTGTTTTGGAGTGATCACGTCGTACGATGCCAGCTGCTTCCTAAAAAACTGTACGGTTACACAGTGTGACAACGCGGGGCTCATGCTTATCACGGAAGATTACGGCGGATCCATTAAACTGAAAAACTGTTTCGTGCATGACAACTATAGGGGTGCTCGAATGCCACGATTCGCGGGCATTCAAGTGTGCGATAAACCCACGAATGAACCCATATACGCAATGATCAATGCGAGGTAAAAAAAACACGTTTTTTTTCAAGTTCATTCGCGAATATCCCCTAGCACGAAAAAAGTAAAACAACCATGAAAACGTCGTTCGGGTCAGCATACAGCGAGCTGGATCCCTGGAGTTTTGCCGTACCACCTACCTGTAAACGCACTACTGCATTCCATGGGGTATGGCTGGCTGCGCCATTAGAAAAATATAAAGTATAGTTTCCGTAAGTTGAAACTACGGTTAACGTGCACGCATTGCTTTGATTTGTAGCGGTGTCGTTGTAGGTACCAGAAAGCAAATAAACCCCGCTTATGGGTGCTGTAAATAAACCATAGCCTGCGCCATTGGCGCCAAGAACCGACGTGAATCCAGTGGCACCGCCGATGGAATACGTGTTATTAGGGTAGTATAATCCGTCAGTGCCGGCGCCGTAGTTGGACACCGGGCCACTGTACATGAAAGCCAAATTCGAGGATTGAACGAAACTGGATACATTGAGGACACCGCCGACGTTCACACTCCCACTCACATCCAAAGCAAAGCCAGTGGGCGCCTTTCCGACGCCCACATTGCTCCCGTGGGTCGTCAGCCCACTCACGCTCACGTTCCCGCTCACGTCTAGCGCAAAATTTTGTCCTGGCACCTTGCCGATGCCGACGTTGGACCCCGCCCCCGAAAACAGGTTGGACGCCGTGGAGGACGCCCAACCGCCGCCAGCACCCACGGCCCCTCCGCCGCTCAGCTGAAACGCGGTCGCGCGGCAGACGCCGCTCACGTCCATCGCGTACCCGGCCGTCACGCCCGACTGGCCCACGGCAAGGGCACCCAGCACCGTGACGTTGGATGCGGCAAGCGTTCCGCTTATGTCCAGAGCATACGCCGCCGTCGCCTTGCCCACCGCCAGCGCGCCCGTGCTCGTGATGGTGAGGGCGACGTTTGACCCGGCGACGAAGGACGCCACCGGTTGCGCGCCCCACGGCCCCGTCTCCACCTGGGATACCACCAAGGCGGGCCCGGTGCCCAAGTTGGCGATGACGACGTTGGAGGAGTGCGTCTCGTACGCGTTCACCGTCTCCAGCGCCCCCAGGATCGCGACGTTGGACGCGTTCAGCTGCGCGAAGGTGCCTGTCGCGCCCGTCACGGCGCCGCTCGCGCGGATGCCGCCGCTGACGTCGAGCGCCACCCCGGGCGTGGCCAGCCCGCCCACGCCCACGGCACCCGCCACCACGAAGGAGCCCACTGGCGCGAGGGCGCCCGGCGCCAGCCCCAGCCCCAAGCAGTTGCAGCCCGCGGTGGCCGACTGCGTGAGGCCCACGGGCACCACGTACGCCGGCTGCTGCACGCCCGACGCCTCGTACGTCAGCAGCAGCGACACCGAGTCGCCGGCGGCCCACGCGAAGGGGACGTCCAGCGTGACGCCCACCGTCGAGAGCGCGTCCAAGTGCACCTTGACCGTCCCCGACCCCGTGGCGAAGGCCACGCCCACGTAGGCCACGCCCGGCGGCGCGCCGCCCAGCAGCAGCGCCGAACCGACGTTGGCGGCCATGGACGTGGCCGCCGGCGCCACGGGGAGCGTCCAGCACCAGCCCTGGCTGGAGACGCCAAGGTTCGCCCCCGCGCCCAGCACCATCTTGATCTCGGCGGTCACCATGGCGCCGAACCAGAAGTAGCGGCAGCTCAGCGAGCCGCCGGCGCCCACGCTTAAAGATGTGCCGTCGTCGCGCTGGAAGGCCACCGTCCCCTGCGACCACAGCGCCGCGGCGTTGGCCAACAGCCGGTTGCCGCTGGGGTCCACGAAGTAGGTCGCGCGCGCGGCCCCGCTCACGTCCAGCGCGAACGCCGGATTGGTCTGGCCCACGCCCACGTTCCCGGTGCCCGCCTGCACCGCCAGGCCGCCGCCTCCTAACGACGATACGCGCACGTCGCCCGCCGTGGACGCCAGGGTCGCCAAGTTGGGGCCACCCGCCACGCCGTACGCGGCCGGCCCCGACAGGCTGAGCTGGACCTGGCCCGCGCCGCCGGCGTACACGACCTTTTGCGCCACGACGTTGGACATTGCTGAGGGGAAACGTAATATTCTCCCACGTGAAACGAAAACCGCCCAAAAAACGTAGATTGGCGAGGAGGATCCATTTCCCAACCATGGCGACTGCCTCAAAATCATGGTGGGACGTCCTCCCGCCAGAGCTGCAGCGTCGCGTCATCAACGAGGCGGCATCCCCGCGAGAGTACGTGCTTTTCGACGCGGACGGACACGCGTGGACGCCGACCGCCCTGGAAGCGTTCGCCGAAGTCGAGAACGACAGCGTCGAGGGCGAAAACGAGTTTCCCGTGCCTCCGCGCGCCGAGGTCCTGGACGCGGCGCGCGCCGCGTTCGACGAGGCCGTCGATGGGCTGACGACCCCGGAGCTGAACGTGCTCGCGGACGCACGCCAAAGAATCCCGTTCCTCAGCGGCGGCGGAGGGCACGTCATCCCACTGCGCGCAAACCATGCGGAGTTCGCACCGTGGGGCGGCGCGTTCCGGATCCGCTACTTTCACCCCGACACCTGCGACGGGGGATTCGCGTGCCCGAGCAACCGCGGGGAGCTGGACTGGCGCTTGGAGGCCATCTTGGGATGCGACGACCCGGGCTACGACCACGATCACCTACTGTACCTTTGCGAGACCGTGCTCGAGTGCATCGCGCAAGAGCGCGCGAACGAGCTCTCCCACGGCGACGTCTTCGCGGTCAATTACGAAGCGCGACACACACATGGCCTTTACGCCGGGGTCGTATTCAACGCGCGCACGCACGGCACACTGCCCCTCTCGTGCATCGCCGCCATCGAGGGCCAGGAATACCTGCCCAACCTGTTCACGTTCGGCGCAGCGTGCACGACCGACGAGGCCGACCTCGTCGCCATGAGCGGCGTCCTCCGTTACTGCACGCGGTTCCAGCTTTCTCCGACGAACCCGCTCGCCATCAGGCTGGGCATCGAGCAAAAAGGAATGTTCGTGGGGTACGACTATACCATGGAGTGCGCGATCCAGCGAGCCAACGGCCGCGCCGTCATGCGATCCGACGACGACGGGGAGACGTGGCATCGCGTCGACGATGACTAAACAAATCACACGTTAAAACGACTGCGATACAGGTTGAAGATGTTGGTCACTTCCGCCGGCGTCAGCACACGATTGTACACAAAGAGGTTCGCGATGTCGCCAATGTAGTACGCCCCCGCACGTTGTCGATCGTACGCGATACCCATCAACGCATTAGCCGCAATGCCTAACGGTGTCGTCGAAGTTCCCGCTTGCATGATATTGGTGCCGTTCACGTACACCGTTTTTTGATCGACATTCGCATATCCGCCGGCATACGTGCACACCACGTGAAACCACTTGTTGTTAATGAACGGATTCGGGAAACTGGTATCATTCACGTAAAAGTACCAACTTGCATTCGTGCTCGACAAGGCGTCTTGAATGTCCATCGCTGAATAAAGAGACGCACCTGCCCCGGTTCCAATCTGAAACGGGTCCTGTCGCCCCCCGGTGCCCAAACTGGTGGGGCGAAACCAAATGGAAATGCTGTGCACCCACGCCCCGCCCGTGTTCTTTAGCTGAAGGTTGAACGCGTTCGTCCCGTTGAAGGTGAAATACGCCGGCGTGCCCGCCGTGAAGGCGGGCGTGCCCACCATGGTGGCGTTATTGCCGTTCGACGACTGGTCCACCCACGTCGTGCCGCTCGTGTAGTTGGACGCGTCCAGGTACAGCTGCAAGTTGTCCATCGGGACGGTCGCGAGGCTCAAGGCGCCCATCGTCATCCACGCGGACCCGTTGTAAAACTCGAGCACATTGAAGGTGGTGTTGTACCGCATCATGCCCACGACCCCCGTCGCCGGCCGGTTCGACGTGGTGCCCACGGGGATCGTGATCGCGTCGGTGGCGTTCACGTGCACCGAGCACGCCGGACTGGCCGTGCCGACGCCCACGGAGCCCATCACGATGACGTTCGACGACGTCAGCGTCCCCACCACGCTCACGTTGGACGCCAGCAGCGCGTTGGCGAGCGTGCCCGTGGCCAGCGCCGACGCGTTCAGCGCCGTGAGGTTGGAGCCGACCCCGGCAACCGACGCCGCCACGAGGGCGCCGCGCACGTTCACGGCGCCGCTCACGTCGAGCGCGCACCCCGGCGCCAGCAGGCCGCCCACGCCCACGTACCCCTGGGCGCCCGTCACGATGAGCCCCAGGTTGGAGCCCGCGGCGAAGGTCGCCACCGGCTGTCCGAAGAGCGCGCCCGTCTCCGACTGGCTCACCGCCAGCGCGGGCCCGGTGCCCAGGTTCGCGATCACGAGGTTGGAGGAGTGCGTCTCGTACGCGTTCACCGTCTCCAGCGCGCCCAGCACCGCGACGTTGGACGCGAACAGCGTGCCCGCCACCGACAGCGAGCCCACGGCCACCAGGGGCGCCAGGAGCGCGTTGTTCAGCGTCCCGGTCGCCAACGCCGAGGCGTTCAGGCCCGTGAGCGCGGCGCCTCCTCCTGAAAACGCCCCGGCGAACGCGGGCGCCACCACCGGCGCCGTGAAGCGCCCGCCGCCGCTCACGTCGAGCGCGGCCCCCGGCGCGGACGTCCCACCGATGCCCACGGACCCCGCCACCACGAAGGACCCCACGGGCGCCGCCGCCCCCGGCGCCAACCCCAGCCCCAGGCAGTTGCTGCCCACGGTGGCCGACTGCGTGAGGCCCACCGGCACCACGTACGCCGGCTGCTGCACGCCCGACGCCTCGTACGACAGCAGCAGCGACACCGAGTCGCCGGCGGCCCACGCGAAGGGCGTGGCGGACGCGACGCCCGTCGTGGCCACGGCCTCGAGGCCCACCTTGACGGCGGTGCCGTCGGCCGTCGAGAACGCCACGCCGGTGTACACGACGCCCGGCGCGCCGCCCGACACCTGGCGCAGCAGCGCCGAGCCGATGTTGGCGTCCATGGACGTGGCCGCCGGCGCCACGGGGAGCGTCCAGCACCAGCCCGCCCCCGTCGTCCCCGGTCCTAAAGCAGCATTGCTGCCCACCACCATCTTGATCTCGGCGGTCACCATGGCGCCGAACCAAAAGTAGCGGCAGCTTAGCGAGCCGCCGCTCGCCGCGCCGTAGTCCAGCCCCGTCCCGCTGTCCTGCCGGAACCCCGTCAGGCCCGGCGACCACAGCGCCGCGGCGTTGGCCAGCAGCCGGTTGCCGCTGGGGTCCACGAAGTAGGAGGCGCGCGCGGCCCCGCTCACGTCCAGCGGGAACGCCGGCGCCCACGTGCCCACGCCCACGTTGCCCGTCCCCGCCTGCACCGCCAGCCCCTGCCCGCCCCGGTTGTTGGCCGCCAGCACGTGCACGTCGCCCACGGCGTTCGACAGGCTCGCCACGTTGGGGCCGCCCGGCGCCGCGTACGCCGCCGGCCCCGACAGGCGCATCACGAACTTGCCGCCCCCGCCGGCGTCGAGGGCGCGCTGGCTGCCGGCGTTGGACATTGAACACACCGCATATTTTTTACATGCACATGCCCCTGGTAAACGTATCAGGAGCAAGATGGAATCTGATCTTCCTCTTTCAATGCTTTCTTCTTGAGAAGGACGCACTCGGAAAACGCTCCGAAATTAACAGGTGGACACTTTTTTAGCAATACGTCGATTAAATCATACGAAAGTTAACTATTGCAAACTGCGAACGATGACGATGCCCGACCCGCCGTTGCCCCCTGGATAGGACGAGCCAGTGTTCAGGTACGAGCCACCGCCTCCGCCGCCTCCCGTATTCGGGCTGCCGGCGACGCCGTTCCCTGGACGGGGGTCCGTGTATCCGGTGCTGTTTCCGCCGCCGCCCCACCCGCCGCCGCCCTTCCCACCGTATCCGGCGGCCTGAAGGCCCGCACTTTGACCCTGCCCATCTGTTCGGCAATCGGCTCCTCCACCTCCCCCGCCATAAAACACGGGAGCGCCCGTGATTGTGCACGCAATGCCATCGCCGCCGTCGCCCCTGGCGCCGTACCCCTTGCCCACGCCGCCGGCGCCGCCTCCACCGCCGTTGACGCGCGTGGGGTTTTGCCAGCCCATGCCGCCATTGTTGCCTTGACCCGCCGTTCCCGAACCCGGAGTCTGGCCTCCTCCGTACCCGCCGCCGCCGCCCGACCCGCCCGACAAACCCACCAAACTCTCACACCCACCCCCGCCCCCGCCGATCGCCGTGATCAACGCCCCCAACGACGAATTGCCCCCGTTGGAACCTTGTGTCTGGTCCGAAGTCCCGCCCGCGCCGCCCGCCCCCACGGTCACCGCATACGCGCCCGACGCGATGCTGTACGAGGGGTAATACAACACGCCGCCCGCGCCGCCGCCGCCGCCGAAGCGCTGGCCGCCGCCGCCGCCGCCGGCGACGACGAGCACGTCGACGATCCCGCCCGTCGACACCGTGAGCGTCCCGCTGGACGTGAAGTACAGGACGTTGTACCCGCCCACGTTGGACGTGAAGGTGCTGCCGGACACCTTGGCGTAGCCGGCGACGCCCAGCAGGCTCAGCCACCCGGCGCCGTTGTAGTACTCAATTTGGCTCAACGTCGTGTTGTAGCGCAGCATGCCGGAAGTCGGGCCGGCCGGCTGTTGCGCGGTGGTGCCGGCGGCCAGCGTCATCGCCGCCGTTCCCGACACCACCACGTTGGACGCGGTCAACGTTCCGCTCACTGCGAGCGTTCCGCTCACGCCCATCGCTCCGCTGACGTCCAACGCGTAGCTCGCCACCGACTTCCCGATGCCCACTTGGCCCGCGCTCGTCACCGCGAGCGCGATGGTGTTGGACGCAAGCCCCGCGTAGAACGCCGCCACCGGCTGCGGCGTCCCCTCCACCTGGTACACCGCGAGCGCCGGCCCGGGGCCCACGTTGGTGATCACCAGGTTGGACGACTGCGTGACGTACGCGTTGATGGTCTCGATCGACCCCATCACGCTCACGGACCCGCCCACGGCGAGCGCGCCGCCCACGGCGAGCGCGCCGCTCACCGCGAGCGTCCCACTCACATCCAGCGCGTTCGACGTGGCCGCCTTGCCCACGCCCACATTGCTCGCGAAGCACGCAACGCCCGTCACGTTCACGCCCCCGGCCACGTCCAGCGCGTAGCTGGTCGGCGCCCTGCCGATGCCGAGGTTGCCGTACAGGCTGGCGTTGCCGGTCACGCTCAGCGCGTTCATGCCGCCGCCGCTCCCGGTCGCGTACACGCGCACCACCACCACGCCGCTCCCGCCGTTCCCGCCGACCAGGTTGGGCCCGGACCCGCCGCCGCCCCCGCCCGTGTTCGCGCTCCCCGCGCCCCCGCTCGCGCCCGACGTGCCATTCGTGCCGCTCCCGCCGCCGCCGTTGCCGCCCGCCCCCGCCGTCGTCCCATTGCCGCCGCCGCCCCCGCCGCCGCCGCCGTAGTACGTGGACGCGCCCGCGATGGAGTACGCCGCACCGACGCCCCCCGCGCCGTCGATCAGGCTGACGCCCGTGCCGCCCACGCCGCCCGCGCCGCCGCCGCCGCCGGCCATGGCGGGCGTGCCGTCCGTCGCGCCTCCGCCCGCGCTCCCCTGGCCGCCGGTGCCGGCGCCCCCGGTGCCGCCGCCCGCGTACACCGACGCGCCGCCGCCGCTGCCCCCGGCCAAGCCGTTGCGCGACCCCGTCGCCGAACACGACCCGCCGCCGCCGCCGCCCAGCGCCGTGGTCGACCCGAACACGCTGTTCTGGCCGTTCGTCCCCGTCACCGAGAGCGCGACGGCCCCCGTGCCGCCGCCGCCCACGGTCACGGTGTAGACGCCCGCGGCGAGCAGGTTGGACGAGGAATACACCACGCCGCCGCCGCCGCCGCCGCCGCCCAGGTTGTTCCCGCCGCCGCCCCCACCCGCGACCACCAGGACGTCCGCGTACATACTGGCCGTCACCGTGAACGTGCGCGTGCCGACCGTCGTGTACACGAACGTCATGGTGGCGTTGCTGGTGGTGACGCTGTCGCCGCCCAGGGCGACGGCCGCGTTGGCGATGTTCACGGCGCCGCTCACGTCCAGCGCGTAGCCGGACGGCGGCTTGCCAATGCCGACGTTGCTGCTCGTGGCCAAGGTGCCCACGCTCACGGCGGCCGGGAGCAGCGCGTTGGCCAGCGTGCCCGTCGCCAGCGCGGACGCGTTCAGGCCGGTGAGCGCGGCGCCGTTCCCGACGTGCGCCGTCGCATAAAGAGTCCCCGTCACCACATTGGACGACGTGATGCTGGCGGCCACCGTGACGTTGGAGCCGTACGACACCCCGTTCGCGACCGTCGTCCACTGGCTGCCGACGTAGGGCGCGCCGTTCTGCAGCAGCGCGCCCGTGAAGGCGAGGTTGCTGGCGGTCACGGTGCCGCGGACGTTCGCGTTGCCGCTCACGTCGAGCGACGCCGCCGGCGCGGCAGTGCCGCCGATGCCCACCGCCCCCGCCACCACGAGCGAGCTCGTCGGCGCGGCCAACCCGGGCGTCAGGCCCAGCCCCAAGCAGTTGCTCCCACCCCCAACCCCCGTCGACGCGATGAAGGCGACGGGCGTCGCGTACGCCGGCTGCTGCACGCCCAGCGCCTCGTACGACATCAAAATCGAGATGGAGTCGCCGGGGCCCCACGCGAAGGGCGTGTCGCACGTGACGCCCACCGTCGACGCCGACTCCACGTACACCTTCACCGCGGTGGCGTCGGCCGTGGAGTAGGCCACGCCCGTGTAACACACCCCCGCGCCGCCCGCGGACACGTTGCGCATGAGCGCGGAGCCGGCGTTGGCGTCGGCCGAGGTGGCCGCGATGGCCACCGGCAGCGTCCAGCGCCAGCCCTGCGAGTTGACGCCCAGCGACGGCGCCGACCCCAGCACCATCTTGATCTCCACCGTCACCATGGCGCCGAACCAGAAGTAGCGGCAGGCAAGCGTGCCGCCGCTCGCGACGCCGTAGTCCAGTGCGGTGCCGTTGTCCTCCTGAAAGGCCGTGGCCCCCGACGCCCACAGCCCCACCGCATTGTTGAACATGCGATTCCCCGAAGGGTCCACGAAGTAGGAGGCGCGGCAAGCGCCGCTCACGTCCAGCGGAAATCCCGGTGCGGTCGTGCCGCCGACGCCCACGTACCCCGCGCCGCCGGCGACGATCAGCCCCAGGTTGGAGCCCGCCGCGAAGGTGGCGACGGGCTGGCCGTACAGCATGCCCGTCTCCGACTGGCTCACCACGAGCGCCGGCCCCGTGCCGAGGTTCGCCACCGTGAGGTTGGAGGACACGACGGTGTAGGCGTTGACGGTCTCCACCGCGCCCAGCACCGCGAGGTTGCTGGCGTACACCGTGCCGTTCACGGTGACGTTGGAGCCGTACGTCAGCCCCGCGGCGCCCGGCAGCGTCGTCCACTGCGACCCAATGTAGGGCGCGCCGTTCTGCAGCAGCGCGCCCGTGAACGCGAGGGTGGTCGCGGTCACCGTGCCGGCCACCTGGACCGAGCCGGCCACCACGTTGGACGCCTGGATGGACCCCGACGCGCGCACGGCCCCGCTCACGTCCAGCGGGTACGCCGGCGCGGCCGTGCCACCGACGCCCACGCAGCCGGTTCCGGCCACCACCGTGAACGCCCCCCCGACGGACACGTTCGACGCGTACGCGAGGCCCGCGTTGCTGGCGAGCGTCGTCCACTGGCTGCCGATGTAGGGCGCGCCGTTCTGCAGCAGCGCGCCCGTGAAAGCGAGGGTGGTCGCGGTCACCGTGCCTGTGACGCCAACGTTTGACGCAAACACCGCTCCGGCAAACAATGCCCCGGCGTACACGGGGCCGGTCACCACGTTCGACGATTGGACCGCGCCCGCGACGACGGCGCTGGACGCCGTCAACGCCCCGGTCACCACGTTCGACGATTGGACCGCGCCCGCGAAGGCGGCGCTGGACGCCTGGACCGCCCCTGACACGCGCGCGCCGCCGCTCACGTCCAGCGCCCACGCGGGGGCCGTCAGCCCGACGCCCACGTTGCCCGTGGCCGCCTGCACGGCCAGACCGGCGGCGCCGCCGCCCGCCACGACGCGCACGTCGCCCACCTCGGACACCAGCGTCGCCAGGTTCGGGCCGCCCGCCACGCCGTACGCCGCCGGGCCCGTCAGGTGCATGGCGAACCGGCCCGCGCCGCCCGCGTCCACGGCGCGCGACGCCACGACGTTGGACATGGGCCCTTGCTGATCCGCGCTCAAAAAAAGGAGAGAAAACGGCGTACCTGTTTGTCGCACGGATGGCGCCGCTGTCCGCGGAGGCTCGCGTGTGGATGTTCGCGATGCTGCTGAACCTCGAGCTCTCGCTCGTCATCACCTACGTCCTGACCACGTTCCCGGAGTGGTACGCGGGCGGGTGGATCCCGAGCACGCGCCTGGAGACGACGCTCCTCCTCGCATGGCTTCTCCTCGCGTGGCACTCGCTCCGGTCCCCGTACCAGGACGAGGCTCCTCCCCCTGCCTCAGCTCGCGAGCACGAAACGACGACGACGCGCACGATCAAGGCCCCCGCAACGCCCGCGACCGTTCGTTTTCCGTCCGGACGCAGCATGGTGGCACCCCATTCACCCGTGTGGCAACGTTTTCCGTGGACGCGCAAGGAAGACCTCGCGTTCGCCATCGCTCGCGTAAACCATGCGATCGAAGCCCGCCGCACAAAAACGGCCGAGGAGGCGCGCACGATGCAGGCCATGCGATATGCGCAATGGCAACGCTTGCCGCCGACCGCACGCTGGCGCTTCCCCCCCCCCATTCCTGAACGTCGGACATGAAAAACTTGCATCCCACCAATGACGCAGTCTTTTAAAAATGACCTGATCATTTATATTTTTTCTTTCATGTGATCCGTGGACAGGTCGACACTTACGCCCGTTGTGCATCATTTTGTTCAGGTTTCAAACGAGTCTTACCAAACTCCCTAAAACTATTGGGCACACCATGAATTCTATCTAATTTATAATAATTTGTTTCGTTTATTAGGTCGCTCCATGTATACCAAAGCTTGTCTTTAAAGAAGTCGTACGCATCTGACAACAAAATATTCGTGTAATTATCACTCACAACAGTATCCGGAAAATAAATAGGATTTTGTTGTGGCTTGTATTTTTCATCAAATTCCGCCCAAAACGCCTCTCCGGATAAAAGAGCGATTTTTGCCGCATCTTTTTCTGGGTCTGTGATTTGAAATCGAAGCCACTCATAGCGATACATCGCTGCTAAATTCCTATCGAACGCAAAATTTACGCGAGTAACATATGGGTATAACTCCTTTAAAAAAATGCGAATAGGATCGTAACAAAGTATTTCGTGATTATGCACTAATAAAATATGATATTCTTCACCAGGTTTAGCATCGTCCATGTATTTCGTAAATTGTTGTAGTACGGATATGTACGTATACATTTCATAACAATCATACGTAAGCAGTAAAGTAACTTCATTCCCGGGTCCACATAATCGCACGATGCACGCCGTTTGTGGTACCCTCGCGCTCGTACAAAACGGGTCGTAACAAAAGGGCGTAGGAATCGCCTCCCACATTTACAAAATACACTATATTAAATCCTTAACCCACGTGACGCGCGTACAAATACAAACTTTTAAATTTTTTAAAAATTTAAGTTGGTTCGTCCGGCTCACTATTCGTATTCTTCAAATTTTCACCGAATTCCCGAAATGCAATAGGTAATTTATATGTAATGTTTGGGCCAATTTTATAAATATTGGTTTCGTTTATTAGGTCGTTCCACGTATACCAAAGCTTGTTTTTAAAAAATTCTTGCGCATCGGTCAATAATATGGTAGTATCATCATTCAAAACAGTGTATGGAAAATAGGTTTCTTTCCAAGTTGGTGCATATTTCTTATCAAATTCCGCCCAAAACGCCTCTCCGGATAAAAGAGCGATTTTTGCCGCATCTTGTTCTGGGTCTGTGATTTGGAATCGAAGCCATTCATAGCGATACATCGCCGCTAAATTCCTATCGAACGCAAAATTTACGCGAGTAACATATGGGTATAACTCCTTTAAAAAAATGCGAATAGGATCGTAACAAAGTATTTCACGATTATGCACTAATAAAATATGATATTCTTCTCCAGGTTTAGCATCGTCCATGTATTTTGTAAATTGTTGTAATACGGATATGTACGTATGCATTTCATACACGGTTTCCCAAATAAAATGGGACAGTAAATTTAATGTAAATTCCATTACATTTATAAAATCAGATTGTAATTTTTCCCAAAATATCGCCCAACAAAATTTATGAACGTAAAAAATCTCATGTTGTCGACGATGATTAAAATTTACAAAACTAAAACATGAGTATTTTGCAGTGCGCATTAGTGTCCCATTTTATTTTAAACACCGCTGTAACAATCATAAGTAAACAGTAAAGTAACTTCATTCCCGGATTCACATAATCGCACGATGCACGCCGTCTGTGGTACCCTCGCACTCGTAACAAAACGGGTCGTAACAAAATGGCGTAGGAATCGCCTCCCACATTACAAATTAACTCATGTTAAAATCCTTAACCCACGTGACGCGCACAAAAAAATGTTTTCGGTAAGTATGGACTACGTAAATACCATTCAATTAATTGAGGAGATTACGCCCGCTCGCGTGGCGGAAATCCAAAAAATTATTCGGTTCGACCTATTTAAACAAATTATTTCAACGTACAATCTATCCATTTCCATATTTGATTACAATAAATTTGTAACTACAGCTACCACCCCTTCTCGACACATTAAAATCGTGAATGCAATGCGCTGGAATTACGTCACCTGTTTGTCCAACATCTTGACGCGGTATTGTGCTCCCTTTTGTCAATTCGGAATTTACGGAAGCAAAGATGCCACCTCCGACATCGACGTGTCACTCGAAAACATTCCAGGTGAACACATTCCTGAGTTTATTCAAACCTTGTCCAACCAAGTATTCGAAAATACCGTGGATTTAAACAAATTATTGGACACCAATTTTTACTTGTCCACCTGGTTTGAATGCGTGACGCCCAACATTTTACCCCTCGATAAAGTGAACATACCCGTGCTGCTGTGGTCTCCGCAAACCCAAGTGCGTCAACTCGCGTGGGCCCTGTACCATTTGCAAGAGGCGGTGAATACATATGCGGTGTTCCAAAGCTTCTTCAGTGACAAAATTCAGGCTACACGTGTGTGGAAAGAGACCACTGTTTTACGGGAAGAAATTAACGACTATAAAACAAATAACGTGAAAGTGTCGACATTGGCGAAAAAACGAAACGCGTTGTTGAGACGCATTAGCAAAAATTTAAATGCCCGCCGTCAGACCTTGGAATTGGTCAGCATCGATGCATCCGGAAACACCACGAGTGTGGACTTGGATGACGACACCGTCGACACCACCGGCCCCTACTCCGTTCACATAAAGAAGTTAATCAGTGAGAGTGCGACGCAACAAATTCCGAGCACGAAAGTGTTGGAACGCCTCATGGACGACTTGTACAATACGACCAGTCACATCGCCCGCATCGAACCAGAGACCTATTTTACGATGGGCGCCTTCCGGCACGTGGTGCTCAATTTACAGCGCAACCAACCAACTCCGTTGAATTCCATTGAATACGCGTGCTCCTTCCTTGAAAACGTGGCCTTCATGCTCGAGCATTTTTCAACCAACCATTGCGAAGAAGTCACCAAAAAAATCGCGAAATACATATGGCGCGCCTTCAACGCGTTGGACCAAATCACAGGGACGTTCTCGGACTGTGGTGCAGCCGCCGCAAATTATACGGGCGCTCAAGCCTTCGCAGACATTCAACGGCGATGCGGCTTCACAAACTGCGACAACGTCATGAACGTCATGCGCCAGCACGTCGACGAAGTGTTGAAACAGGTGGAACCCGCGACCGTCTTCGACTTCGATGGTGGCCGCGGCCGTCGCCGCGGCCGCACAAAGCCTCGGCGCCAATGAACGCGCCCGCGACCCTTTTTTTGCCGCGACCTCGCAATGGAGGGCGTGCTCGACGCCTTCTTTCGCGACGACCCCGAGTGGGCGGTGCGCCACCACCTCGACTCGTACAACCGCTTCGTGGCGGCCACCATCCCCGACCTGCTGGCCACCTTCAACGCGGTGTTCGCGGCCACGCTGGAGGGCGACGACGGCACGCCGCGGCGCGTCGAGGTGGAGATGCGCGACCCGCGGCTGGACCGGCCGACGCTCACGCCCGCGCAGTGCCGCGCCACGCTCGCCAGCTACACCGCGGCGCTGCGCGTCGACGTGACCGTGCGCTTCATCCGTGGCGGCAAGACGAGCGTCAAGCGCTTCGGGCGCGTGCGCGTGGGGTCGCTGCCGGTCATGCTGCGCAGCGCGGCGTGCCCGCTGGAGGGCGCGTCGCCCGAGGAGATGGCCGCCGCGGGCGAGAGCGCGGCGGACGTGGGCGGCTACTTCGTCGTGGGCGGCCGCGAGAAGGTCATCATCACGCAGGAGAAGTTCCGCGCCAACCTGCTGCGCACGGGGCGCAGCAGCACCACGGGGCGCGTGGCGGGCCTCATCTACGCGACGGGCATGGACGGCGAGTCGAAGCAGTACCCCAAGCGCACGAACCTGGCGCTCGACGCGGAGCGCCGCGTCACGCTGCAGCTGGTGCGCTTCAACGACTCGGAGGTGCCGCTGCACGTCATGTTCCGCGCGCTCGGCGTCGAGTCGGACCGCGAGATCCTGGACCTCGTCACGCTGGGCGGGGCCGACGAGTGGGCGTGGATGGCCGCGTGGCTGCGGCCCAGCCTGGCCGTGGCGGGCGCGCGCGCCAAGGACGAGGACGACCGCGGCGTGTACACGCAGGAGGCGGCGCTCGACGCGCTCGCCGCGCGCATGCGCTTCCGCTCGGTGCCCGAGGCGCTCAAGGTGCTGGTGGAGGACCTGTTCCCCAACCAGGGCCCCTCGTTCCGCGCCAAGGCCGCCTTCCTCGCGCACGTCGTGCGGCAGCTCGCCGCCGCCGACACCGGGCGCGCGCCGCTCACCGACCCCGACGCCTACGCCATCAAGCGCCTGGTCACCGCCGGCGAGCTGCTCGCGCAGCAGTTCCGTAACGCCTTCGACATCATGCGCCTGCTGTCGCTGCGCGCGCTCAAGAACGAGTACGTGTTCGGCGCCATCCGCACCACGGGGCGGCTGGAGGACCTGGTGCGCCCCGACAACCTCGCCAAGATCTTCCCGCCGGGCATCGTCGACGAGTACCTGGCGCGCTACATGAAGGGCGTCGTCGTCAAGGAGGGCGTCGCCACCGAGAAGGACGGCGAGGGCGTCGTGCAGGAGCTGAGCCGCACCAACTACCTCAGCACGCTCAGCCACCTGCGGCGGCTGCACTCGCAGACCGACGCGGCGCTCAAGATGCGGTCGCCGCGCCAGCTGCACGTGCAGCAGTACGGCGTGGTGTGCCCCTTCGAGACGCCCGACGGCGGCCACATCGGCCTCATCAAGGCGCTGGCCATGCTCACGCGCATCACGGCGGGCACGGACGACGCGCCGGTGCGCGCGGCGCTCGCCGAGGAGGGCGTGGTGCCGCTCGAGGCCACGTCGCCGGCGGGGCTGGGCGCGTCGACGCTCGTCTTCCTCAACGGCGCGCTGCTGGGCGCCTGCGCCGCGCCCGCGGCCGTCGCCGCGGGCCTGCGGCGCCGCCGGCGCACCGGCGCGCTCGACCGCGACGTGAGCGTGCACTGGGACGTGCGCGGCGGCGAGCTGCAGGTGCAGTGCGACGAGGGGCGCGCGGTGCGGCCGCTCGTCGCCAACCCGCTGCCCGGCGGCGCGCAGGCGTCGAGCGACGCCGCCGTCGCGGCCGCCGCCGCGCGCCTCGGCTGGCGCTGGACGGCGCTCGTGGGCGGCCTCGCCCCCTCCTCCTCCGGCGGGGGCTCGCGCCACGCGCGAGGCGCGCGAGGCTCGCGGGACTCGCGGGACGCTCGAAGGGGCATGGTCGAGTACGTCGACGTGGACGAGGGCTTCCAGGACACGCTCGTCGCGTCCACGCCGGCCGAGGCCACGCCGCGCCACACGCACGTGGAGATCCACCCCGCGGGCGCGCTCAGCGCGGTCGCGAGCCTGGCGCCCTTCCTGCAGCACAACCAGGCGCCGCGCAACCTGTACGCGTGCGGCCACGCCAAGCAGGCCATCGGCGTGTACGCCACCAACTTCCGCCACCGCGTCGACGCCGTGGCGTACGTGGCCTGGAACGCGCAGCTGCCGCTCGTGACCACGCGCTTCCGGCAGGCGCACGGGCCCGCGGGCGCGCGCCTGCTGGCGTCGGGGCAGAACCTGACGGTGGCCATCATGCCGGCGCTGGGGTTCAACCAGGAGGACTCGATCGTGCTCAACCGCGCCAGCGTGCAGCGCGGCGCGCTGCGCGTCGACGTGTACAAGGGGCTCACCGAGTCCGAGGGCGACGGCACGAGCTTCGCCAACCCGTCGGCGATGCGCAAGCGCGGCACGTACGTGGCGCGCCTGCACGAGGCGTACTACGGCGCGCTCGACGGCACCGGCCTGCCCGCCGTGGGCACCGTCGTCGGCCGCGACGACCGCATCGCGCTGCTGGGGCGCGTGGGCGACGACGCCCAGGACGGCACGGTGGTGAGCGACCGCGACCTGCACGGCGTGGTCGACCTGGTGCAGGCGTCGGGCGAGCCCGGCGCGCGCCGCGTGCGCATCCGCCTGCGCCAGTCGCGGCCGCCGGACCTGGGGGACAAGCTGTGCAGCCGCTTCGCGCAGAAGGGCGTCGTCGGCGCGATCGTCGACCCGTGGCACCTGCCGCGCCTGGCGTCGGGCGTGACCCCCGACGTGTTCTTCAACCCGCACGCCTTCCCGTCGCGCATGACGGTGGGCCACCTCCTCGACACGCTCATGGGCAAGGCGTGCGCGGCGGAGGGCGCCTTCGGCGACGGCACGCCCTACGCCGGCACCGACCTCGAGGCGCTCGGCGACGCGCTGGAGGCGCGCGGCTTCTCGCGCCTCGGCGACGAGGTCGCGTACGACGCGGCCACCGGCGCGCGCCTGGCGTGCCCGGTGTTCGTGGGCGTCACCGCCGTGTGCCGCATGAAGCTCATGTCGGTGGACAAGATGCACGCGCGCGCCGGCGGGCCCAAGGTGCGCCGCACCATGCAGCCCGCGGCGGGGCGCGGCCGCAACGGCGGGCTGCGCGTGGGCGAGATGGAGCGCGACGTCATGGTCAGCCACGGCGAGAGCGGCTTCCTGCGCGAGAGCTTCATGGAGCGCTCCGACAAGTTCGCCATCGCCGTGTGCGGCCGCTGCGGCGCGACCTCCGACGGCGACCGGCCGTGCCCCGTGTGCCGCGCGGACCCGGTCGAGGACGCGGTGGGCGTGGAGTGCCCGTACGCCTTCAACGTGTTCCGCCAGGAGCTGGACGCCGTCGGCATCCGCGCGCGCCTGGTGCTGCGCGAGGACGGGGCGCGAGAGCCGGACCCCGACGAGGGCGATGCGGACACGGACACGGACACGGACACGGAAGACGAAAAACAAACCTAAACACCACCATTTTCCCATGGCCTTCCCGCGCGCGCTGTGGCCCGCGCTCCTCCAAGCGACCGCGGCCGACGGGACGCCGCTGCTGGACCTCGGAGACCGCGCCCGCGTGGCGTGCGTGGGCCGCCTGGAACGCGCGGCCGCGCGCGTCTCCGCGACCGCCGTGGCCCTCCCGCACGGCCGCTTTTCCCTCGACGCCCTCGCGCCGCACTGGCCCACGCTGCGCGACCTCTTCGTCGACCCGCTCGATGCGCGCCATGTCGCGGCGTGTACTTCGCGCTGCGTTCGCGTGCGCGTCCACCTCGGCGACGGCGACAGCATGAACGTCGCGCTGATCCAACGCCTGCTGGACACGGCGCCCTCGCGGGTCGCCGCCGTCCGCCTCCTCCAGTCCGAGTGGCGCATGTCCGAGCTGCTGAAGCTGACAAAAATGGCGTGGGACGGACGCGTGGCGGCGAGGGAAGACTACGTATTGATGCTCCCTCCGCGCTGCTCCGTGCCCACATCGGAGGAAAGACCGCGCTTGCATGCCTGGCTCCGGCGCTGGCCGCCGTCCGACGTCCAATGTCACTTGGACTCGTCGCCGTGGAACGACCATCACCGCGCGATGATGGGGACGTTGCGCGCGTGCGCCAGCCCGGTGACGCTGACCCTGTCCGCCGCCTTCGATCCTGACCCCCCGACCGTCCTGGTGCGAGTGGCGGTCACGGCACCCGAAGTGCGGCGACTCACGGTGTGCCCGGTAACCCTGGCACGCAACGAGGGCGAACTGGAAGAGGTGCTCCATACCGTGTTCTCGTGCCCGGGCGCCTCCCTCCCGGACGGCCTCTGTTTGCGAAACGCGCGAAGCACGCGAAGCACACGAAGCAAGCAAAGCAAGCGAAACAACGGTTACAAAGTCTGGACCTTCGGAAGCGAATATCTGGCGCACGCCGTGCGAACGAGCGCGCTGGCCGCGGGAGGAGCGTTCGAGGTGTGTCTCGACCGGACGGCATGGCACCCGGACCTCCTGGCCGCGACGCTCGACTTCGTGCGCGCGCGCCCGGACATACGGCGCGTCCGCCTGGCGTGCGGCTTCAACGCCGAATCGACGGGCCTCTTGCGACTCCCCCACGTCACCGACGTGTCCCTCGACGTGCACCCCGCCGCCGTGGTCGACGTCCTTCGCGGCGCCGACCTCCCCCTCGCGACCCGCGTCCGCGTGTCCACGTGCCCCCACTGCGACGCCGACGGGCCCGTCACCGATCAAATACACGATTGCGACGCGTTCGCGTGCGCCACGCCCGAGGCCGTCCTGGCCTTGGTCCGCGCCGCCCCGCGCCTCGCCGACCTCGAGCTCGCGCTGTGCGGCCGCGGGGCGAGTTCCGCGCTGCTTTTTGCTCTCGCCGCCGCCCTCGCGGCCGCCAAACCCCAGCACTTGCGGTGCCTGCGGCACCTGCGCGTGTCGGTCAGCAGCAGCACCGCGCCGCCGGTCCCGGCGGTCGACCTCGATCGGATGCGCGCCGCCTGGCGCGCGGTGAGCCCGCGCGCCGCATGGCAGCTCTTGGGGAAGCGGACGGTGGGAAGCGTGCGTCGGAGGGACGCGTTTGAAAGCTAAGCGAAGCAACGCGACCTAAAAAATGGAGTTGATTTCGCAATCGCTCCATGTTCCAATGTCGACGCCCGCCCAAGAGATCGAGGATGCCAAGGCGCGCCTCGAAAAGTTCGACAAAGAAACCATGGCGCCCATGCAGCGGGAAAGAAGGCGCCTAAAGAAGGCCGTGCACCTCGCGCACGGACGACGTTGGTCCAGTGAGGACAATGCGAAGCTGCTCAAGCTCTACCGCATGTCGACGTCGAAGGAGTTGGACGACGATATGGGCAAAATCGCTGCCGCATCGGATCGAAGCGTGAAGGCCAGCAAATTCCAGCTGCAAAAGATGCTGATGACGTACCTGCTGTTTGACGAGACGACCAAGGGGCGCGTGTCCTATATCGGCCGTTGCATGGGCAAAACGGACGAAGAACTCATGGATCTCCTCCTTCTTTCGTTTGGTGGGATGACGCTAGATCACCTGCCCCCGTTGGAGGAGTTGCGCACCTTAGATTTCGCGTCCCACGAATGTCTATGGGGGCCCGTCACAGAGGCAGAGGCACCGAAAGCGCCAGAGGCGCCAGAGGCGAACGTCATTCCCCAAAGTTGACCCCACGATGAAGCGTATAATTTTTTTGTTGAAACAAAAAACAGTTCAGTTGCTCGATCCAACCGCCCTGCGCACGTCGCGCGTCGGAAGTGGCTGCGACCGCAAGCCTACAAACGCGCACAGCTGCTCCGCGGCCACCGCGAGCGCCGGGGTCGCCAAACCGGCGCGAACGCTGGGATAGTGAAGCCGGTGCGCGACCAGCCGGTCGTACAGTGCCTTGCGCGGCTCGATAGAAGGCGTCGACAACCTGCGTGAACGCGTGGGGGGCCGTCAGTCCCGTCAACGCGTACGCTTTGTGCATGAACCCGAGCGCGTCGGCGTACCGGCCTGCGTCGAACAACAGCTGCGCCGTGGCACGCGCCATCTGCACCGTGACGATTTGCTGCTGCACGATTGTATTTTCTTGGTCCGCGATGGTCGTCTCCTGCTGCGCGATGGTCGCCCCCTGCTGCGCGAGGATCGTTTCCTGCTGCGCGAGGATCGTTTCCTGCTGCGCGAGGATCGTTTCCTGCTGCGCGATGGTCGTATCCCTGCGAGCGAGTTCTGCACGAACGAGTTCCGCGACATCCGAATTGATTGCGTTGAGCGCTGCGTCAAAGTCCGCGTCCGCCATTGGAAATGACGAAGAATGTAAAATTTAATAAATAAACGTAAATAATTTTTTTTTCATAACTTAAGAAGTACCATCCCTCTCGGGTAATGTGCCACACTATACAATGACGCCCGAACAAGCGCTCGCTCAACTGAACGCCATCAATGCCCGCATCGAAAAGCAGCGCGCCGCGGCGCACGTTGCACGAGAGGTGGGTCGACAGTACGAGCTTCAGGTCGTCGCGCACCACAAGGCGACCACCGGCGAAACGGTATGGCACAACGAGGTCATCCCGGAGGAGGAGCTGTTCCAGTGCGGCTTCATCCACGACTACAACCACACCCGTCTGGTGCGACTCGCCATCCAGGCGCAGGCGAAGGCACGTGAAGGGCCGCGCTACCGCGATTACGGCATGGACTTCTTGTCGCGGGACGCGGATGGCGTCTATCACGCAGGCCAGGCCAAGTACCGCAGCCGGGGACACATCGGCGCCAACGACCTGGGCACGTTTCTCAACGTCGTCAACAACCGCCTTCGCTCCACGGGGTACATCTACACCACGGTGCCACTGGAAGTCAATCTCCGTGAGGACGTGCTCAACTCGCAGTTTTCGGTCGGCAAGCTCGTGCACCATCGTTTGGCGCTCGCTCCTGCGGAGGCTGCGGATGCGCCGGAAATTGAGTACGCGCTGCGTCCCTACCAACGCCAAGCCGTTGACGCGATATGCGAACGCCGCGACGCCGACGAAAATCGCATGGCGCTGCTGCTCTTTTGCGGCGGAGGCAAAACCTTGGTCGCGGGCCACGCGTTGCGTCGTATGGACTTTGCGCTCTACGTGGCTATCGCGCCCCTCAAGCTGTCGGTGGACCAACTGCGTACGCGCTTGGCGCCCTTTCTGCCGAACCACGAAGTGCTGCTGGTGGACTCGGACGAGGGCGGCACCACCGACCTCGAGGAAGTGCGGGCCGCGGTGAATTCCGGCAAGAACCTCGCGATCTTCAGCACCTTCAAGAGCGCCGAAGGCGTGTTGGCGCACGTCGGAGGCACGTTCCAGCAGGACGCGTTCCTGCTGGTGGACGAGGTGCACAACCTGGTGTCCAACGACGCGCTGGTGGCGTTCGTCGACGGATTCGCGCACTCGCTCATGCTGTCAGCGACGCTGCCAGAAGAGCTGTTCGAACGCACGCGTGTACGCAAGGTGTTCGAGTTTGGGATGGCCGACGCAATCCGCGAGAAGTACTGCTGCGACTACCGCGTGTACCTGCCCCTGATCGAACAGGTGGAGACGGCGAACGGGGGCACGAAGGAACTTCTGGCAGGCGACGACCCGACGTTGGCGGCCAAGGCGCTGTTTCTCGTGACCGGGATGCTGGAGCGCGGCAGCCGGCGGTGCATCGCGTACATGGGCGACAAGGCCGAGTGTGACGCGTTCCTGAACGTGCTGACCAAGGTCGTCGAAACGCACCACGGGCTCGACTTTTGGGGCGGCAAGATATGCGACGACGTGAGGCGCTCGGACCGCGAACGCTTGCTGCGAGAGTTCCAGGCGGGCGACGACCGAACGCTTCGTATACTGGCCAGCGTGCGCATCCTGGACGAAGCCATCGACATCGTGCGCTGCGATTCAACGTTTGTGTCGCACGTCGGCGAGGACGCGTCGGACATCCGCACCGTGCAGCGCATGTGCCGCGGCATTCGACTGGATTCGCGGAACGCGGAGAAGATCAATACGCTTTTCCTATGGACCGAGGACCACAGCAAGGCGCTCGCGGCACTGTCGCTGCTGCGCACCATGGACCCGACGTTCCACACCAAGGTCCGCGTGAGCCGCATCGATTACGACGGGGGCGGAGAACGTATGATACGCGACACCCTAAACGTGAAGACGGGCCAGCTGGCGGACTACGTGCGCGTCACGTGTTTGACCCTGGAGGAACTATTCGCGTGGAAGATGGCGGTGTTCAAGCGCTTTCGCGCGGCGCATCCCGGGCGCATGCCGACCCAAAAGGAGACGTTCGGCGACGAGAAGCACAAGATCGGCCGGTGGCTGAGCACGTACCGAAGCCAGCGCGCCACGATGGGCGCGGAGCGGCGCGCAGCGCTGGACGCGGCCTTGCCGGGGTGGGACGTCATCGACGAGGCCAAGTCGGCGGGCATGAAAGCGGCGCTCCTGGAGGCGGAGAAGATGGCGGTGTTCGCGCGCTTCCGCGCGGCGCATCCCGGGCGCATGCCGACATCCAAGGAGACGTTCGGCGACGAGAAACACAAGATCGGCCGGTGGCTGAACGCGTACCGAAGCCAGCGCGCCACGATGGGCACGGAGCGACGCGCGGCGTTGGACGCGGCGTTGCCGGGATGGGACGTCATCGACGAGGCCGTGTCGGCGGGCCTCAAAGGGGCGCTTCCTGAGGCGGAGAAGATGGCGGTGTTCAAGCGCTTTCGCGCGGCGCATCCCGGGCGCATGCCGACCCAAAAGGAGACGTTCGGCGACGAGAAGCACAAGATCGGCAAGTGGCTGAGCACGTACCGAAGCCAGCGCGCCACGATGGGCGCGGAGCGACGCGCGGCGCTGGACGCGGCGTTGCCGGGGTGGGACGTCATCGACGAGGCCAAGTCGGCGGGCCTCAAAGGGGCGCTTCCTGAGGCGGAGAAGATGGCGGTGTTCGCGCGCTTCCGCACGGCGCATCCCGGGCGCATGCCCACCTCAAAGGAGACGTTCGGCGACGAGAAACACAAGGTCGGCAAGTGGCTGAGCGCGTACCGGAGCCAGCGCGCCACGATGGGCGCGGAGCGGCGCGCGGCGCTGGACGCGGCCTTGCCGGGGTGGGACGTCATCGACGAGGTCCTGTCGGCGGGCCTGAAAGCGGCGCTCCCGGAGGCGGAGAAGATGGCGGTGTTCGCGCGCTTCCGCACGG
>Ga0316222_1000942_pt1 | contig 39213 bp, 33 predicted proteins | sample TBH18011metaG_FD_206008 | JGI IMG/M metagenome (GOLD analysis project Ga0316222, IMG submission 206008) | Freshwater microbial communities from Trout Bog Lake, Wisconsin, USA - TBH18011 | ecosystem: Environmental > Aquatic > Freshwater > Lake > Hypolimnion/Profundal zone | place: USA: Wisconsin... | reverse complement strand
TCACCCCGAGGTGCCAGTGGATAGAGTAGCCGGTATGAGCGGCAGATTGAGCAAATCCGATCAGGATCCGTTGGTGAAGGAGGTCGCCGCCTATCAAAAGATCGCGCGCGACATCAAGCGCAAGAAGTTGATGGCGCTGAGCAAGAAGAATAACAGCCTCGGCCGGTTTCTTGCGCGGCTCGGTGCACTCCCGTAGGGTTTGTCTCTCGTCAGGGGGCACACAAAACCCGCGCTCCCTCACACCCCATCCCACCACCTCGGTTGACAGGATCGTGCGGCTGGCGCCAGTACTGGGCATGCGCGTTCTGACCCTTCTGTGGTTGCTCATTCTGGCGTGGCCGTTGTCGGCTGCGGCTGTTGATCGCTTCGTCAGTACAAGCGATGGCGTGCGGTTGCACGTCGTCGATGTGGGAGCGGCGGCGGCTGCGGTGAATTCGGCGCAACCGGTTTTGGTCTTCGTGCCGGGTTGGACGATGCCGGAATGGATATTCCAGCCGCAAATCGACGAATTCAGCAAGCATTACCGGGTGATCGCCATCGATCCGCGCGGGCAGGGCGAGAGCGATGTGCCGAAAGCAGGCTATGTCCACACGCGGCGTGGCCAAGATATCGCCGAGGTGATCGACAGCCTGCATTTGCAACATGTCGTCTTGATCGGCTGGTCGTTGGGTGTGCTCGATTCGCTGGCCTATGTGCGCCTGCATGGCGATCAGGCGCTGGCGGGGTTGGTGTTGATCGATAACTCCGTCGGCGAGGAGCCAGCGCCTGCGGCGTCGAAGGACAAATCCGCGCCGGGCGGACGTAAGCTGAGCCATGCCGAGTTTATGGCAGCCTTTGTGCGCGGCATGTTTCATCATCCGCAACCGGCCAGTTTTCTCAATCGTCTGACCCAAGCCTGCCTGCGCACGCCGGAGCGGGCGGCGGATCAGTTGCTCGCCTATCCGGTGCCGCGCAGTTATTGGAAAGAGGCGGTCTATTCGACCACCCGTCCCGTGCTCTATGTGGTGCGCCCGAAGTTTGCGGGACAGGCCGGCAATCTCGCCGCGCATCACAAGGCGGCGGAGACGATGGTGGTTGATGGATTGGGGCATGCGCTGTTTGTGGATGATCCGGCGCGGTTCAATGCGACACTGGCGGACTTCCTCGTGCGCAAGGTCGCGAAATGAGTCGCGCTTGGCGTATGGTCGCAGGCTTCCTGCCGCTTTTTCTGGTCTCGCTCGCAACCGTGGGCTTCGAGATCGCGCTGACCCGCTATTTCGCCGTCGCGAAATGGTCGGAGTATGGCTATTGGGTGATTTCCATCGTGCTGGCCGGTTTCGCCTTCTCAGGCGTGGCGATGGCCTTGGCGCGGGAGTATTTCACCCGGCACGCTGATTTCCTGCTCACTTGGTTGCCGCCCGCATTGATTGTGACGGCGGCGGCAGGGTTTATGTTGGTGACGGTCAATCCGTTCAATCCGCTGCAATTGCAGAACCCGGCGACGCTGTGGCCGCAAATCGGCTGGATTTTCGTCTATTACGCGGCGTTGTTCCCGTTCTTTTTCCTGGCCGGATTATTCGTCTCGCTCTCCTTCGTGCTCAACGACAACGCACTGGGCCGGGTCTATGGCTTTGACCTTACCGGTGCGGGCGTGGGCTCGATGGTGGCGTTGGGGTTGATGTGGCTGGTGCATCCGTTCCTGCTGCTGCCCTGCCTGCTGGTGCCGCTGGCATTGGCGAGTGCGTTCGGCCCGGCATGGAAGCGGGCATTGCCGGTTTCGGTGCTGCTATTGGCGCTGGCCGAGGCGGTGCTGGTGCTGGGCAATCAGGCCGGTTTCAATGAATTCAAGGCGATTTACGCCCCATTGCACACCGAGGGTGCCAAGGTTCTGGCGCAAATCCCCACGCCGCGCGGCTTCTATATGGTGCTCGACGATTTCACCGAGCGGGTGGATGTCGATCTGTCCAACGACGCGGGCAATATGGGGCTGCCCGGCCCGCCGACCACTTTTGGGTTTTATCGCGACGGCAACCGCATCGCCGCCCTGCCCAAGCCGGGGGCTTTCGATGCGCGCTATGCCGCCGCCACGCTGGCGGCCTTGCCGTATATGATGGTTCCGCGGATGGAGGCGCTGCTGATTGGCAGTTCAGGTGGCTTCCACCCAGCAGAAGCGGCGCAGCTTGGTGTGGCCCATGTGACCCTGCTGGAGACTGAGCCGCAATTGCGCGCGGTGCTGCATGCCCCCAATGGCCAGGAACTCGCCTCCGGCCGCAGCCCGATGGCCGCTGTGGTGGGGCAACGCTACGACATTATCGACTTCGCGGGCGATTTCCTCGACGCAGCAGAAGCCAATCAGTCGGCGGTGTCGGTGGAGGCGCTGGCTGCGGATATCAACGCGCTCAATCATGACGGTGTGCTGTCGATCCCGGTCTCGATTCGTGAATTTCCGGCCTATGCGGTGCGCATGCTCGGCACCGTGCGGGAGGCGTTGACGCTGGCGGGGATCGATGCGCCGCAGTCGCATGTGATGGTGTATCGCTCGGCGTGGAATCTGCGCATTTTGGTCTCGCCGGAGCCGTTCGGGCAGGATCGGATCAATCAGGCGCGCGCATTCTGCAATGAGCGCAGCTTCGATCTGTCCTATTATCCCGGTGTGACGGAGCATCCGCGCGCAGAGGTGTTCAACGATTTGCCGCCGGTGTCGTTCACCACGGGCGAAGTGGTTTCCAGCAGTATCGCGCAGGATGCGATTGCCGATGAGGCACCGCTGGTGTTGAGCGGGGCGACCGCGCCGTCGGATTTCGCCTTCGATCTGCGCCCGATCACGCTGGATCGGCCGGAGTTCTACAACGTGCTGCGGCTGTCGCAGTTGGGCAATATTCTGGCGCGGGTGGAAATGCTGCCGCAGCCGGAAATTGGTGCGCTGGTCAATTTGGCGGTGTTGGTGCAGGCGGTGCTGATTGCGGCCTTGGTGCTGCTGGTGCCGTTCCTCTCACGCGGGCGGGTGCGCTCGCCGGGGATCGCGGCCCCACGGGCTGCGGTGTATTTCGCCGCTTTGGGGCTCGGCTATCTGTTCATCGAGCTTTACGCCATTGATCGGGCGAGCTTCGTGCTCAATGACCGCACCAGCGGATTCGCGCTGGTGATCACCGCGATGCTGATCTTCTCCGGCCTGGGCAGCATGTTCAGCAGTCGCTTCGCTGACGACCCACGGCGCGGGATCGACATTGCGATGGTGGCAACCGTTGCGTGGTGTGCGCTGGTGTATTTCTATCAGGCCGACGCCATTCTGGCGGTGATCGGCGAGCCGTTCATGACCCGCGCCGGGCTGGTGGTGGCCGCCATCGCGCCGGTGTCCTTCGCCCTTGGCCTGCCATTCCCGCTCGGCCTGTCACGCGCGGGGAAGGAGGGGTTCATGCCGTGGGCCTGGGGGCTGAACGGCGCGTTTTCTGTGGTCTCCACACCACTGGCCAACCTGATTGCGTGGCAGGCAGGCCATAGTGCGGTTCTTGTTTCCGCGCTGGCGTTGTATGTGATCGCTCAAATTGCATTCCCCCGAGACCGGAAGATTTCGCCGTGACCGTTTCCCTCGCCCGCCGCACCATTCTCGCCAGCACGCTGGCGATGCCGTTCATCCGCAATGCCCGCGCAGCCGCTGCGCCGGAATGGACGCGGACGGCGTATCTGAAAGCGATGGAGGAATCCGGGCGTCCGGTGGACATCTCGCAGAATGCCTTCAACGCCATTCAGGCCCGCAAGCCCGCCGCGATGGCGCGGATTGCCGAGTATTTGAAATCCCATCTCGGCAGTGCCGACCCGGCGGTGCTGGACGCCTTCCAGCAGGTGCCGCGCGAGTATTTCCATTATTACTACGAAGAACATCACGCCACACCGTCGGATGCGTATGAAGAAAACCCCAAGCCCTGGGCGTTGGGCTATGGCTCGGCGCTGTCGGATTATCTCGGCCAAGCCTACATGACGCAGGTGCTGGCCCCGAAGCCGGATCATGTGACGTTGGAAATCGGCACGGGCTCAGGCTGCCAGAGTTCGCTGCTCAGCCGGATTGTGAAGAAGGCCTATTCCATCGAGATCATCGAACCGCTGGGCAATGCGGTGCATAAGATCTTCGCCCCCATCGGCTACGACAACATCGAAACCCGCGTGGGTGACGGCTATTTCGGCTGGCCGGAGGTGGAGGGCGGGTTTGATCGCATCATCATCACCTGCGCTGCGCAATACGCCCCGCCCGAACTGTTCAAGCAGCTCAAGCCGGGCGGCATGGCGCTGATCCCGATTGGCCAGCCATTCAAGCGCGGCCAGTTCCTCTACGTCTACACCAAGGACGAGCAGGGCAAGATCCATACCAAGAAGGATGTGGGCGTGTTCTTCATTCCGATGACGGGTGCCATGATGAAGACGCCGGCACCGGCTGGCGGGGCGGGGTAGCAAGCCGTAGGGTTATATGCCGCAGTTTACCAATCTGCGGCTCTGCGCTATCACCAAGAATGATCGTGACCTCAGAATGTCACGCCTCCAAGGGAGATCGCGTCATGAAATTTGCACGTCGCACGGTATTGGGCAGCCTGCTCGCTGCTCCCGCCCTGATCCGCAGCACCAGCGCCCGCGCTGAGACGCGGACGTTGAAAATCAGCCATCAATTCCCCGGCGGCACGCTGGAGAGCGGGGATTTCCGTGATCGTATGGCGCGCATTTTCGCGCGTGACGTGTCGGCGGCGACCAACAACGAACTCGCCTTCGAAATTTATCCCGGCTCGTCGCTGATGAAGACGGTGGCGCAATTCTCGGCGCTGCGCCGTGGCGCGCTCGATATGTCGTGCTACCCGCTCGCCTATGGCGGCGGTGAGGTGCCGGAGGTCAATATCGGCCTGATGCCGTGCCTGGTCTCCACCTATGAGCAGGGCATGGCATGGAAGAATGCCGCTGTTGGCCAGAAGCTGACGCAGATTCTGGAAGCCAAAGGCGTGAAGATCCTCACCTGGGTCTGGCAGGCGGGCGGCATGGCCAGCCGGACGGGGGCGATTGTCTCGCCGGATGATTCGAAGGGGCTGAAAGTGCGCGGCGGCTCGCGCGAGATGGATCTGATGCTGAAGAATGCGGGCGCGATCATCTCGTCCGTCACGTCGGAGGAAATCTACGCCTCGATGCAGACCGGCACGCTCGATGCCGCGGTGACGTCTTCGACCTCGCTGATCTCCTTCCGCCTGAACGAGATTTCCAAGAACGTGACCACAGGCCGCAAAGGCAGCTTCTGGTTCATGTTTGAGCCGCTGCTGATGTCCAAGGCCGTGTTCGACAGCCTGCCTGCCGCGCATCAGAAGGCGATTGAAACCGTTGGAGCCAAGCTGGAGGCGTTCGCGTTGGAGAATGCCAAGGCCGATGACGACAAACTGGCCGATATTTATACCAAGGCTGGCGTGAAGGTGGGCGATTTCACCAAGCCGGCGCTGGATAAGTGGAAAGAGATCGCACAGGCCACCGCCTGGGCCGATTTCGCCAAGCGCAATGAGAGTTGTGCGGGGCTGTTGAAGCTGGCTGAGGCGGTGGCGTGAGCGCACACGCCGAACTCAATGTCACGCAAACCGATGTGCCGCGCTCAGGAATTCTGGGCGTGGTGCAGCGTGGGCTGGATGTGCTCAACAATGTGCTTGCCGTCGCCGCCTCCATCGCCATTGCGGTGGCGGGCTGCGTGCTGACCTGGGAAGTGATCGGTCGCTATTTCCTCGGCATTGCCAGTGATTGGCAGGATGAGTTGTCCACCTTCCTGCTCGTTGGTGCCACGTTCGGCTCCGCCGCATGGACACAGGCGCGACGCGGGCATGTGGGGATTGATGCGCTGTCGATGGTGCTGCCGGCCTGGGCCGACAGACTGCGCCGCCGCTTCGCCGATCTGGCTTCCTGTGTGTTCGTGGCGTTTTTTGCCTGGAAAAGCTGGCAATTGCTGGTCGAAGCCTGGGTGGATGATCAGACCACGCCGACCGCTTGGGGGCCGCCTTTGTGGATTCCCTATGCCTGCATGACCTTCGGCATGGCGCTGCTGGCGGTCCAGCAAGCCAATCAGTTTCTGGGACGCAAATGACCTCGCTGCAACTCGGCATGCTCTATGGCGGCGCCACCTTGGCCGCCTTGTTCTCCGGCATCCCCATCGCCTTCGCCCTGGGCGGCGTGGCGACGGTGTTCATGACGATTTTCATGCCGGCGGCCTCGCTCGATACCATCGCGCAGAATGTCTATGAGGAATTGGCGAGCATTACGCTGCTGACCATTCCGCTGTTCATCCTCAAGGGCGCTGCCATCGGCAAATCCCGCGCGGGTAAGGATCTCTACGACGCGCTGCACACCTGGCTGGGCCGTGTGCCGGGCGGGTTGGGCGTGGCGGTGGTGCTGGCCTGCGGTCTGTTCGCGGCGATGGCGGGGTCGAGCCCGGCGACCTGTTCGGCGATTGGCAGTTCGGGCATTCCCGAAATGCGCCGTCGTGGGTATTCGCCCGGTTTCGCGGCGGGGCTGGTGGCCGCCGGTGGCACGCTGGGCATTCTGCTGCCGCCGTCGATTGTGCTTATTTTGTACGCAGTGGCGTCTGAACAATCGCTGGGACGGTTGTTCCTGGCCGGGCTTGGGCCGGGCGTGTTGTTGGTGGTGCTGTTTGCGATTTTCGCCGTGTTCCAGTGGCGGCGTGAATATGCGCGTGCGGAGAAGGCGGTGCGCTCGGGGGCATCTGCGCATCACCCGATTTTGGCCGATGAGCATTTCACCATGCAGCAACGCATGACGGCGCTGCCGCGTGTGCTGCCGTTCCTGTTGCTGCTGTCGGGTGTGATGGTGGCACTTTATGGCGGCATCGCCACGCCGTCTGAGACCGCCGGGCTGGGTGCGGTGTTGGCGATGCTGCTGATTGCCGCCGTCTATCGCGCCTATAAGCTGTCTGACGTTATCCCGATCTTCCAGGGCACGCTGGGGGAGAGCGGCATGCTGCTGATGATTATCGGCATGAGCCTGCTGTATTCCTATGTGATGAGCTATTTGCACATCAGCCAGAGTGCGGCGGAGGCGATTGTTGGGCTGCATCTATCCAGATGGATGCTGCTGACGGCGATTTTGCTGATGGTGGTGGTGCTGGGCTTTTTCCTGCCGCCGGTGTCGATCATTTTGATGACCGCGCCGATCATTCTGCCGCCGCTGCGCGCTGCCGGGTTTGATCTGATCTGGTTTGGCATTGTGATGGCCATTGTGATGGAAATGGGGCTGATCCACCCGCCGGTGGGGCTGAACATCTTCGTCATCAACCGCATTGCGCCGGATATCGGCCTGGGCGCGGTGATCCGCGGCACGATCCCGTTCGTGATCCTGCTGGCGATTGGCGTGGTGATCCTGAGCTTCTTCCCGGGGATTGCGATGTGGTTGCCGAATACGGTGTATGGGAAGTAACTCTCTTTTTAATATAATTTTTTTCTAAAGCACGACGGTCCGACCGATTGATTCCAATCGGTCGGACCGTGCTCTAGCTCTTCACTTGCTTTCGGCACGGCGGGTGCATCAAGCTTGCGGTATGAGCACGCATTCTTTCGATTGTATCGTCATCGGCGCCGGCATTGCGGGCGCTTCGGCTTCGGCTTTCCTGTCCGCTGACCACAGCGTCGCGCTGGTCGAGGCGGAGGAGGTGGCGGGGTATCATGCCACCGGCAGATCGGCTGCGATCTGGATTTTGAATTATGGGCCGTCCGATGTGCAGACCCTGACCGGGCTGTCGCGCGGTTTTTTCGAAAACCCGCCCGAGGGCTTCACCGAAACGCCGATCATGTCCCGTCGCCCGGTGGTGTTTCTCGCCCCGCCGGAGCAGGTGCCGCATCTCGACACGCTCCTCAACGAAGGCTCCGGACTGCGGGAGATCAGCATCGCGGCCTTGCGGGCGATGGTTCCGGCCTTGCGGCCCGGCTATGCGCGCAGGGCGGCGATTGAGGAGGATGCGTTCGACATGGATGTCGCCAGCCTGCACCAAGGCTTCCTGCGCCAATTGCGCACCCGTGGCGGCGTGTTGGCCCTGCGCAGCAGGGCGGGGCGGATCACCCGGCAAGCGGGGCTGTGGCATGTGGAAACCAGCTCAGGCGATGTTCTGCGCGCCCCTGTGTTGGTCAATGCGGCCGGGGCATGGGGCGATGAGGTGGCGGCGATTGCCGGAAAAGCGCGCATCGGCCTGCAACCAAAGCGCCGCACCGGCGTGGTGATCGACCCATCCCCCTACCTGCCCGCCGATTGGCCCTTGCTGAATGACGTTGATCACAGCTGGTACACTCGCCCCGAGGCCCGCACGCGGCTGATGGTCTCGCCCGCTGATGAGACCGATATGGACCCGTGCGACGTGCAGCCGGATGAGCTGGATGTGGCCATCGCCATCGACAGCATGCAGCAGGCTTTGGACATCGAGGTGCGCCGAGTAGAGCATTCTTGGGCCGGATTGCGCAGCTTCACGCCGGATCGCAGCCTCGCCATCGGCTTTGATGCCGACAATGACGGCTTCTTCTGGTGCCTGGGGCAGGGCGGGTATGGTATCCAAACCTCACCCGCAGCCGGGCAATTGGTGGCCGACCTGATCGCGGGCCGCGATCCTGGCAGGGCTGGCAAGATCCTTGCACTTACCAATCCTAGCCGTTTCACCTGAGACGGCGGTGACACGACACGTGCAGACGCCTAAATGCCTGCACCTCCAGAGAGTGAGTACCCCATGTCCCTGCATGTTGCCCTGACGCACCGGACAACTTATCGCTATGATCGCGCCGTCAGTGTTGGTGCGCAGACCATCCGTCTGCGTCCGGCGCCCCATGCGCGCACGCCAATTTTGGCCTATTCACTCAAAATCTCGCCGCAACCGCATTTTCTCAATTGGCAGCAAGATCCGCAGGGCAATTTCCTCGCCCGCGTGGTTTTCCCGGAGAAAGTGGATCATTTTGACGTGCAGGTTGATCTCGTCGCTGACATGGCGACGATCAACCCGTTCGATTTCTTCCTGGAGCCGGAGGCTGAGTCATTCCCCTTCACCTATGATCCGGTGTTGGAAGAAGAACTCGCCCCGTTCCGCAAGACCGAGGAAGCCGGCCCGCTGCTGGCAGCCCTGCTTGCCGAGATTCCACGGCAAGAGAAGCGCACGATTGACCATCTGATCGACATCAACCGCCTGATTCAGAGCAAGATTGCCTATATCGTGCGCATGGAGCCGGGGGTTTACACCCCGGAGGAAAGCCTCGGCCTTGGCAAGGGCTCGTGCCGTGACTCTGCGTGGCTTTTGGTGAACGCACTGCGCCATCTTGGCCTCGCTGCCCGTTTCGTCTCCGGCTATCTGATTCAGCTGGTCGCCGACGTGAAGCCGGTTGATGGCGGCGCTGAGGGGCCGACGGAAGATTTCACCGATCTGCATGCCTGGGCGGAAGTTTATTTGCCGGGCGCTGGCTGGGTGGGCATGGACGCCACCTCTGGCCTGATGACCGGCGAAGGTCATATTCCGCTGGCAGCCAGCCCCGAGCCACAATCGGCGGCGGCGATTTCCGGTGGTGTGGAAAAATGCGAGGTTGAATTCGAGTTCGAGATGGCGGTGCGCCGCGTGCTCGAAACCCCGCGCGTGACCAAGCCTTATTCACCCAAGCAATGGCAAGACATCCTCGCCGCCGGTCAGCGGGTGGAGCGTGCGCTGGAAGCGGGCGGGCTGAAGCTGACGATGGGCGGCGAGCCGACCTTTGTGGCGGCGACCGACGTTGAAGCTGGGGAATGGAATTTCGACGCCCTTGGTCCGACCAAGCGCGGTTATGCCGGCCGTCTGATGCGTCGTCTCGCCCCGCTTTGGGCTCCGGGATCGGCGCTGCATCACGGCATGGGCAAGCAATATCCGGGTGAGCCGCTGCCGCGCTGGGCGCTGTCGGCGCATTGGCGCACCGATGGTGAGCCGGTCTGGGCGCGGGCTGATCTGCTCGCCGATCCCGACAAGGATCAGGACAACGCGACGCCTGAAGACGCTTTGGCGTTCGCGGGTGCCTTGGCGGAGCGGTTGCAGGTTGATCCGACCTGCATCATCCCCGGCTATGAGGACGTGCATTACTATCTCTGGAAAGAGAACCGTCTGCCCGCCAACGTGGTGTTGGAAGACAACAAGCTCGCCGATCCGCTGGAGCGGGAGCGGATGGTGCGGGTGTTCAGCCAGGGTCTGGCCTCGCCGGTTGGTTGCGTGCTGCCGCTGCGTCGCGTGCTTGATGGCGGTGATCGCCGTTGGCAGACCGGGCGTTGGTTCCTGCGTGGCAACACGATGTTCCTGGTGCCGGGTGACAGCCCGATGGGCTTCCGCCTGCCGTTGGACAGCCTGCCCTGGGCGGACCCGGAGACGATGGATCAGGTGTTCGAGCCCGATCCGTTCTCGCCGACGCAGCCCTTCCGCAGCCAGCAGGCGATCCGCCGCGATTATCGCAAGCCGGAATTCGGCCAGGGCAGCAGCATTGAGAATTTCCGCCCGGTGCCGCAGCCGATCCCGGAATTGGGCAAAGGTGAGCCGGATCTGGTGCGCACCGCGCTTTGCGTGGAATCGCGCGGCGGTCTGCTGCACATCTTCTTCCCGCCGCTGTTTGCGGGCGAAGATTGGCTTGATCTGGTCTCGGCGGTGGAGGCCACCGCTGAGGAGTTCGACCGCAAAGTGGTGCTGGAAGGCTATCTGCCGCCGCATGATGATCGGTTGCAGAATTTCTCCATCACGCCTGATCCGGGTGTGATTGAGGTGAATGTGCACCCGGCCACCAATTGGGCCGACCATATTCAGCGCACTGAGCAGCTCTATGACGAAGCGCGGATGTGCGGGCTGACCACTGAGAAGTTCATGCAGGACGGTCGCCATATCGGCACCGGCGGCGGCAACCATGTGGTGATGGGCGGCATGAAGGCGGAGGAAAGCCCGTTCCTGCGCAGGCCGGATCTGCTGAAGTCGCTGCTTGGCTTCTGGCATAATCACCCGAGCCTGTCGTTCCTGTTCTCCGGCCTGTTCATCGGGCCGACCAGCCAGCATCCGCGCATCGATGAAGCGCGCGATGATGCGGTGGCGGAATTGGAGATTGCGTTCAGCCAGATCTCGCCCTTCCAGCAAACCCCGCCTTGGCTGGTGGACCGCATCTTCCGCAATATTTTGGTCGATATGAGCGGCAACACGCATCGCACCGAGTTCTGCATCGACAAGATGTATGATCCGGGCAGTGCGTCGGGTCGTCGTGGTCTGGTGGAATTCCGCGCCTTCGAAATGCCGCCGCATGCGCAGATGTCGGCAGCCCAGATGCTGCTGATGCGCGGCGCAGTGGCCGCGTTCTGGCAGCGTCCGTATGAGCGCAAGCTGATCCGCTTCGGCACGCGACTGCATGATGATTTCATGCTGCCGCATTACGTCGATCAGGATTTCCGCGACGCGATGGATGAGCTGAGCGCCTATGGCGTCAATCTCTCGGCGGATTGGTTCGCACCGCATATGGAATTCCGCTTCCCAAAAGTGGGCGAAATTGATGTGCGCGGCATGAACATCGAACTGCGCCACGCGCTCGAACCCTGGCACGTGCTGGGCGAAGAGGCCGGTGGTGGCGGCACGGTGCGCTATGTCGATGCCTCGGCTGAGCGTCTGCAGGCCAAGGTCGAAGGCTGGGTGGAAGAGCGGTACACGCTGACCTGCAACGGGGTTGCGATCCCGCTGAACCGCACGGATCGGGTGGGTGAATATGTGGCTGGCGTGCGCTTCAAGGCGTGGCGTCCGCCCTTCGCGCTGCATCCGACCATCCCGGCACAGACGCCTTTGGTGTTCGATGTCTATGACACCTGGACCGGTCGCAGCCTGGGCGGGATGCAGCATCATGTGTCGCATCCGGGTGGGCGCAGCTATGACGACTTCCCGGTGAACGCCAACGCCGCCGAAGCCCGCCGTCGCTCGCGCTTCTTCCCGTTCGGCCACACGCAGGGCCAGATGGCAGAGCCGCGCAATGTGGTGGGGCGTGATCATCCGCGCACGCTCGATTTGCGACGGTTCGTTTAATACGCAGGGGGGCGGACTGCGCTACGCTGGTCCGCCCTACGAGTTGAGAGTTCCCGCCTGATGTCCTCCGCCACCCAGAAGCCGCGTCTGAAGGTGTTGCACGCCTTCAAGGTCTATCTGCCGGACATCGAAGGTGGCATTCCGACGGTGATTCGCCAGCTCTGCGCCGGTCTGCGTGACCGTTGCCAGTCGCTGGTGCTCGCCACAAGACGGGGCGGCACGCCGGTGCGGATTACCATCGAAGGCACCAAAGTTCAGCGCAGCCTGTCGCTGGGCGATGTGATGTCGATGCCGATTGCGCCGATCTATCCGTTCTGGCTCTGGCTGCTGGCGCGCCGCGCCGATCTGGTGGCGTTTCATGCGCCGTTTCCGCTGATCGATGCGATTATCTGGCTGTGGTTTCCGCGTCGTCCGGCGTTGGTGGTGCATTGGCATTCGGAGATTGTCGGGCAGAAGAAGGTGTTGCCGCTGGTGCGCCCGTTCATTCTGCACACGCTGCGGCGGGCGGATCGGGTGATTGTCTCCAGCCAGAAGATGATCGACGCCTCGGATTTTCTGCGCCCGATTGCGGCGAAATGCAGCGTGGTGCCGTTTGGCGTTGATCTGTCGGTGTGGACGGAGTTGTCCGCCGAGGAACAGACCCGCATCGCCGAATTGCGCGCGCAACATCCGCGTCTGGTGGTCTCGGTGGGGCGGTTGGTGCCGTATAAGGGCTATGAGGTGCTGATCGCCGCGATGGCGCAGGTGGATGGTGTGTGCATGATCATCGGTGGCGGCCCGTTGCAGGCCACGCTTGCGGCGGAGATTGCGCGGCTTGGGGTGCAGGACCGCGTGATCCTGTGCGGTCGTCTGCCATTTGGCGAGTTGAAGGCGCTGCTGCACGCCAGTGGCTTGTTGGCGATGGCCTCGGTGACGGCAGCCGAGACATTTGGGATTTCGCAGATCGAGGCGATGGCCTGCGGCTGTGCGATCATCAACACCGACCTGCCGACCGGCGTGCCCTGGGTGGCGCGGGATGGGCTAGAGGGGCTGACGGTGCCGCCGCGCGATCCGGTGGCGTTGGCGGGGGCGATGTCCACGCTGTTGGATGACCCGGCCAAGCGCGCGCAATATGGGGCGGCGGCGCGGGCGCGGGCACAGGAGATGTTCACTGAGGCGCGGTTCGTGCAGGAATCGGGCGATGTCTATGAAGACGTGGTGCGCTCGAAAATTACGCGATAACCCGCGCAACCTCCGCCATGACGTGATCGGGCGAAATTCCGGTCATGCAGACATGGCCGTTCGGGCAGATTTCCGCCTGACGGATGCCGCACAGGCGACACGAAACGTCGTTGTAAATCACCGTCAGCGCCCCGCCATCCGGCAGCCAGCGGCTTTGGATGGTCACACCGGGGAACAGACAGATCGTCTTGATCCCCAAACCGGCCGCGATGTGGGTGGTGCCGGTGTCGAGGCCGATGAACAGATCAAGCTGACCGGCCGCCCCGATGAACTCGGCGAGCGACAATCTGCCGGTCAGGTCAAGCACCTGTGTGGCGTCACATCCGGCGATGATTTCGGCGGTGGGCGCTTGCTCGCTGGCCGCGCCGAAGAAGACGATGCGCGCGCCGAGTTGCCGCTGCATGGCGTGGCACAAAGCGGCGAAATGCGCCACTGGCCAGTATTTCACCGTCATCCCCGCGCCGACATTCACCCCGATCAGCGTCTGGCCGCTGACATCCGGCAGCCGATAGCCGACCGTTGCCTCAGCATGGCGCAGAATGCTCTCAATGGCGGAGTTGTCGCTCTGCCGATAGACGCGGGCGATGACGCTGTTGATCAGCATCAGCAGCAATTCGCTGGTGTGCAGATTGGTCTCGTAATCAATCGGCGGCAGAATGATGGTGTCCGGCCCGTTCTTCAAATAGACGCCATCGTGAAAGCCCGCTTTCAGCTTGGCCCGCACATAGGTGAGTGAGAAGCGGGTGGAGGCCTCGATTTTCATGTCGATGGCGAGATCGCAGGGCGGAATGGCGGCCAGGATTGCCTCCACCTCGGCCCGTTCGGCGGTGGTGGTGCCGGCGCGGCGTGGGTCGAGCGGGGCGGTGAGCACGGTGTCGAACAGACCGTAGGAGCGAGCGAGCGCCTCGTTGACCTTGTTGCAGACCAGGGTGATGGCGGCGTGCGGAAAGCGGGATTTCAGCCGGGCGATGGCGGGCAGGGCGACGACAAGATCGCCGATCTGATCGCCTTTGATCAGCACGATATGCCGCACATCCACCGACGCAGTTTGTCCGCCATCGCGGTGCAATACCTGCACGTTGTTGCCACTGGGGCGACGACGGCGCGCGAGGATGCGTTTGACGCCGTTCATTGCGTCTTGGAGCAATTCGTAGACGAAGCTGTCCTGCGGGATGGCGTGAAAGCCCAGCGAGAAATACAAACGCCGAACAAGATTTCCGCCAGCCATCGGATCAAAATCCCCTCAGAAACAATGCACTCATACCATCGGTGCCGCCGCCACATCCCGCACCAAATGCTGCCGCAACCAGATGCGGGCCGGGCGTTCAAAGCGAAAATAGGATTGGTGAGCCAGCCAAAGCGACACTGCCAGAGTCATCGGCACGCTGACCACACCCGGCACATGATTATGCTCTGCTGCCCCGATTAGCACAGTGACGGCTGGCATGTGGATCAAATAGAGCGAATAAGAAATTGTACCGAGATAATGCAACAATCGCCCGGAGAGCAGCTTTTCGATTCGCGAGCCAGGATGGCAGATCGCCAGAATGAAGAACGGTGCCATCAGCACCAATTCCTCCTGATCGCCATAACCGAATGCTTGCCCCACCATGATGCCGAGGAAAATGACCACCATCAGATCGGCATAGCGCGAGAGCATGCGCGAGAAGCCGGTATCGCCCCGCCACGCCAGCCCGGCGAGCCAGCCTGCGATAAACATGCAGATGCCGCGTATAATCGCCACCCAATGCACGAACGGGCCTTCAAAGGGAGGCACCATATGAGAGTTCACGCGGGCATCGAAAAACGCCAGATACATTGCCAGCGTGATGGCCGCGCAAATCAGCATGATCAGGCTTTTCGCCTGCACCGGCAGTTTGATGGCGCGCAGCGAGAGCCAGAACAGCGGTGGGAATACCGCCACATAACAGAACGCCTCAATCGATAGCGACCACATGACCACGATCCAATGCGTGCCGTTGCCGATAATCGGTAGCCCGTTGACCATCACGATCTGGCGGAAGAAATCGAGCAGAAACAAATCGATACCGTATTTCGCGATATACATCCGGCGAAACAGCAAGGCGATGACGCCAAACAGGGCGACGATGGCGAAATAGAGTGGATAGATCCGGGCAAAGCGGGCGGCGGCATAGTGTCGCCACGGCAGATGCGACGTCTCGCCCGCGCCATAGACCAGACACAGAGTGAAGCTGCTCAGGCAGAAAAAGATGTCCACCGCTGCGTTGTGGAAGGCAAACCAATCGACCACATGCAACTGACCGCTGCCGATATGCAGCAAGGCCACATCGAAGGCTGCCACACCGCGCAGACCGGTCAGCGCCCTGATCTCTCTGTTCAACGCCATCCGAAATCCGGCAGACCGGCCCCTCGCTGCCCGGGCGAGGCTGCCTCTGGCTTCGGTGAAATGACTACTGGATAAGCCGGGGCAACTCAACGCGCCGGGCGAGGGTCATTGTGCGGTGAGCCAGTGCAGGAAATCTGCGGCCTCCTTGTGGCTGGCATAGATCGTCAGGTGATCAGGGTCTCGCAGCAGCAAATGCTCACCTTCGGCAAAATGGCAGGAGGTGGCGTCGCAAAACAGCGCCGTGGGGTCGTAGGTGGGCAGCGCGGGGAATTGCTGTTGGATGCTGTGCAGCAGCACGAGATAGTCGCGCACCGATTCGTCATATGTCGCGCGGGGGATCGCGCAATCTCGTGACGCTGTGCCCGTATGCGCCCGCCACGTGGCGCGCAGGCAGAGACTGACGTCGAAGGGCGCGGTGGGGTTATCCACCATGACCACCACGGATTTTCCCAGCGCCTGCAATCTGCGGATTGTCTCGGCAATCCCGGCCTGCACGATTTGGGTGGGCGTGCCGCTGAAGACGTCTGAGGTGATTTTGGTCTCTGGCGCGGGAGCCAGATATCCCTCGCCGCGCCACGCCAATGTCACCTGTTTGATCTCTGGGTGAGCGGCGATGAAGGCGAGAATACGCTTGTTGAACTGGGTGCAGACCGATTCCTGCTCACGTTGGATGATCCGAATATGCAGCGCAGGCGGGCAGCCGGACTGCGTGGCGATCATCCAATGCGCGGCTTGCGGCATCTGGTCGAGCAAGCCGGGGATGAATTGCTCGGCGTGACTGTCGCCCCACATCAACTGCCGGATCTCACCATGATCGCGGCGCGCCCAGCAACCCAGATTGGGGCCAGCCTCCTTGATCGCCGCATCGCAGCCAGTGGCGAAGACCGGCATGGTGCGCACATAGCCCTCATAGGCCACCTGTCCAAGCTGCTGGCCCTGCAGGCGGTCCTGCAAGGGGCGCAGAAGGGTCCAGGCGGTGGGGTGAGAGGCGTTGTCGCCCACACCATAGACCAGCCCCAGACAGACCACGGCCAGGGCGATCACCGATTGCTGACGGCGGCGGCGGGGCAGGGTGGCGAAAAGGCGGTTGCGCACCGGCATTTCGATCCACTGGCGGGTGCCCCAGGCCAACAGCACCGCCAGCACGACCAGCGCCACACGCAGCCAGATCGCAGGCTGTCCACCAACCAGGATGCGGGCATAGGACAGCAGCGGCCAGTGCCAGAGATAGAGCGGATAGCTGATCAAGCCGATCCAGACTGCCACCCGATTGCCCAGAATATGGCGATTGATCCAACTCTCTGCCCCCGCTGCAATCAGCAAGGCGGCGGCCAATGTTGGCAGCAGCGCGCGCCAGCCGGGATAGGGGCTGAGCCGGGTGAAGCCGAACACCGAAATCAGCAGCAAGCCCAGCGCCACCGCACCGGCGATGGTCGCCGCCCGGCGGTGATGGCGTTGCGGGATGAGGCTGAAATTGATGTGGTCCGCCTGCACGCACGCCAAAATGCCGCCGATCATCAGCTCCCAAAATCGTGCGGGCAGCAGATAGAAGGCGCGCATCGGCGACATCATTTCCATGCTGACGAACGAGGCGATGAACAGCGCCAGCAAGGCGGGCAGCATGCGGATGCGCAGGCGCAGCAGCAGCGTCAGGATCAGCGGCCAGAAGATATAGAACTGCTCTTCAACGCCAAGCGACCACAAATGCAGCAACGGCTTCAGATCGGCGGAGAGGTCGAAATAGCCGACATCGCGCAGCATGCGCATATTCGAGGTGAACGCCGCCCCCGCCGCCAGATGACGGCCAAGGCTGACATATTCGTCCGGCATCAGCACGATGAAGCCGAACCCGAAACTGGCCGCCAGCACGACGAACAAGGCGGGCACGATGCGGCGAAAGCGGGCGAAGTAGAAATTCAGATAGGAAAACCCACCCTGGCGTAAATCGCCCAGGATGATGCCGGAAATCAGATAGCCAGAGATGACGAAGAACACATCGACGCCGACAAACCCGCCGGGGAGCAGGCTGGGGAAGGCGTGGAACAGCACGACCGCCACGATGGACACGGCACGCAGGCCATCAATGTCTGGGCGATAGGCCGTGCGATGTTCAGCGCTCATGAAATCCGAAATCTTGCCTGTGCGTTGCGCGACAGGCTTTAGGGCATGCGCGCGGCAGGGGAAAGCGGCTTTGGCCGTTATGGCCCAGTGGTGCGTAGGGCGGGTGGTGGACGGTTCTGTCTCGTCATTGCCACGTCGGATTTCATCCTTCTCGCAATGACGATGTGGCGGCGAGGTGCGATTTTTGTTGAGTTAGACCACATAACGTGTTGTTAGTTGCGGATGGAATTCTCCTCCCCATCTTCGAGCTATCAGAGCCTGTTGGCGGTGCTGCGTGCGCTGCGCGGGGAGGTGGGCGGTTGGGAACTGCGCGGGGTGTTCAACCACCTGTTGGCGATGCTGTTGTATCGGCGATTGGGTGAGATTTGCCGGAAAATTGAGCGTCTGGCGGCGCGGTTTCAGGCCGGGCGGCTGTGGCGGCGTGCGCCTGGGGTGCCACGGATTGGCAGGCCAGGCAGTGGACGCGCGCGGCTGTGGCCGGGCCGATTCGGCTGGCTGGTGCGGGCGGCATCACATCAAGCGGCGGGCTATGGCGCGCAGTTGAGTGACATTCTGGGACAGCCAGAGATGGTCGCTTTGCTGCAAGCAGCCCCGCAGGCGGCGCGGATTTTGCGGCCAGTGTGTCGGATGCTCGCCCTGGAGGAGTCGCTGCTGCGGCCTGGGGAAGTGGTGGCTGAACCGCAGGCGAAAGCCCCACGGGTGAAGCGCCGCCGGGTGCGAAAGCCGATTGATTGGGGGCGGATTCCGCTGCCAAGAGGCGTGTTAACGGCGATGCGGCAGCGGCGATTTTGCACAAGCGGCTGAGTGATGCTGTAGAAATGCGGCCTTATTGTTCCGGTTATATAATGATAAAGCGAGGCGGCATTGTTCACTCTGCCGCCACCAGCTTGCCAGCCTCCAGCTTATATCGACGCTGCGCCGTTGCCGCCACAGCGCTGCGATGGGTGATCGAGACGAAGGTCGTCTGGGACAGCACCATGCGCAACTTGCCCAGCAACGTCGCCTCTGACGCTGCATCCAGGCTTGATGTCGCCTCGTCCATGAACAGCCAATCCGGCTTGATCAACAATGCCCGCGCCATCGCCAAACGCTGTTGTTCACCGCCGGACAAGCGGGTGCCCCAGGAATCGACGTGATCGATCTCGCCGTTCAGATGCTCAAGCCCGGCAATTGTGAGCGCGGTGACGATCTCGGCATCGGTGAAGCGCTTCGGGTCTTCGGGATAGCTCACCGCCACACGCAGGCTGCCAAGCGGGAAATAGGGCCGTTGCGGCAGGAAGAGGCGGCTGCCCTGGCCGAGTGCCAGATGGCCTTTGGCGAAGGGCCAGATACCCGCCAGCGCGCGGAACAGCGTCGATTTGCCGCTGCCGGAGCGGCCCTGCAACGCCACCGATTGGCCGCGCTGCAACACCAGGTCGTCGATATTGAGCAGCGCCTCGCCACTGGGCAGGCTGATTTCCAGCCCTTGCAGATGCTGATCGGCGCCCTGGCTGACACTCTCCACAACACCCGCCTTGCCCGCACGGGCGGCGTCAATGGCACCCCGGAAGAGAGTCAGACGGTCGATGGTGGCGCGGTAGCTGGCCAATTCGCGGTACGAGGTGACGAACCACGACATCGCCCCCTGCACCGAGCCGAAAGCGCCCGCTGTTTGCGTCAGTCCGCCAAGGTCGAGCGTGCCCGCGAAATAGCGCGGGGCGGCGACGACGATGGGGAAGATCACCGAGACTTGGCTGTAGCCGGCCACCAGCGCGTTGAGCAGCTTGGTGCGCTGCATGATCGCCCACCAATTGTCGCGCACCGCCGTGAACAGCCGCCCCAGCCCCTGCTGCTCGCGCGCCTCACCCGCGTAAAGTGCCACGCCTTCCATGTTCTCGCGCAACCGCACCAAGGAGAACCGGAAATCCGCCTCCACCCGCTGCTGACGAAAGCTGAGATTGACCAATTTGCGGCCGATCAGATGCGTCAGCCAGGTGCCGATCACCGCATAGGCCAAGGCGGCCCACACCATGAAGCCGGGGATTGTCACACCCAGCACCGTCACCGGACCGGAGAGGGTCCAGAGGATGAAGATGAAGCTGAACAGCGAGACCACGTTGGAGAGCAGGTCGAGCGCAAGCGACAGCGTGGAGGCGACGAAATCGCGCAGATCTTCGGCGATACGCTGATCGGGGTTGTCGTTGGTGTCACCGGCCCCGCCGGCCGAAGCCAGCGCAATGCGGTAATAGGCGCGGTCGGCCAGCCAATCCTGCACGATATGCGTCGTCATCCAGCGCCGCCAATCGATTTGCAGCCACTGGTTCAGATAGGTGCGATAGACGGCGACGAAGATGTAGAGAAAGGCAATGCCGGTGAAGCCGGGCATGATGCCGCTCTCGGTGCGCTTCCAGGTGAGCAGCAGGTCGGTGAAGCTGTTCCAGTCCTTGTCTTGCAAGGAGTTGTAGAACGCCCGGTTCCAGAAATTCAGCACCACGTCCATGCCGACCATCGACAGGTTGAGCACCACGATGGCGGCGAGTTTGAGATAGGCGGGCCAGCGTTCGTCCGAGGTGAAATACGGACGCGCCAGCCGCCAGGCATCGCGCGGCAAAGTGAGGATCGAGGTCTGCATGGGGCGTGTGCTCGGTCAGATATCGGTGGAGGAGGGAGGGGCGTGTGGCAGCGACAGGCGGATGACCCCGCGCGCATCTTCCACGGGGACCGGCTTGCCCTTGCGCAGAATGTCGATCTGCCCGGCCTTGGCCAGCCGGATCGCCGCCCGTTTGACGGCCGACAGCTTCGCCCGCCAATCCGGGCTGAGGGCGAGCGCCACATCAGCCGGCGAGACCGATTTGCCAGCACCGGCCTCGTTGACCAGAGAAAGGATGGCAATTTCCACCGCGCGTTCGCCGAGCGGGATGGGGGTGTGTTCGCGCTCGCTCATCATGCGCCTCCGACGTGCGGGCAGGCGGGTGATGGGGCGATTGGCGTGGGAATCGTGTTCATGCCTCGACGCATGGCGCAACACGCCAAGCACTGCAAGTTTTCCGGCGGTTAAATCAGCTTAAGCCGCCAACCCGAAGGCGATTCCCGGCCCTTGGGCTGCGTCGCATCCCAGATTCCGCAGGAGGTTCATCTGCGCCTGCCGTTCCACCCCACAGGCCACCGTGGCCAAGCCCAGCCCGCGGGCTGCGGCGATGATGGCGTGCAGCATTGCGCGGTCGTCATCGTCCTGCGGCAGGTGGCGCAGCAACTCGGCGGAGAGAATGACCGTGCTCAGCGGCAGACGGCGCAGCAACCCCAGGCTGGTCGGCCCATCGCCGAACTGTTCCAGCGCGATGCCGATGCCCATATCGCGCAGACGCGACAGCACCAGCAGATCTTCGGGCGACAGGGCGTGCAACTGATCCTCGGCAAAGCGCAATTCCAGCAGAGACGGGATGGCGTGACTGTCCATCAGAGCGGTGAGGAGGTGGTGTTCCAGCAGCGGCATTGGCAACAATGCCCAAGGCACCCGCAGCGAGAGCGGCACAACGCTGCTGCGTCGCGCGGCAAGCAGGCACAGCCGACGCAGGAACCACACCGCCACGCGCTCACCCAAGGCGGACTTGCCCGCCATATCGGCCAGCGCCGTGCCGGGCAGGGTGCCGTGCCGACGATGCGACCAACGCCAACTCGCCTCCTCCGCAACACGACGCCCATCGCTCAGGCTGACACGGGGGCGCAATTGCAAGGTGGGCACATCCTGCGCGATGGCGAGATCAAGATCGCGCAACAAACGTCGCCGCCGGGCTGCTTGCGCCCGTCGGTCGGGCTGCAGGCAGAATCGGGCCGGGGCATCGGAGGCAGCAGAAGCGGCAGTGGATAGGTCTTGCATGGTCAGTCTCACCAAACTGAAGTCTGTCTCATTTTCCGACGGATTGGTTAAAGTCGAATGAACGGACGCCAAGAAAATGAGACGGCGTTTGCACGGTGAGATGCCGTCTTGAAGATGGGGCATGTGGCGTCGGTGGCGTTTACCGAATCTTAAGTGGTTCAGAGGGAAACTGCGGCATCGCTCTCGTTGGAGACGTTGCATGTCGATCATTGCCGAAGACTCGCAAGCTGCCCTGGCCCCTCGGGAGGTGAAATTGTGCCAGTTGCACCACCGCGCCTTCTCGGTGGTGCCCGGTATCGCCTTTCGTCGTGCGGCGACGGATGGGGAGAAGGTGATGGTTGTCCCGCTCGGCGAGCGGGAGGCGTCGGTGTCGATGCAGGCGGTGCGGCGGGAGTTCAATATCGCCCAGGACAGCGATGACGGTCGCATGCTGTCGCTGATTGATGCCGCTTTGGACCATGTGCCCGGCATCGCGCTGGGCGAAGCACTGCCGCAGGAGGTTCTCAGCGGCGATGCCAGTTGGCAGCCGGAGCCGCGTCATCTCTGGCTCGCCGCTGCACGTTTGCGGGCGGGGTTGCTGTCCTGGCTGCGTCCGGGGCGGGAGATGGTGCAGGACCCGGCGCAATTGATGGAAAATCTGGTCACGGACCCCGATCTGCGCGAACAGGTTCAGGCTGCTTTCGAACAGGCGGCCCACGCGCTCGGGCTGCCGCGGGCGGAGGATGCGTTGGCGCTGGTCGATCAGCTCGCCAAGGAATTATCGCATATCGAAGCGCTGCGGGATTGGCTGTTGGGCCGGGTGCAATCGCTGGTCCGTTTGCTGGCCGCCTTGCCACCGCAACGTGGGCAGGATCGGCAGCGCAGTGAGATGCTCCAGCGCGTCGGCTTTCTCGCCAGCACCGCCTTGCGCCAATTGCGCGATCATTTCGATGTCATCGACGCCCAGACCGGGGAGGTGATGGCAACGCTGCGCAATGCGGAACAACAAATTCTGTTCATCCGGCAGAACCGCAATGAGCTGCACAGCGAACTTCTCGCCTGGAAAGACGTGCTGGACGCTTGGGACCATGTGCCAGAAGGGCAGAGTGAGGCATTCTGGGAGGCGCTGTCGGCCACCTATCATCTGCTCGCCCAGCGCCATTTGCCGCAAAGCGCGTGGCGGCGATCACTGGCCGAAATGCAAGGTGGCACAGCGCGCGGGCAGGAAATGCACTGGTGATGCGCTGAGCGTCGCCCCGGCTTGCGTCACGCCCCGACAATGACGACATCAGAGGCGGATGTTCGGGCTGCGAGGTGTGTCGTGTCGGGTTGGAATGGATTTGATGCCTTGGTGGCCGAGCTGCTGCCATTCGCCACTGGGGAAGCCTCGCCCGATGCCAATTTATCCCGGCAAGACGGCGCGCATGATCTGGCGCATCTGCGGCGTGTTTGGGTGAATGCCTTCGCCATCGCCACGCACGAGGGCGGAGCGGATGCCGTGCTGGCGGCCAGCGTGTTGCTGCATGATTGCGTGGCGGTGGAGAAAAACTCCCCTCTGCGCGCCCAGGCCTCGCGGCTGGCAGCAGCACAGGCGGAGGCGGTTTTGCGCGGGCTGGGCTGGCAGGCGGCCGATATCGCCGCCGTCTCCCACGCCATCGCCGCGCACAGCTTCTCCGCTGGGATCACACCGCATTCCCTGCATGCGCGCGTGTTGCAGGATGCCGACCGGTTGGATGCCATCGGCATGATCGGGGTGGCGCGCTGTTTCTACACCGCCGGACGCATGGGCTCGGCGCTCTATGAACCGCAAGACCCGCGCGCCGAACATCGCGCTTTAGATGATGCCGCGTACGCGCTTGATCATTTCCGCGCCAAGTTGCTGCGTCTGGCCGATGGGTTTCAAACCGCCACCGGGGCAGCGATTGCCCAAGCGCGCACGGCGGCGATGGCGCAGTTCATGGCGGCATTCGAGGCGGAAATCGGCGCGGATTAGCACCGCACCCCCAATCCAGCGCCACCCCTGCGCGCAAAACCGCCTCAGCCTCTGCGGTGTAATGCATGCCCTCAGCGTGCAAAGTGAGGCCGGACAGCATCCGGCTGGGGCCGCGCCCGTCGCGCACCGCCTGCACCAGCACCAGCTTCGCCTGTCGGCCCGCACGGGGCCAGAGCGGCAGAATGGCGTGGCTGCCGCATCGTGCGGCGGTGAAGGCGGCCAGACATTCGCTCAGCGCGCTGGCATGGATGATGAAGGTGATCGTGCCGCGATGCCGCAGCCTGCGCCCCAACGCCTTCGCCCACACCGCCAGCAGCCCATCCTTGGCATGACGCGCCACCGCGCGGGCGGCGTCTGGTGACGGGGTGGCGCGGGGTGGATACCAAGGTGGATTGGCCATGGCATGATCGAAGGGCAGCGCATCGGTGAAGCTGGCGATGTCGGCCTGGGTGATCTCCAACCCACCAAAGCCGTTCTGCGCCACGTTCATGCGCGCCAGGGTGACGAGTTCTGCATCCTGCTCCACCCCCACGCCGCCGATCTCGGCCACCCGTGCGGCAAGACAGAGCAAGCCTGCCCCGCTGCCGGTGCCGGCCTCCAGCACGCGCTCGCCGCTGCGGGCGGGAATGGCGGCGGCGAGCAGCACTGGCTCGATTCCGCTGCGATGGCCGCTTTCACGTTGGCCATGCAGCACCCGTCCGCCGAGCAGCGTATCGAAATCCAACGTCACACAATCTCCCCCGCCTCGCGCAGCACCCGCAAAGCCTGGCGTTCTTCATCATCGGCGACGACAATCCGGCGTGGAAATACACCGATATTGCCCTCCATGGCACTCACATGCGTATCTAACTCAATCGGTCCCAACCCGGCATCGCGCAACAAAGCCAGCACGAAGCCGAACTGAACCCATGAATTGGACTGGAAAACAACGCGCATCCGTGCTGAACCCTCCCTAGAGCCGTATCCTGGCTTGCCTTGACCCTTCTGGAAACCCGCCGATATGGTGCCAGTGCGGGCGGTTTGGGAATTTGGAGAGAGTATTTGGGCGTTCTGGCCAACATGCCGTCAACTGTGGCGACCATCGATGCGGTTGACCGCGCCGAGTCCGGCCGTCCGGCAGAGGATGCGCTGACGCGGCTGGTGCGTCTGGTGGATGCCGATTTGCAGGAATGCAACCGCACCATCGTCGCCAACATGAACAGCGATGTGGAGCTGATTCCGCAATTGGCGGCCCATCTCGTCGCTGCCGGTGGCAAACGCATCCGCCCGCTGCTCACCCTGGCTGCCGCTCGCATGTGCGCCTATGACGGGCATCGGCATATCGACCTCGCCGCCTGCGTCGAATTCATCCACACCGCCACGCTGCTGCATGACGATGTGGTGGATGAAAGCCTGCTGCGTCGCGGTTTGGCGAGTGCCAATGCGGTGTTCGGCAACAAGGCCTCGGTGCTGGTTGGCGATTTTCTGTTCGCCCGCGCCTTCCAATTGATGGTTGCTGACGGCTCGTTGAAAGTGCTCGACATTCTCTGCCGCGCTTCGGCGACGATTGCTGAGGGTGAAGTGCTGCAACTGGTCACGCAGAACGATCTGGCCTCCGGTGAGGCGCAATATCTGCAAGTGATCGGCGGCAAGACGGCGGCTTTGTTCACGGCGGCCTGTGAAGTGGGCGCTGTGGTGGCGGATCGTCCGTTGGCCGAGGAACAGGCGCTTGGCCAATACGGCACCGCTCTGGGGATGGCGTTCCAACTGGTTGATGACGCGCTGGATTACGCGGCTGATCAGGCAACGCTCGGCAAAACGGTGGGCGACGATTTCCGCGAGGGCAAAGTGACGCTGCCGGTACTGCTCGCCTATGCCGCCGGTGACAGCGAGGAGCGCGCGTTCTGGGAGCGCACCATCGACCAGAGCGAGCAGACCGACGCCGATCTGGATCACGCGATGGCGCTGATCGCCCGCCATGACTGCATTGGTGCCACGTTGCGCCGCGCGGCGGAATTCGCCGATCAGGCCAAGGCGAGCCTGTCGATTTTTCCCGCCTCGCAGTATCGCGATGCGCTGGTGGCGGTGGCGGATTACACGGTCAGCCGGGCGTCGTAGCGCTTTCTGGACCACGGACATGCAGAGCCACGAATGACATTTATTGTGATGTCCGACGCATTGCTAAAGCCGGAATAAGACGCCACAAATGTTTGTCCAGAACTCGGAGAAACGAAAAATGTTCCGTCGCATTCTCTTGTCCGCTGTGGTGGCTGTTAGTCTGCAAGCCTGTGCCAGCGCGGGTAATCAGGTTTTGGCAAAGGCTGACGCAGGCTCAGTCGATAAGGTTATTGTCGATGGAAAAACGACAAAGGCAGATGTGACGGCGGCTTATGGTGATCCCAACGAGCATTCGTTCACAGATGGCGGCAATGATATTTGGAAATATACGTACGCTTATGCGACGCCCAAGGCGGTAAATTTTGTGCCGGTTGTTGGCATTTTTGCTGGCGGAGCGGATGTCGATAAAAAAGTCTTGGTGATTATGTTTGATAAGTCAGACGTGGTGATGCGTCACACGATGTCGGTCAGCCACGAGGAAGTGAAACGCGGCAGCTGATCACACGCAACTAGACTGAATCGCTTCATGCCTCGTCATTGCGAGGAGTGTCTGCGACAAAGCAACCCAGGTGAGTCGCCAAGTGCTTCCTGGGTTGCCACGGCACCCGAGCAGTCCGTGCCATGACAATGTAATGGAGTTTTCGTTCCAAAACATTGTCTCCTGACCCGTGCTCTAGAAAAATATGATCCTAGAGCAACTTATCTCCGATCAAGGCGAGCCGTTCCGGCTCGGTCTGATCGGAGGTTACTCTAGACCGGCGCGGTCACACCTTCCACAACCACCATATTGCACTTAGCAATCTTCAGCCGCAGCGCGCGCCACGGGGCGTAGTCCGGGTCATTGAGCATCGCATCGGCTGCCGCCCGGCTTGGGTAGCGGATCACCACCAGCCGGGTGATCGGCCAATTGCCCTCCGGCGTGTCGAACGCGCCACCGCGCACCAGATATTCGCCGCCATGCTTCTTTACGATCGGGGCGGCGTTTTTCTTGTATTCCTCATACGCCACCGGATCGATCACCTCGGTGTCCAAGATCAGATAAGCCGGTGCGGTCATGGGGTGTTTCCTCTCTCGTCTGATTTCGCCCGGCAGTTTCGCCTGCGCGGTGCCACAGCAGCGCTGAACAGCCTGCGCTTGGGGCTGCGGAAATCAAGCTGCAACTTAACACTTTGTTTGCCGAGTGGCGGCAGAATACGGCCATGCTGACATTTGCCCTCCTCGCCGCGCTGCTGCTCTGCCTCGGTCTGGCTGACCGATTGCGGCAGATGCGTCGGCTGATGCGGGTGGCGGAGGGGGAGCATAACGCGGTGATCGCGGCGGAGGCGAAAGTCACGCGCGGGCTGCGATTATTGTCGCAGGAGTTGCAAACCTTAGCCCTCGGCCTGCGCGGCCATGCCGACCGCTTGGCGGCGGATGATTACGATTCGGTGGCCTCGCTGGCGGGCCTGGTGGTGCAATTGGAACATGTGGCAGGCGAACTCGCCGGGCAATTGGCACAGCCGGAACAGACGCGGCGGCTGGAATGTGAACCCATCCTGCTGGCACCTCTGCTGGCCGAAGCCGTGCTGGCGTTGCAAGCCGCCATCGCGCCGGGACGACGGCATGTGCGCATGCAGGGGGAGGGTGTGCAGCCGATCACCCTGCTGGCGGATCGTCGCGCGTTTCGGCTGGTGTTGGCGCGGGTATTGGGGGAGGCGGTGCGGTCGTCTGCCCAGGATGATTGGATCGAAATCGGCTGGTTCCTCTGCGATCAGGGGCTGGTGCTGCACATTGCCGATGAAGGGGCGGGCATGGCGGCCTCAGGGGCGGGGGCAGTGCCGATTGACAGCCGGGGTGTCGGCTTGCGTTTGGCCTTGGCGCGCATGCTGGTGCAGGCGCATGGCGGCACGCTGGAGATTGAGGCTTTGGCGAAAATCGGCACGCGGGTGACAATCACCTTGCCGCCTGAGCGATTGGCACCCGATCGATTGGCGTTGGCGCGATTATCTCCCCTGGCGGCTGCGGGGATTGGCAGCGGGGCAGATGCACCTCATATCGGTGTTCCATCGGTGTGAGGATCGCGGGCGAATGACAATCTGGAGCCGGTTGGCTGGCGCTGCAATGCTGCTGCTTTGTGCAATGGCGTCCGGTGCGCAGGCGCAATCACCCCAGCATTTGCGGCTGGATCATTTGTCGCGCGCCTATGAGATTCATCCCGACCTCACCTATGTCGAGACCATCAGCCAGGACGCCACCTTGTTCACCCGGCGCGGCATTTCAGCCGGTGAGCGCGAGACGATGGATTTCTATCCAAAATCGCAGGCGCTTGATCTGGTGCAAGCCTGGGTGGACCAGCCGGACGGCACGCGGCTATCGGTGGATCCTGCGGCGATTTTTACCCGCCCATCCGAAGAATCGCAATCCGCCCCCGGTTTCAGCGAGAGCCAGACCACCACGGTGGTGTTTCCGCAGTTGAAAGAGGGCAGCCGCACCCATGTCGTTTGGCGATTGACGCAGAAAACCCCGCCTTTGGTCGGCTTTCAACTGACCTCGGTGGTGCCGGAAGAATGGGCGGTAGGGGAGCAGGTGATTGATATCACCGCCCCCGCAGCATTGCCGTTGCACTGGGCGCAACGCGGCGGCTTTGCTGTCTCGGAACAGGTGGAGGGCGGCGTGCGGCACATCCATGCCCGCATCGCCGATCTGCTGGGCGCGGAGCCTGAGCGCAATGCCGTCTCATCGGCCGATTTCCAGCCGATGTTCCTGGCCACCAGCCAGCCCGATCTGGAGGCGTTGGGGGCGATTTATGATCGCCAATCACGCGAGGGCTCGGCGGTCACGCCGACGATTTCAGCTCTCGCTGCCAAGATTGTCGGTGACAAGACCGGGCTTGCTGCGGCGGAGGCGATCTATAATTGGGTGGCGCTGAATATCCGCTACGTGGCGATCTATCTGGATGAGAATGACGGCTGGGTGCCGCATCCGGCGGAAGACGTGCTGGCGCGCGGCTATGGTGACTGCAAGGACCATGTGGCGATCATGCAGGCGCTGCTCTCCGCACGCGGCATCGACTCCGAGCCTGCTTTGATCGATTGGGGCAAGCGTTTCGCCGAATTGCCGCTGTGGGTGAGCCAGTTCAACCACGCGATCATCTATCTGCCGACATTCGACCGCTATCTGAACCCCACCAACCCCTATGCCCGCTTCGATTCACGCGACCCCACGCTGTCGGGCAAGCTGGTGGTGCTGGCGACCGAGCACGGACAGGTCTCGCATACCCCGGCGCTGCGGCCAGAGGATAATCTCTATCATTTCAACGCCGATATCCATGTTGATGCCGATGGCACCATCGCGGGCAAGGCGCAGATGAGCATGTCGGCCTATACCGAGGCGAGTTTTCGTTCTGCCGTGGCGCATGCCGTCTCTCCGGAGGAGTTGGCCGAGCAATTGCTGCGCGGCACGCCGGAGGGTGGGTTTGGCCGCTACATCACCTCCGCCCCGCGTGATTTGTCGATCCCGTTCGCCGTCGAGGCGCATTGGCGCAGCCGACATGGGGCGTCACCGTGCTGTGCGGACGCGGCCCTGCCGATCCCGCTTGGCCTGGACATTGCCCGCCCGGCGCTGCTGCGCAGCTATCTCACCCGCGATGGTGAGCGGAAGCATCCGATGACGGTGGCGGCGAAGGATTTGAACTGGCGCGAGACCATCCACCTCGCCCCCGGCACCCGCCCTGCCGCCTTGCCGCATGAGGTGAATGTGGAGAACGCGGTGGGGTTCTACCATGCGCATTACACCAGCACGGGCGACGTGGTGCAGGTTGAGCGCCGCTTTGTGCTCAATCGCAGCGTATTTCAGCCGCAGGATGTGGCGGCGGTGGAAGGGCTGATCTATGCGGCGTTGGACGATGTGCGGGCGACGGTGAGCGTGGCCCCGATGAAGCCATAGGGCGGCTTTGCCACAGCTCAGTCCCGGATCAACTTCACCCGCTTGCCATCCACGCCGAGCGCCAACTTGCCCGCCTTCAACGCCATCGCGTCATGGCCGAACACATCGGCGCGCCAGCCGGTCAGGCTGGGCAGGTTGGGGTTGTCTTCCACGGCGAGCTTGTCGATCTCTTCCGAGTTGGCGACCAGCTTGGGGGCGACGTGGAATTGCTCGCATTTCGCCGCCAGCAGCACTTTGAGCAGCGAGACCAGCGCAGGCGATGGCTTCGGGCCGTCGCGATGCGTCGGCAGTTCCGGCATCGCCGCATCGGGCAGCAGCTTGGCTTCAGCGACGGCTGCCAGCAGCGAAGCGCCGGTTTTGCCCTCGGCAAAACCACGGGTGATGCCGCGTGCGCGGGCGAGTTGGTCGGGATCGGTGGGGGCGGTGGCGGCGAGTTCGAGCAGCGCCTCATCCTTGAGCATGCGCTGACGCGGAATATTCGACCGCTGCGCCTCACGCTCCCGCCACGCCGTCAGGGCGCGCAATGTGCCGAGCATGCGGCGATTATTGGTGCGTGGCCGCAGCTTTTCCCACAGCGTCTCCGGATTGGCGCGATAGGTGTTCGGATCGGCGAGGGCCGCCAATTCCTCTGACACCCATTCCAGCCGACCATCCTTGTCCAACCGCGCGCAAAGCTTTTCATAAGCGCGGCGCAGATGGGTGACATCGGCGGCTGCATAGGCGATCTGCGCTGGTGACAGAGGCCGCACGGACCAGTCGCTGAAACGATGCGCTTTGTCGATCATCCCGCCGGTGAGGCTGGAGACCAGCGCGTCATAGCCCACCTGATCGCCGAATCCGGCAACCATCGCGGCAATTTGCGTGTCAAACAGCGGTCGCGGCACGTCGCCGAACAGCAGCACGAAGATTTCCACATCCTGCCGGGCGGCGTGGAAGACCTTCATCACCGCCTGATTGGCCAGCAATGCGCCCAGCGGGGCGAGATCTAGCCCCGGTGCGAGCGCATCAACCACGGCCACTTCAGTGTCCGAGGCGAGCTGAACCACGCAGAGTTCGGGCCAATAGGTCCGCTCGCGCATGAATTCGGTATCGACAGTGACGAAAACCTCACTGCTCAGCCTCTCGCAGAGGGCAGCAAGGCTGTCGGTGTCGGTGATCAACTGAGGCTGCGGAAATTCCGCGCGAGAAGAACGGGCCATCTCTCCCTCATACACAGGAAGGAGCCGTGCCGGAAGGCAGCTTGACACAAGGCGGTCACGTCGGCTTCCTGCCCGCCATTCGCACCAGGATAGAGACGATGCACGCTTATCGCAGCCACACATGCGGCGCGCTCCGCGCCAGCGACGCCGGAACTGAAGCCCGTATTTCAGGCTGGATCCACTCCAAGCGCGATCATGGCGGCCTGTTGTTCATCGATTTGCGCGACCATTACGGCATGACGCAATGCGTCTTCCCCGCAGGCTCCGAGGCGTTCGCCGTCGTGGACCCGCTGCGGGTGGAGAGCGTGATCACCGTCACCGGCAAGGTTGTCAAGCGCGAGGGCACCATCAACCCGCGTCTCGTCACCGGCGAGATCGAAGTGGTGGCAAGCCATGTCGCTGTGCAGTCCATCGCCAGTGTGCTGCCGATGCAGGTGGCGGGGGATGAGCATTATTCGGACGAAATTCGTCTCAAGAACCGCTTCATCGATCTGCGCCGCGAGAAGGTGCACAAGAACATCATGCTGCGCGCGGCGGTGATAGCCAGCTTCCGCCGCCGGATGATCGAGGCAGGCTTCACCGAATTCCAGACGCCTATCCTGACGGCCTCCTCGCCGGAAGGTGCGCGCGACTTCCTGGTGCCGGCGCGCAACCACCCCGGCAAGTTCTACGCGCTGCCGCAGGCACCGCAGCAATTCAAGCAATTGGCGATGGTGGCCGGTTTTGACCGCTACTTCCAAATCGCCCCCTGCTTCCGCGACGAAGCCAGCCGTGCTGACCGTTCGCCGGGTGAGTTCTATCAGCTCGATTTCGAGATGAGCTTCGTGACGCAAGAAGACGTCTTCAACACCATCGAGCCGGTGATGGCCGCGGTGTTTGAGGAATTCGCTGAGGGCCGGGGTGTCACCAAGCCGCCCTTCCCGCGCATTCCGTATGACACCTCGATGCTGCTCTACGGGTCGGACAAGCCCGATCTGCGCAACCCGATCATCCTCACCGATGTGACCGAGCATTTTGTGGGCTCCGGTTTCGGCCTGTTCGCCAAGATCGCGGCCTCGGGCGGCATCATCCGCGCCATTCCGGCACCGGGCACAGCCGAAAATCCGCGTTCGTTCTTCGACAAGCTCAATGAATGGGCGCGTGAAGAGGGCGCGGGGGGCCTGGGTTACATCCAGTTCGGTGCGGACGGCGTGGCCAAAGGCCCGATTGCCAAGAACCTCGAAGCCGAGCGTCTGGCCGCCATCAAGACCGCCGCTGGCCTGAAAGACGGCGACTCGGTGTTCTTTGCCGCTGGCAAAAAGGACGAAGCGCCGAAATTCTCCGGCAAGGTGCGCACCAAGCTCGGCAATGATCTTGGCCTGATCAACGCGGGCGAGTTCAAGTTCTGCTGGATCACCGATTTCCCGATGTACGAGATTGAGGAAGAGACCAAGAAAATCGATTTCAGCCACAACCCGTTCTCGATGCCGCAGGGCGGGATGGAAGCGCTGGAGACGATGGACCCGCTCGACATCAAGGCGTTCCAGTACGACATCGTGTGCAACGGCATCGAGCTGTCTTCGGGTGCGATCCGCAACCATCGCCCGGACATCATGATCCGTGCCTTCGAAATCGCCGGTTATACCGCAGCGGAAGTGGAAGAGCGTTTTGGCGGCATGCTCAACGCCTTCCGTTATGGCGCGCCGCCGCATGGTGGTTCGGCCCCTGGCATTGACCGCATCGTGATGCTGCTGGCCGATGAGCCGAATATCCGTGAGGTTATCTTGTTCCCGCTCAACCAGCAGGGTGAGGATCTGATGATGGGCGCTCCGGCAGAGGTGCCGAGCGCACGGTTGAAAGAATTGTCGCTCAAACTCGACCTTCCGCCCAAAGTGAAGAAGGATTGATCCTGGCGGGGAGGCGAGAGTCTCCCTATCTATCAGAACGATAGCGGGAATTGAGCAACATGCGTGGTTTGAAGGCGTCTCTGGCTGGTCTGTTGCTGCTGTTGGCGCCCCAGGTGCAGGCGGTGGATCTGGCGGCCCACATGGCGCAGTACAAGCTCCGTCTGGAAAGCTCGAAGGGTGATGTTGCCGCCGGGACAGGCACGATGACCTATGAGGTCATCGATGCCTGCGATGGCTGGGCGGTGCGGCAGCGTTTGGCGATGGTGCTGACCAATCGCGACGGGCAGGACATCCATTCAGTCTCCGACTACACCACATTTGAGACCAAAGACGGCCTGTCGATGCGCTTCCGTTCGCATCAGGTCACTGATAGCGAGCAGCCGGACGATGTGGCGGGAGAGGCCGCGCTGGTGGCCCCTGGTGAGGCTGGCAAGGTGATCTACACCCAGCCCAAGGCCGACACCAAAACGCTGCCCGCTGGCACGTTGTTTCCCTCCACCCATACCATGCGGATCATCGAGGCGGCGCAGGCAGGTCGCAAATTCCTCTCGCTGCCGCTGTTTGATGGCACCAGCGCGGCTGGCGCGCAGTCCAGTTCGGTGGTGATGGGCGGCTGGGACAAAGCGCCGGTGCCGACGAAACTCGCCCCCTTGGCCACCCAGCCGAGCGGGCGCGTGCACATCGCGTTCTTTGATGGCGACAGCGATGGTACGCAGCCGGATTACGAAGTCAGCATGCGCTATTTCGCCAATGGCGTGGCGGATGAGATGTCGATGAATTTCGGCGATTTCGTGATGTCGGCCAAGATCGAGAAGCTGACGATCAACAAGCCGGGCTGCTGAATGCGTAGAGCGGACCAGTGCAGCGCAGTCCGCCATCACCGATGACGGCGGACTGCGCTGCACTGGTCCGCTCTACGAGATTTCAATAGCGGTAGTAGTAATGCGGGCGCGCGTAATACGGGTCGTACCCGTAAGGATATGGCGCGCTCATATAGACCGGCTGTGGCGGCGCCTGCACGGTGTTGCCTTTGGAGACCATGCATTGCGTATAGGCGATGTCATAGGTCCGCTGCATGCTCGCACCGCTAGCCTGGGCGTTCGACGCCCCTGCTGACGTGCCAACCAGCGCGCCCATCGCACCGCCGACGGCAGCACCGCCGCCCATATTGCCGCTCACCGAGCCGAGCGCTGCGCCCGCGACCGCGCCGATGGCGGTGCCGACAACCGCACTGCCGACGACCTGATTGGTGCTCTGCTGCTCGCTCGGGCCAGGGCCGACCTGATATTGTGCGGCCTGACGGCAATATTGATCTTCAGCGGTGAACTGCTCGTAGCTCTTACCCGCCGGTGGCATGGCCACCGAGCGCGGGCCGGTGGGCGGGGCGACCGCGCAGCCTGCCAGGGCCGACAGCGCCAGCGCGGCACAACCGCCGCGCAGCGTGGTTTTGGCCAGAATTGCCATGTTGCAAACCTCCTGAAACAGATCCTGCACGTCGCAACAACGGCAGGCTTACGCGGAAAATACGCCCACGCAGCCTGTGATGCAAAGCGCAGTGCATTGATCTGTCCGCGAATTCATCCGGCGTTCAGGCACTCAGCGTCCGACGGCATATCCCTGCATGCCGCGTGGATTGGCTCCGGCATACATCTGCCCATCGTCCTCCAATCGCGCCGCCGACAACCGCCCCTCGCTCCAATCCGGGCCGAGTTCAGCGCGATGGCCACGGTCGAGCAATTCCTGCAACACGGCGGCGCCATACTGGCCTTCAATGACCACCTTGCCCGGACGCGCCACGCGCGGCCAGAAGCTGGAGGGCCAATGCTCGGTGTGGAAATTCGGCAAATCGATCGATTGCTGGATGTTCATCCCATGATGCAGCATGCGCAGCAGCATCACCGGCTGCCACTGATCCTGCTGCTCGCCGCCCGGTGTGCCGAAGCTCATCCAAGCCTTGCCATCGCGCAGCACCATCGAGGGCGACAGCGTGGTGCGCGGGCGTTTGCGCGGAGCCGCCGAGTTCGGCAGGCCCGGCGTGGTCCAGAACATCTGACCGCGGGTGGAGATTGGGAAGCCCAATTCCGGGATCACCGGCGAGGATTGCAGCCACCCCCCCGATGGCGTGGCGGAGACCATGTTGCCCCAACGGTCGATCACATCGACATGGCAGGTGTCGCCCCCCGAGACGCCGAGGCGTGCCACGGTCGGCTCACCGGCCCCCGGATCGCTGTAGAGCATCGGCAGGCGCGATTCGGCGTTGTGGTCCACGATGGCCTTGAAGCCGGGGATCTGGCCGGGGCGCAGGTCGAGCGAGGCGGTTTTGCCCACCAGCTTGCGACGCTCGGCATTGTAGCTTTCCGACAGCAGCGTGCTGAGCGGCACCTGCACGAAATCGGGGTCGCCGTAATAGGCCTCGCGGTCGGCGAAGGCGAGTTTGGCGCATTCGATGACGGTGTGGATGAACTCGGAGCCCATCGTGTCCATCGCCGACAGATCGAAGCCTTTGAGGAGAGCAAGCTGCTGTAGGAAAGCCGGGCCTTGCGACCACGGGCCGCATTTGAGCAGCGTGTGGCCGTGATAATCCACGCCCACCGGGTCTTCGATGGGGGCTGCCCAGCGCGCCATGTCATCGGCGGTGAGTTGGCCACGATGGCGGCGGCCCGACGAATCCATCAGCTCATTATTGGCGTAAAACCGGCCAATCGCCTCGGCTGCGAAGCCGCGATAAAAGGCGTTGCGGGCGGCGTCGATGCGGGCTTCGCGGGTGCTGCCGACGGCTTCCTTCAGCAAACGCTGCCAGAATGCCGCCAAGGCGGGCCTGCGGAACAATTTGCCTGTTTCCGGCACGTTGCCACCCGGCAGCCAGACGGCGGCGGAGGTCGGCCATTCCTGCTCGAATAGCGGCTTCACATTGGTGATCGTGGCGGGCACGCGCGGCACCAGATGCACGCCGTTGGTGGCATAGCCGATGGCGAATTCCATCACATCGGCCAATTCCCAGCTGCCCCAATTGCGCAGCATCGTCGCCCAGGCGTCGAACGCGCCGGGGACGGTGGCGGGCAGCAGGCCGGTGCCGGGGATCAGGTCAAGGCCGAGGGCTGCCATGCTGGCACAGCTCATCGCATCTGGTGAGACGCCCTGGCCGCAGATGACGTGCTGGCGATTGGCTTTCGCATCATGAATGATAATCGGCGCATCGCCTGCCGGACCGTTCAGATGCGGCTCAGCCACGTTGAGCACGAATCCGGCAGCAGCCCCGGCATCGAAGGCGTTGCCGCCGCGTTCCAGCACGGCCATCGCGGTCGCGCTGGCCAGCCAATGGGTGGAGCCGACAACGCCGAAGGTTCCGGCGATTTCTGGGCGGGTGGTGAACATTGTCGCACTCCTGCGCTTGATTGGTTTGAAACCTAATGGTTAGCCAGTGATCGTCAATTCAGAGGTGACGCATGCTTGTGCTGATCGTGGGGCCGTCCGGGGTCGGCAAGGACACGCTGCTGAACGCGGTGCGCGGGCAATTGGCGGGCGATTCACAGGTTCGTTTCGCCATTCGCGACGTGACACGGCCACCCAGTGCCGAGGAAAAAAACCACCATGTCAGCCGCGAGGCATTCCTCTCCCGCCGCGAGCGGGGCGGCTATGCGCTGTGGTGGGAGGCGCATGGGCTGTTCTACGGCATCGGAGCGGAGGTGAAAGACGACCTCGCTGCCGGTCGCGTGGTGGTGGCCAGCGTGTCGCGGGCGATTTTGGCGGAGGCGGCACGGCTTTACCCGGTCCGCGTGGTGGAAATCACCGCCTCGCCCGAGGTGCTGGCGCATCGATTGGCTGGACGCGGGCGCGAGAGCGCGGGCGAGATTGCGTCTCGTCTGGCGCGGCAGGTGCCGATTCCGCCGGAGGTGGCGTGCGTGCGGATCGTCAATGACGGTGCGGTGGAGGCGGCTGCCGCCACGCTGTTGCGGGCGATTGCGGGCTGATTGACACGTCATTGCTGTGACAAGAAAGGTGGTGGCTCCCTCAAAACCCCATCGCCGCCCCATCGCTGCGCGGGTCTGTCGCACCTTCGAACATCCCGTTCGGATGCCGCACAATCGCCCCCGCATGGCCCATCGTGGAGGTGAAATCTTCCAGCACCTCCACATCATGGCCTGCCGCCCGCAGAGATGCGACCAGATCAGGCGGAAAGCGGCTTTCGAGTTTCAGCGTCACGCTGTCCTCGCCCCAGGTTTTGCCAAGCAGCCAGCGTGGTGCGGTGATCGCCTGTTGCAGTGGGGTGCCGAACATCCCATAGCGCGAGAACACCGCCGATTGCGTCTGCGGCTGCCCTTCGCCGCCCATCGTGCCGTAGACCATGCTGCGGCCATCATCGAATTGTGCCAGCGCCGGGTTGAGCGTGTGGAACGGCTTGCGGCCCGGCCCGATGCGGCGCGGACCATCGCCGGAAAGCTGGAAGCTCGCCCCCCGGTTCTGCCAGACGAAGCCGGTTTGCGGCATCACGCAGCCGGTGCCGAATTCGAAGAAAATGCTCTGAATAAAGCTCGCCGAGACGCCATTGGCATCAATCGCCCCCAGCCACACCGTATCCCCCGCACTCGCGGGTTGCGGCCAGGGCAGGGCAAGGGTGGGGTCGATGCGGGCGGCGAGGCGGTCGAGCACCTCGGGGCGCAGCCAATCCGCCGGGTTTTCGGTCATGCTGCCCGGATCGCCCACGATGCGGTCGCGCACCAGGAAGGCCTGCTTGGTGGCCTCCACCAGCCCGTGAATATGCGCAAAACCCTCGGCCTCGGTCACGCCGAGCCGGTCGAACAAGGCCAGGATGATCAGCGAGGCAAGGCCTTGGGTGGGCGGTGGGAAGTTGTACAGCGTCGCCCCGCGCACCTGCACCGACAGCGCCGCGCGACGTTGGGCGTGATGGCCTGCGAGGTCGGTAGCACTCACCGGGCTGCCGACACTGGCCAAATCAGCGGCGATCTCCCGCGCCAATTGGCCGCGATAGAAATCCTCCGTCCCCGCCACGCCAAGACGCCGCAATGTCTGGCCAAGGGCGGGCAGACGCATCAATTCGCCCTCCTGCGGCACGCGGCCATCGATCAGGAAGGTCTCCACAAAGCCGGGCGAGGCGCGCAGTTCGGGCAGCTTCGATGCGGTGAGTTCCTGCTGGCTGAGTGTCACCGGAAAGCCGTTCTCCGCCGACCACACCGCATCTTCCACCAGCCGCGACAACGGCAGCTTGCCGCCGATCTCCGCACTCAGCCGCAATGCCTCGCCCCAGCCGGAAATCGTGCCCGCCACGGTGTTCGCCGCCAGCGGACCGCGCCACGGCACTGCATTATGGCCATGTGCGGCATAGAATTCCGCACTCGCCGCCGCCGCTGCGCCACCGCTGGCGTCAATCGCCACCGGGGCTGCATTGCCTTGGGAGATGAGCCAGAAGCCATCGCCACCAATGGCGGTCATGTGCGGATAGACCACAGCCAGCGAGGCCGCCATCGCCAACGTCGCCTCAATCGCATTGCCACCTTCCCGCAGCACGCGCAGACCGGCTTCGCTGGCCAGATGATGCGGCGACGTGACCATGCCGCGCAGAGACCGTGGTGTGTGCAGCATGCGCAAACTCTCCTGAAAACCCGACTGCCTGTTTATGCGGCACCGCTAAAGGCTGCACAATTTTTGATCAACTGGTCAAACGCAGGCAAACCGTCAACCGCAGCGCCGCACGAAAACCGGCTGACTCCCTGGCATGCAGCTTGCTTGTTTATCGTGTGATCAGACAAGGGGTGTGACATGTCGCCGAAGACTTCTTCACCGATGCGTTGGCTGCAACTTGTATTGGGGTTGGTGGTGATGATGGCCATCTCCAGCCCGCAATATGTCTGGACGCTGTTCGTCAAACCGTTTCAGGGGGCAACTGGCGCCTCGCTGCCGGCCCTTCAGATCACCTTCTCGCTGCTGGTGGTCATTCAAACCTGGATGTCTCCGGCGCAAGGCTGGTTGGTTGAACGCTTCGGCCCGCGTTTGCTGGTCGCCGCTGGCGCTGCGCTGTCTGGCTTGGGTTGGGTGGTGTCGAGTCAGGTGACGAGCATTGGCATGCTCTACCTCACCTATGGCGGGCTGTGCGGTGTGGGAACCGGCATCGTCTATATCGGCGTGGTCGGGTTGATGGCGCGCTGGTTTCCGGATCGGCGTGGTTTTGCGGTCGGCATGGTGGCTTCCGGCTATGGCATGGGGGCGCTGCTGACGACGTTTCCGATCACCACGATGATGGCCGCTTCCGGCTATACGGCCACGCTGACCTATTACGGTTTGCTGCTCGGCGGCATCGGTCTGGTGGCCGCCCTCGGTCTGCGTCTGCCGAATTCCGCTGATGTGCTGCCGCCACCTGCGGTGATGGCGGTGCATGGCTATGACGCCGGCCCGCGCGAGATGCTCAAGACGCCGGTGTTCTGGCTGATGTTTGCCATGATGACGATGATGTCCACCGGCGGTCTGATGGTGACATCGAATTTCGCCAATTTTGCCAAGGAGTTCGGTGTGAGTT
>Ga0316222_1000938_pt1 | contig 39414 bp, 39 predicted proteins | sample TBH18011metaG_FD_206008 | JGI IMG/M metagenome (GOLD analysis project Ga0316222, IMG submission 206008) | Freshwater microbial communities from Trout Bog Lake, Wisconsin, USA - TBH18011 | ecosystem: Environmental > Aquatic > Freshwater > Lake > Hypolimnion/Profundal zone | place: USA: Wisconsin... | reverse complement strand
CCACCCGGACCCATCACCATGAGGCGGGGGCGGGAACAGTTCTATGCTATCCATCGCGGCAGGTTGCTCGGATCGACGCGGAAGAAAGATGTGAGACTCCTCTAGGGACAAGCCGGGCCATGACGGAAGTGGAATGCCAACCGCTTTCCCGGTGGGCTTCGTTACGTCAGCCTGTTTTGGCTTTTTCGCAGAAAGCCTCCAGCGCCTTCGTTTCGGTGTGCGGCCCCTCGAAATCGGCGGCAATCGCTTCGTAAAACCGAGCCGCCTCCTGGTAAAAGCCTGATCCGGGATTGTCCTCGCCAATAAAGGCCGCGATTTCTTCCATCTCGGCAATCCAGCGATACGCTTTGCCCGGCATTTTCGGCATCTGCGGCGTCAACCATTTCAGCAGCGCCGGCTGGCTGACCTTCATTTCCGCGATCAGTGCATCGGCAGTGCCGGCTCGGGTGGCAGCCAGCATCATGGTCGCGCTCAGCGCCGTAAACCCCTTGGTAATCCCGGCATACGACATCTTCATCGCCGACGCCGCACCCACCGGACCCGGTTGGACCGGCGTCCACAGGCCATACTGTTGCAGCACAGTCACTTTCCCGGCGTCCGGCCCGGACAGGTATATCCGGGTCCGGCTGGAATCGACATCCGGCGGTGGCCCGATGATACCGCCATCGACGAACGAGGCGCCGGTTTCGCGCACCACGCGGTCGATGCCCAGAACGGTCTGCGGGCTGACAGCGTTGCAGTCCACATAGATCGGTTTGCGTTTGGCCTCCCGCAACGCGGGGGCAAGCCGCTCGGCCAGGGCCAGCGCGTCACCCGGAGGCAGGATGGACAGGATGAAGTCCGCCTCAACCAGTTGCGCGTCCGTGGCATCCGTCATGCCCGCCGCCTTGGCCCGCGCGATGGTGGCAGCCGAACGCCCGGTCAGTGAGGTTCGCACCTGGACGCCCGACGCCGTCAGCCTGGTGGCAACGGCGCTTCCCATCATGCCGGGGGCGATAACCGCGACGATTGGTGGCATTGGTGATCCTCCTTGGAATTCGCCGCGATATTGCCCCGGGAGGCACGATCGGGAAAGGTCTGCCTGAGGGCATTCACTCGGCCAGACGGCTCAGCTTCTTGATCCGGCGCTTCTGATAGGCGGCAATCTCACGCTTCAGCGGATGCCGGTGGTCGAAGTCAAAATGGGTAATCGACGCGAAAATGACATGCGCGTCTTCGGCAATTCCCTGAAGCCGGAGCGCACACATAATGCCGCCCTCCTCCCTGGCATCATAGACCTCGACTATCTCGCAGTTCTTCGGGATTGATACGTCTGGCTCCCTCGCGCGGAGTGCCTCGGCCAAATCCGGCGTGACCAGCGCCGGCAACGGTAATGCCGCTACCATCTTCGCCAGCAGTCTGGCCTTCAGCTCCGGATTTTTCGATCATCGGCGACTCGCCCTGTTCCAGCACGGGAAGCAGTCTATCAGGTCCACGCGATGGTCGGGGAGCAGGCGTTGCCGGCAACCCGGAGGAGCCTTAGTTTGCGATGACCCGAGGAAGGAACAAGATGAGCAAACGACCCCGCCCGCCAACGGTCACGGACGCTCAGGTGCGCGACGTGCTTGCACGCTTCGCCTGCGAACTGCCCTTCCACGCGGTGCGCACCCGGTTGCTCGGTTCCATCGCCTCGCCCGATCCACTGGTAACCCCGCTGCGGGCAGTGGAGGCACTGTGGGGCGGCGCGTTGCCGGTGTTCGACTCCATGGAGGATGCCAATGAACTGATCAGTGTGCTGGTCATGGGGCTGTGGAACCAACTCTCTGAACACCAGCATCGCTCCGCACCGTTTCGCCTGACCCGGATCGAGGTCTCGGCGACCCGCGAAGGTGTTGCCACGCTGGCCTTGATGCGGGAGCAAGAGGTCTGGAACTTCGGGCTCGGTCTGGTCGGTAGCACCCCGGCCCCGAAGTTCCCCGAACGCGCGGACAGAGCGATGGGGGTTTTGTTCCAGGTGCGCGGCATCGCCATTGGGATACGTGAGCGCGCGGAAGATCGGGAAAAAGACATGTCAACGGAGGACTGTGCCGGTCTGATCCAACAGTTTCGCGATGTGACCAAAGCCGCCGAACATGAAATCCACGAGGCGGTGCTGGCCTGCGCACGAGCGCGGCGAGCCATCATGCCGGGCGCGCCGGCGGGACGGCCGGTGGGTCGTTGAACCCCGGCCGCAAAACCCTGCTGATCGTGTTTCACTCGCTGACCGGTGGCGCCCGGCAGATGGCCGAGGCGGCGGCCGAAGGCGCAGCCACCGAAGCCGAGATCACAGTTCGGCTGCTGGCCGCGCCCGACGCGGGACCGGCGGATGTTCTGGCAGCGGACGGCTACATTTTCGTCACTCCAGAGAATTTGGCGGCGATGGCCGGGCGGATGAAAGACTTTTTCGACCGCACGTATTATCCGGCGCTGGACCGTATCAACGGCCGTCCCTACGCCAGTTTAATTTGTGCCGGTTCCGACGGCGAAAATGCCGCTCGGCAAATTGCCCGCATCGCCACCGGCTGGCGGCTGCGTCAGGCTGCTGACCCGCTGATTGTCCGCACCGGGGCGCAGACGCCGGAGGCGATTATGGCGCCGAAAACGATCGGATCGGCGGATCTCTGTTCATGCCGGGAGGCCGGGCAGGCGTTGGCGGCCGGGATCGTCGCAGGGATATTTTAGCAGCGCCAGAGGCAACCACCTCGCAATAGCAAACCTAAATCAATCCGCGTTAACCCATTGCCTGGCCATGTTGGTGCATGCTGGCCGCGTCGTCGTGACATCCCGCCGCGCAACCAACCGATCGCCGCAATGTATCTGTGTTTCATCGACGAATCCGGCTCGCCGCCGACGCGCCAGACCAAAAGCCCGCGCCCGTATTTCGTCATCGCGGGCGTGATCATGCACGAAACGCAATGGCATGGCGTCGCCGAAGACCTCCGCCGCCTGCGTGCCAAACCGGAGTTCAACGTCACCGGAGAGATCAAGTGGCGGTTCTTCGGCAACGAGAACAACGACCGCCACAACGCCGTCCGTCATCTGCCCCCGGCCGCGAGAGACTCATTCCGTGCCCAGTTTTTCGAAATCATCACCCGAAGAAAAAGCGTTCGCATCATCTGCTGCGTCACCAGGATCGAGGACGCCTATCGCCAAAGCCATGTCGCCGGCCCGGAGGACATCTATCATCGCACCTACGCGGCGGTGACCGAGCGCTTTCAATACTTTCTTCGGGATGTGGGCCGGCGGTGCGGCGACAAACAAATCGGCATCGTCGTATCGGACCATCGTGGCAAGAACCAGGACGATCTGCTGCGCTCCGCCCACCACGGATTCGTCGATGAGGACGACACATTCACCAGCAAACATCCGAACTTCGTGGAAACCGTCTTCCTGACACCATCGCACCGCAGCGTCGGCATTCAGTTCGCCGATATGGTGGCGGGTGCGGTGGGACGCGCATACAACTCCGGCGATCCGCGATACGCGAGGCAAATCCGCGGATCGTTCAGATGCGACGCCTCCGGCGCAATCGGCGGGTATGGGCTGGCGAAATTTCCGGCGGGATGGCAGTGGGTGCCGCCGGGTGGGGGGCAAGCCCCCTGATGCACTCCGGCACACCCCCAGCACCACCAATCTCCCACAATCCAAAAACAAAGTCAAGTTTTCCGAGCGATTTGAATAGCATGACCAGATGAAAAGCGCGTCAGAGCCAAACGCCCTCCACCCGCTTTGTTGACCCCATCCCGCCACCGACCGACAACTCCACGCAACAGGTGGTGGCGATGACGAAGGCGAACTGGACTCTCTTTTGGATGTGCGTGCTGGCCGCCATCAATCAACTCGGGTTCGGCGGCGTTCTGCCGGCCCTCCCGCTATATGCGAAATCCTTCGGCGTGTCCGTCTCCGCCATCGGCATGGCGGTCGGCATCTACGGCCTCGGCCGCCTGACCGGCGCTGTCCCCGGCGGCTGGCTTTCGGACGCAGTCGGTCGCCGCCCCACCCTGGCACTCGGCGGTCTCATCACCGCCGCCGGCAACCTGTGGTGCGCGCTCGCCACCAGTTACCCGGAGTTCATACTCGCCCGCCTGATCGCCGGCGCCGGAGCCGGACTGATCGTCACCACCGGCCAAATCGTCCTCGCTGACATCACCACCCCGGCGCGCCGCGGCCGCATCATGGCGATCTACCAGGGCGTGTTCATCTTCGCCGCCGGCGTTGGCCCGCTGCCCGGCGGCTTGCTGTCGGAGGCTTACGGCCTGACCGCGCCGTTTTACGCCTATGCGATCGCCGGCATTGGCGCGGGGATCGTTGCGAGCCTGGCCGTTGGCGAAACGCGGGACGCCACCCACGCCGCGATCCGGCGCAGCGGCAAAGCTGTCCCAACCTTCGTGCAAATGCGGCTGCTGGCCAAACAAACCGGCTTCATGCTGGCCTGCATGGTCTCCCTCGCCAACGCCGCCGCCCGCACCGGAGGCCTGTTCAGCGTCGTCCCCCTGCTCGGTAGCATGCGCCTGGGGCTGTCCGTTACCGAGATCGGTTTCGCCCTCGCCGTTGGTACGGTCGTGGGTCTGGTAGCGGTTTACCCCAGCGGCATGCTGGTCGATCATTTCGGTCGCAAAGCTGTCATCGCGCCCGCGACGATGATTGCCGGAGCCTCCATGCTCCTGTTCTGTATTGCACCGACTTACCCATGGTTCGTCGCGGCCAGCGTGGTCTGGGGCATCGCCGGGTCAGTAGGAGGCGCCGCCCCATCCGTCTATGCCGCAGACAGCGCCCCACCCGGGTTGAACGCAACGACGGTCGGCATGTTCCGCATGGCCGGCGACGTCGGCTACGTCGTGGGACCTTTGGCGCTGGGATTCATCTCCGACGGGTTCGGCGCGGTCGCGGCGCTGGTGACCGCCGCGGTCCTATTGGTCACGGCTGGCGGGCTGTTCGCGGCCTTCGCGCCCGAAACCTATCGGGGACGCGCGTAACAGCCGGTCAGAGCGAACCATACCAGTCCACGTTGAGATTGACGTACCGCCATTCCATACCGGTCATGGCTCGGCTTGTCCGGGCCACCTATGCCCTGGCGGTGCCGCGACAGGTGGCCCGGACAAGCCGGGCCATGACGATGGAGGCGAGAGGCGGCCTCAACGCGGCTGGTATCAATCCCGTTTGCGCGACCGCAAATCGACCACGTTGCCGCCATCGGTTGCACCGCCCCCGGCGGCCAGGACGTCCGCGACCTTGCGGGCTAGGTCCTCGCGCTTGAACGGCTTGCTCAAAAGCTGCACGCCGTCGTCCAACCGTCCGTGATGCACGATCGAGTTCTCGGTATATCCTGACATGAACAGTACTTTGACCGCCGGACGCATCGCGGTGATCCGCTCGGCCAGTTCCCGGCCGCGTACTTTCCCGGGCAACACCACGTCCGTCAGCAGCATGTCGATGTCCGCCGCATGGGCGCCGAACACCAGCAGCCCTTCATCACCATCGGCGGCTTCCAACACGCGGTAGCCGAGGCCCCGCAGGATGGCCACCGCGACGTCCCGCACGCCGGCTTCATCCTCCACCACCAAAATCGTCGCCGATCCGCGCGGCAACTCGGCCGGCACGCGGCTGGGTTGAACCGCCGACACCGCACCGGCGATGGCCCGCGGCAGATACATTTTCACCGATGTGCCCTGGCCCGGCTCCGAATACACCTTCACATGCCCGCCGGACTGCTTTACGAACCCGAACACCATGGCCAAACCGAGCCCGGTGCCGCGTCCATCCGTTTTGGTCGTAAAGAACGGTTCAAATGCCCGCGCGATGACATCCGGTGGCATCCCGTGGCCGGTATCCGACACCGCCACCATAACGTAATCACCGGGAGAAACCTCGGCGTGGGCGCGGGCGTAGCCGGTATCCAGGACTTTGTTCGCCAATTCGATCGTCAGGCAGCCACCATCCGGCATCGCGTCCCTGGCATTGAGCGCCAAATTGAGCACCGCGCTCTCCAACTGCGAGGGGTCGGCCATCGCCAGCCACAGGCCCGCGCTGTCCACAAAGCGAACATCGATATGTTCCCCCAACGTGCGGCTCATCAGCGGGATCAATTCCGGCAGGCTGACCGACAGGTCGATCGCCGCCGGCCGCAGCGGTTGCTTCCGTGCAAACGCCAAAAGCTGTGAATTCAATGCCGCGCCGCGCCGCACCGCCCACAAGCACCGGTCAATCGGGTCAAGCAACGGACTGTGCGGCTCCAGCGTCATTTTCGCCAGTTCAAGGTTGCCGGAGATCACCGTCAGCAGGTTATTAAAATCATGCGCGACGCCGCCGGTCAGTTGGCCGATCGCCTGCATCTTCTGCGACTCACGCAGAATGGCCTCGGATTGCGCCCGTTTGGTCATATCGGTGACCGTCAGAACGAAGCCGCCGTCGGGAGTCGGGGTGCGGCGAATTTCCAGCAGGTTGCCCGCGTGATGCGGACGCTCATAGACGATTGGTTCGTTGCCATTTTGTGTGCCGTGTTCGATCTGGTCTTGCGTTTCCAGAAACGACTCGCCGTCGGTCGTCAGATGTTCCACGAAGGCCGTATAAGGCGTTTCCGCCCGGACCATAGCCGGCGGCAGGTCTAGCAGGACCTGGAAGCACTCGTTCCAATGCCGCAGCTTGTTGTTGGGTCCGAATACCGCGACCCCCTGGCTCAGGCTATCCAATGATGTGCGGAGACGCCCCGCCAGGGATCGCTGTTCGTCCTCCGCTCGATGAGACCGCGCGTAGGCAACGTTCAGCAGGCGCGCCGCCAGGATCAGCGCGAGAATGGCGATGGTTGTCGCGACGAAGACCAGAATGCCAACCGAGCGGTTATGGCTTTCGGATGTCTCAATCCGCTCGTGCAACAGGGTTTGCTCCGAATCGGTCATGCCCGCCAGCGCCGCCTCGATTCGCGCCATTGTTTCCCGGCCTTGGTCGTTGCCGACCCGGGCGGCGGCAGCCTCCAGGCCCTTGTCGCGCCTGACCTGTATGGTTTCCGCGAGTTGCTGTAGCCGTTGCTGCCATACAGGTGCCAAGGCCAGCAACCGTGCCTGTTGCGAGGCATTGTCCGCCGTCAGGCTTTGTAATTCACCGAACAGATAGGGTGTGCGGTTGGTGGCCGACTCGTAAGGGGCGAGATAGGCGGTGTTGCCGGTCAACAGGTATCCGCGCTGATTGGTCTCCGCATCACGGATTGTTATGCCAAGGTCGCCGATCGATTCCAGCACCTGATACGTGTGCAGGGTCCATGCACGGTCGGAGCGGGCCGCGTTGGACTGATCCCAGGTCAGCATGCCGATCACCACCAGAATGGCGAGCAAACCGCCAAGCACCGCGAAGTTGGCCTGGGAGACGAGTGTCCTGGACATGGCGAGCCAACTTCTGACGGGGTTTCGGATACGCTGGCCGTCCCGGAATGACCGTGGCAGGCCCCTGTTAGAGTTGGTAACCGTTCCGCAAAATCCATTCACGCTAAGGTGTTTGCTCCGCGCGTTACGTTGAGTCGTTGTCGCGTCCGCGCTAATCGTGTGCGTATGGCCAGACTCAGTGTGAATTTGAACAAGATTGCCCTGCTGCGGAACTCCCGCCGTACCGGCGTGCCCGACGTGTGCCACTTCGGCCGCCTGGCGCTTCAGGCAGGGGCGAGGGGCCTGACGGTGCATCCGCGGCCGGACGAGCGGCACATCCGAGGCTCCGACGTGCCGATGCTGGCCGAGGTGATGCGCCCGTACCGCCCGGCGATGGAGTTCAACATCGAGGGTTACCCGGACGACCGGCTGCTGACGATCCTGCGCGACACGCGGCCGGAGCAGGCGACGCTGGTGCCCGATGCGCCGGAGGCGTTCACGTCGGAAGAAGGCTGGAAACTGGACCCGGTCGAGGCCGCGTTGGCGACGCCGGCTATTGCCGCGATGAAGGCGCTGGGGTGCCGGGTGATTCTGTTCATCGATCCCGATCCGGTGGTGATCGCCCGCGTGGTCCAATCCGGTGCCGATGGCGTGGAGATCTACACCGGTGCCTATGCCGCCGCTTTCCATAATGGCGGCCACGCCGCGATCCTGGACCAGATCGCCGAAACCGCCCTACGCGCCCGCGACTCCGGTTTGGTGGTCAATGCCGGTCACGATCTGAACCTGCTCAATATCCCGGAACTGATGCGGGCGGTGCCATTCCTGGCGGAAGCGTCGATCGGCCATGAACTGACGGCGGATGCGCTGGAGATGGGGTTCGCCGCGACGGTTGCGGCTTATGCTAAGGCGCTGGGTGCCTGACCTGCGGTCTGGTGCTGTGGTGTCTTGCTTAACGCAACCCGCCGGCTGCCTCCCGTGGGAGGTCGATGCCGGGCCGGGTTGCCTGCCTTGGGTTCAGAAAGCGTCCGTCAGGACGCCTTTTCCTTCATCGGCCTGGTGTCATTCGCCGCAACCGGGCTGATTACGCTGGTGATCGTGTCCCGCAGGACGGTGACGCGCAGGTTCGGGGCGATTTCGACCTCGATCTCGTTGGAGGCGACCTGCTTGCCGTCCTTGTCCTGCACCATGGGCACTTTCTGCACGACGCCGAGGATGCCGCCACCGGTGACGACCCTATCGCCGCGCTTCAGCGCCGCCAGCATCCCGCGCATCTCTTTCTGCTTTTGCTGCTGGGGGCGAATCAACAGGAAATAAAACACGGCGAAGATCATGACCAGCGGCGCAAACTGCGTCGCACTCCCCATGATGCCGGACATATCCTGCGCGTAGGCTGGTGAAATAAGCGTAAACGGGTTCATAGCTGCGCGGGTCCTTGCGATGAGCGAGGCCGGACCATAGTTTCCGCCCCTCTTTCGTCAAGCCACCGTATAAATTTCGTTCAGTGCCCGGGAACCCCGCCGATATGGAACAGACTTCGCTCGACCTGCTGACTCGCATCGCGGATGCGTTGGAGAGACTGGCGCCACCGCCGCCAGCGTCTCTGGACCTGACCCGAGCGGACGCTTTTGTGTGGCACCCGTCGCCCGCTCATCTCGCGCCGGTGCATAAGATTTCTCGCGTCGATATCGATTTGCTGCGCGGTGTGGACCGCCAGAAAAGCATCCTGGCGGAAAACACGTTGCGCTTTTCGCGGGGACTGCCCGCGAATAACGCTATGCTGTGGGGCGCGCGCGGGATGGGCAAGTCCTCGCTGGTGAAAGCGACCCACGCTGTCGCCAACCAGCAAAAACCCGGCAGCCTGGTGCTGATCGAAATCCACCGCGAGGATATTCGCACTCTGCCGGACCTGCTGAACCTGCTTCGTCCCGAAACCCGTCGCTGTCTGATTCTGTGCGATGACCTGTCGTTCGAAAAGGAGGACGCCGACTACAAGGCGCTCAAATCCGTCCTGGACGGTGGGATCGAGGGGCGTCCCGATAACGTCCTGTTCTATGCCACATCCAATCGCCGGCACCTGATGCCGCGCGATATGATTGAGAACGAACGCGCAACGGCCATCAATCCGAATGAATCGGTTGAGGAAAAGGTTTCATTGTCGGATCGATTTGGTTTGTGGCTGGGATTCCACAATTGCGATCAGGCGACATTCCTGGCGATGGTCGAGGGGTATTCGGCCGATGTCGGGCTGCCGATCGGTCTCGAGGATCTGCGCGCTGAAGCCGTCGAATGGTCGGTCACGCGCGGCGCGCGCTCCGGTCGCGTCGCCTGGCAATTCATCCAGGAAATGGCAGGCCGGCTGGGCGTCGGGAGTGAACGGCCCCGATAAGCGAGGGAAAGTGGAGCACATTCCGTCGGATGCGTATTACTAATCACTGTTGAGGCCGATTTTCGCCTCTCCGTGTCATGGCCCGGCTTGTCCGGGTCATGACGGAAGTGGAATGGCAGTAGGTCACTCTCAACTTTGGTCGAAGCGCTGATGGAGTCATCATCAAGAAATTCAGATGCCGGTCATTTTGCCAGGATGCGTGCCAGGTCCAGGAGTTCTGTATCCACTGGCTTGATGCGTCCGGTGATGTCCGCCAACGGCGTTCGGGTCACCTGGTTCTTCTGCCAACCGACCAATATACCGGTCTCGCCATCGGTCAGGGACTGAATGGCTCCGACGCCCAACCGGGTCGCCAGGATACGATCAAACGCGGTGGGCGGGGCACCGCGCACGACATGTCCGAGCGTTGTGGCGCGCAACTCGAAACCTGTCCTCTGTTTGTCTGCTTCAAAATAAGCGAGGATTTTAGTGGTATTTTCTTTAACACCCTCGGCGATCACCACGATCGCGTGCGTCTTGCCGCGTTCATACGCCGCATGCAGCCGCAGGGCGATATCGCTGGCCGGCACCTCGAACTCCGGGGTCGAAATCACTTCGGCACCCCCCGCCAAACCGGCCATCGTCGCCAGATAGCCGCAGTCGCGGCCCATGGTTTCGACCAGGAACGCGCGATTATGCGACGAACCGGTGGTCCGCAAATGGTCGATTGCTTCCAGCGTCACATTGATGGCGGTGTCGCAGCCGATGGAAATATCGGTGCCAAGCAGGTCGTTGTCGATGGTGGAGGCGATGCCGACCACATGAACCCCCATCTGGCTGAACATATACGAGCCCGTCTGAGACCCGTTGCCGCCAATCACCACCATCCCCTCGATCCCGCGTTGCGCGAGGTGCCGCAGCGCCTTCGACCGCCCGGCCTCGGTGCGGAAGTCCGACGATCTTGCACTGCCAAGAAACGTCCCGCCGACCTGGATGATACCACCGACGTCACGGGCGCTGAGTTGCCTGAACTGGCCGTCTACCAAACCTTGCCAACCCTGCAACACCCCGGACACCGTCATGCCCTGATCCAGCGCGCTGCGCGTGACGGCTCGGATGGCCGCATTCATGCCGGGGGCGTCACCACCACTCGTAAGGACCGCGATGTGCTTCATAAGTCTGAGACTATGACGGCACGCCGAACCGGTAAAGCCCGCTCAACCCGCACGTCGCACACCGGTAAACTGGAACCGAGGCCCGATCAGCGGGGGCATTGGTTACCGCTCCACCGATACCGCGCGCAGCAACGCCAGCACATCGCGCACCTGCCGCTCCAGGCCGTAACGATCCGCGACCCACTTCCGATATAATCCCGGCTGCGCGGCCTGGATCAACGCGACCGCATGCTCCACCGAGGCGAACAGGCACTCCGCCGGCCACAGCCGATCCGCTCCCGGAAAATCATGCACGACCGGAAACGCACCGGCCGCCATCGCCTCACCGATGTTCATGCCGAAGCTCTCATACATGGACGTCGAAAGCAGCACGCCCTTATCGGCATACCAGGCCGGCATGTCGCCCACATGCCCATCGAAATGCACCACGCCGCCGAGGCACAGCGCGGCCTGCATCTGCTTCAGATACCGCGTCGTCCGGGGATCGGTGAACGCGCCCGCGACATGGAAGGTGAAGCGGGTATCGTGTTGAACCAGCCGGTGCGCGATTTGCATCAGCAGCATCGGGTTCTTCTTTGGCTCCAGATGTCCCACCCAACCAACACGGAATCGATCCGGCCCAACCGGCCGAAACCGATCCATGTCGATCCCGTTCGGAATGACCTGGATCGGCGCCGTCACGCCCGGGAACCGCGACAGCAGCGTTTCAGAAATATCGTCGGCCACGGTGACCAGACGCGTCACCTGCCCCCAGTCCATCTGCGCCGGGTAGTTCGTCTGCAACGCTTCGATCGAGTGCAGCCGCACGACGCAGGGCTTTCCCGCCACGATCCGGTTGCGTGTGGCCCAGACCGCGTGATCCCAGCACCACTCCAACCAAACGATATCCGCCCGCCCGATCGCCTCGGCCAACGCGTCCCCCGGTCCGGCGGAGATAAACTCCACCTCATAGTGCTGCTCCAGCGCGGGCAGCAGCGGTGCCAGGAAGCTGTCCGTGCGTCCCTTGATCCGATCGGCGAGCAACAGTCGGGGCATGTCGGTTCATCCTTTCCGCCGCTACCGTAGCGATGAAAGGTTAACAAAAGATGAACCGGTTGCAGCCCATCGCCGACGCTGTATGGTCCGGCCCGAACCGACTTAAGGATATCCTAAATATGCGCCCATCCGGCCGCACGCCTGACGCCCTTCGCGAAATCTCCATCACCACCGGGTTCGCCCGCCACGCCGAGGGCTCCGCCCTGATCCGCATGGGCAACACCGAGGTCCTCTGCGTCGCCAGCGTCGAAACCCGGGTGCCGCCGTTCCTGCGCAACACCGGCCTGGGCTGGGTCACCGCCGAATACGGCATGCTGCCGCGTGCTACCCACACCCGCGGCGACCGCGAAGCCGCCCGCGGCAAGCAATCCGGCCGCACCCAGGAAATCCAGCGCCTGATCGGCCGCAGCCTGCGCGCCGTGGTGGACCGCGCCGCGATGGGCGAGATGCAGATCACGCTCGATTGCGACGTGCTGAACGCCGATGGCGGCACACGCTGCGCGGCGATCACCGGCGCCTGGGTCGCGTTGTCGCTCGCCTTCCGCCATCTGGTGAAGATGAACGTGCTGAAGACGATCCCGCTGAGCGGTCAGGTCGCCGCGGTCTCCTGCGGGATCTTCAACGGCACCCCGGTGCTGGACCTGGACTACGACGAGGATTCCAACGCCGAGGCCGACTCCAACTTCGTGCTGACCGACGGCGGCGGCATTGTCGAGATTCAGGCCACCGCGGAAAAGACCGCGTTTAATGAGGCCCAGTTCAACGAACTGCTGAAACTGGCTCGCCAGGGCACCAGCACGCTGTTCGAACTGCAACGCAAGGCGCTGGGTGACTGATGCCGCGCAAGCTCGCTTCCGGTCAGAAGCTGGTTCTGGCCAGCCATAACAAAGGCAAGCTGCGGGAAATTGAGGCCCTACTGCGTCCGTTGGGGATCGAAGTGATCTCCGCCGGCGCGTTGGGGCTTCCCGAACCCGAGGAGGACGCTCCGGACTTCGCCGGCAATGCGCGCATCAAGGCGCTGGCGGCGGCGACCGCGAGCGGGTTGCCGGCGTTGTCCGACGATTCCGGCTTCTGCGTTGCAGCTTTGGACGGTGCCCCCGGCGTGCTGTCCGCCCGCTGGGCCGGCCCGTCGAAGGATTTTTCGAAAGCAATGGCGCTGGTCAACGACCGCATCGGCGACAATCCGGATCGCCGCGCCTGGTTTATCGCCGCTTTGTGCCTCGCGTGGCCGGACGGTCATACCGAGACTTTCCTCGGCCGTATCGACGGCACGGTTGTGTGGCCGCCGCGCGGCGATCAGGGGTTTGGCTATGACCCGATGTTCGTCCCGGAAGGCTCGCAGAAGACGTTCGGCGAAACCGATCCGGCCGAAAAACACGCGGTCAGCCACCGCGCACGCGCGTTTGCCCAGGTGCTGACGTCCTGCTTCGGTTGATGGTATATCAAAAAGACTACCCCAAGGGAGATTTCTGAAGATGTCGATCCGTCACGCGGCCCTGGCCGTCGCACTGCTTTTGCCAGCCGTCACCGCCCGGGCGGAACTGCCCGCCACGGTTAAGGTCGGCATCCTGAACGACATGAACGGGCCGTTCGCGGACCAGTCCGGCCGCGGTTCGGTCGTGGCCGCCCAAATGGCGGCCGAGGATTTCGCCGAACAGGGCGGCGGCTTCAAGGTGGAAATCCTGTCCGCCGATCACCTGAACAAACCCGATGTCGCCGGCGCCATCGTTCGCGAATGGATTGACCGCGACGGTGTGGCGGCTGTGGCTGACTCGGTGAACTCCGGCGTCGGCCTCGCGGTCAACACCATCATGGCGGAGAAGCATCGCACCTTCGTCGCGACCAATGTCGGCACCTCCGACCTGACCGGCAAGTTCTGTGAGCCGACCACCGTACAGTGGACCATGGACACCTACGCCATGGGCAACACCATGGCGCGCGCCATGTTCGCCCAGCATGCCGACACCTGGTATTATATCAGCTTCGATTACGCCCTGGGCGCCGCTTTGGAGCGTGACTCGGGTGCCGTTCTGACCAGCCTCGGCGGCAAGGTCGTCGGGTCCGTCAAGCATCCGCTCGGCACCACCGACTTCTCGTCCTATCTGCTCCAGGCGCAGTCATCCGGCGCCAAGGTCGTCGCGCTGGCCGATACCGGCAGCGACCTGATCAACGCGGTGAAACAAGCCGCCGAGTTCGGCCTGACCGGCAAGCAGATCCTCGCCGGGTTGTTCACCCAGATCGTTGATGTCAAATCAATCGGCCTGCAAGCCGCGCAGGGCCTGACCGTGACCGAGGCTTACTATTGGGATCTCAATGACGACACCCGAGCGTTCGCCCGCCGTTTCGCCCAACGCTTCGGCGACAAGATGCCGACCGCCAACCAGGCCGGCGTTTATTCGTCCGTTCTCGCCTACCTCAACGCGGTCAAAGCCAGCAACTCCATCGTGGGTGAGGAGGTCATCGCCCAGATGCGGAAAACGCCGATCCAGGACAAGCTGTTCGGCACCGTCACGGTGCGTCAGGATGGACGTGCGGTCCATGATATGTACACCTTCCAGGTGAAAGCGCCCGCTGACTCCAAATCCCCCTGGGACACCTACAAGGTCCTCGCTCGGGTGCCTGGAAACGAGGCCTTCCGGCCGCTCGATCAAGGCGGTTGCAAGCTGGTTACGAAGTAGGAAGCTCAAGAATGGCGGACAAAGACTCCTGGCCGGAGGCGCTATACGATCTGCTGCGCGCGAACGGCGTCACCCAGTTCTGCTACGTGCCGGACGCCGGGCATAAGGTGCTGATCGACCGCTCGCTCGCCGATCCGGACGTGCATTCTATCCCGCTGACCACCGAGGAAGAAGGCGTGGCGATGGTCGCCGGCGCCGACCTCGGCGGCGATCGGGCCGTGTTGCTGATGCAGTCGTCCGGCGTCGGCAACTGCATCAACATGCTGTCGCTGACCGCGGGCTGCCGCTTCCCGCTGCTGACCATCGTGTCGATGCGCGGCGAATTCGGCGAGGGCAATCCCTGGCAATTCCCCATGGGCCAGGCGGTGGAACCGGTGTTCAAGGCGATGGGCGTGATCGTATTACGGGCGGAACAGCCGTCCGACGTGATCCCCTGCGTTACCGCCGCCGTCACCATGGCCTACCAGTCCGGCCAGCAGGTCGCTGTCCTGCTCACCCAGCGCCTGATCGGCGCCAAGAAGTTTTAAGGGGAGCACGGACATGGCCAAACTGAACAAGATACAGACCGCGACGTTGCCGGATGCGGTGCTGGACCGCCGCCAGGCCGTGCCGGCGCTGATCGAAAACCCCGGCGATTTCCTGATGGTCGCCGGGCTGGCGGGCACGGCGTGGGAACTCTCCGCCCTGACGCATGAGTCCCACAGCCTGTTCGGACTGGGTGGCGCGATGGGCGCGGCTCCGATGATGGGCCTGGGGTTGGCGCTGGCGCAGCCGAAGCGGCGCGTGCTGGTGGCGACCGGCGACGGCGAGTTGCTGATGAACGTCGGCGCGCTGGCAACGATTGCGCTCCAAAACCCGCCGAACCTGACAATCATCTGCGTCGACAACGGCCACTATGGGGAGACCGGCAACCAGGACAGCCACACCGGCCTGGGAGTCCGCCTGGACGTGATCGCCGCCGGCTGCGGTTTCCCGGTCGTCCACGTGATCAACACCGAGGCCGACATGGCGGAGGGCCGGCGTCTGGTCCGCGAGGGCGGCGGCCTGACCTTCATCCTGCTGCGGGTGTTGGAAGGACCGGCGACTCACGACGGCAAAAAGAACCTGGTGCCCCACATCGAACGGGACCGCTTCCGGGCCGCCTTGCTTGGATAGCGACTACGCCCTGCTATGCCTGCAGGTCGAATGGGGTGCTGACGAGGCGATCGACCCGGGCCCCATCGACCGGCTGCGCCCGCTTGAGGTGCCTGAAGCCAAGCCTGTCGCCATGGTGGTACGCCCGGTTGCTGTCGCCGAACCAGCGGCGAAGGCGACCGCGGGCGAGCGCGCACTCGCCTTGTCCGGTCAGGCGACCACCCTGGAGGGCCTGCGAGCCGCCCTGGCTGGCTTCGACGGCTGCGCCCTGCGAGACACCGCCAGCAATCTGGTCTTCGCCGAGGGCGACCCTGCCAGCACCACCCTGATCATCGGCGAAGCGCCAGGCCGCGAGGAAGATCGTGGCGGTCATCCGTTCGCCGGCCCCGAAGGCCATTTGCTCGATCAAATGCTCGCCAGCGCCGGCCTGAGCCGCTCGGATCTGATGCTGACCCCGTTAGTGCCTTGGCGCCCTCCCGGCGGCCGGCCAGCGTCACCGGCCGAAATCGCGCTCTGTTTGCCCTTCCTGCACCGCCTGATCGTGCTGCTCAAGCCCAGCCGAATCGTCCTGTTCGGCGGTACTGCGGCCCGGGTCATCCTGCCACAGGCGCAAAATCGCCGGCGCAGCCCGCGTGTGTGGTTCGATGCGAGCATATCAGGTATGCATTCAGCGCTACCATGCCTGGCGCTGCCCGGGCTGACGGATATGCTTAAAAATCCGCTCAGTAGGCGGGATGCATGGGCAGGACTCCGCCTGCTAAGACGAGCAATCGACGAAGCATAAACGCAAACGTGACGTTGATTACTGGTCGGTACGGCGCGGTATTGCTGACCTTGTCTCAAATATAGAAAAATATATCTATCGACAGGCTTGCATCTCACTGACGTAGCGGCTAGCCAGAAGGCATGCGAGGGACCGGTCATACGCTCTCCCGCCTTTCCAGCGCTCGGGCATTTCTTGCCGGGGCCGCGATCCTTGCGGGGGCGTTTACGTCTGCCGCACACGGACAAACGTTCGGATCGGGGAATGGCACAGGGACGCTTTCTACGGATAGCACACGCGCCGATGAGGCTGCGTGGGCGGTTCCACGCTCTCCGCACAACGGGGCGGCGGGGATCGCCTTTCCGCAACCATTACGCCCGGTGGACGCCGCGCTGATGCGCCGAATTTTTGCATACCAGGCCAGGGGCGATATTCCGGCGGCAATCCGAGCGGGTGCCGGACTTGAGGATTCGCTGTTGTTGGGTTCGGTGCTCGCCGATCGTTACCTAGGGCGGTATCATCATTCTACCGCAACGGAATTAACGGGTTGGTTGGCCGATTATGGCGATCATGCCGATGCGCCGGCCGTTCATGCTTTGTTGCTGAGCCGGCTGCCCAAGGGGGCGGACGCTCCCGCCGCGCCGGAGATCGTCGCGCTGGCCCGGTCCAGCGAACCCGACCCGGTGCCGGAGGATATCGATCCGCCGCGGACCAGCATGGTCCGCAATCTCGTGTTGGATCGCGCGGTGATAGACCGGGCGGCGCGCGGCGATGACGGGTCGGCCTTGCGTCTGATCGCGTCCACACGTGGGCTGTCCCCTGCTTACGCCGCGCAGCTCCGAGCCGAAGTCGCGCAGGTCTTGTTTACCCGCAATCAGGATCGTCAGGCTCTCGCGATCGCGCAGGCTTCGTTGAAGGACCTTGCCCCCGAGGATCAACCCAGCCTTGGCTTCTATATCGGCGGCCTCGCCGCGTGGCGACTGGAGCGGATCGAGCTCGCGCGCGGCTTGTTTGAATCCGGTGCCAGGGCCACCAACACGTCGGCGCGGCTGCACGCGGCGTCGGCTTTCTGGGCGTCGCGATCGGCCCGCGCGATGCACGACCTTGGCGGCACGACGGCCTGGCTCAAGGCCGCGGCCGAGGAACGGCTGACGTTACACGGATTGCTGGCCCGCCGCATCCTGCGGATGGATACCGGTATTTTGCCGAACGCGGAGTTGCTCAGTCAGGCGGACGTCGATGCGGTGGCGGCGACACCGCGCGGTTGGCGGGCGTTTGCGCTGTTGCAAATCGGCCAGCCCGACCGTGCCGAGGCGGAATTGCGTGGGCTGTGGTCGGGAAATCCGGTTTTCGGACGATCGCTGATGATGGTGGCGGCGGCGACCGGTTTGACGGATTTCGCCGCCCAGATGGCCGCGTTGCTGCAATCGCAGGACGGCCAACGCCACTATGAACTGCGGTTTCCGGTACCGCGTTTGCGCCCCGCCGGTGGTTTCAGAATCGATCCGACCTTGGTGTATGCGCTGGCCAGGTTGGAGTCCAATTTCGATACAACTGCGATTTCACCAGCCGGCGCGCGCGGGTTGATGCAAATCATGCCGGCCACCGCACAATATATTACGGGTGATACATTGTATTCGGCGGATCGGCTGCACGAACCTGCGTCCAATCTGGAAATCGGTCAGCGGTATGTCTCGTATTTGGCGCGCCTGGAGGGAATCGAAAACGACCTGATACGAATGCTCGCCAGCTATAATTCCGGACCCGGTAATTTTGGCCGTTGGAGCGCCGATGTGCGTGATGGTGGTGATCCGTTGTTGTTTATCGAGGCCATTCCGGTCGCGGAAACACGCGCGTTCGTGCCACATGCGTTGGTTTACTCCTGGATCTACGCCGCTCGCATGCATCTGCCGGCTCCCAGTCTGGACGAGTTGGCGGCCGGTGAATTCCCCCGCTTCACGCCGTCGGGTCAGGAGCGCACAATGGCGCTCCTAGGGCCGGGATTGCACTGACATTCCGGCGCAGCGCTGACGCCGGAGGCACTTGTTATGGCTCGACTTGATGAAACCCGACCCTTTATCCCGGTGAATATCGCCGTCCTGACGGTCTCGGACAGCCGGACGCTGGCCAATGACACATCCGGCGACACGCTGGCCGAACGCGTCGTCAAAGCCGGTCACCGGCTTGCCGTTCGAGCCATCGAAAAAGACGACACCGCGGCGATCGAGGCGCTGCTACGTCAATGGATTGCCGATCCCGATATCGACGTCGTGATCACGACCGGCGGGACCGGCATCACCGGCCGCGATGTCACCCCGGAGGCCTTCGACCGTGTGATGGAGAAGCGCATCGAGGGGTTCGGCGAATTGTTCCGAATGCTGAGTTACCAGAAGATCGGCACGTCCACGATGCAATCGCGGGCGATCGGGGGCGTCGCCGGGGGGACTTATCTGTTCGCGCTGCCCGGCAGCACCGGCGCGGTGAAAGATGGCTGGGACGATATCCTGGTGTCTCAGTTGGATAATCGCCACCGGCCTTGCAACCTGGTGGAACTGATGCCGCGGTTGCAGGAGCATCTGAGGCCTGTGGCGGGGTGATACCGGTGTCACGTTACGGTCGGAGAAGGTCGGCTGGCTATCCATGTCTTTCTTGTGCGGACAAAGACGTGGACTGCCGGCCTTCGCCGGCCACGAAGGTGAAAGTGATGCCATAGCCAGCACACTATCCCTGTCTTAACGCCTTTGGGCCTGCGCCCGCCGTGACGTATGGCCCACACGGGAACCGTTGAACCCGCAAGGTCGCCGGCCAACCGGTCAGCCACCGCCTGCCGGGCACACGTCAGTAAAGCCTGAAGCGTGCCCGCTCGCCTGACGCTACCGGAATACGAATTCCTTGTAGGCACCCTTCGCGACGGCGTCGGTCGTCCGCCGGAAATGCACGCCGTTGCCGTTGTACCCAAGCACACGTCGCACGGTTCGGCCCTCCACGTTGCGGTTCACTCCGGTCTGCCAGGAATCGACCTTGGAGGAGAGCAACGGTTCGGCCGCCTTGATCACGGTCTGCGTCCAGTCGTCCACCGCCTCCGGCCTTGTTTCCACGTGCGTGTAATGGTGTTCCTGCATGAAGCGCAGCATCCCGGTCTGGAATCCGACACTGTGTTCGATCGCCTGTGGGATGTTGCCGCGCGCCGTGTGCGGACCCAGTACCATCAGCATATTCGGGAAACCTTCGGCGAGCATACCCAGGTAGGTACGAGGGCCATCCTCCCAGGCGTCCTTCAGCCGCACGCCATTGGTCCCGCGGATGTCGATGCGATCGAAGGCACCCGTCACGCCATCGAAGCCGGTGGCGTAAATCAAAATATCGAATTCGTGTTCCTGCTTTGATGTCCTGACGCCGTTCGGGGTGATGCACTCAATCGGCTCATCGTTGATGACATCCACCAGCAACACGTTGTCCCGGTTATAGGCCTCGAAATAACCGCTCTCCAGCGGCACGCGGCGGGAGCCGAAGCCGTGGTCCTTCGGGATCAGTTTTTCCGCGATCGCCGGGTCCTTAACCCGCTGGCGGATTTTCCCGGCGATGAAGGCGCTGATCTCGGCATTGGCTTTCTCGTCGATCAGGATATCCCGAAAGTTACCCATCCAGATGCCGAAGCCGGGTTCGCTGTAGCGCTTTTCCCAGAACGCCTCGCGCTCCTCCGGCGGGACATCGAGCGTTTTGCGCGGGTCGGCCTCGTGGATGAACCAGCTCGGTGTCCGGGCGCAGTGGGCGTAGATTTCCTCGTAGCGGGATTTGATCGCGTCCATCTCTTCCTTGCTGATTTTGGCATTATGCAAGGGGGCGGCCCAGTTCGGCCGGCGCTGGAAGACGGTGAGTTGCTTTGCCTGTTTGGCGATCTCGGGGATCGCCTGGATGGCGGTCGCCCCGGTGCCGATGATGCCGACGCGCTTGCCGGTAAAATCGACCGGCGTGTGCGGCCAGCGGGCGGGATGGTAGGCGGGGCCGTGGAAACTGTCTCGGCCGGGAATGGCGGGCAGGGTGTGGGCCGACAGGATGCCGACAGCAGTCATCAGAAACCGCGACGTCGCCTGCTGGCCGCTGTCCAGGGTCACCATCCACTGGTTCGCCGCCTCATCCCAATGCGCGGATGTGACGGTGCTGCGGAACTGCATATCCCGGCGCAGGTCGAACTTGTCGGCGACGTGGTTCAGGTAATCCAGCGTGTCAGGCTGGGGGGAGAAGTGCTCCTTCCAGTCCCATTCCTGCATCAGTTCCTTGGAGAACGAGTAGCCGTAGGTCCAACTTTCGGAATCGAAGCGGGCGCCGGGATAGCGGTTCCAATACCAGGTGCCACCAACATTGGTGCCGGCTTCAAACACGCGCGCGGTCATGCCCAGTTCGCGCAGGCGGTAGAGCATGAAAATGCCGGAAATCCCGGCGCCGATGACGATCGCGTCATAATGCGCGACGTGGTCCTGAACCTGGCTTTCCACCAGAACATGCGTATCTGGCATGATGTGTTTCCCCCATTGAGGCGCGCGGCCCGAAGGTGCTGCGCTCGTTTTCAATCCGGCGGCCTTTCGTCGATCTGACGATGACCGCTGCTTGGCTGGAAAAACTAACCCTCGAACCGGACAGGCCGCAAGTTTTGGGGCGGTCCTGGCCCGTCGTCACATGTAACTCGTGACATCCAACACCTGGTTCGCTCGAACATTATGACAGCAGTTTAACCGCTCCGCCCGGGGAACGGTTAGCTACCGGTCATTATGTTCAGCCTGTCGGTCGTGCGGCGCTATCGAACCTGTGCCGCATCGACTTTGTTGAACCGGCCAGTATTGAGGACAGGATAGATCCACATGAACACCCAATCGCATCCCATTCGTAAAGCCGCGCTTGTCGCGGCGTTACTTGCCAGTACCAGCCTTGGAGGCTTTGTCCTCGTGCATGCCGCCCGAGCCGATGATGCCACACCGGTCAATCCGCCCGGCGCGCAACTTCTGCCGCATGCGCTACCGGATTTCTCGAATCTGGTAACGCAGGTGAAACCGGCGGTCGTGTCGATCACCAACAAACTGCGCGCCACGCCGGCGGCGTTTGAAGGCGATGAACAGGACGGCCGGATGCCGCAACTGCCGTTTCCGTTTAACCAGATGGTCCCCAATGGCCGGCAACAAAGCGAGCACGCTGTCGAGGCGCGCGGCTCCGGCTTTATCATCAGCGCGGACGGTACGATCGTCACCAACAACCATGTGGTGAAAGGGGCCAAGACGCTGAGTGTCACGTTGGATGACGGCACCGTTCTGCAGGCGAAAGTCATCGGAACCGATCCGCGCACCGACATCGCGGTGCTTAAGGTCAATGCGCCGCGTCCGCTGCCGTTCATCCAACTCGGCAACTCGCGTGACGTGAAACCGGGTGAGTGGGTTGTCGCGATGGGCAATCCGTTCGGCCTGGGCGGCAGCGTGACCGCCGGGATCGTTTCGGCCGTCAGCCGCGATATCGGCGCGGGACCGTACGACCAGTTCATTCAGGTCGATGCGCCGATCAACCAGGGCAACTCGGGCGGTCCGCTGTTCACCCAGGACGGCAAGGTCATCGGCATGAACACCGCCATACTGTCCCCGACCGGCGGATCGGTCGGCATCGGCTTCGCCATCCCGTCAGATATGATCCGCACCGTGTCGGCTCAGCTTGAGAAGAGCGGGACAGTGACCCGCGGTTACGTCGGTGTCGAGGCGCAGCAGATCACCGCCTCCATGGCGCAGGCCATGCATCTGAAGGAAAACCAGGGCGCGTTACTGGCCGGGGTGCAGCCCGATAGTCCCGCGTCCGCGGCCGGCTTACAGCCTGGCGACGTGATTGAATCGGTCAACGGCACCAAGATCTCCAATCCCAGGGATTTGGCGTTGAACGTCGCCAACATCCAGCCGGGTGACTCGGCGCGCTTGAGCGTGCTGCATGACGGTCAGACCAAGGACATGACGGTCAAGGTCGGAACGCTGCCGAATGATCAGGTCGCCAGCCGCGACACGCGGAATGGCGAACACCACGCGCAGATCGGTTTGGCTCTGGCGCCATTATCGCCGGAGATGCGCGACCAACTCGACGTGCCGGATGGGACGAAGGGCGCGGTAGTGCAGGGCGTCCAACCTGGCTCGCCGGCTGAGAGCGCCGGATTGCAGCCCGGCGATGTCATCGTCGGGGTCGGCCAGCAGAAGGTGACCTCTCCGGCCGAGGCGGCTCGGGCGATGCGCACCGCGATGAGCGGCAGCGACCACAGCTTTGCGTTACGTGTGATTCGAAACGGTCAGCCGGTGTTTGTTGGCGTGACCGTGGGCGATCAGGACAACCAGGGCTGATCGGGCAGGGGGCTTTACTTCAGTCGCGTGGCCGGGGCTTCCCGGTCATGCGCGTAAGTCCGGTTATGACTGGTGCCTTTTCACGCTGACCGGTGATATTGCGCTTACACATTGTCATGGCCCGACTTGACCGCATATGCATCAACTTAAGCGGTTGGTGGGGAGGATTTGCATAGTCGTCATGGCCGGGCTTGTCCGGGCCACCTATGGGCTGATGGTGCCGTTATAGGTGGCCCGGATAAGCCCGGCCATGACGATCTGGGAGACCAGTGCGATTCCAGTCAGGCCGAAAATACTTTAAGCGGACGCCGCTACCCCGGTCCCACCAGCAGGGCGGGACAGTTTCGCGGCATTCAAAGGTACTTCCACATCGATCTCCAACGTCGAGAAAGACGCCCCGCGGTCCAGTTTTATTTGCACCGCATCCCGATCGACTGAGATGTGCTTGGCGATCACTGCCAGGATTTCTTCCTGTAGGATCGCCAGCAAGTCCGATTTGCCGATCACACTGCGTTCGTGCGCCAGCAATACCTGTAGGCGATCGCGCGCGACGGGGGCGGTGGTCTTTTTCCGGAAGAAGTCGAATAGGTTCATGCTACCCTCCGTCCGAACAGCCGGCCGATAAGGCCGCCCTTTTGCATCGGAATGACCACGTCCACCAATTCGCCCTTGAGCCGCCTCGCCGCTTCGAAATAGGCCCGGGATGGCGCACTGTTGGGATTGTTCAGTGTAACCGGCGAACCGATATTGGAAGCCTTGAGAACTTCTTCGCTCTCGGGAATAATCCCCAGCAGTGGGATCGACAAAATCTCCAGAACGTCTTCGACCTTCAGCATCTCGTTGCGTGCCGCGCGGCCCGCGTCATAGCGCGTGACCAGCAGATGCTTTTCCATCCTTTCGCCGCGTTCGGCTCGTAGCGTCTTCGAGTCCAACATCCCGATGATGCGATCCGAGTCACGCACCGATGATACCTCAGGATTGGTCACGACGACCGCGACATCCGCGTTCCGCATCGCCAGCAAGGCGCCGCGTTCGATCCCGGCGGGGCTGTCGCAGATGACCCAGTCGAATTTTTCTTTCAGTTCAGCGACGACTTTGTCCACGCCTTCGATCGTCAGCGCGTCCTTGTCGCGGGTTTGCGAGGCCGGCAGCAGCGACAGGGTCTCAAGGCGCTTGTCGCGGATCAGCGCTTGCGCCAGTTTGGCATCGCCCTGCACCACGTTGATCAGGTCGAACACCACCCGGCGCTCCGCCCCCATCACCAGATCCAGGTTACGCAAGCCGACATCGAAATCCACCACCACAACGTTCTCGCCACCGCGCGCGAGCGCAGCGCCAAGCGCGGCCGTGGAGGTTGTCTTGCCAACCCCGCCCTTACCGGACGTCACCACCAACACTTTGCCCATCTGCGTTTCCCTTAATCCAGCACTGCGATTTTCATCTGTTCGCCATCCAGCCAAGCCTGCACCGGCTTGCCGAGAAATTTGGCGGGCATGTCGTCCGCGGTCTGATAGACCCCGTCGATTGCCAATAATTCGGCTTGTAGTTTGCTACAGAAGATCCGGGCACCGGGATGTCCCGACAAACCGGCAATAGCTCTTCCGCGTAACGTTCCATAGACATGCACGGACCCGCCGGCCATAATTTCGGCGCCGGATGACACCGAACCCAATATCGTCACGTCGCCGCGCTCGAACACGACCGACTGGCCGGAGCGGACCGGTTGATCGATCACCAGCATATTCGGTTCGCCGGCCAGCGCCGCGGATTCGACGACCGGCGTGCTTTTCGTCGGCGCCTCGATTTCCCGGCCGGCCTTGCCGGACACCGGCAGCGACCGGCCCCAGGCTTCGATTCCGGCCCAGGACGGGTGGGCGCCTTCGGTGCCTATGATCCGGATGCCGCGTTGTTCCAGCAATTGGAGAAACTCGGCCACCCCTTGCTGTTCGCGCGGGATGGAGCCCAGATCGACCACGACCGGGCGTGCATCGAAGAAGTTCGGGGACCGTTCCATCTGCGCATCCAGTGCGGTCAGCCAGTTGGTCAAGGGCACTTCGGGCGCCAGGACCAAGGCCATGATGGAGCGACCACGGAGTCGGATCAGGGGTTTTGTCTCTGGAGGTGTCACAGTCCCGACGTATCCGCAGACGCAAGGGCGGTCAACGGGAATCCGAAGGTGTCGCACAAAATAATGTGGATAACCCTGCGCACTGACCGCTAGGGGTTGTGGTGGGGCGTTTTGGATGCCCCATCCATGGTGGCGCTGCCGGGTCTTCCCGGCAGCGCTTGCAGGTTAGATCAGGGCGTGGGCAAGCAGGCCTGTCAGGTTGGTGCTGCTGCCGGAAATGGTTGCGATGGCCACGCCAACCCCGCCCGAAATTGGCGAGACCGACAGTGTCGCACCCTTCGCCGAGTCGGCCACAGTCAGGTAATGCGACAACGTGGTGGCCGCCCCATTCCAGCTCGTGGCCGCCAGCGCTGTCTTCAGGTCAAGTGTATCACCGGAGGCCAGGATGTTGCTGGTAAAGGCATTTATGCCGTTGCCGGCGGCGGGCAGAATATAGGTGTTGCCGCTGCCGGTATCGGTGACTGTGTTGGTGCCGCCGGACAGGCTCACGACGTCACCGGAACCGCTGAGGAACAGCATATGATTGCCAGCGGTGGCAACGATCGAAATCTGGCTTTGTGTAATCGTGTCGCTGGCCAAACCGGCCGCGATGGTGGTGGGTGCCGGCAGCGGGCTGGTGTTGGTGCCTCCAACCCAGGCAGCGGCCGGGCTGGTCTTGTCCCACCACAGATTGCTGGCGTTCTCCTGCCAGATGTCCTTGTTCACGTAGGCCAGTTCGGTCACGTTCGCCGTCGTCGCGTCGGCGACGCCATTCACTGCCACCTGACCGGAGCCGGTGATCGTCCAGGTGTTGCCGCTGGCGTCGGTAATGGCGCTGGTGGCGCCGGCCAATACCATCGTGTCATTGGCCGAGGCCGTTGACGCTGGCGTTCCCTGGCCTCCCGCCGGCACGCTGAACGAATGGCTTCCTGTGCTGGCTATCTCGTATGGTGTTCCGCCCGCCGTCACGTTGTCATAGGTAATACCATCGACATACAGGTTGCGGTCTGACGAATCGATGCCCATGCCCGCCGCATTCAGCGCTGCCAGGTCGTTCAGGAACGAGACGGCAACAGTGTGCGCTCCCGCACCCCAGTTTCCATTCAGGATGAATTGCTGCTGCTGGCCCTCCCAATTGATGGCAGAGGTGGTGAATGTGCCGCCGACTTGTTTGCCATCGACCGAGACGGTGAATTGGGCATCCCCTTGATAGGGATCCTCGGACATGGCCAGGGTCAATGTGTCCGCCCCGGTGCCGTTCTTGACTGAAGCCGGAGTCGTGGTGGGCGTTGACGGCGCATTGGCCGGCACGACGGTCGTATCGTTGACAGTGAACACCGCGTTCCCCGGTACGAAGGTGGCGGAGTTCGGAACCGCCATCGGCGACTGGTAGATCCCGGTCACCGTGTTGGACACGGCCACCCCGTCGTAGGCGACACTGTTGACATAGACATTCCGGTCGCCGCCGTCGTTGAACGCTGCCTTGTCGCCCTGTGTCATCGAGTTATTGGCGAAGGTGACCGTGACAGCGTGCGGTCCGGGTGCGAAATTGCCTTGGAATGTGAAGGTCTGGGTCTGGCCCGCGGTGTGCGAGGCCGTGACGGTTTGCAACCCGCCGATCTGCTGACCATCGACATTGAGGGTGAACTCCGCGTCGCGACCTGCCGCACCGGCCGGTCCGTCGGCATCTTCCGACATCGTCAGCACGATCGTGTCCGAACCGCTGCCGATCACCCCGGAAGGGCCGGGCGGCGGCGTGGTGGTCGCCGGCAGCGGGCTGGTCGCGGTCCCTGCCGCAGGCGACCATGAGGCGCTCGCTGTCGTCTTACCCCACCACAGCTTGCTGGCATTTTCCTGCCAAATTGTGCCGTTGACATACGCCAGTTCGGTCACGTTGGCGGTTGTCGGGTCGGCGATGCCATTGACCGCGACCTGCCCGCCGGCGGTGATGGTCCAGACGTTGCCGCTGGCATCGCTGATCGCCGACGTCGTGCCGATAACGGCCGTATCATTCGGGGAAGGGGCTAATGCGATTGCGTTTGAGGAGGATGCCGGCGTTTGGCTGGAGGCCGAAATCTGCGTGCCGCTCATGACCTTGAATTCCCTGAAGTCTGATTGAGGGCGGCAGGGTTTTCACGGGTCCGTGAGCATGCTCAAGGGTAATGCATGATTGATTATCCTGTCAGATGAACATGCTACTGATCATTACGTTACCATAGCGCAAATTAATATTGGATTTTTGTGCCGCTATTTGGGGTGGTCTGGGTACAATGATGTGATACCGGAGCGACATGCTCAGCCTACTGGCCCGTCGTTGTGTACGGTCTACGATTATATGCTGGTCTAACAATGGTATCAGATGTGAATGGACATTGACGTTTTGCAGGCGCTGCGACCTTGGTATCTATGTCTCGCCTCATGCGGCGAGGCAGGCCATACTCAGCCTCGCGTCATGAAAGCATCACACAACCACCGGCCGCGCGCTGCTAAATGCCTTCAGTCTGGTGGCCCTCAGTGGTGCCGGGACGAATTGACATGGACAGGGCGATCCGTTGCTGCAACTCGTTGATCTCACCCGCCGTTTTGGCGATAAGCGCGCGGTTGACCGGGTCAGCCTGAGTATCGGCGACGGGGAGATGGTCGGCATCATCGGCCGCTCCGGAGCCGGCAAATCGACTCTGTTGCGTCTGATCAATCGCCTGATCGATCCCTCCGAGGGCAAAATCGTCTTCGACGGCATCGACGTGGCGGCGCTGCGGGGCAAGGACCTCCGAGCCTGGCGGGCCAGCACGGCGATGATTTTTCAGCAGTTCAATCTGGTAAACCGGCTGGATGTGCTGACCAACGTCATGTGCGGACGACTGTATGATATTCCCGCCCCGCGCGTGTTGCTGAAGTGGTTCACCCCGACCGAACGGGCGCTCGCGATCCAGGCGCTGGATCGGCTGGGGATGGCGGATGTGGCGATGAACCGCGCCGATGCCCTCTCCGGCGGCCAGCAGCAACGCGTCGCCATCGCTCGGGCCTTGATGCAACGCCCGAAGATCGTGTTGGCGGACGAACCGATCGCCTCGCTCGATCCCCTGAACGCCAAGCTGGTGATGGACGCTCTGGCTGATATCAACCGTCGCGACGGCATCACCGTGCTGACCAACCTGCATACGCTGGACACCGCCCGCACCTATTGCCGGCGGATTATCGGCATGTCGGCCGGCCGGGTCGTGTACGACGGTGCGCCGGAGGGACTGACCGATCACGTTTTACGCGACATCTACGGCCAAAACGCGCACGAAACCCTGGACGAGCGCCTGACGTCCACTAGTCTCCCTGCAGCCGCGCTCGCTGCTTTGGCGGGATAGGGCTTCGACCGGGAGGCCTGTGTCATGATCCGCCGCACCTTTATTCGTTTGGCCTTTGCCATGCTGGCACTGATCGCGCCGCTGCGGGCGCACGCCCAGGACTGGAAGGGGCAGGTCAAGGAGTTGCGCATCGGCCTGCTGGGCGGTGAAAACACGTCCAGCCGCCTCGCCCGCTACGACAATTTTCAACATTTGCTGCAAGAAACACTCGGCATACCGGTCAAACTGTATCCGGCCGCGGATTATGCCGGCGTGATGCAGGCCATGGGGGCTGGTCAGTTGGACCTCGCTGAATTCAGCCCGTCAGCCTTCGCCGGCGCGTGGCTGGATTGTAAATGTGTCGAGCCGACCGTCGTTCCGCTGGAGAAGGACGGTACCGTCTTCTACGTCTCGGTCATGCTGACCCGGAAGGATTCCGGCATCACCTCGATCGAGCAGATGAAGGGGCATTCGCTCGCCTGGGCCGACCCTAATTCGGCGTCCGGCTATCTGATCCCCAGCGCATCGCTGAAATCCAGCGGTATCGATTTGGCCGACGGGGCGTATTTCTCCCGCACCGGATTCGCCGGTGGACACGAGCAGGGGATCATCGCGGTGCTGAACAAGCAGTATGACGCGTGCGTCACCTGGACCTCGGGCCAGGGCGACATCGAGCAAGGCTACAGCCGTGGCGCGATCCGGGGCATGGTGGACCGCGGCATGCTGAAGATGTCCGACGTCAATATCATCTGGAAGTCGGGCAAGATCCCGAACGGTCCCTGGGGTCTGCGGGCTTCATTGCCCGCCGGCCTGAAAGCGGCGTTCACCGCGTTCATGCTGGATCTGCCGAAATCGCACAAAGACATCTACGACCAGATCGAGCAGGGTTCGGGGGTCGGTTACGTGCCGGCGACGATGGACCTCTACACCGACATTATCGGACTGCGCGAAGCCGAACGGCAGGGAAGCCGATAGGGCGCATGACAGCTCTCAATCCCACCGACGATCCGGCCTACCGTCTGTTTCAGCAACGGTTCGGTACGTTGCGGCGGTCTCGCCAAACGGAGTCGCTGCTGACGCTGGCAGCGGTGGTTCTGCTGTTCGTTATCGCCGCTGTCTGGACCGATTTCTCTCCCGAACAAATCGCCAACGGCCTTCCCCGCATTGGCGAGTATTTCGGCAAACTGTTTTCCATTGAGCCGAAGGGTAGCGCCGGTCCGGTTGGCGTCCTGGCGCTGCCGCATCTGTTCGGCGGGGTGAAGGAACCGCAATCGATCGCCTACTGGTTCTACCGAATCGGGACCTACGCGGCGTTGTTGTGGCAGACCATCGAGATGGCCATCCTGGCCACCGCCTTGGGCTTCGGCGCCGCTTTCGCGCTGTCGTTCCCGGCCACGCACATTTTCGTCGGCAGTCGCGCCGTCGTATTCGTCACGCGACGACTGCTGGAGGTGATGCGCACCATCCCGCAGGTGGTGCTCGCCTTCATCCTGGTCTGGCCATTCGGGATCGGGCCGTTGGCGGGCATTCTCGCCATCGCGGTCCATACGACGGGGACGCTGGGAAAACTGTTCTGTGAGTTGAATGAGAACGCTGATCTGCGTCCGGTGGATGGCATCCGATCCGTCGGAGGTTCCTGGTTGGCACAAATCCGGTTCGCCGTCGTGCCGCAGGTGCTGCCCGGCTTTCTCAGCTACGCATTGCTGCGGTTTGAGATCAATGTTCGGTCCTCCACCATCATTGGCTTCGTTGGGGCCGGCGGCATCGGCCAGGAACTGAAACGGGTGATCGGCTTCAACATCTATGAGGAAGTCAGCGCGATCGTCATCCTGATCCTCCTGATCGTCGTCGCCATCGACCTGATCTCCGAACAGATCCGTCACCGTTTCATCGGTGCGGCGATATGAGTATGGACCTCGCGGTCGAACGTCTGCGCCATCCCGAGGTATTTCGCGGCAAAGGGCGGCTGCGCTGGCTGCTGTTAGGCGCCGTGTTTGCTTATCTGGTCTATCTGATGTGGCTATTCGATTTCAGCCGTGTGTTCACCGACCTGCCGCGGGTCTGGGTGATCGTGCGGCTGATGCTGGACTGGAGCGGCGTCGCCGAGTGGGACCATGTGGAACTCTGGCGGTCGATGCTGGAAACCGTGGCGATGGCGTATTTAGGCACCATGCTGGCGGTGGTGTTCGCGGTGCCGCTGGGTTTCCTGGGCGCGCGTAACGTCATTCCGGAGCGGGTCTTCCACTTTGTGACCCGCCGTATGTTCGATGGCCTGCGCGGACTGGACCAACTGATCTGGGCGTTGGTGTTTGTGCGGGCGATGGGTCTGGGACCGATCGCCGGCATTATGGCGATCGCGGTGGCGGAAACCGGGATACTGGCGAAACTGTTTGCCGAGGCGGTGGAAAATATCGACCGCAGGCAGGTCGAGGGTATCACCTCGGTCGGCGCCGGCTTCATCGCGCGCCTGCGCTTCGCGGTGCTGCCGCAGGTGCTTCCGGTGATGATCAGCCAGACGTTGTACTCGATTGAGTCAAATTCGCGTGAGGCGACTATCCTGGGCCTGGTTGGGGCAGGGGGGATTGGCCTGCGGCTGTCGGAGCGGATTCAGATCAACGCCTGGGATCAGGTGGCCTATGTGATCGTGCTGATCCTGATTTCCGTGGCGCTGATCGACACGACATCCCGGTATCTGCGGCTGCGATTGATCGGCCCCGCAAGAAGTTGACGCCTGATATCAACCCGCTTTGACGTCGGACGCTCGCGCGCCTTCGTCCTGGCCCGGACATGCCGGGGCAAGACGAAATGGGTAATCTGGCGGCCGATTGTCCTATTTTGGGGCACCGCCGGACAAACCGAGCCGCAGGATTTGATCGGAGGGCTGATAGTCAAAGGGTCCCTGATCTGCCACGAAAGCCGTCAGGATCGCACGGACGTCAAACTGGATCAGCATCGATCAGGGGGTCATCAATGTATCGTCGCGCATTCTGGGCCGCAGCACTCGTGATTGGCTTGACACCGATAATAGCTCGGGCTGATGACAGTATTGCCGGTCAATGGGACGCCGATCTTGGCAAGGGAATGCTGATTTCGATGACCATTCTGGCGGATGGCTATTGGCTCAGCGAGAACGTCCAAAATGGCCAGAAAGTTGGCCAAATGGCTGGCTCTTATGAACAGAAGAAAGTCAACGACACCACGGGCACGCTGATCTTTACGCCCGATGCCGCGAAGACCCACGTGAGCGCGGCACATGGCGCCGCCCGGGTCGAGACCGACACCTATACGCTGGCACAGGGCGGTCAGCTTTTGCGTCTTGTGCCCGGGTCAGGGGGCGTCATGGAATTCCATAAACAATCTCAATAAGACGGAGATCGCAGATGCGACGTTTTCTTCTTGCCGCTGGCGTCCTGGCTGGTGTCGCGTTCAGTGCTCCTGCGGCGCACGCCGTCGGCTGCTTCAGTGGTGCCATTGCCGGTGCGATCGCCGGTCATATGGCTGGACACGGCGTCCTCGGCGCTGCTGGCGGGTGCTTCGCCGGGCATGCGTATCACAAGCATCAGTTGAACCAGCAAGCTTACCAAAATCGCGACGATTACCTGCGCCAGCGGCAGCAGGTCGATCCCAATTTTCAGAATCCCTGGAACAACCGATAACTGGCGCGCAGACCTCGCGCCGGTGCCCCATAGCCCGTGTAACGGCTGGGCGTCCCCGGTCATGCTATCCAGCGGGCTCGTGATCCGGAGGAAAGTCACCAGGCCGACATAATCGGCGCAACAGTGACTGGACTAGTCCACGACCTGATAATATCCTGCCCCTGTTTCAAAGCTGTGCAAACGGATCGCTTCCAACTGGGCACCATTGAATGTCAGGGTTACGCTGTCGTGAAATAGAGGCGCGTGACACCACCGCCGTCGTTAAATTGCTCACCAAAGGATTTCGCGCAGACCGGCCGCGCGCTTATTGGGAAAACGCCATTCGCATTCTGTCTGAACATCCGGTACCTCCCGGACTGCCAAAATATGGTTACCTTCTGGAAAATGCGGGTGTTCCGGTTGGCGTGCTTCTCAGCATTTTTTCATCGGTCCCGGCTGACGATGCCAATGAGCTTCGGTGCAATGTCTCCAGCTGGTACGTGGAACCGGGGTTCAGAAGCTACGCACCTCTGCTGGCCTCGCGGGCCTTAAAGCATAAAGACGTGACCTACTCGAACCTGTCGCCCGCTCCGCACACATGGCCCACCTTGGCGGCCCAGGGCTACAAACCATTCTCCAGCGGACTATTCGTTTCTTTTTCCTGGCTCAGCGGTTCGGTGGCGGGATCGCATGTTAAAGCAATTGCTCCCGGCACGTCCGCCGACGAAACCTTGTCCTCTTTCGAAGTCCAATTACTAAGGGATCATGCTCAATATGGTTGCCTGAGTTTAATCTGCGAACTCAACGGCCGTAGGTTTCCGTTCGTCTTCCGCGTAGGACTAAAGTTCGGGGTGATACGACGGGCACATCTGATTTATTGCCGCGATCTGACCGACTTTGTCCAATTTTCCGGGCCGATCGGACACTATCTGGGACGGCGGCTGATCCCGCTGATCAGTATCGATTCAAACGGACCGATCCCCAGGCTGGTCGGCATTTACCGTGATGGCCGGCCGAAATTCTACAAGGGACCCGATCGGATGCGTCTGGGGGATGTCACCTACAGTGAGCTAGCGATGTTTGGATGAAGGAGACGACTCCGGTCCCATCCGGAAAACGGGGACTCGATCCGCGATGCTGCTGGCTTCGTGACCTTCGTCGACACGGTCCGCCGATGCTAAAGACCGTTTCTGCGCTTGGCCGATTGCTTCATGGTTTGCGACGAACGGTGACGGAACGCGCCGTCGTGCCTAACTCAGGCTGTGTTACCCGCATCGATCGTCATGACGGTCCCGGTTATATTGCGCGCCTTCTCGCTGAACAGAAAATCCACCGCATCTGCGACATCCGCGATCTGTGCCATCCGTTGCAGAGCGCTACGCCGTGCGATTTGCGCTTTCTGGGCCGCAGTCAGATCGTGTGTCATTTCGGTATCGAGAAAACCCGGGGCCACCGCGTTGACAGTAATCCCGAGCGGCCCAAGTTCGCGGGCGAGAGATCGTGTGAATCCCACGAGAGAGGCCTTGGTCGCACTGTAAGCCGACAAACCGCTATAGCCGGTGGCACCAACAATCGACGATACATTCACGATTCGTCCGCCCAATTTGGTCGTTCCGGCCTGTGCGCTCATCATCGATCGGACGATGTACTTTGTCAGTATCAACGGCGACAGGACATTCAGCCGCACCAGCCGTTCGATCGCCGCATCCGCCATGTTCGCCAATATCCCGCTGGAACCGAGCCCGGCGTTGTTCACCAAACCATAGAACGGCCCGAATTCGTTCCGTAAAGTTTTCCCGAGATCCGCAATCCCATCGATATCCGACAGGTCGAAGCCTCGGAAGTGCAGCGCGCCCATTTGCGCGAGAGCGACTTGCTCCCTGGCGCCCGCCATCAGGTCGCCCTCCTGGCGAGCAATGGCAATAACCTGGAATCCGGAAGACGCGAGTGCCACAGCGATCCCCAGACCCAGCCCCCGGCTACCGCCGGTCACCAGAACGTTACGCATGCGGGCGCACCAGTTTGCCGGACTCCGCGATCTCCAGCGATGCAACCGAATGCAGCGTGGCAGGAATCTTGTGACGGGGTAAGACGCGCCGGCACGCCTCCAGGATCTCGGCCTTGATCGTTTCGAATGGGATGTCTTGGGCGGATGGCCTGACGACAATGTCTGCGGCGATGACCGCGCCGGTAATCGGATTGGGCCGCGCCCTCGCCCGAACCATTTGCACGGCCGGATGCTGATTGATCACCGCCTCGACCTCTTCGGGATGCACCTTTTGGCCGCCGACGTTGATGATGCCTTCCCTGCGGCCGACGAAATAATACCGATCGCCTCGCAGTTCCAACATGTCCCCGGTGTCAACAAAACCCTCCGCGTCCATCAGGACTTTTCCATCGCCGAGGTAGCGCGATGCCGTGCGCGCCGAACGAATGCGCAGGGACCCGTCCACGATCCGCATGTCTGCCTTGGCCCCCGGCTGGCCGATCACACTGGCGGGAAAACCTGCCAGGCGGTCTCGCACGTCGAAGGCAACGCCGGCCTCGGTGGAGGCGAACGCGTGCGCGATGTCCGCATGCGGATAGGCGGCGGCGAGGCTGTTCAGAACGGCCTGGTCAGCAACCGCACCGGACAAGCGAACGTAACCCGGTTGGATGTCGTGATAAGCGGGAGTCATCAGCGCGCGGCGCCAATGCGACGGTGTCCCCGAGATATGCGTCACACCCGACCGGCCGGCCCGCATGAGGAAATCGCTCACGGTCTCATGAGCCTGTGACAGCACCATGGAACCGCCACCGAGCAGTGCCCTGAGCAGGATCTGTAAACCGCCATAGCGACGGACGTCATAGAAAGTACTCCAGACGGCATCGTTGGCGACCGCCAGCCCGTCGTCCAGAGGCCCGGTCAGACTGGCCAGTGTGTGGACCACGATCTTGGGTCGTCCGGTCGTGCCTGAGGTCAACAACAGCCACTCGGTCACCCGACGGCGGGGAGGGCTATTACTGACCGGTAGCAGTGTGTCACGGAGCCAGATCAAAGCCATGACGTCAGGCGCTTGCGACCCCGGACCGGTTCCGTCGGATACAATGACATCGACCTCCGCCTCGGCGATCACAGCCGGTAAATGCTCTGGCGCAAGATCCGGAGGGCACAATAGTAAGCGACGCGCGATGCCATCCAGTTGCAGAAGCGCGGCCACCGCTGGCAATTGCCGGGCTGACGATATCAGAACGGACTTATCGCGCAGCGTTTCGACGCCCCCTTCGAAGTTCCCGGCATGACCGAGGTCAGCCAGGCGCAGGTCGCCGGATGCGTCGGAAACACGACGCGTGTCAGACAGTCCCGCCCTGGCGGTCAGATCCCAGAGCGCGCCGCCTCTATGCTGGTGCATGTTCGTACAGCGCGATCAAATCACCGACGGTGACCGGGAAGAAGCCGTTATCGTCCCGCGAAAAGGGGTCGAAACCCAGCTTGTCCTCCAAGGAGGCCACCAGCACGGCGATACCCAATGAATCAAGACCCGTGTTGAGCAGCAGCGTTCCGTCCGTCAACGCTGGCGCCGGCTTGCCCTGGCTTACGCAAATGCTACGGATCTGTTCAATAATCGTTGATCGGATCGACATGATTGTTTCCGGGTCTGGATGTTGGACGATTCAGACAAGCAGTGCCGGGGCGGCCTCGACCAAAATATGCCGGAAGCTTTCCCACAGAGGCACGACATGTTCGGTGGGCCGCAAATGCCGGCTGAGCGCCCCGTGGCCGCTTTCAGGATCGGTATCGAATTTGATGTGTTCGACCAGAAAATGTCTGAAGGCCCGCAGCGCGTCGCTGTTCCAGTCCTGACAGGTCAGGATCGCCCGAAACACCCGCTCCAGACCGCCATCTTCGTAACTGGCGATGCTTTGGGCGCGCGCCTGGGGTCCCATGGCCCGAACACTCCGCAGGTAGGATTGGCCAATACGATCCAACCTATAGCGCCGATCCGCATCGATCGGCGACAGTTCCAAGGCTCGGCGCATGAATTCGTCATGATTCATCCGCTCATCTGCGGCCGCGACATTGGGCCACGGCGACAGATTGCTCGTGTCGCACTCGCCGGTTTCGAGCTCTTTCAGTTTTTCGTCATCAGGATGCAGGCTGCGCGCCAACATCAGGTTTTCGCGAAACTGGATCGAAAAATAGTAATAAATCACCGCGACATTCGTCAGATCGAATGCCGACAACTCCTTCCAGTTAAGGTCCTCGATGGACTCAACGATGGATTTGTAGGATGTGTATTCGGAAACCTGCATAATTCACCTGTTCAGGACTGTGTGATCGATCGGTTGAACATGACCACCCGAAATTGTTGGTTTCTTTTAAACTTCCACCTTCTTGATGGACGGAAGTCGCACGGATAGCCACATCCCGCGGATCATTGAGGTTTCCTCGCAGCTAAAGCCAAATAATTGAGTATTCGAGACGTCATTGAGGGTCGCCGCGTGTTGGTGCAACGGGAGACAATCAGGCCGCCTCTATCGTTCCGCCGGTCCGAACCGACGGCCGTTATCGATATCACAAGAACCCGACGCCGTCTCAGGCTTGGCTTGCTCGATCTGAACCCAACTATAAACCATCGACGCACCCCATGGGACCGGCGTTGGACTTTATCGTTCGCATCGAGCCGCGAAGGGCAAGTCTCGATCATTGATGTTTGGTGCGCCGCGCCATTTATGGCAAATCACGAGTTGATAACCACACACCATCACAACGAAAAGAATGGCCCACAAATCCCGCTTTGGCCGACAATGCCCGTCAAAACCCTGGATCAGCTATGCGTGGTCGTTTTATTGTCACATACGTAATTTTTATATTGCTGGAAATTTACCTGGACCAAACGGTAACGGCCCCAGCGTCGGACACCGCCCAGAGCGGGTTGGACAGATCGTTTTGGACTTTCGCCTGCGCCGGCGCCGCGGATCGATTGCTTGCCGACAAAATTTCGTGACCGGCGCATCAAGGTGCGTGTCGAGCGTGCCTCGTTGTGACCTCCCCGTTTCGATCATGCAAATCACCTTGCGATGACGATTCGTGTCGCTTTTTTACCGGTCCAGCCAGACATCCTCCAGGCGCCAACCGTTGAAGATGCTGTTCACCATCACCGTCATATTCTTCACCTCCGGCCGCCAGCAGGTTCCGCCGCGCAGGTAGTAGATCATCGGGCGCACCGCCTCCCGGGTCAGCTTTTGGTCGATTTGCCAGGCGATCTGCTTGCGCGTGTCCTGATCCCGCTCTGCCGACTGCCGCGCGATCAGGGCATCGACCTCCTTGTTGCAGTAATCCATGTAGGTGCGAGACCCGCACGCATAGTTCTCGGGGTAGGTCTGGTCGGGATCATCGACGCCGTTGCCGACCTGACTCAGCGCGATCTGATATTCACGGCGGATCAGCTTCGGCACCCACAGCGCGGTTTCGACCGTCTCCAGGTCCGCCTCAATATAGATATCCTTGAGCTGGCCTATAAGGATGACCGACGCATCGCGATAGGTCGGCAGGTTCCGCGTGGACAGCTTCAGCTTCAGCGGCTTGTCCGGCCCGTAGCCATGCGCGGTCATGATCGCCCGCGCGTTTTCCCGGTTTTTCGCGATGTCGGGATCGTAGCCCGGCAGTTCCCGCTGCATCGCCTCCGGCATACCCCATCGCCCTTCCGGCAGAGGTTGCATGGCGGTTCCGATATCGCCTTTCCCCTGCGTCAGGATGTCCACGAAGGCTTTGCGGTCCAACGTCATGGCAACCGCACGTCTGACATCCAGGTCGTCGAACGGAGGCACCGGGTTCATCAGCACGTTGGCCGCGACATTCATCGGAGAGATGTCGCAGATCGCCTCCGGCATCTGGGCTTTCACGTCGGCCACCAGCGGGACGGTCAGTTCATACGGGAAGATCATGTCGAACTGACCTGCCACAAATGCCAGCAGCGCGGTCGAGCGGTTGGGAATAATTGTGTATTCGATGCCGTCGAGATACGGCAAGCCTGGTTTCCAGTAGTGGGGGTTGCGGACAACCTTAATACTTTGATTGCTCTTATAGGATTCGAACATGAACGGGCCGGTGCCGATGGGTTTCTGACGCATCTCGCGCGGTGAAACATGGCACGGATACACCGGCGTGAAGCCGGACGCCAGCAACGCCAGCAAAGCCGGTTGCGGTGACTTTAGATTAAAGATCGCTTCATAATCGCCATTGACCGCAACGCTCTCGACATTGGCGTACCACCCTTTGCGGAAATTGACCTTGAAATTCTCTTTGGCTTTGCCGGCCAGCAGATCCCACGTGCATTTTACGTCCGCCGCGGTGAAAGGCTTGCCGTCATGCCAGGTGACACCTTTCTGTAAAGCAAAAATTAGCTTTTTGCCGTCCTCACTCCAGGTCCAGCTTGTGGCGAGGTCGGGCACGATCCCGTCGAGACTGTTCTGCCGAACGTGTTGATCGAACAGAACCAGGTTATTGAATACACCCATCATCGGCAGCACCACGGAGATCGTTCCCTCCTCATGGATCGACATACTGGCGGGGCTGTCACGGTGGGTGATCCGCAACACACCGCCATGCTGCTGCGCCAGGGCTTGACTCAATGGGATTCCGCACGCACCCGCGGCTAATGCCGAAACGATACGAAGCCACGCCTTCCTCAGGACAGCGCATACCATCGGCTTTCTCCTCCCGGCCGAGCTTGCTGCCCGTGCTTTAACCGTAGCGTTGCACGATTGAAGGGGGCAACTCAACCAGCCATTCGGGTCGCGTGTGCGTAACGGCCGCCGATCGGTGTTCCGGCCGCGCGATGATCCTCGCGTCAAGGTTTTCAAAGAAAATGGCGACGCCGTGGAATGGTCCACAGCGAACGCCTGTCTTCCGAGACATGAATGACCGGCGCTGAAGCAATGGGTTTCAGCTTTCCTCAGATTGAAAGGCCACATCATGCGTAGGATTCTGTTTTCTGGCTTTACCGCGCTCGCGCTCGTGGGCATTGCTGGATCGATGGCGACCGCACGGGCTCAGGACGCAAGTGGGATCGTGCCCGACCGCCACGACTATGGCTACCATCAGAATGATTATGGCCGCTCGGGCGGTGACTATGGCAGGGGGCGTTACGACAACTACGATCGCCCAACTTACCGTTACGACAACGACAAATATGGCAGCCATGATCGTGACCGCCCTGGCACCGGCTATCCTTATGGCCAAGGCAGCGGGTGGGACTACGGACACGGCGGCAGCGGCGGAAGAAAAATCATCCCGCTCTGATCAATAGGGACGGCCGTGCCAGTCCTTAAATATGGAATCTGGCACGGTCGTTTTGAGGTGGTCCCGGTCGTTTGGACAGCCCAGCGGCGTTGTTAAGCTAATCCCTGGTTCATCATCATGCCGCCAGACCGACCGTTGCCTGCTCACGGGCATGCCCGTGA
>Ga0316222_1000937_pt1 | contig 39432 bp, 47 predicted proteins | sample TBH18011metaG_FD_206008 | JGI IMG/M metagenome (GOLD analysis project Ga0316222, IMG submission 206008) | Freshwater microbial communities from Trout Bog Lake, Wisconsin, USA - TBH18011 | ecosystem: Environmental > Aquatic > Freshwater > Lake > Hypolimnion/Profundal zone | place: USA: Wisconsin... | reverse complement strand
GGGTGGATCAGAAGCTGCTGGTTATGCGAATACACAACTTGCTTCAAATCAAGCTCAGCAAAAAGCCGCAGCAGTTGTTGCTGGCCAGCAACAAGCTCAGAACCAGATCCAGGATGCGCTGCAAACTCAGCAACAGAATTATGCGCAGAACCTTTCCAGTGCTAATCAGCAGAACCTGGCTCAGAATCAAGAGTTTAACCAAGGTCTTGCTGGTAGTCAGTTTGCAAACCAGGCACAACAGCAGGCAATTCAGGAAGGTGCTTACTTCCAGACTGAGCCACTGAATACACTGAATGCTCTGAGAACTGGTGGGCAGGTTCAAAACCCGACATTTGGGAATGTGGCTGGAGGAGCACAAGCTCAATCGGCCCCACTCATGCAGGCTGCACAGAGTCAGTATTCGGCGGCATTGCAACAGTACCAGATGCAGATGAATCAGTATAGTGGAATGCTTTCTGGTCTGAGCGGTATTGGTTCTGCCGCCATTATGGCTTAATTAGGATAGTTCAGATGGCTGATATCGGTGATGTCTCGATTCCAAAGCTTGTACTTCCTACGGGGTATGAGGCAGATCAGCAGAAGCTCATGCAGCGGATGCAGATCGCTCAAGAGCTTCGTCAGAAGGCTTTAGAAGGCGGTGGGCCAAATCAGACTTCCTACCTGCAACCGATTGCCAGTCTTGTCCAGGCCTTGATGGCGAAGAAGATGGACAAGGCGAATAATGCTGGCTATGCTGGATTAACCCAGGCCATGATGGGCACGCGGCAGCAGGCTATGCAGGACTTTACCAAGGATGTTCAGGCAGGTATGCCCGCGGATCAACTGACACTGAAATGGGGGCAAAACCCTTGGGTGCAGCCAGTCTTGGGGCAGTTTGAGGCTGGGGCGAAGAAGCTTCAAGAAAATAAGACAGAGGTCTCTCCGACGGATCTGATCGCTCAAGGGCTTAATGGTCCAATGAGGGTTACGATGGGGCTCGACAAGGCTGGTGGTGTTCACAGTTTCGCTGGTGGGCAGTTGACGACTCCGAACGATCTGAAAAATATCGGAGGTATTGCACTTGATCCGGCTCTGCTGAAGCCAGGTGCTGTACTTCCCAGTGATCCATCAGCAAATACGACAAGAAATCCTGATGGTTCTGTGACTTATAACCTTCCGGCAATCTATGGTATGCGGACGGGAAGGACTGGCGCAGGACTTCCAACACCGCCTTCAGGAGGCCCGCAACAAGCTGATCCAGTCGCGAATGGGTTTATCAACAATGGTGGGCTTCCTGGCTCGGCAGCTGCTCCTGCTGCACCAGTTGCTCCAATCCAGAGTGTTCCGAATGGTAACCCTCTGACGCCTGTGGCACCAACTGCTCAACCACAAGCAGCAGCTGCTGATCCTTTTGATACGGCTGGGTCGATTATGGTCCAAGCCAAGTCTGCTCGTCGCATCGATCCGATGGGGTATCAGCATCTGACATCAACTCTCGGCAAGCAGTCGGCGGATAGCTGGCTGGCTTCAAATGGAATTTCTGTGGGGAATTAAGATGGCTGATCAACTTCCTCCTGATGTGCAAGCGGTGTTGGCTGCGGCAAGGGCCCGGCAAGCAGCCCCGCGACCTGTTGTGGTATCTCCTCCTGGAGGCTTCAATCCGAATGTTGTACTGCCAGATAGTCCAGACTATACTCTGAGTAACGCCCAAAAGGGCGGAAGCATTGCCCATGAGCAGGTCTCAACAGCAGCAGAAGCCGCAAAGGCGCAGTCAGATGCGCTTGCAAGAAGTGCACAAGGTGGTATCACTACTGATGCCGAGGAGCGCAGAGCAGCTGGTGTGGCTGTTCAGCTTCTTCGCAGCCTCTCAACTATGCACGATATTTATAAGAAAGATCCAACACTTTTACAGCCCAGCTATGGGGAAGAGGCTTTTGCTCAGCATCTTGGGCCCTTGGCTCCGGGTGAAACCCCTTTCCAGCAGCAACTGACTGCCCGAACTTACTACCTGAATCATTATGAGCCTGCAAGAGCCGAAGATCGTTTAGAAGCTTATAAATCTTTCAAGGGGGCTCTGGAAGCCGCTGCCCACGTAGCCGGTGCAAGATATTCTCCAGAAGAAGGTATAGTCAATCTTGGGATTTATGGCATAACTCCTGCAGATACACCAAAGGAGATTGGAAATACCTTTGGTAATTGGAATAATCTGGCTTCCAGAGCAATTGTGCAATCTGGTGCTGGGAAACTCATGTTTGATAAATACGCGCTTCCACCAGAGGCTATGGATTATTATAAGAATATTCAAGGTATTCCAGCAACGCTTGCACAACAGCATTATCTTCCCAATGGACAGGCAGAAGCTCCGAATAATCAAACTTCTACTACGGAACAAGCAGGCAAATGGCCTGATGGGCTTCAACAGGAACACGCAGCGTTTCTGGCTTCAATCCCTCGCGGGAAGCTGACACCAGAAATGTACGTTGATATGCGGAATGCTTTGCAGCAGAAATATCTGCCAGGTTCTGCTCAACCTCTTGACCCAAGCAATCCTGAGGTTCAGAAGTTTGTGGAAGGGTTTAACGATCCTTCCAATCACATCACGACACGGATTCCTGATCCAATCAGAACCCTGACTCCACAGGAACAGTATTCGGCTGTAGAAGGGTCGAAGCCTCTCCCGACTTTCCTCCGCAACTATGCTGATTCTGCTACGGCTGATATTTCCCATCTGCTGGAAACAGACAAGCAGAAAGAAGCTGGACAACTGGCCAACGAGGCCAATCCGACGGCTTCAACTACCGGGAGTTTGGCAGGTCAAATCACCGGGATTCTCGGAGGGGATAAACTAATCTCAGCCGGGCTCGGAAAAGCTGCTGAGGTTGGAGGGGCTGTTCTACCGAAGCTGCTTTATGATCCGGCTAAGAGGGCGGTGATTGCGGACGTAGCGGCGAATGCGGGGCATGGGAGCCTCACCACGGCGGATAATGGAGGTTCGCTAGGGGACATCGCCGCTAGTGGCGGGATTGGCGCCCTAGGAGCCGTTGGCGGGCGATTTGCCGTGCGAGGCGCCCAAGGGTTCATGGGTGAGAAGCAGCTTGCTGATCTAGCGCAATTGAAAGGGGTTGATCTGACGACGCCTCAAGCGATTGGCGCAGGACGGCTGGAAGAGATGCTGCTGGATGTACCTATTGTCCGGGGAGCCAGGGAAAATGCGGAGGGTTCTTATAATCTGAATAATAATGAGCGGACATTGGCTCTTGCAAATGAGGGGCTTCCTAGCCCACAAGTCGATGCGACGATGCCTCCAGGGACAGAGCCTGGAACGGCTGGAAATGCTATCATGCGTGATAGACTGGATCAGGCTTATGATAACTTGCTTCCTAATATCTCGGGGACGAGGGATAATACTTTTGGGCTCGGAATGGTAGGGAAAGAGCAAGATATTGCCCAGATGGGTCGGAAGCCTTTTAGCTACTATGTGCAGAATGTTCGGCCACTGGAAGGGACACTGCTGGATCAGAATGGTGGGTATACCGGAGCTTCCTACAAGGCAACCCGCGGACAACTCGGTGGGGTAGAGGATCAGCTTCGTAGTCTCGCTGATTCGAGCCTGAATATGGACAATCGAGTTATGACACCACAGCAGGCTCGTGAAATGCTTGGTCATGTTGGGGACATCAAGCAGCATCTTCAAGACATGATTGTGAGACAGAATCCTGTGGAAGGCCCACAACTCCAAGCTCTTGATCGGGCTTATGCTCGAAGTCAAGTTGTCTATGATGCCACCAATCGAGCAGGCTCGAATCCTGATAATCTCAACTCTCCAACGCAGTATGATGCCTCAATTAGGAAGATGGATAATTCTCCAAACAAGGTAAATAGTGCAACCGGACGGGCCTTTGACCAAGCTTATGCTGAGGCTGGCCAGAGGATCATGGGACAGAAAGCTGCTCCGAGTTCTTTAAACTTCTGGAAAACAGCTGGGGTTCTCGGACTTCCTCATTTGCTTGCTGCGGGGGCAGAGGCTTCGGGTCATCAAGGTGCAGCATTGGGTTTGGAAACTCTTCTTGGGGTTCCAGCTATGGCTGCGCTCTATGCGCCGGGGGCCCGCCAGGTCACTAGAGCCCTACTCTCCAAAGGTATCGGCATTGCCCCTGATGCTGTCAATGCTCCACCGATTGCTAAGGATGTTATGGCTCAGCTCGTGGCAGCTCTGATTGCCAATAAACTCGGAGATAAGTAATGCCTTTTGATGGTTCAGGGAATTATACTCCCCCGGTAAGCCCAGCGTTTCCCGCGATCACAAACACGAACATTTCATCTTCTTACTACAATCAGGTCATCAATGATCTGGCTGCAGCGATGAGTATGGTCTTAACCAGGGATGGGCAAGGAAAACCTTCAGGTCCAATTGGTTGGAATAACCAGAATCTTTCAGCAGTCAATGCTTTGAGTGCGCAGAGCCTGGCGATTGCTGCTAATGGCTCTGTAAGTGGCTATCTTGGTGTAGGTATTACAACTCCAACTCTTCCTTTGCAGGTTGTGAGTTCAGGTGAGAAGTCAGCCTCTTTTTTCAGTGCTGTTTCGGCTTCCCCCGCAAGTTATGATGCTGGAGAGTGCTTTAGTCTTCTAGGAACAGCCACTTCTGGGCTTACCTTTACCTCATCAGATTCTCGAATGCTGACCTTTGGTGTGGCACCGGACGATTCAATTTATATCAGAGCGCAAGCACTTCGTCATGTGTCTTCGACAGGCCATTATTGGTCAGTAGCTAACAGTACGAATAGTGCTATGGTACTGACTTCTGCAGGTTACTTTGGATTGGGAACAGCTTCGCCAACTATGCCTTTTCAGGCAGTTGGACAATCAAATATCGGTTATGGGGTTTCGCAAGTAGCTGCGGGAAGTCTGACTTCTGCTAATCTTTCAACCTATTCTGCAGCTTTTCTCGGCGGAACTGGGGGAAACTTTCTCCTCTCTGGACAGTTCGACGTAGGTTCACTGTATACTCAATGGCTGCAATCGGCTTTCACCACCAGCGGATCTTCAACGATCTATAATCTGTGTCTTCAGCCTATTGGAGGTTATGTTGGGATTGGCATAGCGGCTCCAGTAGTGCCTCTGGACGTTAATGGCACGATCAGATCAGTAGCAGCTTCTGGGCAAATTCCGGCTCTGCTATTGAATAATACCACAGGAACTTCCTGGAAGGCGAATGTTCGTTTTCAGTCCAATGGGGCAACGAAGTTCGAAATCGGGACGGATCCTGGAACAGCAGGTGCGGATACTTTTTACATATACAATCAGGCGACATCGCAAAATGTGCTGGTGATTACTTCGGGAGGGTCAATCACAATCCCAGCAGTAGTGGATACCTTTGGGTATAAAGGACTTCCGCAGAACTATCAAACTTCTGGCTATACGCTTGCTTTCAGTGATATGGGCAAGCATATCAGTATCACGACTGGTGGTGTGACGATTCCTGCAAATAGTTCAGTAGCTTTTCCCATAGGCTCCGCGATTACAATCTTTAATAACAGTAGTTCAAATCAGTCGATCTCGATCACGACAGATACTCTTTATCAAGCCGGAACTTCAAATACTGGTACAAGAACTTTAGCTGGCTATGGGCTTGCCACGCTATTAAAGGTGGCAGCTACGACTTGGGTTATTGCTGGCAGTGGGGTGACTTAAAATGTCAGGAATTCTTATGACATTCTTTGGGGGCTTTACCCCGACCTCTAGGACTTACCAGGGTACTAGTGGAACAGAGGTTATACCTTCTGGTGCAAGTTCTGTTGTGATTCAAGGATGGGGTGGCGGTGGGGCTGGAGGAAGTGGTTCTGGCGTGCTGGATGCAGATTGTAATGGGGGTGGTGGTGGTTCTGGAGGGTACTTTCAAAAAACCATTGCGCTTACATCTGCTAACTGGGGAAAGACACTGAATTATACAGCTGCTGGGCAAGCTTCTTCAGGAAATAATGGAACAGGAAGTTCTGTCTCTAGTGGGACTTTCAGTCTGACGACTTGCACAGCCAATGGGGGCGGCGCTGGTGGGCCTGGTTCAAATGCTGTTGGAACAGCCGGGTTAGCAGCTACTGTTGGAAGTGGTGGTGACACTAATACTGCTGGCAATGGCGGCGTCCAAGGGAATTTTGGAGGCTCTGGCGCAGCAGCTCCTAATGGCGGAGCCTCTCAAACAACTTCTGGGGCTGCTGGTAATCCTCCAGGCGGCGGGGGTGCTGGTGGTGCTATAGGCGCTGCGCATTCCAGTCCTCCCGGAGGATCAGGTGGTATTGGCCAAATTGTCTTTTCATATACATAAGGTGCAAAATGGCTCAAAAAGAGTTGATTGACGAAGTAGCACCTTGGTTCTTTACAGGCTGTGCTGGTATGTTAGGACGACTTATGTTCCATGCGAAACTCGCCCAAGCGGGCCAAGTTAAGCCCTTGTCATGGGCACTGTTCTGGGATATTCCCATCGCATTAGGAACGGGTTGGATTGCTCTTGGCCTTTGTAACTGGTGGAACTTAGGCTGGAATCCAACAGTTTCTATCGCGATCATCACGGGTTATCTTGGTCCGTATGGGATTGATACGATCTTCAGCCGATGGGCTGATATGAAATTTGGAAAGGTCCAAAGCAATGGCCGATCGAAATCTGAACGATCTTCATCCGATAGTTCGGGACAAGGCGGAGCAGGCTCTGGCGGAGTGCAAAGCCAAGGGGATTGATGTTCTGGTAACTTGTACCCTGCGGACAGGGGAAGAGCAGAATCAACTCTTTGCCCAGGGTCGGACAGAGCCAGGAAGGGTTATAACCAATGCCCGAGCAGGACAATCAATGCACCAATACGGTTGCGCTCTGGATATCTATCCTGTCATTGGTGGTAAGCCTGATTTCACTGGCACTCGTCCTGAGTGGCATGTTATTGCAGGGATCTTCAAGTCCCTAGGGTTTGAATGGGGCTTTGATTGGCCTCGGTTCAAAGAGATGCCTCACTTCCAATTCACCGGCGGGCATCCTCTGAGTTACTTCGAAGCCGGTGGCAAACTCTGAAGAGGAAAAGATCATGCTTTCAGGTTATAAGACTTACATCACCGCAGGGCTGACAGTTCTCGGTGTCGTCGCGACTGTTCTGGAAGGTCAGATGACCTGGCAGGCAGCCATCGGGCCAATCTCAACGGCGGTTCTGGCAGCGTTTTTGCGGAATGGCGTCACGACTTCGGCTTCGAGCTGACCAGTGCCGGGGTGGCTAACAGCTGCTCTGGATCTTCTAAAGGCGGTTCTGGGGTTTCTTCAGAACCGCCAATTGGAGCAAGCTGGAGCTGACGCGCAACAAGTGAAAGTTCAGGAGAAAGTCAATGCAGAGGTTGAAAAAGCTGAGACTATTGTTCCTGGGTCTGATCCTGCCCTTGATCAGCAACTGCGCAGTGAGTACGACCGCGATACCAACGGTCAGTGATTTTTGTCAGATTGCGAAGCCGATGACCTTTAGCGGGAAGGGTGATACGCAAGAGACGCAGAAAGAAATTTTGGACTTCGACGAGAGATATGCCTGTGTCTGTCAGGATCGTTGTCCGAAAGCACCTTCGAAGTAGGAGCAGATAATATGCTGAGAAAAATTCTTTTTGGTTGGTCACTGCTAGCGCTGCCCATACAAGTGGAAGCTCAGCAAGTTGTTTTTCCAAATAACCCAGTCAGATATCCGCAGGCTGTTGTCAGTGGGCAGATCATCGACTTCAGAGATTATGGAGTAGTAATGCTGAACTGCACGACTGCTCCAAGTGCTGGTAGTCTGGCAGCCAGTCCAGATAATGCCAGTGATTTCGTCGTGCAAACACTTATTCTGAACAATTCTGGAAGTATCAGCACGACTTCAGTTATCAGTTCTGCTGGTGTATACACCATGCCTGGGTATCGGTGGGTACAAATTACATTAACGGGTGGGACTTGCTTTATCGGGGGAGGCCAGTGATGCTTTACAAACCACTTTTCGCAGTCTTGGCACTGTTCGCTGCACCTGCGTTGGCAGCGACGGATCCGATTGCCGAAGGGCTGGCTGCGGCAAATAAGAATCCAATCCAGATCTATGCCAACACATACGGCTGTGTCTGGGACGGCTCTACCAGTCACGACGTCATGCCTTGCATAAACGCGGCAGCAACCAAGGCGGCAATCACCCCCGGTGCGGTGGTGGTTGTTCCTGCGGGCAGCTATTATGCAGCGACCAATCTGTCAGTCAATGCCAGCGGGGTTGTCATCCAAGGTGCAGGCTACGGCTTCCCCCGCGACAACGCGGTTAGTTCGTCCATCCAGACCGTCACGAAAATCACGTATAATGGGACTGCCGAGGCCGGCCCGTTTATCGAGTTCAAGGCCACGGGCGCGCAGGGCCTGTACGGAAACGGATTGATTGGTATCGGCATCGACTGTGGTTCGCTCGTGGATACATGCGTACATCTCCAGTCCGTATCGTATGGCACATGGGCGTTTACGCAGGGTGAAGCTCGCAAGACGGGTGTGCTGTGGGATACGGCGACACCGGCGCCAGGTAACCAGCAGAATGATGCGTGGATCGGCACGCGAAATATCAATGCATCTTATGCGGCCAGCGGCCTTGTCCTGGATAATGGATCGGGATCATCCTGGAATACCAGCTATAACCGATTTCATTATATTGGCGTTTTTTATGGTACCGGCGACGGTCTGGTGCTCGGTAACGATGACACCAACCGGATCGATGAAATTTATGCCTACAAGTATGGAACTGCGACAACGGGAAGCCCGGTCGTCTGCGCCAATACAGCATATACCCCGCCCTCCGGCGTGGCGACGAACGGCCACTGCTATGACAACCTGATCGGCCTGACCGGAGCGCCTGTGTGGTCTCAGGGCTTTGTGCAGGGTGCGACTTTTGTGGTGACTGGAGGCAACGCGGGCACGTTGGCCTATAATCCGGTGTCGTTGGCGACAAACGCTGCATCTGACTACACGACTTCGGCCCTCAACTTCGCAAGCGTGTCCGGCGTTACTATCGGCCAAACTGTGTCCTGCGGTGGTGTCTCAGGGGGGATTTATCCCGAGACTTATGTGACGGCGGTGACGGCTACGACAGTGAGCCTCGCACGGAACCCAATCTATGCTGGCGGCATCAACGGCGTGGCAAGCGGGCAGACCTGCACCTTTGGTATAGGCATTAACCCTTCCGCTGCGCCTGGCGTTTACACTATCACGGCTGCTACTAGCACCACCTTCAACATTGCGGCTCCTGCCGGGGGCAACTCACAGAGTGGCATTGCAGTTTCTGGGGGAGCCATCAACTTCAAAGACATGATTATTCCCGTCACCGGAACGGCGGTTACCGGCGACACGTATACGGTGACTGTACCCACACCAGCGACTTATAACAAAGTCCTGCATGTCGATAAATCGAACAACATTTCCGATCCGTTCGGTGGGCCAGGCAGCCACATCACTGCGCCCTACGGATTTCAGCAAGGACTGGCGTTTTCGGGGGATAGTACCTCCTGCTGGTCAGCATATGCCTTGTCGGGCCAGGCTCTCCCCACCTCGGGGTGTATTGGCTTCGGCGGCTTTTATTTTGGAGAAACCGGGACCAACGCAGGCGTCCGTGGGTTTATGGCAGGCGGATCGAATAATTTCATCCTGAGCACATCAAGCAACGGCTTCACTGGCGGTGGCAAAAACAATACGATTGCAGGCGCTTATGGTTCGGCGAGCGGTGGCTACCAGGGCACTGACCGGCAGCACTACGCTGCCCAGGTGTTCGCTGGCGGCCTTTTCAACGTGCAGGGCGATGCCCAGACAGAACTGTTTGTCTGGCACGGCACGGGCTCAACTGCGTCAGCGTTTCGCGTCGATGCAGACGGCTCCGCATCGCCAACCACGTTTACGTGCGGGGTAATCCCCAACAACTCCGCTTACCAGCTATCTATGCGGATCGCCGCCATCGACCACACGACGCCTTCAAAAAGCATGAGCTGGGGCACGTGGGATGGCTTGCTTGTCCGTGGTGCCAGTGCAGCCACAACTGCAATTCAGATGAACGCCACACCGACGCCGTTGACCAACGGCACCGTGACTGGGGCCACAATTGCAGCAACTGCGGACACAGCATTGGGGTGCCTGAACATTTCGTTTACGCCCCCGACCAGCAATACGGATGCCTGGGACGTGGTGGCACGGATTGAAACTTTGGAGGTGCAATAGTGCTACTTGTCCTTGCATGGGAGCCGATCGACAGGCTGTTTGACGAGGGGCATTGAGAATAAGTTTTAACTTCAAATTTTGACAAAATGAAACCCCCGTTAGTTTGAATTGGCAAACTAACGGGGGTTTTTCAGTTTTCAGGGTTTACATCAGATACAGTGATCCCTGGAAAGAGATAGAGTGTATTGCCTTGTTGTTGCATCCGGAGTTGTCCAGAGCGGATGGCCCCGTTGATGATGGATTCGAAGTCCTGGATCTTTGGAAAGTGGGCATGAACGTAGCGGTAGGCTTCGGCCCACTCGACCTTTCCGCGTTTGGCAACGTACCAGATGAGACGCTCAGCGAAAAGGGCTTCTTCAGATTTTCCAATCTTTGAGAAGACGAACTGCATTTCAGGTTCGAGGTCAGTGACCATCTGGTTGGCCAAAGCGAGGTGTTCAGCGGTGATGATCAGGGAGTCTGATTCAGCGGCTGAGAGAACCATAGCAAGTTTGTGGATATGAGTTTGCTTGCGGGCCAGGTAACCCCCGAAGCGATCCTCGTCGAGGTGGAGATGCTTGGAGGCGTAGTGGGCCTCATACCAGGCATGACCGTACTTGAGGGCCTCAGGGGTCATGGTGAACTTGCCCTTCATCATTGAGATCAGGGTTAGGTCGTCGAGAAGGTGCTGGGCTTTTTCCTTCCAGCCTTCAGGGATGATTTCCTGAGGGTAGGCTACAAGGCGTTGTTTCTTCTCAGCATAGACGAAGATACATCGAGAGGTAAAGCCCCCTCCGACCATGTATTCTGGGAAATTCCCTGCTATCCACGACGGCGTAGTGCAAGCAATGAGATTGATCCAGGGATTTTCCACTGTGTCATTACCAGATCCCTTGGTCTTCTTTTCAAATGCACCCTGGCGTCCGTCCCAGAGAGTAACGAAAAGGTCAACCATTGCGGTGTCTCTCGGATCAAGAAGATTTCCAAATTCTGAGGACAGGATAGTAAGCGCTGACATCGCATGATATTCAGAATTGTATTCAAACGCCAGTGTGGATTCTGCAAAAGCCCCGACAAGAGCCTGCCACGTAACAACGTCTGGTCCGAATTTGACATCTGGCACCTTTTTGAGCAGAGACATGCCGATATCGGCAGTGGTTGATTTGGAGACGATTCCAGGCGGTGCGACGAGAATGATGTAGAAGTTCGGATACCATTGGAAGTATCCCATGTCTAACCAGACTTGTCGGCGCAGCGCCCCAGCAATGGTGGAGACTGCAACCCAGAAGTGCATGTGTTTGGGCGCTTCGGAGTAAGCCGAATACTCCATGTAAGCTGAAATCCAATTCCCTAATCGGCGTTTCACTGGCAATCTCCCCAGCTGATCGGTGAGGTCTTGATACCGACAGGAACAGTCATCGGCTCCGGGTAAGGAAGTTCCACAGAGCAGTGATGAATAATCTTTCGGATACTTTCGTCTCGAAGATGTGCCGGGTATTGTCCTGCGAGAGAATCGTGAACTTGAAGGAGAACTTGGATTTGAGGTTCTTTCTCATAGAGATTTCGATACCCTCGATTGATAAGGCATCCCACGGTAGATTGAGGAATCCAAGCCACAGCTTGCTTAAAGATGGTCCCTTCAATACGATCGAAGAAGTAGGAGCGGTATCCGAAGATATTTTGGACATATCTTCTAGAAGCGACCTCATGCTTAACACGCTCTTGCCACTTTTCGATCTCAGGGAACTTCCCATAATACCATCGCTGAATGCGTTCCACTTCATGAGTAAGAAGCCCAATTCGACTGGAGAGGCCAGAAGCTGTTCCAAGGTAGTTGGTGCCGTGGCAAAGGGCCTTGAAGAGCTTGTAGGAGGGATGATGCTTGGTGATGGAAGGGTCATGGTAGTATTCCTTTGCGACTTCGACATAGGGCTTGAGGCCCTCGGCCAGCATGGCCTTCATTTCCTTGCAGTCAGATTCCCAGACGACAATGCGAAGGTCGGCAGAATCCAGGTCGATGTCGAAGAACTCCATGCCAGGATCAGTGATGAAAAGCTTCCTGACATTCGGAAGACCCGAGGCTTCATCGCCGGAAGGAATGTTCTGAAGGTTCATTCCCGAACCGAAAGCGTTTTCAGAACTGCTAAATCGATATGTTTCAGTTCCGGCGATGTTAAAGCTGCATCGCATCCGTTCGTCAGTGTCCACGGGAGCTTCCAGAAACGTAGCCCGGAATACATTGAGACTACGCAGCTCGCGGATTCGGTTGGTAAGAGGCCTGAGCAGAGGTTCTCTATCTCCGAGCTTTTCAAGAGCAGCATCATCGGTGGTGGGATTGCCAGTTTTGCGCGAAATAACAGGCCGTTGGTCAAGTAATCGGTAGAATAAATCCTGCATCTGCTTTGGGGATTTGATATTAAGCTCGAAACCAAGCAGAGTTTTAATCCAGGCATTGGCCTCAAGGATCGCGCTTTCAAGATCTCGGGAAAGGCTGGTCTTTGACTCATTGTTGACTCTTATCCCCCGGTTCATTGTTTCAAGGACAGGCCAGAACATCGATTGCTGGAAGTCGGAGACTGAACGGAGTTCGGGCCAGGAAGAGGCAGTGAACTGATCGATCATGGTCTGTTCGACCTTGTCGATTTCAAAGGTGATGCAGCAGTCTTTGCAGTTGTAAATCCAGAGCTGGCGCTCACCGAGTTTCGGGTCCCAGTTTTTGGATTCATCCTTCCAGTAGACATGGTAGGCAGCATACATGGAAGAGAGGAAATCGAGACCCTTTGGCATGGAGGAGAAGATGGAATGCTGAGCCAGCATGGTATCACGGGCGAAGTTCGGTATGAAAAGCAACCAACGGTAGAAGTACTGCGCATCGTAGATGAAATTCTGACCAATAACCCTGACATTGGGGTGAGTGAGAAGCTTGTAGAGTTTGAAAGCTATGAAGGCTTCTTCGACTTCAAGCCAATAATTCACGCGGGAAGGGTCGAAGTTCGCTCGCATGAGAGGAATGCAGATGGCTTCGGTTTCCGACCAGGCTATTCCCACACAGGCCAGATGTCCTGACCGTGTTTCCACATCAACAGATAAGTCGAGTTGGGCTTTTTCTGCTCGGGATTGGAGTGCCTGTAAACGCATAGCGACGATACTAAAGCTCGGTTCGACTTCGAATTGATAGTCAGGCTCGCTGACTGGTGAAGGATCAAATGCAAGCTTTGCTGCCCGACGATAATCGTGTACGCAGACCTGACGGTCTTTCCAAACGGCGTAGATATATCCGGGTGTATAAGTTGGTATGACATAGCAGGAATGACCGGCAGGAGTTGTGTACTTAAGGATGGAGGATCGCCAGGACTTTATTCCGAATTTCCCTGTGAGGGCGAAGAGGACCGCATTTCCGAAGCAGAGTATGACTTTGGGCCTGACAGCATCGATTTCACGGTTGAGCGTATCAAGGCCCAATAAAAATTCGGGTTTGACATAGCGGTCCCAGAGAGGGCGATGGATCGGAGTGATCTCGCCTTTGGTTCGCGCAATGAGGAGGTCGGGGTCTTGGGCATGGATGGTTCCTTTGATCAGTGAGGTGATGAAGCAGGCATAGGGATCGATGCCTGCCTCGCGGGCCATATTGGAGAACTCTCGGTCTGAGAGAATGGAGTTAGAGTTGATGTCTCTGTGGGTAACGCAGTCTGAGACAATCATAAGAGCTGCGTTGGTGTCCCCGCGACCTCGGAGCATCAGATCAACTCCACTTGCTCATCGAGTTTGTTCAGACGTTGAACACAAATGCCATAGTATTCAGCATTCAGTTCAAGTCCTGTTGCGTAGAGTTTGAGTGAATGGGCAGCAGGGAAGATAGTACCTGTGCCCGCGAACGCATCAAGGATTGTGTCACCCGGACGTGTGCTGCGTCGGAGCAGATCAACAAAGAGTTCAATGGGCTTGTTAGCACCATGGCCGATATTCTCTTCGAGACGGCAGGGTAAGACATCGGAATAGATTCCTGTGACGGGCTTATTGCCCTTGATGGCATAGAGGCAGAGTTCATACTGCCGGCGAGGACCATGTTCAGGGAGGGGTACGCGACCAGAATCAGTTTTGTAGACGACGAGAGGGGTTCGGAAGACGTACCAGCCAGCGTCAAGCATCATGCGCTTGAGTTCTGCGAAGCGGTCAAAGTCGCAGAAGATATAGGCGTGGGCCTGGGGCTTTGTGATGCGAAAAGCCAGAGGACAGAATTCCAACATCAAATGCTGCCAGTTGGCATAGCTGTCTTGGTAGTGGTGTTCGGAATTAACCATCTTTCCGCCACCATCACCAAAGGTGTCCGCCCCCATGCCGTAGGGAGGGTCGGTCAGGATGACATCGAAAGTGTTGTCTGGGCATTCCTGCATCCATTCGATGCAATCAACGTGGAGAAGCTTGTGGGAGGATGAGTTGTAAGTTCGGCCCACGCGCTCGGCAAGAGCAGCATTCTTTTTGGTTTCCTCCTCCCGCTTGAGAATTTTGAAAGCATCTTTGGCAGTGGCAGCGCGAGCAACCAGGGGGTTAGAGAGGTGATCAGCGAGGACGAGAGACTGGTGGGCCGTCGTGCGATCTTTGGTCAGAGTGCCGAGAGAGACGACTTCAGTGACGGTTTCATGTTTCTCGTGCTGATTACCGAAGGCTTCAGCCTGAGCCTGTCGGAGTTTATGCAACCGAGCAATGGCTGCGGATTGTTCCTGCCAAGTCAGATCCTTCCGGCGGAAGTTCTCATCGAGTTCAGCTTCTTCGGCTTCGAGTTCGGAGAGTTCGCCAAGGGTGACGATTGGCACCTCATAGGGCGCGAATAGAGCCCCATTGCAACGGATACTCTCCCCCATGGCCCATAGGTCCGCCATGGCGCGCAATCGGCGCTCTCCGGCCACGAGAGCGAACCCTAGATGGGTTTCCCGGCATACAATCGGGTGCAACAATCCCCGCATAAGGATTGAATTGCTGAGATCGGTCAGAGCCTCCGGATCGAAGTCTTGACGCTGGCGATCAGCAGAGATAATGAGAGAGTCTCGGAGGATTTTCTGTACCATGGGAGATGCTCCTTAAAACTTTTTACCGTTGGCCCCGGCGCGGTTGGAAAGCTTGTGATCGGCCCGCGAGGCATTGAATTGAAGCTTCTCGATGAAAGCCTGGCCGAAATTCATGCCGTTGTATTCGGGGAACTTGTCAGGATTCGCCATGATGTAACCGAGAAGGTCGAAGATGCGGATGAAGGTATCAGCCATCTCGACAGTCAGCATCATGTGGGCAGGAAGCTTGTCATCATGGAGAGTCTTGCGGAAGCCTTCGAGGCCTTCAGAGACTTCGGAGTGGACCAGGGCCAGCATTTTGGCGATATTGCGGTCTTTCTTTCGGCCGGTAACAGGGTCTTTGTACCAGCCGGCATCGACCTGGGCTTGGTGAATTTCCTGGCAAAGCATGTTGAGAACAATGCCAGTAGCGTGAGCCATTGAGACAGACATGAGGCTTCTCCTAAAGGGCAAAAAGCCAGGGGTGGTTAGACCCCTGGCTCGATGAAGTTGGTAGGTTACTTCGGCTTCGCGACCTTGCGAATTTCCGCATAGATGTCTTCGCCGTCGACACGATGGCTGACGATGACAGTCGCCAGTCGGCCAGTGATCATCGGGAAGCTGAAAGCCTGGCCCGCGACGTTGAGGTCGAGAGCTTCACGAAGACGGCCCAGACCGATGTTCTTCCCCTTGCCGAGGTCGAGAGTGCCGGCTTCGGTGGTGTCGAGCATGACAGTCTGCTGGACGACGACCTTGTCGCGGCTGAGCAGGGCCTTGACATTTTCATCCTGAACGTCCCAGAGAATTTCAAGCTTCACGCCGGATTTGGAGCCATCCTTGGTCGACCAGGTCTTGACGTCGATCTTGTCGGCGAGGGCAAGGTATTCGCCAACAGGGCAGGGAACAACCTTGGTGTCGAGAGCTTCAGAGACTTCGGTGTTGAGGAAAGTTGCTGGATCGAAAGACATGAGAAAGTTCCTTCAGAGTAGAGTTGAGGTTACGCTTTATTCCGGGCCATCCACTTATCAAAGATAAGCTTAAAGTCCGGCTTGTTATCCGCCGAGATTGGCAGATTTCGGGTCTTGACATCAGCGAGGCCCGAGGCTGTATCCCACTTCCAGGAAGAGCCGGTTCGGACAGTCAGAATGACGTCAGAAAACATTGCAGGGAATTTTGGGGCAAGAGCCTTGCCGAGGGTTGAGACCATGAGCTTCACCCCGCCGAGAACAGCGTCGACTTCTCGCTCAACATGTGCAAGCATAACAAAGTGACAAGGGCAGTTATCGCAGAGCATACGAATAAGTTTTTCAACTTGATCTTGAGCGATGCCCCAATCACTTTGGCTTCGGACAGCCTTTCCACCAACCACAAGAGACAGAGCAGCTGTTGAAATACCTGTAGCGCCATCGATAACCAAAAGACGGCTCTGATCCCAGCTGTTGACTGGTCCATACTTTTCCCCAGTGCGGTCATCGGGGAAGTTGTTGAGAGCTTCGAGAATCGCGACGAATTGGTTGTGCTTCGAGCGATTCGGGTCGGCCATTTTGGCCAGAGCGTCGAGGCTGAGAGAGTTGACGGACTTCGCCGTCGCGATCATGGAGGTGAAATCAGCTGCTGGGGCAGAGATTCGATGCCAGTGGAGGTTGGCCGGGACTTCTTTGCCCTGGTCCTTCCAATAGCCGAGAAGCGATTCCATGCCGGATTCAAGGGCAAGGTAAAAAACCTCAACCCCGAGTTCGACTGCTGTCGCGATGGAGTAGGTTTTCCCGGTGCCGCTTGGCCCCATGAGAAGAACATTCACGCCGGGCAGGGTGAAAGGCGGTTCGATGTTCATATCAGTTACCTCCGAAGTAAAGATGCATTCTGGCAGCGCAGATGCGTTTGAAACCCCTGGTAGCGTGATAGATGCGGAAGCTTCCGTCGGGCATAAGCTGATAGGGCTGCTCTTGTGCCTTGGGTTTGTTTGCCCCGAGACGTGAGCGACGAAGCTTTCTTTGCAAAGATGTCATGTGTTATCTTCCTGACTGTTGTATGGATGATTGGGATGGGAGAGGAAGTCAAGCTCGATTTCCAGCTGGTATTCGAGGACTTCTTTTGGCACAGGCCAACCTACTAAGTGCAGACATTCCAACGAACCAGGGACATGCCAGCGATTACCGTGAGAAGCACAATCAAGGCATAGTCCCGCATGAATTGAGAAGATTCGTAGCTGGCTTTCAACGAAACACCTCGCTTGTGAGTAGACCAATCCACAGCCAGTGCATACCCATGAATGAGAAGTGCCAAGCCAACGAGAATCGGGAAGATTGGTGAAGTCATACTGGCGGAATCCTTCCTTTATATGCCATTGGAGATCAACCACGATGGAGGAACTCAGCCATATTGGCTTCGTACTGCTCGACGGAGATTTCCTGTCGGGCCAACGGGTCCCAAACTCTTTTGATGAAATAGGCTTCGAGCCAGGTTTCCGGGTTCGGAGACTTGCAGACAGTTTGAAGCGCACAACCGCCATAGTCGGCACAGGAATGGTCGAGGTTCCAGTCCCAATAGCCTTCCTGCCAGCACTTAATCATCCGCTCGATGTCGCGATGGGTCTGTTCGAGCCAGCGATCGATTTCGTAATCAGAGCGATAGGTGAGAACTTGCTGGGTGTCGAACTTGGTCTTGAGGATTGAGACGCCACGGATGCAGACGCCAGCGGGCTTGAAGCCGAGTTCGCGGGCTGACCAGCAGTAGCCGGTGAACTGGCTTCGCATGTCCCACTGGCGGGCCCAGGACTGCCCGAGGGAAGTCGTCGTCTTTTCGTCGTAGATATAAACACCGCCATAGGCTTCCGCGATCATATCTGATCGGCCTGTGTAGAGTAGAGGGTCGCCAGTAACCGGGTGATTGATTCCGAGAGGCTGAGCGAAGCTGAACTCAATGCCAGATTTTCCATTGGGGAAGATAAGCGGCTTAGCCCCGTCTGCTCCGAGAGGGTATGAAGCAAAGTAAAATTCGAGAGCGCCGCAAGTGCGCTCCAGAGACTTCGCGGAGTCGGGTGGGCACTCGAAGTCTCCATAGTGCTTGATAAGCGCAGCCAGGCCGAGGCCAATGGCTTCTTCTGTTGCCAGTCCATCTTCGTAAAAAGCTCTTCGAGCAGCTTCCACTCCGGAAGCAAAGGCTCCGCCGGCAATGAGGTGGACGGATTCGGAAGCGGGTTTCCAATGTTGGACATATTGACGAAAGGCCTTTTGGGGACAGGAACGAAAGGTTCCGAGGAAAGTGGAGTCGATGGCGATGGGGAAGAAAGGACGTTGGGCAGTCATAGTCCGAGTTCTCCGAGAAGGTCATCAGCATTCGGAGCTGGGGCTTTGGACTTTGCTGATGATTTGGAAGAAGGTGGCGGCATGGCGAGACGCTCTGCGCGGAGGAAGAGAATCCCCTCACGCATTTCGTCCATGGTCAGAGTGCCTTCGCGGGCTTTTTGTCGAAGTTCCGCGATGCGGGTGATGGCTTCAGGTGTGGGAATGGACAAGGGAATCTCCTTAGAGAGAAATTAACCGGGGATTTGATTTGTATAATCCCCGGTTGATTTCGGGTCAAATGGTTTCATCAGGCGATATAAAGCTCTTCCCGTTGTCGGGTGCAAGCGACGTAGAGGGAGCGGAAGGCTTCCTGCCGATTACGGTTCAGCATGATGTCTTCCAGATCGATCCAGACCTTGAGGTAGGACGAGCCCTGAGAGCGGTGGGAAGTTATGGCATAAGAGTGTCGGATTTCGTTAAAGGCTTCTTTGAGCTTCCAGAACTCCCGCCAGAGATACTTTTTGCCAGCCTTGGCCTGGGCCGAGAGTTCATTAAGCTTGTTGTTGAGGTCACGCTGGCCCCGCGGGGTAAGGGTTCGGATCGTGACCTTTTTTCCGTCATCCTGTTGGCAGAGAAGTCGGAAGATTTCGTATTCAGTGTAAAGTGGATGCTCACCGATCAGACATTCGAGAACAGTAGCTTCCTCGTCAGTGCGCATGAAGATATTGCCTTCGATGTCAACGAGCATCGCAGTGGCGACGATCTTATCCCCAGCGAGCCAAGGGTTTTGAAGAGCCTGCACCCGACCATGGATATGACCTCGCATCCAGGAGTTGTATTTGTCGACTGTTATGTTCCGCCAGGCAATGATCTTCGCCTCACCGACTTTGAACATTTCGAGATGTTCGAGGGCCTTTGCTGACCACTCGGCCCGATCGACGCGGTGGACAGGAGGGTCGTTTGCGATCTTGAGGGAGGGGAAAGGGGAATCAACGATATTTCGGATGGAAGTCGCGAGTTCGAGCATCGAAGACCCGTAGCGGAGGACCTTAGTGAGCTGGGTCTTTTGCTCGATCTTCCAGATTGGAGAAGTGATTTCGCCGACGGGTGGGAGCTGGGCAGGATCGCCCATGAAGAGGAAGGGGACGTTCCAGTCGGCGGAAGCCCGGAGGATTTCGGCATAGAGGAACTTGTTAATCATTGAGGCTTCGTCTACGACTATGAGGTCGTACTTGGACAAGTCGACGGGCTCTTCGGGGGAAGCGAGTTCCTTGACCTCACCGTTGGCTTGGAGGCTGAGACCGAGCAGGGAATAAATGGTCCCGATGGAGCAGTCGCCAAGACCAGCTTCAGTGAGGTAGCCCCGGAGGACTTTAGCAGCTTTGTTTGTTGGGGCGGTGAAGGCAATCCGCCGGGGTTTGATCAGACCAGATTTCGCGAAGAAGCTGATGCAGAAGGACTTACCGGTGCCAGCATAGCCTCCGAGGACGAAGCAGGGGCAGTCATTGTCGGATTGAAAGTCCTGCCACCAATCAGAGATTTGACGGATGGCTTCGGCCTGGTCACCTGTGAGGGCGGGAGCGGTGGCTTCGGGCTCAGACATTGGTCAGACCTCCGAGGATGGTACTGATCCAGGTAAGGCGCTTGGGGTTTTTGTGAGCATTCTTGTAAATCCCACCAAAGGGGTATACAGAATCGCCCATCGTGGTGCGAAGGAGTTCCCAAAGCTCTTCTTCGATTTCGTAGCTCTCTGGCCAGCCTCCAATCGTCTCTCGGCAGAATATTCGGAGATTAAAGCATAGGCCAGAAAAATCCCTATAGTCTATGCCTTTAGGGCTGGCAGCGCCCTGAGGCCCAACAGCCCAAGCATAGTAATCTTGAAGAAAAATCTTGAGTTCGTCAGAAATTGTTGTTGGCAGGTTTTTCATAAAAAATTCCTTTTCGGATGAGAGTTTTCACTTGGTCTTCGGGTAGAGTGGCTTACCTCCTGCAGGATAACGGCCCCCGAGAACGAACTTTCGATCAGGAGGCATGAGGACTTTGGTTCTGGCATTGGCTGAGGCCAGGGCGATTGTTAGCGTCTTGCAGCGTTCGACTACGCGGTGGACGGTATACTGCTGACCGTAGCGGATGAACTTTTCTGTCTTGATGACTGCGAAGGAAGTGGCTTGGTGAAGCTCGCAGTCGATGAACTTCGTGCCGTCGGAGCGTTGGGCCTGAGCCCGGAAGCTGATTGAGGTCATGGCAGGGGTCCTACGTGGTAGAAGGGGTTTCCGTGGCTGCTTGGTTCATACGCAGTCTTCCGTATCCCAGTCTCCAGGAGCGGGCCTGCTGGGACAATGTCTGTCCGATTGGACCTTTCGATATCTATTCCGCGCTTCTGTGTTAAAGCGTCTCATTTCGTCACCCCAAATGAGACGCTCCTGGGCTGATCTGCGACGCACAAAGGTCATAACTTCTCCCCTCTCAGGCTGGCGGGATCGATTGCGCGGATGGCGGCGTCGATATAGGCGTCAACGTCTGCTGGTGCGTATTTAACGCCATGAAATTTATCAGGCACCGACACGTAAAAGTTGTGCGGCGGGCAGCTATCATCGCGCAGCCAGCGATACCGGGCAGCATCTGCCTCGGCCTTCTTCCGCGCATCATCTGCCAGCGCTGCGCAGGCGGTGAGGATGGCGGCGCGACGACGCTCCCAATATGCTTCCAAGGTGTCGCCAAATACGTGGCAATCGAAAGCCTCTAACATCGCCTCGGCGTGCTTGTTCAGATCGACTTTACTCACAGCGCAACTCCCCTTGCTCGCAGCCAATCCCCGAGGAGTTCTGTCACAAGCTCAGAGAACTTCCCAAAAGGTACCTTCCCTTCAAGTTCGGAGTAAAGCTCCATATCGACCTTGAGTTTGACGGACTCAGGGAGTTGAACCTCGACGCGCTTCGGGCGATCGATCTTTTTGATGCGTGGCATTAGTTCCGCTCCTTCAGCATGGCATTGAGTTCGGCTTTGATCCGTCGAGCAGCTTCCCCGCGCCAAGTTGCCGCGTTTGCAAGGAAGTAGCGAACGATGGCTTCCGCCGAGTCAGCGAAGTATTTGTCGGTGAGCTTATTCAGCTCTTTCATTGCGTCAATATAAGGAACTGCTCCAAAGTAAGGAGCTTTCCACTCTTTGCGGATTTCCTTGGCGATATCAGAAAGATTACGTGGCATTATGCTGCCTCCTCTTCGAATTCAGAGTTGGGATCAGTTGGTTGGTAGGAAGCCGAAGGCCCAATGCCAGCGACTGTTCTTTCGATCTTGTCAGGATCTTCGAGACAGAAGCCGTGGTCAAGGGCGCAATTTGGGCAGATCGGGGTGGTGGTGGACTGGATCAGAGTCTCGCGTGGAAGCGTGGGCCTGAGAGCAATTGATCTAACCCACTTCATTGTTGTGGGCTTAGAAATCAGCTGATGATGCTCCATGAATTGAACAAAGACCTGGTGATCAGAGTCACAACCAGTGCAATGCTGGTGATGGAACAAAGCCCCGGTTGCAATGATCTGCCAGCGCTCAGCTTCGATTTCAGCTTCGAGAACTGAGGCCTTGGCATGAGCGGCTGCGCGGCCTTCGGTTGTCTGGCGGAAGTCCTTTGATTTCCGGCGGAGCTTTTCGGCTTCGGTCTTGCGCTTTTGCTTGTCGAGGACGGAAGCAAGCTCTGCGTTGAGTTCTTCGAGGAAGTCCATTGGATTATCTCCTGTCAAGCGTGCTGGTTGTTTTTATACTTCGTGGTGGGAAGGGAAGGTCTGCCCGCGAGCAGGGAAGTTATGGGTGTCCCGGCGACCCTGGATCATTCGATCTTTGTCCGAGAGCCGACCCCAATGCTTATGGGCACCGAGCTGGTAAGACCGGGAGTTGGGATCGTACTGGTGAGGGACAAGCCCACGACGGCGCTTCATCGAATAGGAAGAGTCTTTCGGGGCGCCTTTTTGCTTCTTTGCCATTGGAGAAGTTTCCTAAGTGTTCCACGGCTGGAATAGCCGGTGATTTGGCATAGCAAAATACCGGGGGTTATGCAAATCATTTTGCCAGCCCTAAGAACACAAAAAATCCCCGGAACCTGGGGTGAGGGTTCCGGGGAAGTCTTGGGGGGCACGCTTGACAAAGCCGCAGACTAGATCAGGAGTATGATCCCCGGTCTGCGAGCGGGTTGACGGAGAAGAAGGGTTACTTCTTCGTGTGCTTGTGGGCCGGGGTTTCGGCTTCCGGCTCGTCCCCGAACAGATCACCAAGCAGCGCATCGGTGTCGATCTTGTTGCCGGACTTGGCAGCCTTCTCGGCTTCGAGCTTCTTGATGGTCGGTTCGAGCTTGGCAGAGCGACGGAGAGCAAGCTTTTCGGCCGCCGACTTGGTATCGAGGAAGGCCTTGATCTGCTCGACAGTCTTGCCCGAGACTTCGACGAGAGCCCGGAGCAGGATGGAAGTTCCGGTGAAGGCTCCGGCTTCGCGCGCGACGTTCCATTCGCCTTCTTCCAGGCGCTTGATCAGGGCTTCAACGGCCAGAACAGCGTCGTCGAAGTCCTTCTCGCCGGCGATTGCGTCACCGAGCTTTTGTTCCGCGCCGTGGGCTGCGAAGCGAAGGATCATGTTTTCGGGGATTGTCAGCGAGCGGGTCTGGCCGTTACGGAAGTCCAGGCGCGTGATGATGACGCCGGTTTCGGGATTGATCAGGCTTTCCTTGACGAGTTTCTGCTTGGCAGTGAAGTCAACGATCCGACCATCCGACATTGTGATCGGGGTCTTTTCGGTCTTGGAGGCGGCAGGGGTTTTGGCAGCTTCGGTCATTGGAAGGGTTCCTTTGGTTGGTTTCCGGTTTCGGAGATGCAGAGATAGTGGAGAATTGGGGAGAGTGTCAAATGGTATTAGTGGCTGCGAGGTCGGCGGGCCGCGAATTTAGAATTTGACAATCCGATGGAATTATGCCGCCGAGGCTTCGAGATCGAGAAGCGGCTTAGTTCGGACTGTAAGCCAGAGGTTCCAGTAACCGGAGTTAGGTTCATCGCAGATAATCCGGGTTCGGATGATGTTGGACTCTTCGATGTGGAACAATGGCGAACTGGGTGTTTGCCGAACGCACCAGCGGAAACGGTTGAACTCTCCCTGAAGTCGCTTGAGGGTAGTATAACTGCGGTTCTGGGAAAGAAGAATTTTCTCTTCCGGCGACTGGTGGGCCATTCTCATAGCTGAGTGGAAGAAGCTTGGGAATTGGTCAGGATGCTGATAATGCCAGCCCATGGTCAAAAGGTCCTTCCGCATTTACCGCATCGGTAAATTTCGTATTCTTCCCAAAAGCCTTCTTCGTACATAATAGATATAGTGACTTCGTTTCGGGGATGAAATCCCAGCCAGCATAGGAATCTCTGCAGCATTGGGAATTACCTTTCATAAAATGGAGTTGAAGGGCTCTCACGGAGTTCCAGAAGCTTCTGCAGCGAGGCTTCAGCTTCGAGAGCAGCAGCTGTTTTCACTGCCTCAACATCTTCGACTTCAATGCCGATGGAGCGAAGAGCCTCATCGAGTTCAGTTCTCATTGTCTTCGGCAGAAAGACAACGAAGTGAGCACCATCACGCTTTTCAACCCGGATCATGAGTTTGTCGGCGGCTTCTTCGAGCTGAGAGTCGAAGACCTCACCGAGACGGAAGGGCTTGATAACGTGGTAGAGTTTGAGCCGAATGCTGGTTGCGTTTGAGGAATGGGTGAATTTGAGTTCCAAGCGCTCTGGATGGGCTTCGAGGGCCTTCTTCCAGATTGCTAGGAGCTGAGCATTCTCGCGGTTATTCTTTGACATTGAGGGATTTCCTTGGACAGGTGGGAATAGAAACTGGCGGGCCTGAGAGCTTCGTGGATGGAGAATCCTCAGGCCCGCCAGCCTTCGGCCAGAGATTAATCCCTGGCTTTGAAGCAGCTGACAGGCACAGAACAGATCAGTTGCGCCGGATTGAGTTGATAGCCTTCGATCTGTTCCTGAGCTTCTTCGAGAGTCGTATAAACCCCGATGACATGAGCAGTTCCTGAGTTGTAGTCAAACACCTGGATCAAATACCCTCCCATTCCAATCCTGGCTGGCTCAGCCCGAAGATCAGTCGGCGGATTGATTGCCGAGGCTTCACCCGGAGCCAGGGTTCCGATTGTAGCATCTGCAGTTTCGGTTGTCGTTGTTTCATCAGGTTGCGTTGCCATGAGAAAAGGTTCCTTAATCAATTCGGGGTCAATCCCCGGATATTCATAGTTAAATCACGGGTTCGAGGTCAACTACATTCCCTCTCTTTCAATTCCATTTGACTTGCTTAATCCCAGAACCTACGCGCGTCGCGCCCGCCCGCGCTGATTAGAAGGTCATCCCCGGCGGTTTGCCCCTCCAAATCCCCGGAGCTTTTTCGCCTTATGAAAATCTCCCGATTTTGCCATTCAGTAATAAGAGGGATTTCTCTAAGCTTAGACTCGGATTGAACTTTTATTGCTGGCTGGCGCAATTTTCGATCGATGGGGGATGATCAGCTATGATATGAGATAACATTACCTAGCTGGGGTGGTGGATTGGCGAGATTTGAGAGGGGATGGTTAGTCGGAGGCCCAGCGCCTAATCGGCGCGCAAATTATTTTCGATGGGTTGCAAAAAACTGGTTGCAATACCCTCCCATGGCTCTATGTAGGCAGCTCAATTCAACACAAAACGGAGATAGCCCAATGGCCCGCCCCTACTACGTTCTAGTAGCTCGTGACACCACCCCAGCCGGTAACGGCGAATGGACCGTTGAGTTCGGCGACTATGACAAGGAATGTGTTCATTTCGAACGAGACGATTGCATCTATTCCAATCGGTTCGAACAAGGCCGGAATGCCGGGAAAAATTGCCGGGTTTTGAAAGTCAAATCCGCCCACAAAACCGCGATTGCCAAAGCCGTAGCGGCATTGAATGCAAAAGGTTAAAACCATTCCAATGGTTGCACCGGGTCCGCCTAGTGCAATCGATGCAATGGTGCATCAAACCACCTGATAAAGGAATAAATACAATGACACATACCACTTTGGACCCTTCTTATGAAGCTCTGGTTCGGGCACTTGAAGTCGCCGCAATAGAATACGAAAATGTGGCTCGTGCTACGTATGAGTTCGCGGATTTGAATATCTATCATATCGCTCGCTGTGTGAATCGGTCTATGGCGCTTCGTTCACAGGCAGAGCGTATTCGCCGTTATCAAACGGTCTAATTCGCCAATTCATTTAAAAGGATATCTATCATGGCACGTATTATCAAAACCACCATCACTGGTTCCACTCTCTCGATTGCTATCGAAGGTGTTGGCAATCTCTCCATCGACGCCAACACCCTCTCCGAGGAGGTCCATAATCTCGCCCTGCTCCATGGCCTCCGGCAAAAAATTTGCGATGCAGCCGCTATGACCAAGGGTGCAACCGAAACCGACAAATTTGCCGCTATGACGGCCGTTCGGGACAACCTTATCAACGGCGAATGGTCAAAACGCTCTAGCGATGGAACCAGCCCGGTTTCCGGCCTGATTCTCCGTGCATTTGAGCAATGGGCCAATGAGCAGGCAATCGCCAAAAAAGCCAAAACCCCGCCAACCGCCGAAAAGATCAAGGCCCTCTATGACTCCAAAACCCGTTCGGAGCAGCTCGCTCTCCGCAACGTGCCCCGGATCGCGGAGATTATCGAAACCCTCAAGATCGAACGCGGGGCCCCGAAAACCCCCATCGACACCGATGCGTTGCTGGGAGATTTGTTCTAACCCTCTCTGGCTAGGGTTTTTCCGGCCCTAGCCAACCTCTCACTTAGGGAAATTTTCCAATGGCTGCCTATCTCGTTCTTAAAAACCGTTTCACAGGTGAGGTCTACCAAGGTCGTAAACTCATTATCGTTGACGAGCTTTATTGTCTGGCCTTTGGCCTCACCTGCTCTCCTACCGAATGGGCCGACAATTGGATGGACACTATCGGAATGACCCTTGCGTTCTGGGGTGAGAAGGGTTGGGAAAAGCTCACCGAATTTTGGCCCGATCAACCTGCCGTTGCATGGTTCAGGGAGTATTTTGAGAATTTGTCATACTCCGGATTTTAACCTCTCCCAGTCCCTAACCTCACCCGGCGATGCCCCCCATCGCCGGGTTTTTTGTGCTCAGGTCTCCAAGCAACATTATTACAAAACCGCGCAACAATCTCCGGCCCTCTCAATAGCCTCTCACCCTCGCCGCTACCCCTATAGCCTCCACCCCTCTAAACCCTCTCCACGCCCCGGAGATTGGCAAATTCGCCCTATTCCCTCCCCGGCTCCCTCCCCTCCCCGGCTCCGATCCTGTCCAATCCCCTGAGTATGCCCCTAGCCCCCCATGTGTCATTTCTAGACCCTCACCCGCATCCCCATCCGTAGCGGATAGAACAACAGGGCTCACCCTAATCCCCCGGAGGTTTTGCGTTCTCACGGGGGGTGGTTCCTTCTAAAAAAAAAATGGATTGGAAATACTAGGATAACTGACCTCTCCAGCCAAACCCCCGTTGACCTCAGCCGCTCCCTGCTATCCATCCCGCTACCCCCGGCATCCCGCCCGGCCTCTCGACACCGATCCAGCTACCTCTCGCCCCTCGCCTCGCACCCCCAGCCGTTGTCTGGCTCGCCATCCTCTCGCCCCTCGTCTATCCGGCTGCCTAACCCGTTATCCATCCCCGCTACCTACTACCCAGCCATTCCTACCCCATCCCGGCTACCCCGCGACGCCTCCCATTCCAATCGTGACTGCCTCACCATTCCGGTTCCTTTCCCTCCACCCTTGAACCAATCCGGTTCTTTCGGCCTTGTCTACCATCCGGGTAGAGTTAAGGCCGGGGGTGGCAAGCCGGCAGGGGGATGGTCCAGGGGGCGATGTTAACGGCTCTCCACTCGCTACACTTGGGCCAAATTTTCCAACTCCCTCTTTCTGGTCAGCTGAGTGGTGGAAAAGGTGGTAGAATTTCCAGCCAAAAGCCTCCGAAATTAACGGGGGTTTGAGGAAGGAAATCTTCGGGGGTTTAGAGGGTTAAAAGGCCGCAAAAAGTACTTGACCGGCGGGTCGCGAAGTTGGTAGCTGAGGATGAAATAGAGGTGATGACATGAGCTTTGTGGATTATGACAAGATGACGGAAGGGATCGAGGCCCGCCATCCCTTCTTTTACACTGAGTACCTCGATGCCTGCGATACGGAAGGTGCGGAGACTCTTCCTGATGGAGGGATTGAGGTCAATGGAAGGACCTTCTATCCTCTCGACCATCCAAAGTATGCTGGAATAGCCACTGCCAAGGGCTATGACCAAAGCTACTCTCGTATTGCGAAGACGAAGTACAATCATGAAGCTATGATCGATGTGATTATAGCGAACCCTGCCATAACGCAGAATGAACTGGCAAAAACCTTCGATCGTTCAGTACCCTGGATTTCCCGAATCATGGGTTCGGATGCTTTTCAGGCGGCTTTGGCCAAGCGTCGGGAGGAGGTCACTGACCCTTTTCTCATAGCCACGATTGAAGAGCGTATGAACGGGCTTGCTATGCAGAGTCTGGATATCCTGGCTGAGAAACTTCATGCGACGCAGAACCCAGACTTGGCTCTGGAGGCATTGAAAGTCACGACAAAGGCTCTTGGTTTTGGTGCTAGAGCCCCGATGACGAATATCAATAACAACTTCGTTATTCCACTGCCTCCGAAGATGGAAGATCCGAACCAGTGGGCCCGCCAGCACGCAGGCCGGGTAATAGAAGGATAATCCATGGCCCAACCGTTGCTCATGGATGGGAAAGAAGTCCTCTGGACTCCTCAAGAAGGCCCACAAACCGCTTTGATCCAATGCCCTGTTTTCGAAGTATTCTACGGAGGCGCTCGTGGGGGAGGAAAAACTGAAAGCTCTATCGGAGATTGGCTTGAGCACTCATCAACTTATGGTGAAGCGGCAATTGGAATTTTTGTTCGGAGAAAGTTCAAGCAACTTGCAGAAGTCATTGCGCGAACCAAAATTCTTTTTCCGAAGATAGGCGCGAAATACAATGAGCAAAAAGCCGAATGGAAGATGCCCGGCGGTGGACGGCTTAAATTCGTTTATCTCGAAAGGGATTCGGATGCCGAGGAATACCAGGGCCACAACTATACACGCGTATATGTGGAGGAAGTCACTAACTTCCCATCGTCCAGTCCGATTGACAAACTTCGTGCTACTTTGCGTTCTGGTTCTGGTGTTCCTGTCGGAATGCGGCTTACTGGCAATCCTGGGGGTCCTGGACATGGGTGGGTAAAGCGGAGATATATCGATCCAGAGCCGAGAGGCTATAAAATCATCACTGAGACTGAGATTATCGAAGTCGAAGGCGAGAAGATGGAGGTCTCTCTGAGCAGGGTTTTCATACCCTCAAAGCTTGGGGATAACACACTTCTAATGCGGAATGATCCGACCTATGTTCTCAGGCTCCGACAGTCAGGCTCCGCAGCTCTGGTCAAAGCCTGGCTTGAGGGCAACTGGGACATCGTTGATGGGGCCTTTTTCCAAGAGTTTAACGAGGAACTTCACTGCAGATCAGCAAAGATTCTCAAGGAAGCTCCTCCGCAGACAGTTCGCTTCCGCTCATTCGACTGGGGGTCGGCAAGACCCTTCTCAGTCGGTTGGTGGGCGATTGCCGATGGAACCTGGCCTAGGGAGAATCCGCTCCCCTTCGGAGCGATCTTCCGCTATCGGGAATGGTATGGGGCTTCTGGGCCGAATAAGGGGCTCTTGATGACAGCCGATGCTGTTAGTCGAGGGATTCTGGACTTCGAGCATGAGGAGCGAATTAGGTTCGCAGTTGCTGATCCCGCGATATTTATTAGGAATGGTGGGCCTTCAATTGCTGAGAGTATGAAAGCTTGTAAGTGGCGGCGGGCCGACAACAAGCGTCAGCCAGGCTGGGAACAATTCCGCCAGCGACTCGTCGGAGAAAATGGCATCCCGATGATGTACATCGCAGATAACTGCGAAGACTTCATCCGAACTATTCCTATTCTTCAGCATGACGATGGAAACATGGAAGACCTCGACACCGATGGTGAAGACCACGTAGCAGATGAAGTCCGCTATGCTTGTATGTCTAGGCCCTGGAAGCCGAAGTTATCTCTAGGCCCACAGAAGCTCCGGCTCCCTAAACTCCCGAATGAACTTACAATCTCTGAACTCGTTGAACAGAACAAGCGCAAACGCTTACAAAAGGAAGAAGCCCGTGTCTGAAACAAATCCTGGAGAAGTTATCCCTCCCAAAGGCGGCGAAGCTCTTTACTCCTTCTGGAATGGGGAGATTCTCTCAGCACTGAAAAGGGAGAAAACTTATCGGGATACCAGTCGACAGATCATCGACATCTACGAGGCAAAGAAGCCTGATGAAACCCCCTTCGCGATTCTGTACTCGAACACGGAAACGCTTATCCCGGCAGTTTATTCTCAAACCCCGATTCCGATGGTGCTTCGGAGGTTCAAAGATGCCGACCCGATTGGGAAAATTGTCAGCGAAGTTGGCACCCGGACACTGAAGTACCTCGTCGAGGCAGATTCCGAAGCCTATGACACCTTCGATGATACGATTACTCAGGCAGTTCTCGAGGGCCTCCTGGTCAATCGCGGGGTGACGAGGTTCAAGTATGTTGATGGCGGAAAGGCTTCCGAAGCGGTCTTTGGTGAAGCAGCTCGCTGGGACAAGTTCTTCCACGGCTATGCCAGAAGCTGGAAAAAAGTCCCTTGGATTGGCTTCGAATGGGATATGGATCAGGATGAGATCAAATCCAACTTCCCTGATGTAAAGATTGATTTCACAGATACTTCCTACATGGGGGATTCTGAGCAATCAGCTAAAGACAAGTCCGAGAACGACGAACTTGCCGGCGTGATGAGTTTCAAGGTCTATGAGATTTGGGATAAATCCGAGAAAAAGATCATGTTCTTCTCGCCAGTTTACAAGCAGGGTCCGTTGAAAATCGTCGAAGACCCTTTCGGGCTATTGGGCTTCTTCCCTGTTCCGAAGCCGCTGAACTTCACGAAGAAGGTTACGACACTGATTCCGACACCGCTGTATCAGTACTACCGCAGCCAGGCTCAAGAGCTGAACAACCTTACAATTCGATTGAAGGCCATCATCCGGGCTATCAAGTACCGTGGCATGTATAACAACACTATTGAAGGGATTGACAAAGTTCTTCAAGCAGATGACAATGAACTGATTCCTGTCGAGAATGTTCAATCTATGCCAGATGGGACAGGGATGGATCAGCTGATCTGGACAGTTCCGATCAATGATCTGGCCGCGACAGCGCAACAGCTGTACAGCCAACGCGAGCAAGTCAAGAATGTGATCTATGAGATTACGGGGATTTCTGATATTCTCCGCGGGGCCAGCGTGGCTTCCGAAACCGCAACTGCGCAGCAATTAAAAAACCAATGGGGGACTTTTCGGCTTCGTCGGATGCAGAAGGAAGTTCAGCGATATTGCCGTGACTGCATGGCGATTATGCTGGAGATCGCTGCAGCGAAATTTGATATCCAAACTCTTCGCCAGATGACAGGACTTCCTTATCTGACAGATAACGAAAAAGCCCAGATCACTTCCAAACACCAGGAGCTGATGGGGCAGTACCAGCAGACCGTTGCGACGATGCAGGCCCACCAGCCACCACAAATCCCTGGGCAACCGCCAGCACCTGCTCCTCAAACCCCGCCACCTCCGCAGCTTCCTCCGCAGATTGCTCAGGCTCTTCAAATGCCAAGTTGGGAAGATCTTCAAAAACTCCTCCACGACAGTATTGGGCTGCGCTATCGCTGCGACATTGAGACCAATTCCACAATTGATTCTGAGAACAGTCAGGACAAGCAAGACATCTCTGACATCATGAATGCCATGAGCCAACTTCTCAATGGTCTCGGACCTCTGATTCAGGAGGGCGTTATGCCCTTCGGCGTGGCCCAACAATTCATGCTGGCAATCGTTCGGAGGTATAACTTCGGCAGCCAAATCGAAGAATACATCGAGCAGATGCAGCCTCCACAGCCTCAGGGCCAGCAAGGTCCAAAACCTTCTGAACAGGCCCAGGAACAGGTCGCTCAGATCCAAGCTAATGCGGATCTGCAAAAAGCCCAAATGCAGATGCAGATGGAAGAGCAAGAGTTCCAGCACAAGCAAACCCTGATGCAACAACAGGCCCAACTCGATGCCTTGAAGCATAATTCCGATCTTCAGGCCCATAGTCAGCAAATGGCTCAACTCGCTCGCGACGAGGCTCTGGCCCAGGCCAAGCACGAGCGCGACCTTCAGGCTATTCAAGCCAAAGCCGCTGCTGCCCGACAGCAAACTCAAGCCCCGTAGGAGCACTGCCATGCCTCTTTATTCTTATATCTGTGCTGAAGGTCATCCCTTCGATCGATTGCTTCCCCTCTCGGATTACAAAGCATCTCAAAAATGCGCTTGCGGAGCCGACGCGGAAAAGACTATTACTGCCCCAAGGTTCTTCATTGTCGACAATACCGGGTATAACTGCCCTGTTACAGGTGAGTGGATCAGCTCCAAACGCCAACATGAAGAGAACCTTCGAAAACAAGATTGCCGAGTTTTGGAATCTGGGGAAAAGGAAGCTAATCTGCAAAGCAAAGCAGACTATGAAGCCGCTCTCGAAACCAGGATCGAAAACACAGTTGAAAGAGAAATCGAAGCTATGCCATCTGAGAAGCGTGAAACTCTGTACAACGAATTAACCCGAGGTGGGGTTGATCTGGCGTACACTCGCGCAACTCCGAACTTGTAAGGAATCCTGCCATGACCGAACAAACTACTCAACCTGTTATTGAATCTCAGCCAGAGTTCGACACCACCTCTGCACTAGCAGACATTTCTGCCGACCTCTTCGGGCAGGGGGAGGAAGGCGAAGATGCCGGTGGGAAAGAACCCTCGGCTGAGGGGCAGGCGGCGAAGGCTCCGGCAAGCACCTCTACTGCTGTTGAGCCGACGTCGCCTGCCCAAACAGAAAAGACAGGTGAGAACTCCACGGCTGTTCAAGCTGTCGGTGCTCCGGAAACCTGGACAAAGGAAGCAATCGCCAAGTGGGCCACGATCGATCCCACTGTTCAACAGGAAATCCTCAAGCGCGAACAGGACATCTTTAAAGGGATCGAGGAGTACAAAGGTCGCGCGGAGGTCGGGGATAAATATTCCCAGGTCGTCGCGCCTTACAAACCGATCCTGGATCAGGAAGGTATCGATCCTGTCCAGATGTTTCAGAACTTTGCGTCGAATCATTACCTCTTGTCCCGTGGCACCCCGGAGCAGAAGACTCAACTTGGGGCTTTGATGATTCAAAGCTATGGTTTGGATCTTGTCGCGATTGCGCGGCATCTGGATGCAGCTGGGACTTACAAACAGCCGAATCCGGAAATCCAATCTCTTCAAGCCAAGATCAATGAGCTTGAAAAGAGCCAACAGACCTTCTCAGCCCGCGAACAGGAAGCTGCTCAATCCCGAGTTATGCAGGAAGTCAATGACTTCGCCAAAGACCCTGCTCATCCCTATTTTGATGAACTTGTCGACGACATTGCCAAGTTTATCAACTCTGGAGTGTCCACCACTCTCCAGGACGCCTACGACAAGGCGGTCTATGCTAACCCAGCAACCAGGCAGAAGGAGATCGATCGGCTGAAAACCGACGCAGAAAACTCCGCGCTGGAAAAGCTGAACAAGCGTGGACAAAAAGTCGCAGCGGCAACAGCTGCTGATCTCAGGGCAAATCCAAAGCCTCGGAGTGGAACGACCCCGATTGGTACGATGGATGACACCATGGCCGAAACCCTTGCTGCTATCAAGCAGCGCTCCTAATCAAAGGACTGACCAATGGCAACTCCGAGTGCAACCTTTACGGAACTGGTCTCCACCACGTGGCGCCAGCATTCCAAAGACGTCATCGACAACGTCAGCAAGAATAACGCGCTCTATGCGCGGCTGATGAAGAAGGGCAATATGCGGACTGAAGATGGTGGTCTGACCATCGCGCAGCCGCTGGACTACAACAACAATGGGACCTATCAGCGGTATTCGGGATATGATATTCTGAACATCCAGCAGTCCGACGTCATCACAGCGGCGGAATTTCAGTGGCGTCAGATCGCTCTGAACGTCGTGGCAAGTGGTCTCGAACTCCGCAGCAACTCCGGCGATTCGGCGATTGTCAAGCTGGCCAAGGCCCGTATCAAGAACGCGATGCGGACCTTCAAGAACAACTTCAGCTATGATCTCTATGCTGATGGTACGCTTCCGAACCAGATCGGTGGACTTCAAGCCATCGTGGCCGATTCCGGCGTCGGCGTGGTTGGCGGTATCGATGCTAGTGCCTGGTCGTTCTGGGCGCCGGCAGTGCAGTCTGCAGCCAACCCCATCCAGGGCGGCGGTGCGGTCACCCCTTCCTCGACGACCATGGAAACGCAGCTGATGCTGCCTCTTTGGCTGAACCAGGTCCGCGGTGATGACAAGCCAGATCTGATCGTCTCTTCGAATGATTACTTTACGTTCTATGAACAGAGCCAGGTCGCGATCAAACGCTACACCTCGGCCGGCGATGCTGATGGTGGTTTCACCAGTCTGAAATACAAGAACGCCGATGTGATCTTCGACGGTGGCAGCGGTATCCCCGGCGCTCATATGTACTTCCTGAACACGGAGTACTTTGAAATCGTGGTCCATAAGGATGCGAACCTCTCGGTCCAAGATGACCAGAAGCCCTACAACCAGGACGCTGCGGTCATTCCGGTTCTCTGGATGGGGAACATCGTCTGTTCAAACCGCAGGCTGCAGGGCGTGCTGAAGGCGTAATTGCCGGGGGGTTGAAATTGCAAATCCCCGGTAGTTAAGAAAGGACTCTCCAATGAAATATGCAGTTGATGGTATGATTGGCAATCAGCAGATTGCCTTCTACGGTCTGCCTGATTCGACAAGTCGGATGCAGACGGGCTTCCTCGCACAGGCCGCAAATACCTGGTGGGGTTCGGGTGAATTTCTCTATTGCTACTGTGCGACGGCATGTCCGCAGTTTGCACTGGTGACCTTGACCCAGACTCTTCAGTCGGCAGGATGGCGCTATGACGCAGCACCGATCGCGAATACCGCAAACCTGGGATGCATGGTCGGTGTGGCCTGCGTGACTGCAGCGGTCGGCAACTACTTCTGGGTCCAGGTATCGGGTATCGTTCCGGTCTCTTCGACGGCGAGCGTGGCGGCAGCAGCAACCTTCGGTATCGGTGCGGCCGGCCAGGCTGGTGCACTGTCCTCAGGCAAGCAGATTCTTGATGCAAAGATCGTGGCCCCCGCGACTACGACGATTGTCAAGGCAAACTGCTATGCTCCCGGCAACGCGACTTATCTGTTCGTTTCGAATGTCGATGGCTGGTTCAATGGGATTTATCTCAGTGGAACTGGTATCGCCGCCGGTACGACAGTCGTGGACATCGATCCAGGTGAGAACAAGGTCACCTTGTCGGCCGCGACGACAGCCGCTGTTTCGGGTTCCGTGACGGGAACTTACAACAACGGCACGATCTACTACAACGTCGCGCACCTGAATCGCTCGATGGCTCAGGGTCAGATTACTTAATCTGATCTTGTTGGAAGTCCCAGGGAACTCTCCCTCCCTGGGACTTTTTCTTAAACCCTGCTCAGGAGATTATCATGGCAGACGAACCAAAACCCAATTATATTGTATTCGAACGCCGGGCTGTAGAGGACCGCGCAGCAACAGTCGAAGCTGGTCATTACGTGGCGAAGGATGTGGACTTCGTGCTCGTGACACCAGCAGGAACGCGAGATCGCCTGGAAAAGGAAGTCACGGATTGGCTCTTGAGCTTGGAAGAAGGCGTCAAGCAAGAGCGTATCCCGGCCTCGTGGTTGCAGGCCTATCGCTCGGCTTACAAACAGTGGAAGGATGGGCAAGAAGTTCCCGAATTTGGAACGTCGATTCTCAACTGCTCACTCTTCTCGCCTGCTCAGATCAAGATGATCCAGGCAGCCAATATCCGCACGATGGAAGAGCTTGCTGAAGCGACAGAAGAAGGGCTTGCCCGGATCGGTATGGGTGGGCGGGCCCTGAAGTCCAAGGCTAAAGCCTGGTTGGACTCGGCAGAAAATGGCAAATCTGCGGCTGAACTTGATGTTCTTAGAACACGGAATGAGGCTATCGAAGCCGACAACGCCGAACTCAAAGCTCGATTGGAGGTCATGGAAAAGACCCTGACTTCTCTGCAGGCTGCCCAGACAGAACCCCAACTCGTCTCCACTCGTAAGTAAGGATTTGTCATGTCAATCCTGACTGTTGTTCAGAACTTCTGCCGCCTTCATGGTCTGGTTGTGCCGACGTCTGTAATCAACAGTCAGGATACGACTGTGCAACAGATCTATGCGGCATTGCTGGATGTTCTTAGCGAGACAGTACAGGAATCTAAGTTTCAGGTTCTTACTCAGGAAGCGTTATTTACATTGACTGGCACTGAGAGCCAAGGAGCCATGACGACGCTTTGTCCGAATGGCTATCAGTGGGCTGTCAATGACACATTCTATGACAGGACCAGAATGCTGCCCCTGATTGGTCCGATGAATGAGGTGGAATGGCAGCAGTTAAAGGCTCTGCCAAACTCACTTCCAAATTATAAGTACCGCATTCGTGGTGGAAATTTGCTTATCAATCCAGTTCCATCCTCTTCAGGCGGTTTCAGCCAGATAGCCTTTGAGTATATCAGCAGCTGGTTTACGACCAGTGTTTCAGGAACAGCTCAGGCAACGCCACTTCATGATACTGATCTGTTTGTATTTCCTGAAGCAATCGTAGCGAAAGGTTTAGCTTATCGGTGGAAGCAGATCAAGGGTCTACCCTATACCGAGGATCAGACCCGATACTTCGATATGCTTAACAACTTCGTGGCGAGAAACAAAACCGCCAGGAAGATCAATGTCAGCGAAGATAAGCTCACAGATGTCGGCCCAGGCATCTTTGTCCCCTCTGGTAACTGGAATGTCCGGTGAGAGGCCGGAACCGCACAGGCAACCGAGGTGGTACTCGACCGATTCAGGTACAACCTGAGGTCGATGCACAGAAGATTGCTCTTCCCTGTCCTTATAATGGCTGGAATGCTGTTGGTAATCCAGCAGATATGAAGCCTCTTGACGCCTATGTGCTGGATAATTGTTTTCCTGGGGTACAGTCATTGACACTGCGACCAGGATCAACTTCCTGGAGGACTGGTGCACCAGGGAATATTCGAAGTTTGCTGAGTTATCAAGCTCAGTTTGGTGGGAAACTCTTTGCGGCGACTAATACAGGAATTTATGATGCAACGAACGCAGGGGCTTTTGGTAGTTCTCTGCTGAGCTGTTCCAATGGGAGATGGCGGGCCCAGAACTTCGCAACCCCTGGGGGGCAGTTTCTGATTGGAGCCAATGGCACTGATCCGATGTTCATTTACGATGGAACTTCATTTTACAGCGTTACCGGGGTAAGTACTCCTTATGCTATTACAGGTGTAAACACTTCCAACATCTCGCAGCTTCTCTCTCATAAAGTTCGCCTCTGGATGATCCAGGAAGGAACCATGAATCTTTGGTATCTTCCTGTAGAGAGTATTGCTGGGGCTGCTTCAGTCTTTCCCGTAGGCCATCTATTCAAGAAGGGTGGTTCCCTCGTCGCTATGGGAACTTGGTCACTAGATTCAGGAGCTGGTCCAGATGACTTCTTCATCATTGTTACGACTATGGGAGAGCTTGCTGTCTACCAAGGGACTGACCCGAGTTCGAGTTCGACTTGGGCTCTGGTGGGTGTTTTTGATTGCCCTCCGCCTCTTGGTAATAAGTGTTTTTGCGATTATGGTGGTGATCTTTTATATCTTAGTCAGAATGGGATTCTTCCTCTTAGTAAGTTGATGCAATCTGTTGTGATTGATCACTCGCTGAATGTAAGCTTTCAGATCGATGGGGCTTTTCTAGCCGCAGCCCAGACTTATGGAAGCAACCCTGATTGGGATATGGTTGTGCATAAGTCAGCCAGTGCTCTGATTGTAAATATACCTGTTGCGACGGATAGTGTTAGCTATCAGTTCGTAATGAATACGATTACAAAAGCTTGGTGTAGGTTTACTGGTTGGAATGCTAGTTGTCTGGCAGAATATCAAGGGAACTTCTTCTTCGCATCTGGGCATGTGGTTTACCAAGGTTGGTCTGGAGTTAGTGATTCGGGTTCTGCAATTCAAGGGACTATTGCGCAAGCTTATAATAACTTCGGTTCGAATTCTGGTCTTCAGATAACTTCAATAATGCCTTATATTCAGGCCAGTGGACAACTGGCTATCAGCTATGCGGTAGATACAGACTTCGTAACTTCTGCGGCTAATAATCTTCAAACTTATCAAATTCAATCAGCTGCTTGGGACATATCTCTCTGGGATCAAGCAGAATGGTCCAGCACTGGGGATATTAACTCCACGGATTTTGTAGTCCCTCAGTGGATGACAGTTCCCTCCAAACCTGGATTTATGCACTCTTTGAGAATGCAGATAACTTCCTCGACCGGTAATATTGCTTGGACAGCAACACAGTTACTTGTTAAACCAGCTGGCTTTCTGTGAAGCGGATTCTCATAGGACAAGAGGATCTTTATGGTCCTTGGATTGCCCAGAGACTTCATATGGAATGGCATCCTGGTAGAGGATCTATTATTGGCCTCTGGCAAGATGGCGTCGGGCCTATTGCAGCTTGTTTATTTGAAGGTTGCAATGGGGCGAGTGTCATGCTTCATTGTGTCGGAGAGGGTAGAATTTGGCTGAATAGAGAATTTCTCTGGTTTTGCTTTTACTATCCTTTCGAGCAGTTGAAAGTTAATAAGATAATCTCTCCTGTTGAGTCAGAGAATTTCGATTCCAGGAATTTTATTGAGAACATCGGTTTCTCGCTTGAGGCTACCCTCAAGGATGCCAGCCCGAAAGGGGATTTACTGATCTATACTCTGGGAAAAGATCAGTGCAAATGGCTATCCTTAAGGGAAAAATATCGTGGGCAAACCAAGCGCTCCAGCAGCACCTGACTATACAGCAGCAGCCGTTGCGCAGGGATCTGCGAATACGCAGACTGCGGTTGCGAACAATCAGCTTAATCAAGATAATCAGATTACTCCTTATGGTAATCTGACTTATAGCTATTCGCAACCAGGTTCAGGCCAGGGTTATACAGATAAGAATGGGAATTATATTCCCCAAGCAACTGCCACGACGAGTCTGTCGCCGGCAGAGCAGCAGCTGTTTAACCAGAATACAAGTCTGTCGACGGGACTGAACTCAGCAGCTCTAGGGACTATGCCAGCAGTTGTAAATGCTGCAAGTACACCACTGAATGCGAGTCAGTTTAATCCACTGACACAGGGACTGGCTGCAACTCCGACGCAAGTTCAAGGTTCGGTCGCTCCGACGACGACCTCAGCTATTAATCCTGCCGATTATACAGCCAATGCCAATGCTGTCACACAGGCTATGCTGACGCAGATGGCTCCAAGTCAGCAGCAGCAGAGCGAGCAACTTGCAGCTCAGCTGGCAAATCAGGGTATTGAGGGTGGATCAGAAGCTGCTGGTTATGCGAATACACAACTTGCTTCAAATCAAGCTCAGCAAAAAGCCGCAGCAGTTGTTGCTGGCCAGCAACAAGCTCAGAACCAGATCCAGGATGCGCTGCAAACTAAGCAACAGAATTATGCGCAGAACCTTTCCAGTGCTAATCAGCAGAACCTGGCTCAGAATCAAGAGTTTAACCAAGGTCTTGCTGGTAGTCAGTTTGCAAACCAGGCACAACAGCAGGCAATTCAGG
>Ga0316222_1000933_pt1 | contig 39562 bp, 38 predicted proteins | sample TBH18011metaG_FD_206008 | JGI IMG/M metagenome (GOLD analysis project Ga0316222, IMG submission 206008) | Freshwater microbial communities from Trout Bog Lake, Wisconsin, USA - TBH18011 | ecosystem: Environmental > Aquatic > Freshwater > Lake > Hypolimnion/Profundal zone | place: USA: Wisconsin... | reverse complement strand
ATTATCCGGCATGCCGCTTTGAACATGATGCGGCAAGCCAAAAAGAAACGAATGACTATAAAACTTATGCGTAAAGCTGCTGGCTGGGATGACTCTGTATTGAATAGCATCCTGGCTCAGGTTTTTTAATGAGGTAGCCCTGGGAAGCACAAGGACAAACCTTGCGAAGAGGATATGGCGGCAGGCACCGCCACTTGAACTCGAGTAAAGCCAGTTTTAGACTCAGGCTCAACGGGTTTGGTATCGGACAGGAACTTGCGCTTCCAATAACTTAGCTGGTGTTCATGTAGTGAATGCTCGCGGCAATAGCTTGCCTGGGATAACCCAGATGCTTGCCATTGCTTAATGTGAAGTTTCCAAAAATCGTGAATGGTACTGTTTTCTGATGATGTCATAGATAAACCCAAAAATACTATCGTTGGGTAACTTTGACATGACTGGCAGAAGGTTGTGAATTATGCTGAGAATTGAGCGCTTACGTAAAATATTCAGGATGTTACGAATTAGCTTCACTTATTTGCATTCGACGAATAATTGGAACATACTTCAACCACCATGAATACTTTGACTCACATTCAGCGCGTACTTGATCTGGCCCACCGGAAGGGAATGGTGCGCCCGAGTGATCTACAAGAAATTGGAGTCTCACGTATAGTTCTGTCACGGCTGATGGGAAACGGACAATTGCAGAAAGTTGGTCGAGGCCTCTACCGTTTGCCGGACTATGAGCCGACTGAAAATGAAAGTCTGGCGACCATAGCGACCAAAGTTCCCCAGGCGATATTCTGCTTATTTACCGCCTTGCAATTTCATGAACTGACTACCCAATTACCAAGACAAGTCTGGATCGCCATGCCTAGGGGTAGTCATGTTCCCAAGATCGACTATCCGCCCATCAAAATGATCCAATTTAGCGGTATTGCCTATAGCGAGGGCATTGAAATTTATGAGCGGGATCAGGTTAAGCTGCGAATCTATGGGGTAGCTAAAACCATAGCCGATTGCTTTAAACACCGAAATAAAATTGGAATTGACGTAGCGCTTGAAGCACTCAAAGTCGCGCGTAGCCGGAACAAGGCCAACGCAAATGACTTATGGCATTACGCCAAAATTTGTCGTGTAGCCAACGTGATGCGTCCTTACCTTGAGGCTATTGAATGAGCAAGGATTTTGCCGCGTCGATAAGAGGCCGTTTGCTGAATATTGCTAAAAATCAAGGGGTCGATCGAACGTGTCCAACTGCTGATTCTAGGATAATGACGGTTAATAGCTACCCATCTGATGTCGGGGTATTCTGTCAGAGGATGCCGTGAATACATCCCTGTAGCTTGAGTCGGCATGAGCTACAGGGAAGTGGTAAATGCGGCTATTGCAGGAGCAAATAGCCGTCCATGCCTCCTAAACCACTGACGGAATACGCCGGCATCAGATCAGCCTATCCGTCAAAAATAGATTGGTCGACAGCTAGGAAGCTGCGATGGGGGTTTGAGCGGAGCGCATGAATGAAATCGGTGCTTCATCCGCTGAATCAAAAGATACTTTTTCCCAAGCGTCTTTATTGTTCAACAAGGTCAGCAATAGTTTGTTGTTGAGTGCATGGCCTGATTTAAAGCCTTGATATTCACCGATTAGACTATGCCCCAGCAGGTAAAGATCGCCAATAGCGTCCAGAATTTTGTGTTTTACAAATTCATCTGCATACCGTAAACCATCTTCATTAAGTATCTTATCTTCATCGACAACAATTGCATTGTCCAGGCTGCCGCCCAAAGCTAGATTGTTTTCCCGTAAAAACTCAATATCTTTCATAAAGCCGAAAGTGCGAGCGCGGCTGACTTCCTTAACGAAAGTCGTTGAGGAAAAATCCATGACAGCTGTTTTAAGATGTTCTGAAAAGGCAGGATGCTCAAAGTCAATGGTAAATGTCACTTTGAAACCATCAAAAGGTTCAAATGCTGCCCATTTATCGCCATCTTCTACTCTAATTGCGCGGGTAATGCGAATGTATTGTTTAGGGGCATCCTGCTCCACCACGCCGGCCGACTGTAATAAAAACACAAAAGGTCCGGCGCTGCCATCCATAATAGGCACCTCTGGTGCGCTCACATCAACAATTGCGTTATCAATACCTAAGCCAGCCAATGCCGATAGTAAATGCTCTACCGTTGACACTTTTACGCCTTCGCGCACTAAAGTGGTCGACAATTTGGTTTCCCCAACATTTTCTGGCCGGGCTTCGATTAGAACGGGAACTTCCAGATCGACGCGTCGGAAACGGATACCGGTATTCGGTTCAGAAGGATGCAGGGTCAAGTAGACCTTGTCGCCGGTGTGTAAGCCGACGCCGGTGGCGCGTATAGTGTTTTTTAAAGTACGCTGTTTAATCATGAAATACCGATAAATTAGGAAAAACAAGCAGAGCAGTCTATCATAAATTTAGGCAATAGCTGTTGCTTGACTTGCAGAGAAATGGCAAGTCAGTGCTATTGCAATAAGTTTTGACGGGTTTCGTAAAATCCTAGAGTTTGATAAATATTAGCCAATTTCCCTTTTTCAATATCGATCAGATGCAGACTGCTTTAGTCGCTATCACAGTAGGCAAGCCTAGCTAAAAACAGTCAAACAGCAGCAGGGTATGTATACATACCCTGCTTAAAATCCTTATCACTAATCCGCCTGACGTCTTAAGAAGGCCGGTACATCCAGGTATTCCAGATTGGTATCGGTTCTTGGCTGCGCACCATAACGGGTTTCGCGGGCTGTTTCCGGTTTTTGCTGACGCAGAAAGGTAGGAGTGGCCAATTGATCGTAATTGGTTTCGCCAGCCGCCACTTTTTGCACCAACTTGATTGGGGTGTTGGATTTCACTTTTTCACCCATGCCGGTAGCGACTACTGTAACCTTAATATCATTACCCATTGCCGGATTGACTGCCATGCCGATTTTAATATCGGCATCATCGGAAGCAAATTTGTACATGATACTGCCGATTTCGTCAAACTCATTCAAGCCCAGATCACCGTTGGTCGTGACGTTAACGAGTATCCCGCGAGCACCTTGTAGATTAATATCTTCCAGTAGTGGGCAGGCAATGGCTTTTTCCGCCGCCAGACGGGCGCGGTTTTCGCCGTTGGCGATGCCTGTGCCCATGATGGCGCTGCCCATATTGGACATTACTGTTACAACATCGGCAAAGTCGACGTTAATCATGCCGGGGTGAGTGATCAGTTCAGTGATGCCTTGTACTGCATCCAGTAACACATCGTTAGCGATTCGGAAGGACTCAACCAATGTGCAATTATTGCCTAATGTAGGCAATAATTTTTGGTTAGGGATAATAATTAAGGAATCAACCAACTTTTCCAGTTCACGTAGACCGGCTTCGGCTACTGATTTTTTCCTGTTGCCTTCAAAGTCAAAGGGTTTTGAGACTACTGCAACGGTCAGTATGCCCATTTGTTTTGCAACTTCAGCAAAAACTCCGATTGCACCGGTACCGGTGCCACCGCCCATGCCGGCAGTTAAAAACACCATGTCGGCACCCTCCATGACTTCGCGGATGCGCTCACGGTTTTCCTCTGCCGCTGCTTTGCCGACGTCAGGGCGTGTGCCGGCCCCCAATCCTTTAGTTAACTCAACCCCTAGTTGCACAATGGTATCAACATTCATTTGCCGTAAAGCCTGCGCGTCGGTATTGGCGCAAATAAATTGAACGCCATCAATGCCGCTAGTTACCATGTGATTTACCGCATTACCTCCGCCACCGCCGATGCCGATGACTTTAATGATCGCATTGCCGCAACTGTCCACATATTCAAACTTCATATCTTTCATATTAAGATCCTCACATCACAGAAATTAAAAATTACCTTGAAACCAGTTTTTGATTTTCGACAGCAAATCAGAGCCGCCATCGTTGATATTTAGTGTTCTACCGTGGTGATCTTTCCCATATAGCAACAAACCAACTGCAGTTGAATAAATGGGATTTTGGGCCACATCAGTCAAACCCGACACATGTAGCGGTACCCCCATTCGAACCGGCATATGAAAAATCTCCTCAGCCAGTTCAGTTAATCCTCTTACTTGCGAACTGCCGCCGGTAATAACCATACCGGCGGCAATCAAGTCCTCATAGCCGCTACGTCTTAGTTCGGCTTGTACCAACAGCATCAACTCCTCATAACGCGGCTCGACGATTTCTGCCAGATTTTGGGCAGAAATTTTTCGTGGTTCACGGTCGCCTATGCTGGGTACATCTATAATTTGTTGAGTATCTGCCAGTTGCGTTAGTGCGCAGGCAAATTTACGTTTAATGTCTTCAGCATTTTTGGTGGGGGTGCGCAGCGCCACCGCAATATCATTGGTCACCTGATCACCAGCGATTGGAATGACCGCTGTATGCTTGATAGCGCCTTCGGAAAAAATGGCCAGATCGGTTGTACCGCCGCCGATATCGATCAAGCAAACCCCCAGGTCTTTTTCGTCATCGGTCAGTACCGCAGAACAGGATGCCAATTGCTCCAAGACAATATCGTCAACATCCAGCCCGCATTTACGTATGCATTTGATAATGTTCTGTTCGGCACTAACACTGCTGGTAACCATATGCACCTTGGCTTCTAAACGAATGCCGGACATGCCGATAGGTTCTTTTATGCCTTCCTGTTGATCAATGACAAACTCCTGCGGCAATATATGCAGGATCTTTTGATCGGCAGGAATTGCTACAGCCCGTGCAGAATCAATCACTCGGTCTATATCGTGTTGAGTCACTTCCTTTTCTTTAATAGCTACGATACCGTGTGAGTTCAGGCTTTTGATATGGCTACCGGCGATGCCGGCAAATACGGATTTAATCTCGCAGCCCGCCATTAGCTCCGCTTCTTCTACAGCTCGTTGTATTGAATGTACAGTTGATTCCAGATTGACAACTATACCTTTCTTCAAGCCCTTGGATGGGGCGGTACCAATACCGATTACTTCGATTTCGTCGCCACCTCGGTATTCGCCGACAATGGCGGCGACTTTGGTCGTACCGATGTCCAAGCCCACTATTAAATTTCGATCTGTTTTTTTGGCCATTGTTATGCTCGATAATCGTTTAAATCAGGTTTATGTTTTTTCTGCGATAGCTTTCCAATCGAATTTCGGTGCGTCAGGTTTCCAGGTTATTGCATAGCCGTTGGGATACCGGGTATCTACGCTTGCTATCCAAGCCAGCTGTTCCTCACCCAATAAATTCATGGTTTTTAAAAAGCGTTGCATGTTTTCCAGAGGATCTTTTCGGCCCAATTGCATTTCCAGACCGTTTGCCAGTTTAATTCGCCATGCTCGTCTTTCATTGACATGAAACTCTGCCAATTGCAACGATTTATCTTTTAAGACGATGTAAACGCCTTTCATAATTTCCAGCAATTTCTTCTCCTGACCTGCCGGGCCGGTAATCAGTGGCAGGTTTTTAAAATCGTCAATATTGTCAGGCGTGAATGCTTCTCCTTGTTTATTCAGTAACGCATTACTTCCCCAACGGACTACCGGTTGCTTTTCCGTGATTTTGATATCTATAGTATCCGGCCAAACTCGTTTTACATCGACGGTATCAACTAGCGGTAATGCTTTAATGGCCTGATGTATGGCATTCATATCTGCATGGTAATAGCCGGATTTTATTTGCGGTGCCAATACCTGTTTCAGTCTATCCTTGCTGATGTATTGGAATGCGCCTTCAATCTTTACATGATGAATAGGCATGTTGATAAGGTTTGCTAAAGTAATGGGGTCTCCATCCCGGCAACCGTTAGTCAGAATCAACATTCCCATCAAAAAAAATTTGTAAACTTTCACGTTATTTTGCCATGCTGGTTTCCAAAATTCGCCAAACCAGCTCCTCAAAGCCGATGCCTGCTGCTTTCGCCGCCATAGGTACTAAACTATGATCTGTCATGCCAGGCACGGTATTGACTTCTATCAGTTGTGCGCAATCTTTTTCATCAATAAATACATCGACTCTGGCCCAACCTTGTATATTTAGACTTTGGCAGGCTAAAACCGCCAATGCCTGCAGCGCCTGTTCCCGTTCTATATTAAGGCCGCAAGGGCAGTGATAACGGGTGGTATCAGCCCGGTACTTTGCTTCAAAATCATAAAATGCATGGGGTGTTTCCAGGCGAATCACCGGCAACGCTTCTCCTGCCAATACGGCTACAGTGTATTCCTGGCCTTGCACCCATTGTTCGGCATAAACATCGCAAGCAAACTGGCCGGCTACTTTTTGTGCTGCCGCCAGTTCGGCACGGTTACAGGCTTTGCTCATGCCGATGCTGGAACCTTCTTGAGCGGGTTTGACGATGACCGGAAAGCCTAAGTAGGCTATGCAATCATCAAGAGCCTGTTCGTTGTTGATCAAAAACCATTTGGGTGTTGATAACCCCATACCTTGCCAGCATAGCTTGGTGCGTAATTTGTCCATGCTGAGCGCTGAGGCCATCACGCCTGAACCGGTATAGGGTAGCTTCAATACATCTAGAACTGCCTGCAATACGCCGTCTTCTCCGCCTCGACCATGAATGATGTTGAAAACTCTGTCGATGCTGAATTCGGTTAAAGCGGATATTGGATTGTCTTTGACATCAATTGATATCACGTCAACGCCTTGATGTTTTAGAGCCTGATAAACAGCTGTACCGCTACGTAATGAGACTTCACGTTCCGCCGCACTGCCGCCCATCACCACCGCAACTTTACCGAAATCGGCTGCTTGTTGTATTCGTAATGGCTTCATGTTTTTTTACCTATCCGGCATACTTCAGTTTCTAAACTGATGCCAAATTGTGCTAATACCTGATTTTGAATATGGTTAATCAGTGCGTCTATATCGGCTGCGGTAGCATTGCCTTGATTGACAATAAAGTTGGCATGTTTTTCCGACACCACCGCATCGCCGATTTGGTAACCCTTAAGGCCACAGGCTTCAATTAATCGAGCCGCGTAATCGCCGGGCGGATTTTTAAATACAGAACCGCAGGTTGGTTTATTGGTTGGCTGGCTGGCGTTTCTTTTCTCCAGCAGTGTTTTAATCTGTTGTTGGCTAATTTCGCTATTGCCTTCACTTAATACCAATTGCGCCGATAAAAACCATTCGTTAGATTGTCCCTTTACGGATCGATAGCTGATTTCAAATGCCTGTTTGTCGCGTTCAATCACATGACCTTGGGCATTGATCATTTCCACTCGATCAACAATGCGCCAAGTTTCGCCGCCAAAAGCGCCGGCATTCATTTTTAGTGCGCCGCCCATAGTGCCGGGAATACCCGCCAGAAACTCAGCACCGGTTAAATTCAGGTCGCTGCAAAATCTGGCTACATGTGCGCAGGGAACACCGGCTTCAACATAGACTCGCCCGGAATCGATCAACTGCATTTCTTTTAAGCGGCTGCGGGTGTAGATGACTGTGCCGGATATTCCGTTATCACTGATCAACAAATTACTACCCAGACCGATCCAATAGAGCGGTTCGCCTTCCGGCAAGCCGGCGATAAAGTCAATGAGATCGGCTTTATCTTCTGGGATATACATTTGCTGGGCCGGCCCGCCGACCCGCCAGCTGGTGTATTTTGCCAGTGGCTCGTTTTTAAGCAGGATGCCTCGCAACGGATTAGCCATGGCTTAATGCCTTTGCCAGTTTTTCCGGCAATTCAGCTGCGATTTGGCCAACATTGCCGGCACCCATGGTTAGAATTACATCGTCTTTTTGCACGATACCCGCCAGAATGGTTGGTAAATCTTCTCTATTTTGTACAAAGACAGGATCGACCTGGCCGCGAATCCGAATTGAGCGGCTTAAAGCTTTGCCGTCTGCACCGGTGATGGGTGCTTCCCCGGCCGAATAGACATCCAGTAAAATCAGCACGTCAATACTCGATAAGACTTCAACAAAGTCTTCGAACAAATCCCGGGTGCGGGTATAGCGATGCGGTTGAAATACCACCACTTTCCGGCGTGTCGGCCATGCCTGACGCAAAGCTTCTAGAGTAGCTGCCAATTCGCGGGGATGATGGCCGTAATCATCGACCAAAGTGAGTACCCCTTCTTTAAACGGTATGTCACCATTGATCTGAAAGCGCCTGCCTACCCCTTTGAATTCGTCCAAGCTTTTGATGATGGCTGCGTCTGCTACACCCAGCGTGGTGGCTATAGTGATTGCCGCCAAGGCATTCAACATGTTATGCCAGCCGGGCAGATTTAAGGTGACCGGTAAGGGCAAGCTGTCGGCGCGAAGTACGGTAAAATGTGTGCGCAGGCCGTCTTGATTAATGTCGATGGCGCGGACATCCGCCTCCTGATTGACGCCATAGGTTTTTATGGGCTTGGAAATTTCAGGCAGTATGTCGCGCACCCCTACATCATCGCTGCACAGTACCGCTAATCCGTAAAAAGGCAATTGGTGCAGGAATTTGATGAAGGTATCTTTCAGGCGGTTGTAGCTGCCGCCATAAGTTTCCATATGGTCTTGATCAATGTTGGTTACGACAGCGATCATCGGTTGCAGATATAAAAACGACGCGTCGCTTTCATCGGCTTCTGCAACCAAATATTTCCCCAAACCTAGTTTGGCGTTACTGCCGGCGCTGTTCAGTCTGCCGCCTATCACAAATGTTGGATCCAGACCGCCTTCGGCCAGCATCATGGTGGTCAGACTAGTTGTCGTGGTTTTTCCGTGGGTGCCGGCCACGGCAATCCCGAATCGGAAACGCATTAATTCTGCCAGCATTTCGGCGCGAGGAATGACAGGGATACGATTTTCGTAAGCTGTGGTGATTTCCGGGTTACTGCGGTCAATAGCGGAAGACGTGACTACTACATCAACATCGGTGATATTGTCGGCATGATGTCCAAAATAGACTTTAACGCCCATGCTTTGCAAGCGTTCGGTGGTGGCCGATCCTTTAATATCAGATCCCGATACGGTATAACCAAGATTGGATAAGACTTCAGCAATTCCGCTCATGCCGGTGCCGCCGATGCCGACAAAATGAATTTTGTCTATATTGCCTAAGGCTTGATTGGCGGTATGAATGTTGGGGCGGTTCATTGTGAGGCCTCGGTTACGCAAATATCTGCAACTGTCAGTGTTGCATTCAGCTTGGCTTTACTGCGTGCAGCTAGGCTCATGGATGTAAGTGATGTCATGGCTTGTTTTAAAACGTTATGCAAATTTTCAGGGGTTAATTCGGGTTGGGGTAAAAGTAGTGCGGCTCCTGCATCGCTTAAATAGCGAGCATTGGCTGTTTGGTGGTCATCTATGGCATGTAATAACGGCACAAAAATCGCCGGTAAGCCGCAAGCGGCAACTTCACTGACGGTCATAGCGCCGGCCCTGCAAACAATCAAATCGGCCCATTGATAAGCAGCGGCCATATCATCAATAAATGCAGTAACTTCTGCCGGCACAGCTAATGTGCGGTAGCGTTCGGTGACTTCTGCCAGCATGGTTTGACCTGTTTGGTGTTTGACCTCCAGGTTTGTAAATGTTGCTAAGGCTTCAGGTACATTGTCGTTCAACACTTTTGCGCCTTGACTGCCACCCAATACCAGTACTCTCAAATGACGCCCACTATTTGTTTGCCAGATCGGCTTGCTAGGCAGCGTGATGAAGTCTTTGCGCAAAGGGTTGCCTGTATAAATGGCCGTAACCTTTTTTGGAAAGCTGTCAGGAAATGCTTCCAGTACCCTTTGGGCGGCCAGTTTTACCAACAAGCGGTTGGTGGTGCCGGGAACGCGATTTTGTTCATGGATGACAACCGGAATATTCAATAATTTCGCCATCAAACCGCCTGGGCCAGCAACGAAACCGCCCATGCCCAGCACTATGTCTGGTTTGCGCTGTTGTAAAACACGCAACGCTTGAAAGCAGGCCTGAGCTAATCTGAAAATTGCTTTTAGTTTAGTCAGCAAGCCTTTGCCGCGGATGCCTTCAATATTAAGCCAATCAATGACAATGTCGTTGCTGGCAGTTACCTTATTCTCTAGACCTTTTTGAGTACCCAGCCAACTGATTTGCCAGCCGCGTTCACGTAACTCCTGCGCGACAGCTAATGCCGGGAATACATGTCCGCCGGTTCCACCCGCCATGATGACGATGCGTTTACTCATAAACGCCTCTCCGTTACATGGTTTTTGGTGTGTTCGGTGACTTCGAAATGAATCCTAAACAGTACGGCTACGGCAATACACATCATGACCATACTGCCGCCGCCATAGCTCATTAACGGCAGTGTTAAACCTTTGGTGGGCAAAAGCCCCATATTAACGCCCATGTTGACCAATGATTGAAAGCCAAACCAGATTGTCAGGCCGTAAGCAACTAGCGCCGGAAATTTGAGACCGCACCTTTCGGCTTGTTCGCCGATAGCGAAGCCACGAATCACTAGAGTGGTAAAGAGCCCAATAACCAGTATTACACCCACCAAGCCTAGTTCTTCGGCCAGAATAGAAAACAGAAAGTCAGTATGTGCTTCCGGTAAGTAAAACAATTTTTGGATGCCGTTGCCGATGCCAACGCCTAGAAACTCGCCTTGACCAAAGGCGATTAATGCCCGTGATAATTGTAGGCCGGAGTTTTTGTCGTCAGCCCAGGGATTGGTGAAACTTAAGATTCGCGCCATTCGGTATGGTGAGGTATAAACCAGGATGGTGGCCAGTGCGGTGAGCAAGCTAAGTAAAATCACAAACTGTGAAAGCCGGGCTCCACCCAAAAACATCATGCCCATGGCAATAACCAAAATCACCACCATGGAGCCGAAGTCGGGTTCCATCAGCAGTAGAAAACAAGCGACCGAAAACAGTAGCAGTGGTCTTAGCAAGCCGATTGCCGATTTTCGGACATGCTCGATATGACGGGTAACATACCCGGCTATGTAAATCACCGAAATGAATTTAACCACTTCCGAAACTTGAATCCTGAAGCCGACAATTGAAATCCAGCGAATACTCCCGTTGACTTTGACGCCAACGCCGGGAATTAGCACGACCAGCAATAAACCCACTCCGAAAATGAATAGTGGTTGACCTAATTGTTCCCAGGTTTTCATCGAGATTTGCGTGGTACCGCAGGCCAAGATCAGCCCTATGATGATATGAACCAGCTGCTTAAATGGATAATAGGAAATATCATTAGCCATCTTCACACCAAGATGCAGTGATGCTGAAGTTACCATAATGAAGCCGATAATCAGCAAACTGAAACATGCTAGTGTCAATGGCTCATCAATCACCAGTCGCTTTTGCTTGCGAGGATTAGGCTTTAACATGCTCGCAACTCCATCACTGCTTCGACAAATTTATTGCCTCTATCGGCATAACTTTTGTATTGATCAAGGCTGGCACAGGCTGGTGACAACAAGACTATGTCGCCGGGTAGGCTCAATCCCACTGCAATTTTGATAGCCTCTTTCATATTGCCGGCAAAATAAACAGGCACACAACCATCCAGCGCGTTTGCAATTAACCCGGCATCTTTGCCCAGTAGGATGACGCTTTTGGTTTTGGCCTTGGCCACAGGTGCCAGTTCCTGCATATCTGCACCTTTGGCATCGCCGCCGGCAATTAATATGACTTTGTGGTTATAACCATTTAAGGCAGCGATACTCGCGCCAATATTGGTGGCTTTAGAATCGTTAACCCAGAAAACGTTAGCAACTTCGCCAACTTTTTGCATTCGATGGGCCAATCCTTTAAAGTTTCTCAGCGCCTGACACATCAAAGCCATATCTAGTCCTACTGCGGTACCTAAGGCCAGTGCAGCCAACGCGTTAGCAATGTTGTGAGTTCCCTCAAGGCGAATATCTTCAGCAGACATTAATACTTGATCGCCATATACCAAATGGTTTGCCGGATCGCGTTTTAGATAAAAATCTGCCTGCTGATGAATGGAAAATGTAAAACAAGCGCGTTCTTCGCTACGCATGGTCATCACAAGCGGATCATCGGCATTTAGAACCATAGTGCCGTCACCACGAAAAATACGTTGTTTTTCCTTGGCATAATCATTCATGTCTTCATGTCTGTCTAGGTGATCGGCACTGACATTAAGAACCGTGGCGGCTTTGGCGTTAAGTACGCTGGTTCTTTCCAGTTGGAAGCTGGACAGTTCCAAAATATATAAATCGGCATTCTGTTGTAATAAATCCAGTGCCGGGGTGCCAAGATTACCGCCAATTGCTGTCTTAACACCGGCGGTATTACCCATATCGCCTAGCATGGTGGTAACCGTGCTTTTACCGTTGGAGCCGGTGATGGCAATGATAGGTTTGTTGGTTGCGCAGGCAAACAGATCAATGTCACTCATGATGGTAACCCCGGCCAGCATGGCTTTTTGGATTGCCTTTTCGTTGAGCGAGACACCGGGACTCACTAATAAATGTGTAGCCACATCCAGGGCTGCTTGATCGAATCCGCCTGAGAAAACCGGCACATCCGGCATTTGTTCGCGTAAAGCGTCAATGAGTGGCGGGTGGCTTCTGCTGTCAATGATGGCGAATTTAATTGGGGTTTTTTGCAGGAATTGTGCTGCGGAAAAACCTGTGGCTCCCAAGCCGACGATCAGCAGTCGAGCGCTGGCGGCTTCCAGTTTAAAATTTGTTTCCAGGGCGCTGAGCAGGGCAGTGATGTTCATAGTTATCTCAGTTTTAATGTCGCAAGGCCGATCAGAACCAAAATCACTGAAATAATCCAGAAACGTACAATGATCCGAGGCTCTGGCCAGCCTTTCAGTTCGTAGTGATGGTGAATTGGAGCCATTAAAAAGACACGCTTTTTCCGGGTTTTGTACGAGGCCACCTGAATAATCACCGAAATGGTTTCCATCACAAAAATGCCGCCCATAATGACCAGGACAATTTCCTGTCTGACCATAACGGCAACGGTACCCAGTGCTGCGCCTAAGGCTAATGCGCCGACATCACCCATGAATACCATGGCCGGATAAGCGTTAAACCATAAAAAACCCAGCCCTGAGCCGACAAGTGCGGCGCAAAATACCACCAGTTCCCCGGATTTTGGTAAATGTGGAATCGCTAGATATTGGGCAAAATTGCTATGCCCGGATAGATAGGCAAAAATAGCTAGGGCAGCGGCAATCATCACGGTAGGCATAATTGCCAGTCCATCCAATCCATCGGTCAGATTGACGGCATTGCTGGAACCGACGATGACGAAATAGGTTAGCAGTACATATCCCCAACCGAAATTTAGCGAGATAGTTTTGAAAAATGGCACGATGTACAGCGTTTCGGCTGGTATTTGTGCGCTGTAGAATAAATAATTAGCGGCGCTCAACGCGACAACCGATTGCCAAAAAAGCTTGGCTCTTGCCGACAAGCCGTCGCTGTTACCTAGTAAGACTTTTTTGTAATCGTCAATAAAGCCGATGACGCCATGGGCCAACGTTACCAGTAAAGCCACCCAGATATAACGATTAGTTAAATCGGCGCATAACAAGGTACTTATAGCAACCGCAAATAGGATCATCGCGCCGCCCATAGTTGGGGTACCTGATTTTGAGAAATGACTTTGCGGTCCGTCTTCTCGTACACTTTGGCCGATTTTGTTGCGGGTTAGCTTTCTGATCATGACCGGCCCGATCAGAAAAGAAATGGTGAGCGCGGTGAGAACGCCAAGAATTGCTCTAAAAGTTAGATAATGTAGGACTCTGAAGCCGGAGTCTAAGTTTGTTAAGAAATCTACGAATAATAGTAACATTATGCTGCTCTGAAATTATCGACCATGGCTGCCACGACATTTTCCATTTTTTGTGCTCTGGAGCCTTTGACCAATAGCGTTTCCTTTCCGGTTACGGTTTGGTTCAAGGCGAAAATCAATTGCTCCTGATTCTCAAAAAACTCTCCGCCATGGCCGAAGGCTTGGACGGTTTGTCTGGCAAGTTCGCCGGTAGCAAATAAGCGTTGCACCGGCTTTGTTTTTATTAATTCACCCATTTCACGATGTATGGTGGAACTGTCATTGCCCAATTCGCCAAAAGCGCCAAGGATCAGCCAGTTGTTTGTTCGGCTGTCTAATGCATCCAGCGCGGCTTGTAAGGATGCCGGGTTGGCGTTATAAGTATCGTCAATGATTAGATTGCCTTTTCGCCCGCGCAAAGGTTGCAAGCGGCCGATGACTGGTTTGACCTGTTCCAATCCTTGTTTAATGTCTGGCAAAGACACCCCAAATTGCAAGGCAGCGGCAGCGGCAGCTAAGGCATTTTTGACATTGTGTTCGCCTGCTAGCCGGAGTTGGATAGAGATGCTTGCTGTTGGGGTTTGCAATTCAAAGAGGGTAGTAAATTCTTGGTTGTCAAATTGGGTACCGATGTTTTTGGCAAAAATATCGGCGGCTTGATTTAAACCGAAGCTGATAGTTTTGCGTTTGCCGGCAAGTTCCAGCCAAAACGGGTAAAAGGCATCATCATGGTTTAACACGGCGATGCCTTCATCGCTTAAAGATGTGATGATTTCACCCTTGCTGCTTGCGACACCGGGTAAATCTCCAAAACCTTCTATATGGGCTGCGGCAATATTGGTAATCAGGCTGACATCTGCTTTGGCATAACGGCTGGTGTAGGCAATTTCACCGGCATGATTGGCGCCCATTTCAATGACTGCAAAGTGATGGGCGGCATTGAGTTTTAATAATGTCAACGGTACGCCAATATCGTTGTTAAGGTTGCCTTGGGTGAGCAAGGTGTTGCCTTGCGTTGCTAATATTGCAGCCAGCATTTCCTTGGTCGTGGTTTTACCGTTACTGCCGGTGATACCGACTAGTTTAATTGGGAGTTGAGTGCGCCAGAAGCCTGCCAACTCTGCCAAGGCAAGTCGGCTGTTTTTTACAAGAATTTGCGGCAACTCAGTTTCACAACGTCGTTCAACCAAAACAGCGGCAGCTCCTGCTTGTTTGGCGTTAGCTATAAAATCGTGACCATCAAAGTTTTTGCCTTTAAGGGCAATGTACAATTCATTGGCGTTGAGTGTGCGGGTGTCGATACCGGCCCCCTCTATCAGCTGATTAGTGCCGAGTAGTACACCTTGAACGGCTTGAGAAATTTCAGTAAGCTGTAATTTCATGAGTTTGGGCTCCACTCAGCTAATGATTGTTTGACAATTTCCTGATCACTGAACGGCAATTTTTTACCGTTGATTTCCTGGTAGTTTTCATGGCCTTTGCCGGCAATTACTACGCAATCGTGTTTACCGGCTTGCTGAATGGCAGAGGCTATGGCTAATGTTCTGTCGTTAATCACCGTGACATTTCGATTTTGGCAGCCGGCCAAGATATCGTTAATAATGGTTGCCGATTGTTCGTTTCGGGGGTTGTCGTCAGTCACAATTATTTTGTCGGCTAAGATTGACGCGATTTTCCCCATTTCCGGGCGTTTGCCTTTGTCACGGTCACCGCCGCACCCAAAGACTACCCACAAGCGGCCATTGCCTTTTACTGCTTTCAACACTTTTTCCAAGGCATCCGGGCTATGGGCGTAATCAACAAATACCCTAGGTTGATTGATTTCACCAAATTTTTCCATGCGGCCGGGGATCGGACGTAATTTCTGTAAACGAGAGACTGCTTCTGCGAACGGCACTGCCATTGCCAATAAAACGCTTAACACGGCCAGCACATTTTCTAGGTTAAAAACACCTACTAATGGAGTAAAGGCATTAGCTTGGTGTTCGCGCCAGCGGATATCAAAATGGATGCCATCTGCACTAAGGCTAATATTTTCAACTAGTAAATTTTCCGCATTGGGAATGCGACGTTCTGTGGTGCTGAAAGTCCAAATTTGTACATTGGCCGCTAACATATTCAACACTTTAAGGCTATTGGCGTCATCCAGATTGATGACTGCAAACTCTAATGTCTTATGGCTGAATAACGCCAGTTTAGCCTGCAAATAACTATCCATATCACCGTGATAATCTAGATGATCACGGCTTAAATTGGTAAATACTGCACCTTTAAAAGCTACGGCATTAACGCGGCCTTGTTGCAAGCCGTGTGAGGAGACCTCCATGGCGACCGTCGATTTGCCTTGATCGGCAAACTGCTTCAATATTTTTTGGATGGTTAATGCATCAGGCGTGGTGTTCAGCGTTTCGGTTAAGTGATCCGGTTCGCCCCAGCCCATAGTGCCAATCACGCCACAGTTTGGTATAGCCTGTGCGATTAATTGACTGCATGTTGTCTTGCCGTTGGTGCCGGTTATACCAATGACGGTCATTCGCTGCGCCGGATGTTGGTAAAATTCGGCAGCGATAGCACTTACGTGGCAATTGAGTTCAGGAATTGCGATGCTGATTACGTTGTTTATAAGCGCAACATCGGTTAATGCGGCCCCCTGTGGATCGTAAATAATCGCGCGAGCACCGTTTAATATTGCTTGACGAGCATGACTTAAACCATGTTGATTTGCGCCGGGCAAAGCAAAAAAAGCATCGCCTGACATTACGGCGCGGCTATCCAGCGACAAGCCGGTTATTTCGGCGTCTAATTCGGGTTGTCTAAAATTGTTGAGCAGTTGTGTCAATTTCATCGCTTACTCAATAATAAATGCATATCATTCATGCCGTCTGGCTCTACACCGTAGATTTGTAATACCCCGGCCATAACTTTGGCGAATGTCGGCGCAGCTACCTGCCCTCCATAATATTGGCCGGATGTTGGTTCATCAATTACAACAGCGATCACAAAACGCGGATTGCTGGCGGGGGCCATGCCGACGAACACTGAAAAATATTTATCCTCGGTATAGCCTCCTGCCTTTGCTTTTTTAACGGTACCGGTTTTACCGGCTACTCGGTAACCTTCAACTTTAGCCAGAAAAGCCGTACCTTCTTTGCTGACAACCTGTTCCAGCATTTCCCTAACTTTTCGAGCTGTTTCCGGCTTAAATACGCGTTTGGCATCAGGGTCTTCGTCGCGTTTAAGCAAACTTACCGAGTGAATGATGCCATCATCTGCCAAAGCCGTATAAGCTTTGGCAAGTTGCAAAATTGAGGTTGAAACGCCGTAACCGAACGATAAAGCGGCTTGGTCGAATTCGTGCCAATTTTGATAATCCAGCAGCGCACCGCTGGCTTCACCCGGAAAACCAACACCTGCTGAACTGCCGAATCCCAAACTGTTGTAAATATTCCAGAAATATTCCTGCGGCATAGTCATGGCTATTTGTGCTATAGCTATGTTGCTGGATTTCTGCAATACATGGGTTAAATCCAACGTTCCGTAGTTATGAACATCTTTGATTGGATAATGGCCCAGGTAATAAATGCCATGTGTTTCTATGACAACCCGGGGGTCAACGTAGCCGCCATCCAGCGCTCCAGCTACTACAAATGGCTTGACTGTAGAGCCAGGTTCAAAGCTATCCATCAGAGCCCTATTTCGGCTGCCGGCACTCTTGAGTTCTTTTCTGTTATTAGGATTGAATGTTGGTTGGCTGACAGACGCCAGCACATCCCCATTCTTTGCATCCAGCACCACCAGCGCCGCCGAATGTGCTTTATTTTCTATCATGGCGTTTTGCAATTCCCGGTAAGCCAGATACTGAACTCGTTCATCTATGGTCAATACCAGATCACGTCCGGCTTCGGCTTCTTTGATATTTTCAACATCCTTGATGATTTGGCCTTTACCATCTTTGATAACCCGTTTTTTGCCGGCCTTGCCACGCAAAATTTTTTCATAACCACGTTCTAAACCTTCTTGACCAACATCCTCAATGTCGGTAAAGCCCAATAAATGCCCAGTTACAGCCCCTGCCGGGTAATAGCGTTTGAATTCACGCTGAAGATTCACACCCGGTATATCCAATGCTTTTACTTTCTCAGCCAAATCGGGGTTGATCTGGCGTTTTAGATAGATAAAACGTTTGCCATCTTCTTTGCTGAAAAAACTCTGCAAATCTTTTTCAGGCATAGCTAATATTTTGGCCATCTCCGTAATTTTTTTAGCCCGAATTGCTGCTACTTTTGGGTAGACAACACTTTGTCCTTCTGCGATTTTCAACAATTCCCGCAGATCTTTTTCCGGCATTGATAAGGTCTTAGCCATCTGAGCAGTTGTCTCGACTTCTTTTAGTTGTTGGGTATTAATCCAGATTGATTGAACAGGGGCACTGATGGCTAGTGGTTCGCCATTTCTATCTTGAATTTGACCTCGATAAGCTGATACCGGAACAATGCTGACATGTTGTTGATTGCCTTTGGTTTGCAAAAACTCTTTACTTAAAATTTGTAAATAAACAGCACGAGCGAGTAGTACCAGCATCGCTAACAGCAATATATGCAGCAGAAGTTTTCTTCTGCCGGCAAAATTTTCTGCTGTATGGTGTGGCGTTCTCAAATCGCTGGAAATGCGCATTTACGGTTTTATATAAATTATGTTGTTCTGAGTCGGTAGTGTTAGTAGCAAACGGTTTCTTGCGTTATTTTCAATTCGATGTTCTTCTGTTAGGGTGGTCAACTCCAGTTGTAATTGACCCCATTCAACTTCGTATTTATCAAGTTCTTTTTCTTTTTTCTGGATTTCCATGAATAACCAACGGGATCGAAATTTACTGTAAATAACGAAAATTGCTGAAAGCATCAAGATGATTACCAATAAAGACAGCAACATGTTTTTTGCCATAGCCATTAAATCTTCTCCGCGACTCGCATCACTGCGCTACGTGCTCTTGGGTTTTGCTGTAGTTCTTGTTGCTCCGCTCGTATGGTTTTTCCCATTTTTTTTAACTGACCGTGTTGAATATCCTGTTCTTTAATCGGTATTTTGCCCGGATTGAATTTTGCCCCCGATTCGTCTCGGATGAATCGCTTTACAATTCGATCTTCAAGTGAATGAAAGGCAATAACAACCAGACGCCCTCTTGGTGCCAATACTTCGGCTGCCTGTGCTAATCCGCTCTTAAGTTCTTCTAGTTCTTGATTGATTGCTATCCTGATCGCCTGAAAGGTACGGGTGGCAGGATGTTTGTGCTTGTCACGAAATGGTACGTTGTTTTCAATCAATTCAGAAAGTTGCAAAGTTGTCTGTAACGGCTGTAGCCGGCGTTGCGCGACTATTGCACGTGCGATACGTTTAGCAAACCTTTCTTCACCATACTCAAAAAGTACTCGGGTTAATTCTTGTTCTTCAGTTTGCGCCAGATATTGCGAGGCGCTTAAGCCGTGTTTTGCATCCATTCGCATGTCTAAAGGGCCATCTCTTAAAAAGCTGAAACCTCGTTCAGCGTTATCAATTTGTGGGGATGAAACGCCCAAATCCATCAAAATGCCGTCTACTTTACCCAGATAACCATTACGTTCAGCCAGTTTTGCTAATTCAGACATGCAGCTGTGATGCAGACTAAATCGAGTATCCTCGAGCAATTGTTTAGCTTCACTACTGTTAATTGCGTCAATATCTCTGTCTAGAGCCAGCAACTTTCCTGTTTGGCCCAGCAGTTGTAGAATGCCTTTGCTATGGCCTCCACGGCCAAAGGTGCAATCCAGATAAATGCCGTCCGGTTTTATATTAAGTTGCTGTAATGCTTCTTCATACAAAACTGTTTGGTGGGTAGGCCTCATCATCAAAACGATAATGAGCCTAGTTCTTCCAGGCCGTCAGTATCGTTGCCGTCAAGCCATTCCTGCTCTTTGCTTAACCAGGCCGCCTCATTCCATATTTCAAATTTGTTCAGTTGTCCGACCAGTACGATTTGTTTTTCCATACCCGCAAAATCCCGTAATTTTTCCGGCAATAACAATCTGCCTTGGTTGTCCAATTCACCTTCTGAAGCATTGCCAATCACAAAGCGTCGCAATTTGCCGGCCATTTTGTTTAAAGTTGGCAGTTTGCTGATTGTTTGCTCAAGTTTTTCCCATTCCGGCAGCGGGTAAAGCCATAGACAACCAGGTTCGCCGATGCATTTCTCGTCAACTGCGACGGTAACGATTATTTTTTGCTCACAACTTTCCTGCAATTCATCTCGATAGCGAGTAGGAATCGTTATTCGCCCTTTGGCGTCCAAGCTGATTGTGCTTATACCTCGAAACAAGATAAACCCCGAAAGTCAAAAAAATCCCTATTTTTCCACTTAGCCCCACTAGCCACCACTATAGAATTCAAAATGCATTGAGTCAAGCACTGTTTAATTAAATTCTTTCTTTTTCTACAATGACTTAGAGTAATTGTTTGTGTAAAAAAAATAAGGAAATTTTGTGAAAATTTAAGTCATCGTTATCAAAAGGTTAAAAAGAGTTCTTGATGTGGTGTGATAGGATAAATATTGGTATATTGCAATATTATTATATTGTTGATTGATTTGGTTATCTGTTGAAAAAAGAGAGGGAATAAGTGTGTGCGAGCGTTTTTAGTTTGAATATCAAGCGAAAAATTGGAATTGCAGGCGGGAATAGAGAGTGGTTTGCTGCCAACGTTATCTTAAAGACGGGGTGAGACTTCAGGTCTTTGATCGCGAGCCAGCAGATTATTGACTGCCTGCTTGGGATCCAGGCCATCGAACAGCACATGGTAGACTTGTTCGGTGATAGGCATTTCTACTTGATGTTTGTGTGATAAGCCGTAAGCTTCTCGGGCTGCGCAAATGCCCTCAATCTCCTGGTCTATCAAAGCAATAGCTTGTTGCCGGTTTCTACCTTCACCTAGTGCCAAACCAAAGCGGCGATTGCGGGATTGGTCATCGGTACAGGTCAAAACAAGGTCGCCTAGTCCTGTTAAGCCCATAAATGTATCTGGTTGTCCGCCTAATTTAACGCCTAGGCGAGTGATTTCGGTTAGACCACGAGTGATCAGTGCTGCGCGGGTGTTGGCGCCAAATCCCAAACCGTCGGCAATACCGGCGGCGATAGCCAGTATGTTTTTGCCCGCTCCGCCAACCTGGACGCCGATAATGTCTGTGCTGGAGTAGGTTCTAAAGCGTTGGTTATGTAAGGCGTTGCTCAGTTGAAAAACCAAAGCCTCCGTTGTGGAGGCGATGGTAATGGCAGTAGGGTAGTCTGCCGCCACTTCTTTTGCAAAAGTAGGGCCGGCCAATACGGCTGTTTTTACATTTTTACCTAAGACAGTGGATGCTACGTCACTCAACAATAAGCCGCTTTCACCGTCAAAACCTTTTGTCGCCCAAGCAATTTGTGGGTTTTTTTGCAAAAATGGCTTGATTTTGATCAGTGTTTTTTTAAAGGCGTGACTGGGTACCGTAATCAGCAACAAAGTGCTGGTGGTGACGGCTTCTTCTAGATCATCCGTTACTCTCAAGTTACCTGGAAATGTAAAGCCAGGCAGATAGCGCTGGTTTTCCCGTGTTTCTCGAAGATGAGCTATATGTTGCTGCTTATGGCCCCATAGCAAAGTCTTGCAACCGTTTCTAGCTGCCAGCAAAGCAAGAGCGGTTCCCCATGAGCCGGCCCCTAGAACACTAATTGAGGTTGGCATTCAGTTTTAATTTAAGGTTTTGGACTCAGGCGCTTGTTGAGCCTGTTGCAAATGTTGCAGATAGAGGGCATCAAAATTGACGGGAGCCAAGATTAATTGCGGGAATCCACCTTTGTTGACAAGATCAGAAACAACTTCTCTGGCATAAGGAAAAAGAATGTTGGGGCAGAAACTGCCGAGCATGGGTGAAATTTCTTGGTCACTAAAGCCGGCTACCGAAAAAATACCTGCTTGATTGACTTCAACTAGATAGGCGGTATTGTCGGCAATTTTTACCGTTACGGTAATGGTCAATGAAACTTCGTACATGGCATTGTCCAGCGGCGCCACATGGGTGCCGAGGTTAAAATCCAAAGACGGCTCCCATTTTTGGGTGAAAATCTGCGGTGCGTTTGGGGTTTCAAAAGAAATATCTTTGGTATAGATTTTCTGAATTGCAAAATGTTTTTCGTCGTTCTCGGTTATTTCTGACATGATTATGGCTCCAGATAGTAAAATTATTCTTTGATTTTAGTGCTGATTTTTATTGGAAGCTTATTGTCTTCCCAGGATTGCATCCCACCAAGCATGTTGAATATTTGCTCAAAACCGGCCTTGGTTAAGGTTTTGCACGCCGATACAGAGCGGGCTCCTGTTTGGCAAACAACGATAATAGAATGTTTTTTGTGGGTTTCCAGGGATGTCAACCGTTCTTCAAGTTTACCCAAGGGAATATTCTGCGCATCCTCTATATGGCTTTTCAGAAATTCGGCGTTATCGCGAACATCTATAATAACAATCTCGTCGCTGTTCATCTTTGTAACAGCAATCAGAGGGGAAATGCTTTCATATTTGTTGAAAGAGTTAGCCAGTAAATCCTGAATCAGTAGGAAAATAACGCAGACCAGTGAAAAGGCAAGCAAATAATGGTTAGTGGCGAATTCGATATATTGATCCATTGCAAACGATTGGTTGAGTTGTTAAGTAAAAAGCTGTCATGCGCCACAAAAAACACCGCGCATCATTTGAATGAGGTGTATCACGCGCTCATCATCAATAAAATAAAAAACACGGTTAGCCTCCTTCTCGAAGTCCAGGATTCCTTTGTCGCGCAGAATTGCCAAATGCTGAGAAATATTGCTTTGACTGGTGCCTACTTGTTCAACGATGTCCTGCACACTCATTGAATTATTGCCAAGGACGCAGAGTATTTTTAAGCGCAAGGGATGCGACATAGCCTTTAAGCATCTTGCTGCACGGGTTATTTCGGCGTCGTCGTAGAGGATAAAATTGTCAATGGCTTCCATATTGATAGATCGGCTGTTGAATAAAGCGCTGCACACTGCGGCATTTTCACCCTGCGAGTGCATTCGTGTACTGCTATAATGTCATAATCAGTGACTTTAATCACCTGTACCACTGCAAAAAGATTAGCAAATCTAACAGAGTGTGCTTTATTGTTCAATACCCAACGTCTGACTGAGCAATATAAACTGTCTCCGGTAGGGTTTTGCTTATCCTAAAGCTGAAGATTTCTAGAAATTTCTGTAAAAAACCAATGTTTGGAGTTTATACATCATGGCGAATCGACCAAAACCTTTACTGCTACTGATTCTGGATGGCTTCGGCATCAGAAATGAGCGCGATTATAATGCAATTGCCTTGGCGTCCACGCCGTGCTGGAACAGTCTACAACAAAATTATCCGATGACCGCCTTGAATTGTTCTGGCGATGTGGTTGGCTTGCCGGGCGATCAAATGGGTAATTCCGAAGTTGGACATTTGCATATTGGCAGTGGTCGTTTGCTGCGTCAGGAATTGTCCAGAGTCAGTTATGAAATTGAAGAAGGTGTTTTTTTCAGCAATCCGGTATTGGTTCGGGCGGTTGATGAAGCACTGCAAAAAAACAAGGCTTTGCATATTATGGGTTTGTTATCGCCTGGCGGGGTTCATAGCCATGAAACGCAAATTATGGGCATGATTGAATTGGCAGCAAAGCGAGGTCTGAAAAAAATCTATCTGCACGCGTTTCTGGATGGCCGCGATGTGCCGCCGAAGAGTGCGGATGCCTCTCTAAAACTTGCCGAGCATACCTTCGCTAGCCTAGGAGTAGGGCGACTCGCCTCTATCTGCGGACGTTTCTACGCAATGGATAGGGATAACCGCTGGGAGCGCGTACAGGTTGCCTATGATCTTATCGCTAAAGGTGAAGCGCAATACAGCTATGCGACAGCAGAAGAGGCTTTGGTTGCGGCTTATCTGCGAGAGGAAACCGACGAGTTTGTCGCGCCTAGTATTATTTTAGATGAGGCCGGTCAAGCTAGCATTCTGGATAAAGATGACTCTGTGGTTTTTATGAATTTTCGGGCAGATAGAGCTAGAGAAATTTCCCAGGCCTTGACCAGTAAGACATTTGATAAGTTTGAGCGTGGCTGTGAGCCGCATCAAGGGTATTTCGCCACGTTGACAGAATATAATCAGGCTTTTGACTATCCGATCGCCTACCCATCCATTGAAGTCAAGAATGGCCTGGGCGAAGTGTTATCCGATCAGGGTTTAACGCAATTGAGATTGGCGGAAACCGAAAAATACGCGCATGTTACCTTCTTTTTGAATGGAGGTCGGGATGCTACATTCCCAGGTGAAGATCGGATTTTAGTGCAGTCGCCTAAAGTTAAAACCTACGATATGCAGCCTGAAATGAGTGCGCCTGAAGTGACTGAACACTTGGTCAAGGCAATCATCGGTGGAAAATATGATGTGATTATCTGTAATTATGCTAACTGTGACATGGTAGGGCATACAGGTAAACTGGATGCCGCGATTAAAGCGGTGGAAGCTGTAGACGAGTGTTTACAAAAAATTGTCGATGCAATCAATCAGGTCGGTGGGCAAATGCTGTTGACCGCAGATCATGGCAATATTGAACAGATGCTTGATCTGGAAACCGGGCAACCACATACCGCTCATACCACCAATCCTGTGCCGTTAGTCTATGTCGGTGGCAACAAGCCGCTGCTGGAAGGTGGTAATCTAGCCGATTTGGCGCCGACCATGCTAGCTATTTTGGGTATACAGCAACCTGTAGAAATGACCGGACGCTCGTTGATTTAATCATCATGAACTTCGGCACCTTCTTTTGGATTCCGATAATCGTCGGCATCAGCCTTGTCTTAGCGGCACCTGCTGGTGCCGAAAAAAACAGGGAATTGACGGCGGTGCAATCGAAAATACAACAAATTGGTGCCGATCTTAAAACTCTAGCGGCTGAAAAGGCCAATCAACTTGAGCAGTTAAAAAAACTGGAAAAGCAGTACGGCGAATTGGCCAATGCTTTGTTAGCCATTAAAGCTCAAATCAGGCAGCAAGAAGATAATTTAGCGATAGTGCGTAACAAGATTACGGCTACCCAAAAAAATATTCAGCTGCAGCGACGTAGTTTGGAAGGCTTGATTAAATCGGTTTATGCCATAGGTGTGCAGCAAGGTTTGCAGGTTATTCTCAATCAACACGATCCTAGTTTGTCGGGGCGAATGTTGATTTATCACGATTATATCGGCAAGGCACGGTTGCAAAAACTGTTGGCAATACAAGAAAGCTTTAGAACTTTGCAGTTGTTAGAAGCAGAAAAGGAGACAGAAAACCAATTGCTGCAAATGTCATTGGCAAAAAAAAAGCAAGAAACCGAGGATATGCATGCGCTTAAAAGTCAGCGTGAAAAGCTGTTGTTTCAACTTGACAGTGAGTACTCGTCAAAAAAGGAGCAGATGGCAGGTTTGGTTCATGATGAGAAAAAATTAGCAGCGTTGGTGGCGTCATTACAGAAAACTGATGATAATGTTACAAGCGAAGTGTTGCAAAATGTCGAAATACCACGAAATCAACGGCAACAACCACAAATTGAGCCGGAAGTAAGTAAAATTCGCCCTAATGCAGGTAGCGGCGGAACTATCTCGGGCAAAGCGTTTTCTGAGCTATACGGGCAGCTGCCTTTGCCGGTGAATGGTGTGATTATCGAACATTTTGGCCGTCGACGATTTGAAACAACCTGGGATGGTTCTGTTATCAGCGCCAAAGAAGGTGCGGTCATCCATGCTGTTGCCGCAGGTCGGGTAGTTTTTGCCGACTGGTTTCGCGGTTATGGCTTAATGCTGATTGTTGATCACGGCAAAGGCTATATGAGTTTATATGCTTACAATCAAAGTTTGCATAAAAATGTCGGTGACCGGGTTAGTGCCGGGGATTTACTCGCTTCAGTTGGTCGAAGCGGAGGACATGCGCAGGCAGCTCTTTATTTTGGCATTAGAAAAAATGGTAGACCAGTTAATCCGGAGCCTTGGTTCAGGAAAGCAGCGAAAGAATAATTTTTTTACAGGAAACAGGTTGTTGGAGTTTTAAAATACATGCGAAAACACAGAAACATTTTAATTTTACTGGTCGGCTTTATTTTGGGGGCGACTCTCAGCTTATGCAGTAGTGTGCTGGCGGAAAAGGAGGCGCCGTCCTCCGCTCAGCCAGAAGAGTCACAAGCTTTACCATTTGAGGAATTGCGTAATTTCACAGAAATATTTGGACGAATCAAACAGGACTATGTTGAGCCGGTTTCCGATAAAAAATTGTTGGAAGATGCAATTAGAGGGATGCTGTCAGGTCTCGATCCTCATTCGGCCTATTTGGCAAGTGAAGAATATAAAGAATTGCAGGAAGGTACCACAGGCCAATTTGGCGGATTGGGGATAGAGGTTGGCATGGAGAACGGTTTTGTTAAAGTCGTCTCGCCGATTGATGATACACCGGCGCAACGGGCCGGTCTTAAATCAGGTGATTTAATTGTGCGTCTTGATGATAAACCGGTGAAAGGGATGGCCTTGGCCGATGCGGTAAAACTCATGCGCGGCGAACCGGGCACTCAGATTGTGCTGACCGTTGTTCGTGAAGGTGAAGAAGCGCCTTTAAAATTTGCATTGATCCGTGACATTATTAAAGTTAAAAGCGTGAAGCACAGGTTGCTGGAAAAAAATTATGGTTATCTGCGTATTAGTAGTTTTCAAACTGGCACAGGTTCTGGTTTGACTGATGCTGTCAAGGATTTGAAAAAAGAAAATGATGGGCCGTTAAAGGGCTTAGTGCTGGATTTACGAAATAATCCAGGTGGGGTTCTGAATGCGGCGGTTGAAGTGAGCGATGCTTTCCTTGATTCTGGATTGATTGTTTATACAGAGGGCAGGATTAAAAACTCAGAGATGCGTTTTAGCGCTACTCCCGGCGACGTCATTAGTGATGCGCCGATTGTGGTCTTAATCAACGGCGGGTCGGCTTCTGCGTCCGAAATTGTTGCTGGTGCGCTGCAAGATCATAAGCGTGCCATCATCATGGGTGAAAAATCATTTGGGAAAGGTTCGGTGCAAACCATATTGCCAACCAGTAATGGCGGAGCAGTTAAATTGACGACGGCCCGTTATTTTACACCGTCCGGCCGTTCAATTCAGGCGGAAGGCATAGAGCCTGATGTAAAGCTGGCCAGAGTCAAATTGGAGACTTTAGAGAAATCAAAATTTGAATCTATCAAGGAAGCCGATTTAAGTCATCATTTGACCAATGGTAATGTCGAAAAGGTGAAGGTACCTAAAGAGGTCAAAGAACCTAAAGAGTCTGAGGAAGAAAAAAATAGTGATAAGGAGAATATCGATGGGGCGGATAAGGGTGGTGATCAAGATTTGCGTGATTATCCATTGAATGAAGCACTTAACTTGTTAAAAGGTATTGGTATTCTGAAAAAATAATCTGGACTGAAAATCTCCTTCCGGCCATTGAGATTGCTTGAATGGCTGGGAGTGGGTTGCTTTCTTCCTGGTTAAAAAACTTATTGTTTATCTATAATTAATGAAAATTACCGCGATTTATCCGGGCACATTCGACCCTATTACTAATGGTCACCTGGACTTGGTGCATCGAGCATCGAAACTTTATCCGCATGTCATTGTTGCTGTGGCGGCCAGTCAAGGCAAAAAACCTTTATTTGCACTTGATGAAAGAGTCGATTTAATCAAAGAAGTTGTTGCAGGTTTTGCCAATGTTCAAGTGATAGGTTTTGATACCTTGTTAGTCGATTGCGCCAAAAATCATCAAGCGTCAGTCATTGTTCGTGGGCTGAGGGCCGTATCCGATTTTGAATACGAGTTTCAGTTGGCTGGAATGAACAGGCGTTTAGCGCCGGAGATTGAGACGGTTTTTTTGACACCGGCGGAGCAATATGAATTTATTTCGTCCAGCATGATCAGAGAGATTGCTAGGTTTAAGGGGGATGTCTCTAGTTTCGTACCGGATACCGTGAGACAACGCCTAATTGACAAATTTACCACGGAGTTATAATGGCGCTGCTTATCAGTGACGAATGTATCAATTGTGATGTTTGTGAACCGGAATGTCCAAATGGCGCAATTTCACAAGGCGAAGATATTTATGTGATTAACCCCTCTTTGTGTACGGAATGCGTAGGACATCATGATGTTCCGCAATGTATGGAAGTCTGCCCGGTCGATTGTATCAGTAAAGATCCTGTCATTGTAGAAGACAAAGACAGTTTATATGCGAAATATCTAAAGTTGACGCAGTCATGATGTGAGAGACTTTAGTCTCTCATCCGCATTGGTGTTTATATAGGGTTCCAGTCTTTAAATGGATGTTTGGTTAAATTATTGTTGTAGTAACGCAAATCGTCCGTCACTTCCATGCCCAGCCAAGCTGGTTTTGCAAAGATTTCGCCTATGGATTGCAGTTCTATTTCTGCCACAATCAGTCCGGCATTGTCGCCCATAAATTCATCGATTTCCCATATATGTTGGTCGCGATGAATAAAATGTCGCATTTTTTCAATCAGTGGTTTACAGCAAAGATCATCAAGCAGCGAGTTGGCGTCGCTTAGAGGAATTTCATATTCAAACTCTTGCCGTTGGTTGCCGATGGTGGCGCTTTTGATGTTCAGCCAAGCTTGGCTATTGGAAATACGAACCCGAATGGAGCTCTGTGGACTGCTGCTTAGATAGCCTTGCTTGTAATGGACCGAATGTGTCGTCTCGGTGCGCCAATCGTCACTAGCCAGTAAAAATTTGTGTTCAATTTCAAGGGCCATAAGGGTTCCTTATTTTGAGTTAGTATTCTGAGGCAGAATTCTTTATTATAATAGTAGGTAATTAGGCTGTGGTTTTTTGTTCACACCTAATGATCGTTGTTCACTTACACTCTGGAGAATTAAGATGGCTTTTGAATTACCCGCCTTACCCTACGAAAAAGATGCTTTAGCGCCACATATCTCAGTGGAGACTATCGAGTACCATTATGGTAAACATCATCAAACCTATGTTACCAATTTGAACAATCTGATTCCCGGCACCGAATTTGAAGGCTTGTCGTTGGAAGAAATCGTTAAAAAATCTTCCGGCGGAATTTTCAACAATGCCGCACAAGTCTGGAACCATACTTTTTATTGGCACAGTTTATCACCTAATGGTGGTGGCGAGCCAACAGGGGGGCTGGCTGAGGCGATAGTTAACACTTTCGGTTCATTTGAGAAATTTAAGGAAGAATTGACCAAAACAGCCGTAACCACTTTCGGTTCTGGTTGGGCTTGGTTGGTAAAAAATGCCGATGGCAGTCTGGCTTTGGTAAGCACCAGTAATGCGGCTACTCCGCTGACAACTGACCAAACGCCAATTTTGACAGTTGATGTTTGGGAGCACGCATATTACATAGATTACCGTAATCTGCGCCCTAAATATTTGGAAGCATTTTGGGCTTTGGTTAACTGGGATTTTGCCAACGCTAACTTTGCCGCCTAAGTTTATAAGCCGGTGCGGGTTGAGTGCTTCACTGCTCACCCGCGCCACCTTTCAGAAAGTTAGATATGCTCAAAGGCAATGTCGGCATCTAAAAAGCTCTGGATGAGTAGAGTATCGTCAAAATTGCCGTAAGCCAGCAGCAATTTAGGGTAGGCAGCTTCCAGCGACATATTCCAAATTATTTCCGCGCCATGACTCAAGAGTTCTTTGGTTGAACTATAGATGTTTTCGTTATGCAACGCAGGAGCTAGATAGATGTTGATGTTACGTTGCCTACATTGCTTGATAAATTCAATTAAACTATGGCGAGAGCCCCATTCTGTTGCTGCACAAGCGGTGCCTGAGTGGTAAAGATCGTGCAATACTGCCGCTACGCCATCCAAATTGAATCGTGTGTAATCCAGCCCAGGATAAGGCCGGATTAACAGAATTCGACTGGAAAAATGAGCTTTGATCGGGTAGTTGTAGGGTTGGGTGTCGTTAGCTTTGTCCAATTGGATAAAGTTGTCGTTCACAATCTGCATAAAGGCTTTGGATTGTATGCCGATAAAATCGCTACTTAATTGCAGGGAGGAGGCGAGGCGGGTGGCGCGATAAATTAGCATGGTTTGTCCAGGATTCTGATAAGCGACAAATACGCCACTTAGTTGAATCCTAAGAATAAAATCCACCGCACAGTAAAAGTTAGGTAAGCCATTAGCTTGAGGTTCTGTTAGCGGTAAATCACTGGAAACCAGTAGCATGGGTATAGCCAATTTGTGAAAATATAAGCCGAGGGCTGCAGCGCTAAACGCTAACGTGTCTGTGCCATGTGTCAGAATAATACCGGCAAATTGCTTGAGATCTTCCGCCTCAATAGCGGCAATCATCTGTGACCAATCATGTGGATGCAGGTTTTCGCTGAGGATTTGCCGTGCCTGTACGGTCTTAAAGGTAACCAAGCCGGGTGTGTTAGCCTTTTTGGCAAATAATTCCAACAATAGAAAGCCGGCAGAGTCGCAGGTATCAATGGCACCGGCTTTGGCAAGGGAGCCGATGGTGCCGCCGGTAAAGATAAGTAATATTTTTTGCATATAAAATGATTTGTTTCAATCGAATCAAGGGGGAGTGGTTGCTCAATTACCAAGTTTGGAATTAGTTTTGGTCGAAAGTTCGACTTGCCTTTGACAACGCCGGAAGTGTTGAATACCATAGTTGTCGTAGAAGCAACCGTTCTATTTAGTGCTTTGTATCCAAGGGATCATCTTAACCGGAACGTTTTGCCAGTCAACCCGTATCGGCCTATAACTATTTTGGTCGCAAAATATGGGCTATTTGTTAGTGACTATTTACTGTGCTCTGGATAGCGGGTACTTTTATTGACATGTCTAAAATTCTCGAGTTTTGTAAAGGCATGACCACCTGGATGTTAAGACGATTGGTGATCAAACACGCTGTATGAAAATATCACTGATAGTAGCTATGGCTAGTAATCGAACTATTGGTCTGAATGGACAAATGCCTTGGCATTTATCGGCAGACTTAAAGCGTTTTAAACGAATCACGATGGGCTCGCCCATCTTGATGGGCAGAAAGACTTTTGAGGCCATCGGTAGTCCTTTGCCCGGTCGCAGCAATATTATTATTAGCAGAAACCCTGTCTTCCAAGCATCCGGTTGTGATGTTTTCGCCGACATCAGCACTGCGCTAAGTCATTGTGAAGCTTGCGATGAATTATTCGTGATTGGTGGGGCTACACTGTATCACGCCCTGTTGCCGCAGGCGGACTACTTATATCTGACCGAAATTAACAAGGATTTTAGGGGGGATACATTCTTTCCTGAAATCGATAGGCAGCAATGGCAAGAAGTGGATCGGTTTGATATTTTTAATGATCAAAATGTTGATTTTTCATACAGTTTTTTAAAACTGAGGCGTTTGTCTGCTAGCAAAAGCTGCAATAGTAACGGACGGTAAAAACTTAAAATCAGCTTTACGATTACCTTTTGTAATAAAACTGTCATATACGGTTCATACTATTGTCACTTTTACTTGGCAGACTGTGAGCCAGCGATATTCACTCTTTATGAGAAATGATATGAAAAAAACATTCCAGCTCAAATCAATTATTATCGGATTAGGCTTTGCTTCTACAGCATTTATAGCAAATGGAGCGTATGCCACACCGGCAACGCTCGATTCGGCCTTGCCGGAATACACACAAGCTAGTGGTATTTCAGGTAATCTTTCGAGTGTAGGTTCCGATACCTTAGCCAATTTGATGACATTGTGGGCGGAAGAGTACGGTAAAATTTATCCGAATGTTAATATTCAGATTCAAGCCGCCGGTTCTTCAACTGCACCGCCGGCTTTGACCGAAGGAACTGCAAACCTGGGGCCGATGAGTCGAAAAATGAAAGATAACGAAATCGACGGCTTTGAAAGCAAATATGGATACAAACCAACAGCAATTCCGGTTGCCATTGACGCTTTAGCGGTGTTTGTCAATAAGGATAACCCTATTAAAGGCCTGTCTTTACCGGAAGTTGATGCTATTATGTCATCAACTCGCAAATGTGGGCATCCAACTGATATTACTACCTGGGGGCAGGTGGGGCTGACAGGTGCGTGGGCTGGAAAACCGATACAGCTATATGGACGTAACTCAGTATCAGGAACCTATGGCTTTTTCAAAGATGAAGCGTTGTGCAAGGGTGATTTCAAAAGTAATGTCAATGAGCAACCCGGCTCGGCTTCAGTTGTGCAAGGGATAACCACTTCAAATAATGGCATTGGCTATTCCGGTATAGGTTATTTAACATCTGGTGTCAAAGCGTTGCCTCTATCTCATAAAGAGGGAGGGGAGTTTATTGAGCCTTCTCCTGAAAATGCTGTTTCCGGTACCTATCCATTAGCGCGTTTCCTGTATATCTACGTTAACAAAAAACCGAATGAAACATTGGCGCCATTGGAGAGAGAGTTTATCAAAATGGTGTTATCTAAAACTGGTCAGCAAGTTGTGATTAAGGATGGCTATATTCCGTTGCCAGCTAAAGCTGTGCAAAAAGCTTTATCGCTGATCGAATAAAAAAATCGGATAAGGATGATCGAACAGGGATAACCTGCAAGGACGCTGCAAAGGATGGCAACAAGCAGCAAAATTGCCTATTTTATTTGTCCAAGATTGATTGAAACAGGATTTTGCAGGATTAATAAAGCCGATAACGGCTAGGCTGTTGTCGGCTTTTCTATTTTAATACGCAGTGTCATGTAACAATTTCATTACGTTTACAACTGACTCTTTGTTATGTCTGAAGACTACTCAACACCTCAGCGCTCATCTTCGATGATACATACCGCCGCTAATGATCGTCACCAGAAATGGCGGCTTTTTAATGACAAATTAGCTTCGTACTTTGTGACGATAGGCGGTTTAAGCATTATTGTTGCCGTCGTATTGATCTTTTTTTACTTGCTTTATGTGGTTTTTCCCTTGCTGCTGCCATCTCATGCCGATGCGGTCAATCGTTATGATATGCCGGAAGCGAATCTTGGGCGTACCGTATTTCTGGCTATGGAAGAGCAAAATGAGGTTGCGGTGCGCTTTACCGACTCAGCCAAAGCGATTTTTTTTAATGTTGCCGATGGCCGCACAATTGCAATAGAAAATTTGCCGATTGATCCGGCGAAAATTGTCAGTTTTACGCATGACGGTTTCGATAAAGGCGTGGTGGCGTATGGTTTATCCGATGGTTCTGTGCTGGTTGTCAGGCATGAATACAAGCAAACTTATGCGGATGGCAAGCGTAGGATTACACCTTCACTATCTTATCCGTTAGGCAAAGATGGGCTTCAAGTTGATAGTAATGGTCAGGCTTTGACAAAAATTGAGGTCAAACTAAGCGATAAAAACAATATCGTAATGGCCAAAACTGCCGATAACCGTATTATATTAGCGAATTTCAGCAAAAAAGCATCATTATTTGACGATGATGCTGGTTTCGAACATAGCGAGACTCTTCTCGACGCATCAGGTAACGATGTCGATTTTATCTTGGTTGATAAGAATCAACATAATGCCTATTTAGCTAATCGTCGTGGCGATTTAATGATTTTTGATATAGCTGATAAAAAACAGCCTGTTCTTAAGTACAAACTCAATGTGATTGTGCCGAGTCAGGAAATCAGTGCCATGGAATTTCTTAACGGCGATATTTCTTTGTTGATTGGCGATACCGGCGGCTCTATCTCGCAATGGACTATAGTGCGCAACGAACAAAACCAGTACAGTGTGGTCAAGTTGCGTTCATTCAAGGTTTCAGATAAAGCAATTGTTGCTATTAACCCGGAGCAGCGTCGCAAGGGCATACTGGTGGCTGATGCCGATGGCGACATCGGGATTTACAACACTACTGCGGAGCGGGAATTGGTCAAAGAAAAAGTAACAGGTGGCAAACCGTTGTCGTTGACTTTATCTCCGCGCGCCAATGCCTTACTGTTGCAAAGTGAGGATGGCAAAATCAACTATTGGACAATCGAAAACCCTCATCCAGAGGTATCTATCGCGTCCCTATGGCAAAAAGTGTGGTACGAAAGCTATCCAAAACCCGATTATATTTGGCAGTCATCTTCTGCCAGCAATGATTTTGAACCGAAAATGAGTTTAATTCCGCTGGTCTTCGGCACTATTAAAGCTTCATTTTATGCCATGCTGGTTGCCATACCGCTGTCATTGTTCGGCGCAATTTACACCGGTTATTTTATGGCGCCGCGTATTCGCCAGTATGTTAAACCAGGCATTGAAATTATGGGGGCATTACCGACTGTGATTTTAGGTTTTTTGGCAGGTTTGTGGTTAGCGCCTTTTGTAGAAATACATTTAACCGGTATTTTTGCTTTATTAATGATGGTGCCGTTGGGTGTAATGGTTTTTGCTTATTTTTGGCAACATGCACCTAAAGAGATTCGCCATAAAATTCCGGAAGGATGGGATAGTCTGGTGCTTATTCCTGTGGTTATTTTTAGCGGTTGGCTGGCGTTTGAATTGAGTCCTACCATAGAGGCCATTTGTTTTAATGGTGATTTGCGTACCTGGATGAGAAGCGAATTTGGTATAGGTTATGATCAACGGAACACCTTGGTGGTCGGGTTGGCGATGGGTTTTGCGGTAATCCCAATGATCTTTTCGATTGCCGAAGATGCTATTTTCAGTGTTCCTAAGCACTTGACCACGGGTTCCTTGGCTCTTGGCGCGACACCGTGGCAAACCATGATCAAAGTCGTTTTGCTGACAGCTAGTCCAGGGATTTTTTCAGCTATCATGATAGGTTTTGGTCGTGCCGTTGGTGAAACCATGATTGTGTTGATGGCAACCGGTAATACCCCGGTAATGGATTTAAGTATTTTTCAGGGTTTACGAACCTTGTCCGCTAATATTGCTGTGGAAATGCCGGAATCGGAAGTTAACAGTACCCATTACCGGGTGTTGTTTTTTGCGGCATTGGTATTATTCATGTTTACCTTTATCGTCAATACTCTGGCGGAAATCGTTCGTCAGAATCTAAGACAAAAATATAGTTCATTATGATTAAAGCATGGTTTAAAAGCGGTTCGCCCTGGATATGGATGACTGCTGGTGCGGTTAGCATCAATCTTATATTGGTTGCAGGTTTATTGCTGTTAATCGCTGTCAGGGGGCTAGGACATTTTTGGCCGGATGACATTGTGGAATATCATTACCAGGACAGACAAGGCCCTGAGACGGTGATTATCGGCGAACAGACCGATACTGCTTTATTGGCAGCCGCACAAGCCAGAGCTGCCGGACACGAGTTGCTGAATAATGGTGAATATTTGGTGCAGTATCTAGTTAAAACCGGTAATCGTGATATTTTAGGTAGCGATTTTCGCTGGATTCAGGATCAATACATCCGTACGAAATCAAAGCCGGAAGATTTGATAACTATAGAGCGACGGGAATGGGGTAATTTCTATGGGCGGCTGTTGGCGGTCAAAGAGAATGGCGTCATCATTGCTCAAGGTCAGCAAGCTTGGCCGGTTGCTCAAGAAAAATTGACGAAAGCGTTGGCATTGCATGATGAAATCGACGACTTGCAAAATGGCACCGTTGGCAGCATAAACTATAATTTAGAGCGTCTACGACTTAAGCAGCGCGCGCTGGAATTGAAAAGCCAATGGAATGAAGCTACAAAAAAAGAGTTTGCCGCTAAACAGCAGAGTTACGAGCAAGAATATAAGGATATTCAGGAAAAAATTGTTAAGTTGAACAAAGAGCTTAAACTGCATGCGTTGGTTGTTCAGGAGGCCGGGCTGCGAGAAATATCTATTCCTTTGGGCCGAGTGGTAAAACTCACCCGCCCTAATCAGATGAGTCTATTGGATAAGTCTGTCGCCTATGTTTCTAACTTTATCTCTTTCGTCAGCGAAGACCCACGAGAAGCCAATACCGAAGGCGGTATTTTTCCAGCAATTTTTGGTACTGTACTAATGGTGCTGCTGATGGCTATCGTGGTGACACCGTTCGGCGTTGTTGCCGCAGTCTATTTGCGCGAATATGCCAAACAAGGATTTATAACCCGTGTTATCCGCATAGCAGTCAATAATCTGGCCGGTGTGCCTTCAATTGTTTATGGGGTGTTCGGTTTAGGATTTTTTGTTTACATCCTCGGCGGCAGCATTGATCGCCTGTTTTTTCCTGAAGCAGCTCCAGCGCCGGTATTCGGTACGCCAGGCCTGCTATGGGCGTCTCTGACATTAGCGTTATTGACTTTACCAGTGGTTATTGTTGCAACTGAGGAAGGCTTGTCTCGTATTCCCAAATCAATACGGGAAGGTAGTTTGGCGTTAGGAGCAACAAAAGCTGAAACGCTGTGGCGAACGGTATTGCCAATGGCAAGTCCTGCCATTATGACCGGATTGATTCTGGCCGTAGCCCGAGCCGCAGGTGAAGTAGCTCCGTTAATGTTGGTTGGTGTGGTAAAACTTGCTCCAACATTACCACTGGATGGGAATTTTCCCTATCTGCATTTGGACAGAAAATTTATGCATTTGGGTTTTCATATCTATGATGTTGGGTTTCAAAGTCCGAATGTAGAAGCTGCAAGACCGCTGGTTTACGCCACCTCCTTATTGTTGGTGATGGTGATTGTCGGCTTAAATATGTTTGCGATTACCATTCGCAATAATCTGCGGGAAAAATACCGCGCTCTCGAAAATTAAAATTGAAGACGCTTGGATCATAAAAGATGACAACAGCAAAAATACGCACCCACGGTATTGATATCAGCGCCCTGAGCCGGGACGACAGATCGCAGGATGGCGAAAATCTGGAAACATGTATCAGAATTGAAGATCTGAATCTTTTCTATGGAGAGAAGCAGGCATTGCATAAGGTTAATATGGAAATGCCGAGAAAAAAAGTTACCGCTTATATCGGCCCCAGTGGTTGTGGTAAGTCGACGTTACTCCGTTGTATAAATAGAATGAATGATTTGGTTGATGGGGTGACTATAAAAGGCAAAATATTGCTGGATAATGAAGATATTTATGACAAGTCCGTCAATGTCGCTGCTTTGCGTAGACGGGTAGGTATGGTTTTTCAAAAACCCAATCCTTTCCCTAAAACGATTTATGAAAATGTCGCCTATGGGTTAAGAATTCAAGGTATTAATGATAGACATATACTGGATGAAGTGGTTGAGAAGTCATTGCGTGGTGCCGCGCTGTGGGATGAAGTTAAAAATCGCTTGAACGATAACGCCTTAGGGCTATCAGGAGGACAACAACAGCGATTAGTCATAGCTCGAGCCATAGCCATTGAGCCGGAAGTGATTTTGCTCGACGAACCTGCTTCAGCACTGGATCCGATTTCAACTTTAAAAATTGAAGAGCTGATCAATGAATTAAAGGACAAATACACGATTGTGATTGTAACCCACAATATGCAACAAGCCGCTCGAGTTTCCGACTATACGGCCTTTATGTATATGGGAGAATTAATAGAATTCGGCGAAACCAGTGAATTGTTTACGAATCCAGCTAAAAAACAAACTGAAGATTACATTACCGGTAGGTACGGGTAACAGGAGGCATGGATATGGATAACAATAAAATCAAACAACATATTTCCCGGCAGTTTAACGAGGAGATGGAAGATATTCGCAACAAAGTTCTCGCAATGGGAGGGCTGGTCGAGCAGCAGGTTGATCTTGCGACTAAAGCATTCATGAGTTATGACATGGAAAGTGCTGAAACTGTCGTTCAGCAAGATCAATTAGTCAACGAGCTGGAAAAGGATATTGATCACGAGTGTACTGAGATCATGGCAAGACGCCAGCCGGCTGCTTTCGATCTGAGAATGTTGATTGCAACCATTAAGATCATTACTGATCTAGAACGTATAGGGGACGAAGCCGCGCGTATAGCACGGATGACCATGCGACTTGAGGGTTCAGATTATTATCAAGATAAATATTATGAAGTTGAGCATTTGCTGGAATTGGTTAAAGATATGCTTAATGGCGCGTTAGATGCCTATGCCAGAACTGATGTCGATGAGGTTGTGGAAATCACTGCTCAAGATGCAAAGGTTGATAGAGAGTATACTAGTATTACTAGGCAGTTGATTACGCAAATGATGGAAAATCCAAGAAATATCACTCGTGCTTTGGATATGTTGTGGACAGCCAGAGCATTGGAGCGCATTGGTGACCATGCCTGTAATGTTTGCGAACATGTAATTTATATGGTTAAAGGCAAAGATGTACGCCATGTTAGCCGCGAAGAGTTAGAAAAAACCGTCAAGACCGGACGATAAGTGCTTACGTAAAAAATGACAGAATCAGTTCGTAAGCAAAATTATAGAATTATAACTATCCAGATAGTATTGATAGGCAGTTGGATAGTGATGCTCTTTATCGAGTCCTCAAAGCCGTCGGCTGCAATATTGGGATTATTACCGCAATTGGACAAGGTTGCACACTTTTTTGCGTTTGGTTTGTTAGGGTATATGTTGTGTGCGTTGTCATACCAGCTTAAACCCAAGCCCACAATACAGTTTTTTTCTATGCCATTGTTGGTCGTATTGTTGACGGGAATCTTGGAAGAAAGTTATCAATTGATAGTACCGGGTCGCACAGCCTCATTAGTAGATTTAAGTGCAGATCTATTAGGTGCAATATTTGCAATTGCAATTGCAAACCGGACGAGTTTTTTAAATCGGGCTTATCGAAATAGTGCACCCAAGAAAACTACGTTTTGAATTGAAAAGCAAGTAAACTTCAAATATGGAAAAACCATACCCAAACTCATTAAAATGAGTTTCCGGTTGATTGCTAAGTTCCGATCAAACAAATACCTGATTAAATCAGCACTATTTGCAGATAACGAATACCATTCACTGGAGTAATTTTATGGTTGACAAAAAAATCCGCCTACAACTTGACGCCCAGACGCGGTATGAGTTACCGCTTTTATCAGGTAGCATAGGTCCTGACGTCATTGATATCCGTAGCCTCTATTCACAAACTGGTTTGTTTACCTACGATCCAGGCTTTACCTCTACTGCTAGTTGTACTTCCAAAATTACCTACATTGACGGTGATGATGGTCTATTGTTGTATCGTGGTTATCCAATAGAGCAGCTAGCGGAAAAATGCGATTTTCTAGAAGTCTGCTATTTGTTGCTCAACGGTGAATTGCCAAATGGTGGGGAGATGAAAAATTTTGTCATCACCATCAGTCAGCATGTCATGGTACATGAACAGTTAAGTAAATTCTACAGCGGCTTTCGTCGAGATGCTCATCCTATGGCGGTGTTGGTGGGGGTGGTAGGGGCATTGTCGGCTTTTTATCACGATGTAATGGACATCACCAGCAAAGAAGATCGATATATTTCCGCGATTAGGTTAATTGCTAAAATGCCGACTATCGTGGCGATGTGTTATAAATACAGCATCGGTATGCCTTTCATTTATCCTAAGCGTAAGCTGGGTTATGCGGAAAATTTTTTGCGTATGATGAAGGGTGATCCCTGTGATGAATATATTGCGAATCCGGTGCTGGTCAGAGCATTGGACAGAATTTTGATTTTGCACGCCGATCATGAGCAGAATGCCTCAACTTCTACGGTTCGGTTGGCGGGCTCCAGCGGTGCAAATCCTTATGCCTGTGTGGCGGCCGGCATAGCCTGTTTATGGGGGGCGGCGCACGGTGGCGCCAATGAAGCGGTGCTGAATATGCTGGAAGAAATCGGCGATGTG
>Ga0316222_1000931_pt1 | contig 39606 bp, 39 predicted proteins | sample TBH18011metaG_FD_206008 | JGI IMG/M metagenome (GOLD analysis project Ga0316222, IMG submission 206008) | Freshwater microbial communities from Trout Bog Lake, Wisconsin, USA - TBH18011 | ecosystem: Environmental > Aquatic > Freshwater > Lake > Hypolimnion/Profundal zone | place: USA: Wisconsin... | reverse complement strand
GCTCTTGCCTTTTTCCTTGCCGGCGATGACAGTGACCTGGTCGCCTTTTTTAACGTGAAATTTTGACATAACCTTCAAATGACTTCCGGCGCGAGTGAAATGATCTTCATGAACTTCTTTTCGCGCAGCTCACGGGCGACCGGGCCGAAAATGCGCGTGCCCTTCGGATTCAATTCCTTGTCAATGATGACGCAGGCGTTGCTGTCGAAACGCAGCACCGAACCGTCGGTGCGCGTGATAATGTGGCGCGTGCGGACGACGACGGCGTCATGCACTTCGCCTTTTTTCACCGAGCCATCCGGCGCGGCTTCCTTGATGTGAACCTTGATGACGTCGCCGATGCCGGCATAACGCTGGTTGCGGCCGAGCACGCCGATGTTCCAAGCAATCTTGGCACCGGTGTTGTCCGCCACATCCAAACTGGATCGAACTTGCAACATAAAATTATAATCAGGCTGCGACTGCGGTTAAGGCCTCGCCGCGCTCGACGACTTCCACGAGCGTCCAGCGCTTCAACTTCGACAGCGGGCGGGACTCCTCGATGCGGACGGTGTCGCCCGGCTTCGCCTGCGCCTTTTCGTCGTGCGCGTAAAACTTCTTATAGGACGTGACGATCTTCTTGAATTTCGGATGCGGGAAACGGCGTTCCACGCGCACCACAATCGTCTTGGTCATCTTGTTCGAGACAACCTCACCGACGCGCTGTTTGCGCTTGCCGGTCGCCGCCACAATGTTCGTTGATTCAGCCATACAAAATTATTTCGTCGCCGGTTTCGCTGCCTGGTTGCGCAAGGCCGACATGCGGGTTTCGACGCGCGCGATGTCCTTGCGCAGCGTGCGCAGGCGCGCCGGTTTTTCCAACTGCGCGCTCGCCTGTTGCAGGCGCAGGTTGAAGATTTCGTGCCGGAGGTCGCGACCGAGCGCCGCCAACTCCACCAGCGTGGCATCTTTGATTTTGGAATCGGAGAATTTCATATACTCAGCTCGCGTGATGATGGCGAGAAATAAACTTGGTTTTAATCGGCAATTTCGTCGCGGCCAGGCGCATGGATTCGCGCGCTTCCGCTTCCGTGATGCCGTCCACTTCAAACAGCACGTTCGCCGGACGGATGACCGCCACCCAGCCTTCGAGCGGCGCTTTGCCCTTGCCCATTCGGGTTTCGAGCGGCTTCTTCGTGTAGGATTTTTGAGGAAACACGCGGATCCACATCTTGCCCTTGCGTTTCATGTGGCGCGTAATCGCGACGCGGCAGGCTTCCAGTTGCTTGCCGTCCATCCAGCAACGCTCCAGCGCCATCAGGCCGAATTCGCCGAACGCGACGGTGTTGCCAGTCATCGCCAGCCCCGTGCGACTGCCACGGTGCATCTTGCGAAACTTTACTTTTGCCGGTTGCATTGCCATAACAAAAAATCTTCTAAAATATTAACCAACGACCGGTGCGGCCGGTTTCACTTCTTTCTTCTGGGGCTTGTTTTCACCCTTGCAAATCCAGCACTTGATGCCGAGCTTGCCGTAAACCGTGCGGGCTTCCGCAAAACCGTAATCAATGTTTGCGCGGAGCGTGTGCAGCGGAACGCGACCCCAGTGATACATTTCGACGCGCGCCAATTCCGCGCCACCGAGACGGCCACCGGCACGGATCTTGATGCCTTCGGCACCGAAATCTTTCGCGGTCTGCAACGCTTTCTTCATCGCGCGGCGGAACGACACGCGGCGTTCAAGCTGCAACGCGATGTTCTCCGCGCACAACTGCGCGTCGAGTTCGGGCTGCTTGACTTCAACGATGTCCACGTAAACTTCCTTGCCGGTCTTCTTACTCAATTCTTCCTTGAGCTTGTCAATCTCCGAGCCTTTGCGGCCGATGACGACGCCGGGACGGGCGGTCAAAATCGTGACGCGGCACCGGTTCGTCGCACGTTCGATCAAAATCTTTGGCACCGAGGCGCCTTCGAGCTTCTTCTTGAGCAGGTCGCGGATCAAACGGTCTTCCGTGAGCAGCTTGCTGAATTCTTTCTTGTCGGCATACCACTTCGAGCGCCAGTCTTTGTTGACCGCGACGCGTAAGCCGATTGGATTGGTTTTTTGACCCATATTATTCGTCGGACAAAGTGATTTTGATGTGGCAGCGGCGTTTCAAGATCGGGCCGGCCGAGCCGCGCGCCTTCGGTTGAAAACGCTTGATGGTCGTCGCCGTGCCCGCAACTGCTTCCTTGATGCGCAAGGTTTCGGGACGGAGCTTGTTGTTGTTTTCCGCATTGGCGATGGCCGAATGCAGCGTCTTGGCGACGAAACGCGCACCCTTGCGCGGCACGACAGCCAGAATCTGTTCGGCCTGCAACGCCGGCAAACCCTGGATTTGCCGCACGACTTCGCGCATCTTCTGCGCGGACATCGGGATATTTTTGGTGATGGCGAAAACTTCCATAAAAACTATTTGGCTTCCGCCTTCGCGGTGTGGGCGCCGTGCTTCTTGAACGTGCGCGTCAGGGAGAATTCCCCGAGCTTGTGACCGACCATGTTTTCCGTGATGAAAACCGGGTTGAAAATTTTGCCGTTGTGAACAGTAAACGTCAGGCCGACAAACTCCGGCGTGATCGTCGAGCGGCGCGACCAAGTTTTAATCGGCGTCTTCTGGTTGGCCGCCTTCGCCTTCTGGATTTTTTCCAAAAGATGACCTTCTACAAACGGGCCTTTTTTAATCGAGCGTCCCATAAATTATTTGTTTTTCATCGGCAGGCCGTTGCGTTGAACAACGATGAACCGGTTTGAAGCCTTGTATTTCGCGCGCGTCTTGCCGCCCTTGGCAACTTTGCCCCAAGGCGAAACGAGCTGTTGCCAGCCGCCGCCGCCCTTGGATTTGCCCTGACCGCCGCCGTTCGGATGATCCACCGGGTTGCGCGCCACACCGCGCGTGATGCCGCGATGACCGCGATGACGGGTGCGACCAGCTTTGCCGAGAATGACGTTTTCGTGTTCCGTGTTGCCGACCTGGCCAATGGTCGCATAGCACTCTTCGTTGATTTTGCGAATTTCGCCTGAAGGCAAACGGATTTGCGCGTAACCTTCGTCCTTGGACATCAACGTCGCCGAACCGCCCGCCGAACGGACCATCTGGCCGCCACGACCGGGCTGCAGTTCCAAATTATGAATCGCCGTGCTGACCGGAATCGCCTTGAGCGGAAGTGAATTGCCAACTTCCGGCGGCGCCGTCGGCCCGCTGGAAATGACGCGACCGACCGTCACGCCGACCGGCGCGATGATGTAACGCTTCTCGCCGTCCTTGTATTCGAGGAGCGCGAGACGAGCCGAACGCATCGGATCATACTCAATCGCCGCGACCGTCGCTTCGACGCCGTGCTTGTTGCGCTTGAAATCCACGAGGCGGATTTTCTGTTTGTGACCGCCACCGATGCCGCGTGCAGTGACGCGACCATACATATTGCGGCCGCCCGTCTTCTTGCGGATTTCCACAAGCGACTTCTCCGGCTTCGTCTTCGTAATGTCGCTAAAGTCCGCGATCGTGATGTATCGCGTGGACGGCGTTAGCGGTCTAAATGTTTTTACGGGCATAATAACTAAAGTTTTTTTCAGCAACTTTTTGAAGTCAGCGAGCCATCAATCCTGTCCCTTGCCGGGAGTCAGTTATCGGTTCACAAACAATGCTGTCCTGCCTTCCTTACGGGCGGCGAGGAGCGGTGAAATTATCAAATGCCGAATTGATTGCAATACTTTTTTGAAATTATTTTAGGTTGGGCGAAAAATAAATATCTTCGCATTTGAAAATCTGTGTTCCATCTGTGCGAATCTGTGGCTAAAAATAATTTCTTTCCGCCTCCAGCATTGCCCGCCGCGCGCATTCAGATAAATTGTCCGCGTGAAATCCAAAGGCACAGTTTACTTGGTGGGCGCGGGACCCGGTGACGCCGGCTTGCTCACGTTGCGCGGCGCAGAATTGCTCCGCCAAGCCGAAGTGGTCATCTGCGACGTGCTGGTGAACCCCGAACTGCTCCGGCTCGCGCCGGCGTCCGCTGAAATCATCGCGCGCGGCAACCACAAGCGCGACGGCGGCCTCTCGCAGGAACAACTCACCGAACTCATGCTCGCCCGCGCGCGCGAAGGAAAAATTGTCGTGCGCTTGAAAGGTGGCGATCCATTTATTTTTGGCCGCGGCGGCGAAGAAGCCGAGGCGCTCGTTGCCGAAAAAATTTCCTTCGAGGTCGTGCCCGGCGTTTCGTCCGTCGTGGCGGCGGCGAACTACGCGGGCATTCCGCTCACGCACCGCGAACATTGTTCCAGCTTCACCGTTTTCACCGGCCACAGCGATTCCGCCGACGCACCCACGGCGCTGCGCTACGAGCAGATCGCCAAAATCCCCGGCACCAAGGTCGTGCTGATGGGCATGGATAATCTCGCCGACTGGACGAAGTCGCTCATCGCGCACGGCATGAATCCCGAAACGCCCGTGGCCGTCGTCCATCGCGGCACGACGGGCCGGCAGAAATCTGTCGCCGGCACGCTGGCGACGATTGCGAAGCTCGCGGCGAAGGAAAAACTTTCGCCGCCCGCCATCATCATCGTCGGCGACGTGGTGAAGCTGCGCGGAAAATTAAACTGGTTCGAGTCCAAGCCGCTCTTCGGCCAGCGCATCGTCGTCACGCGCCGCGCGGAGCAGGCGGGAAGTTTCGCGCACCGGCTCGCGGAGCTCGGCGCGGATGTTTTGGAAGTGCCGACCATCAAGCTCACGCATCCGACCGAGCGCGACGCCATCATTGACTGCCTGCTGGAATTGAATTCCTATGACTGGTTCGTCTTCACCAGCGCGAACGGCGTGACGGCGTTCTTCGATATGTTTTTCAAGCGCTTCCAGGACCTGCGCGAGATCGGCGGCGCGCGCATCGCGGCGGTCGGCCCGGCCACGGCGGCAAAATTGCGCGAGCTGCATTTGCAGGTGGACGTGCAGCCGGAAGAATTTACCGGCCAGAAAATCGCCGCCGCGTTCAAGAAATTTCAGGACATCGAAAACGTCAAGATGTGCCTGCTGCGCGCCGAGGTGGCGAACAAAGATCTGCCGGACGCGCTGCAAGAAGAAGGCGCCATCGTGGACGACATCGCCATTTACAAGACCGTGGCCGAGACGGAAGACCGCACCGGCGCGGCGGCGCGCCTGCTCGCCGAAGGCGCGGACTGGGTGACGTTCACCAGCAGCTCGACGGTGGAACATTTCCACGCGCGGTTCGATTTGCCGAAGCTGATGAAACAATTTCCGCAGTTCAAGCTCGCGTCCATCGGCCCGGAGACGACCAAGGCCATCGCCGCGCTCGGCCTCAAGCCCGCGCTCGAAGCGAAGGAGCACACGACGGACGGCCTGATCGCGGCCTTGCTCAAGGCGGTGAAATAAAAAACTGCCGGACGAAAAGAGTTTCATCCGGCAGTTCCGTTGAATTGTTATAACTTCAGCGTTTGTAGTAGCAGAGATAGGCGACATCGCCGACGGCTTCGACTTCAAACTTCACGCCTTTCGGCACGATGAAGAATTTGCCCGCGCCGTAGCTCTGCCATTCGCCATCGGGCAATTTGGCCTTAAGCGTGCCAGCCACGATGTGCATATGCTCGATGCAATCGGTGCCGAAGCTGTATTTGCCGGGTTCAATCACGCCGACGGTGGCCGGGCCGTCGGTGGTGCCGATGGCGAGGCTCTGGACTTTGCCTTCAAAATAGGAATTGTGTTTCATGCGCGCGTTTTAATGCCGTTTTTTCCGGCAATAATCAATTCAAACCGCGCACCGCCAAACGGGTTCAGCAAAAAGGATTTTCTTTCGCCGCGTCTGCGCCCATCATTTCCGCGTGACGCACGCCGCAGCCAAACAACGCCACGCCGAACTTTCCACCGAAATCCGTCGGCACGACCGCGCTTATTACGTCGAGGGGCGACAGATTATTTTAGATCACGAATACGATTTGCTCTTCAAGGAACTGCAGGAGCTGGAGAAACAATTTCCCGACCTCGTCACGCCGGAATCGCCCACGCAACGCGTCGGCGGCGCGCCCAGCGAAAAGTTTGCCCGTGTCAAACATCTCGTGCCGATGCTTTCGCTCGACAAAATCGCCGCCAGTGATTCGCCGACGAAGGACGAAATGCCGAATCGCGACCAGCGCAACCAAGCACAGGATGAAAATACTTTGGAGGAACTGCGCGCTTTTGATTCGACCATCCGCAAGCAGCTTGGCCGCGACAAGATTCAATACATCATCGAGCCGAAGGTGGATGGAGTCTCGATCAGTCTTCACTACCGCCACGGCAAGTTGGCGCTCGGGGTCACGCGCGGCGACGGCACGGAAGGCGACGACATCACGACCAATCTCAAAACCGTGCGAGGCATTCCGCTGGAATTAAATCTCAAGCATCCCCCTGCCCTGCTCGAAGCGCGCGGCGAGGCTTACATTTCCATCAAAGATTTCGACGCACTCAACGCCAAGTTTGCCGCCGAGGGCGAAAAACCTTTTCCCAACGCCCGCAACGCCACCGCCGGCGCACTCAAGCAACTAGATCCGAAGCTCGTCGCGCAACGCCCGATCCGCGCCGTGTTCTACGCCGTCGGCGCATGCGACGGCATCGAGTTCAAGACGCATTCCGAAATGCTGGAGTCGCTGGCCAAGTTCGGTTTGCCCACGCAAAAGCTTTGGTGGGTGTGCGACGGCATCGAGGAAGTGCTGAAAGTTTATCGCGACAAGATCGTAGCTCACTACGACGAGGAGAAAGATTTGCGCCGGCAGTTGCCCTATGAGATTGACGGCATCGTGCTCAAGGTGAACACGCTCGCCGACTGGCCGCGCATTCCCGGCCGCAGCCGCGCGCCGGGCTATGCCATAGTCCACAAGCCTGTGCCGTGGATCACGCCGGCGGAAACGGTCTTGAAGGCGATCACGGTGCAAGTCGGGCGCACGGGCGTGCTCACGCCCGTGGCGGAACTCGAACCGGTCTTCGTGCAAGGCTCCACCGTCTCGCGCGCGACGCTGCACAACGAGGATGAAATCCGCCGCAAGGACATCCGCATCGGCGATACGGTGGTTGTCCGCAAGGCCGGCATGGTCATCCCGGAAATTTTCGAGGTGGTGAAAACCAAGCGTCCGCCCGGCGCTAAGGAATTTGATTTGTTCCAGCACGTCGGCGGCAAATGCCCCGCGTGCGGCGGCGCGATTGCGAAGGATAAAATCAAAACCGGTAGGGCTGTCTCCCTCGCCTCCCCCAAGGGAGGAGAGGGCCGGGGTGAGGAGGCACAATTATTTCCAGATCAAATCCCCTCACCCCAACCCTCTCCCCGTTTGGGCGGGGAGAGGGAGGAGGAATCAGCCGACGAAGAAGTCGCCTGGCGTTGCCAGAACATCGCGGGCTGCCCGGCGCAGCTCACGCGGCGCGTGGAATATTTTGCGCAACGCAAGGCGCTCGACCTCGAATCGCTCGGCGACAGCGTGGCGGAAAAACTCGTGGAACGCGGCCTCGTCAAGGAACCGCTCGACCTGTTTGACCTGAAACTGGAGGTGCTCGGCAAACTGAATCTCGGCACGGACGACGAGCCGCGCACGTTCGGCGAGAAGAACGCCACGAAGATTCTCGACGCGCTCCAGCGCGCCAAGACCGCGCCACTATCCCGCTGGATTCACGCGCTGGCGATGGCCGATGTGGGCGAGGCCACCGCCAAGCAGCTTGCCGCCACGCACGATTCGCTGGAGGCACTCGCCCATTCCGAAGTGCTGCGCGACATCCGCGACCTCGGCGCGAAGGAGAGCGAACGCGCCGAAATCAGCCCGCGCTCGCGCAAGAATCCGCCGAAGGATGAAGCCGACAAGGCGGCGCGGCAGCAGCAGGATGAAGCCTTGAAAGCGGAGATAGCCGAAATTGAATCACGGCTGGAAACCGGCGGCTTGAAGGCGAAGCTGGTGGAAGTGGGGCCGGTGGCGGCGGCGAGCGTGCTGGATTTTTTTGCGGCGGCTGCCGGCAAGAGGGTTCTCGCGCGCATCCGTGAACTGGGAATCAAGCCTGCAAGTGAAAGGGCCGCGATTGCCGCGACGGTGAAAGGCATATTCGCCGGCAAGTCGTTTGTGCTGACCGGCACGTTGCCGACGCTGACGCGCGAGGAAGCCACAGCGAAGATTGAAGCCGCCGGCGGCAAAGTGTCCGGCAGCGTGAGCAAGAAAACGGATTTTGTTTTGGCCGGCGAAGAAGCCGGTTCCAAGCTCGCCAAAGCGCAGGAGCTGGACGTGAAGATTTTGGACGAGGCGGAGTTTCTCACACTGCTTGCCTGAATCGGGCGTTGGAGCTATCTTGCCGCCATGAAACTGCGGCTCCTGATAGAACTTGATTCAGAAACAAACCGCTGGTCGGCGATTTTTCCCAAACTGTCCCGCTGCACGTCCGCCGCCGACACGGAGGCAGAAGCCACCGCCAACGCCAAGGAAGCCTTGGCGCTCTGGTTTGAACCCTCGCCCGTCAAACTGCACAAAGGCTCGAAGCGCATGGAACTCGCCGTGCCATGAGCCGGCGGTAAGGAAAGCTGACTGTGAAAGCTCTCAAATATCTGCTGCTGGCGTTCGTGTGGAATAATCTGTTGGTGGCAACTTTCTCAAATGCGCAAAATTGGGTTCAGACTAGTGCGCCGAATATGAATTGGCAGGCGGTCGCATCATCGGCGGATGGAACTAAATTGATAGCAGCCAATGCAAACGGCAGCATTTGGACATCCACAAATTCCGGCAATAATTGGACGCAATCCATCGCTCCAAATTATAATTGGACTGGCGTTGCTTCATCAGCGGACGGAATGAAATTGGCCGCCGTTTCTTTGAACTCGCAATACGGTTCCTATAGCGGCTTAATTTATACTTCAATAAATTCGGGGCTTACGTGGGCAGCAACTGGGGCTACGCCAAACTCTTGGCTGTGTGTTTGCTCATCGTCGGACGGAGTTAAACTGGCTGCAGGTAATGAAAATCAGTCTATGGATTTTTCGACCAATTCCGGTGTGAGCTGGAATCCGGTGAGTATTATTGATGGTGTTTACTGTTTATCAATTGCCTGTTCTGCGGACGGCAGCAAGATTATCTCAACGGATAGCTATATTTCCACATCGAATGATTCTGGCGCGACGTGGTCACAAGGCTCTGCGCCGAATGGACAAGTGTGGAGTGCTGTCGCTTCATCAAGCGATGGAAATGATTTGATTGCGGTTGCTCCTCCGGCTCCTATGCCCGGTGGTGCCTCTGCCTCCGGTGGCGTTTGCACGTCAACAAATTCTGGCACGAACTGGACATCCAATTATAATATTTCACCTAGTTCAGTTGCATCGTCCTCAGATGGAACAAAACTAGTAGCCGCCGTTAATGGCGGGCATATTTATTTTTCTACAAATTCTGGAAAGGTGTGGGATCATAGTGGGCCGATTGCATCATGGAGTGCCGTTGCATCATCCGCCGATGGCGCCAAACTTGTTGCGGTGGTAAATGGCGGTGGTATCTGGACTGCTCAGAGTTCGCCGCATCCTTCGATCAACATCACGCTGACAAACGCCTGCCTCCAGCTTTCGTGGCTTTTGCCTTCGATGGATTTCCAGTTACAGAGTAGCTATGATTTGATCAATTGGTCTACCATCACTAATACACCCGTTCTTAATCTCATAAATTTAAAGAATAATCTTCTTCTTCAAAACTCTAATGGAAATTGCTTTTACCGCCTTAAATCGCCTTGAGTGATGCCGGTTGCCGTTGCCTCTCGTTCGTATCTTCCCAGTGATAGCAGTTTCATCAGTCGGGTGTGCGTCCCCAAATAAAATCCGTCTCGGAGAGACGCGCCGACAATAGCCCGGCGTTTCAACGCCGGGTGCCAGACCCAAAAATCCAAAGTCCCGGAGGGACGGCCGATTTCTTTCGCTTGTGTTCAGCCGTCCCGATGGGACTCGGCCAATCACGGAAGCGTCCCGGCGTTAAAACGCCGGGCTATTCTCAAATGTCCCGATGGGACAATTTTCACAGCGTCGGCAGGCCGTTGGCGTCGGGCAGGCGCAGGAGGCAGTGGCCGAAATCCAGATGGCGCTTGCCGGCGTCGGCAATGTAGGCCGCCGGCACCTGATACAGCCGCCGGTTCACCACCACCAGCCCCGCGCCGCGCAGCACGGCCAGATGCTTGGACACCAGCCCCGGTTTTTGCCCGACGATCTTGGCGATTTCGTTGACCATGCGGGCTTCGCCGTCGCTCAACGCGCCGAGGATGGCGCAGCGCACGGGCGCACCGATGGTTTGAACGAGAGTGTCAAATGGCAACAGCGGCGGATTGGGCGGGTTTGACATAAAATTGATTGGTTTTATGGGTTTATTGACGGAAACAACGTCTTTTGAGAGAATTTAATGTGGATTTGAAAGAATGCAATAGCTTTTAATAATAGCGGGAACAATTCATACAATAGCGGTAGTGCCTCCAATATTAGCGGGAACGCCTTACACAATATCGGGAGTGCTTCCCATATTAGCAGTAACGCCTCCCATATTAGATGTAGTGCCTCACACAATAGCGGGAACGCCTCATACAATAGCGGGAACGTGAGCTGTAATAGCGGGAGGACTTAAACAAGTGGCGGGAACGCCAGATTGGTTGCGCCAAAGACCCGCTGAGAAATTACCGGAAAACATCCGGTTAAGTTATTTCGCAGTTTATTTCTTCCTGGAGAAGGCGGCGTCGAAGGCGGCGGCGTTAGGGGCGAAGTCCAGTTTGCGCACGAAGGCGCAGCTCTCGGTCGCGCCGTGCACGCGGTCCATGCGGCCGTCCTCCCATTCCACGGAGAGCGGGCCGCGGTAGCCGGCGTCGTTCAGCGCGACGATGATGTCCTCGAACCGGATGTCGCCGTGGCCGAGCGAGCGGAAATCCCAGAAGCGCCGCGCGTCGGTGAAATCCGTGTGGCCGCCAAACACGCCGACGGTGCCGTTGCCGTGCCCCCACCACACGTCCTTCATATGCGCGTGGAAGATGCGGTCGCCGAACTCGCGGATGAACTTCACATAGTTCACGCCCTGATAGCCGAGGTGCGAGGGATCGTAGTTGAAACCGAAGCGCGAATGATTCTTGACGGCCACGAGCGCACGCCGGGCGGTGGCGATGTCGAAAGCGATTTCGGTGGGATGGACTTCAAGCGCGAAGTTGACGTTCTCCTTTTCAAACACGTCGAGGATGGGCAGCCAGCGTTTGGCGAAGTCGGCGTAACCCTGGTTGAGAAATTCCTGGTTCGTCGGCGGAAAGGCATAGACGGCGTGCCAGATGGACGAGCCGGTGAAGCCGTTGACGATGGCGGGAGAGCTTTTATCCGCGCCGGGCTGGGCGTTGAAAAATTTCCGCGCGGCACGGGCGGTAGCCTTCATCTTTTCAGCGGCGCGCTGGCGGACGCCTTCGGGTTTGCCGTCGCCCCAGACGTCGGCGGGCAGAATCGCTTTGTGCCGTTCGTCAATCAGATCGCACACGGCCTGACCAACGAGGTGCGCCGAAATGGCGAAACATTTCAGACCGTGCCGGGCGAGCAGCGCCCATTTCTTCTTGCAGTAGTCGGGCTCGGCCAGCGCGCGGTCCACCTCGAAGTGGTCGCCCCAACAGGCGAGTTCCACGCCGTCGTAGCCCATCTTTTTGACGAGCGGCAAAAGTTCGGCGAGCGGGAGGTCGGCCCATTGGCCGGTGAAAAGAGTGACGGGGCGTGGCATAAGCAAAGAGATTTTGTCCGGCCATCTTGCCAAGCCATGCCGGCAGGTCAAGCGCGGCGGAAAAATAATTGCGTCCGGCCCAACTGGGGTGTTGTGAAAATAAATTATTTTGGCAACCTTTTGGTTCAAACTCTCGTCTGCCTGACCAACCATTAAATCATGAGCGACATGACTGAAAACAAGACCGATCCGAGCCCGTGCTGCAGCAACTGTGATTACACGCTCGCCTTCTGGGTGCTGCGCGGCTGGCTGGCCGTGCGCGCCATCCTCACGGGCGTCGAAAAATTTGGCGCCTACAAGACCATCCAGCAGCCGTTGCTGGACCCGGCGACCGGCCAGCCGGACGCGAGCGGCGCGATGGTGGAGCTGAAGGTGAAATTTTATTCGATGGCGAACTACTCCGGCATCCCCGCCGGACTAAAGGGCAAGTTCGCCAACGAGTCGCTGCTGCCGCCGTTCGCGCTGAACCTGTTTGACCATCTGCTCGGGCCGGCGCTCATCGCGACCGGCGTGATGTTGCTGCTCGGCCTCGGCACGCGCATCTCGTTGTTCGTGCAGGGACTGATCTACATGGCGCTGACGGTCGGGCTGATTTTGATCCATCAAGACGACGGCATTTCTTGGCTAGGCATCCACATCGCGCTCGTCGCGTTCGCGCTGGTGCTGGCGAAGAACAACAAATTTGCCATCCTCAAAAAATGGTAACGCCACCCCTCACCCGCCGCGAATTCATCGGCACGACGGCCGCCGCCGGCGCGGGCCTGTTGCTGAGTTCGTGCAGCCCGAAGCAAACGGCCGCCGGCAAAAATTCGCCGTTGAGCAAGATCAATATGGCACTGATCGGCTGCGGCGCGGAGGGACAAGTGCTGCTGGATTCGCTGCAGGTCATTGATGGCATCCGCATCGCCGCCGTCTGCGACATCTGGGATTACAATTTGAAAAGCAATGTCCGCCGGCTCAAGGACAACGGTTTCGACGTGAAGGGCTATCAAAATTACGAAGACCTGCTGGCAAACGAAAAAGATTTGCAGGCGGTCATCGTGGCGACTCCGGATTTCTGGCACGCGCCCATCACCAACGCCTGCTTGAAGGCCGGGCTGCACGTCTATTGCGAAAAGATGATGAGCAACACCATCGAAGGCGCTCGCTCGATGGTGGAGACGATGCGCTCGACGGGCAAGCTGCTCCAGATCGGCCACCAGCGCCGGAGCAATCCGCGCTACATGTTCGCGCTGAACCGGCTCGTCCACGACGCGAAGATTTGCGGCCGGCTGACGGCGGCGCAGGCGCAGTGGAACCGTGCGGTCACGGAAGATTTGGGCTGGCCGAAACATTCCGAGATCAAGCCCGACGTGCTGGCAAAATACGGCTTCAAGGATATGCACCAGTTCCGGAACTGGCGCTGGTTCAAGGGACTTGGCGGCGGGCCGCTCTCCGATTTGGGCGCGCATCAGATTGACATTTTCAACTGGTGGTTCGGCATGACGCCGCGCGCGGTGCTGGCCAGCGGCGGCATTGACTACTACAAAAACCACGAGTGGTATGACAACGCGATGGTGATCTACGAATACCCGCTGCCCGACGGCATGGCGCGCGCGTTTTACCAGGTGCAGACGACGACGAGCGCCGGCGGCGGATACTTTGAGATGTTCATGGGCGACGAGGGCACGATCAAAATGTCCGAGAATCCCTCCATCACCAAGCTCTACCGCGAAGACCGCGCGCCCGCCTGGGATGACCTGGTGGCGAAAAACTATCTGAGCGCCAGCGCCACTGCGCCGGTGTCCGATGCCGACAAGGTGGACGTGCGCGAGACCGCGCCGCTGCTGCAATATGACATTCCCGTCACGTTCACCAAAAAAATCCATCAGCCGCACCTGGAAAACTTTTTCAACGCCATCCGTGGCACGGCGAAACTGAACTGCCCGGCGGACGAGGCGTTCGCCAGCGAATACGTCATCCACAAGGCGAACGACGCCATCACCGCACAAAAAACGCTGGCCATCAGCGCTGAAGAAGTCAAAGCTTGAAACACAAATAAATTTATGAACAAAGTCCTTATTCACGCCGTCAGTCTCGTTTTGCTGTCCGCCAGCGTCGCGCTCGCGCAGGACAAGGTTCCGCTCGTCACAAAGCTGCCCGACCCGCTGTTCGTCGGCACGCCGGTGCCGATCACTATTCCCAATCTCGAACCGGAAACCAAAAAGTGGCCGGAATTCATGGTGCCCGCCGGCACGGTGAATCTCGCCATCAGCAACAAGGTCACCGCCAGCGACAGCGACCCGGTGGTGGGCACGCTCGACCTCGTGACCGACGGCGACAAGGCCGGCGACGAAGGCTCGTGGGTTGAACTCGGCCAGGGCAAACAGTGGGTGCAGATTGACCTGAACAAGGAGGCGGACATTTACGCCGTGGTGGTCTGGCATTTTCATTCGCAGGCGCGCGTCTATCGCGACGTGGTGGTGCAGGTTTCCGACGACCCGACGTTCAGCAAGGACGTGACGACCATCTACGACAATTCCGCCGCCGGCAAGGACCGTCCCTACGTCGAAACCTATTTCGGCAAGCTCATTGATGCCAAAGGCGTGAAAGGCCGCTACGTCCGCCTCTACAGCAATGGCAACACGACGAACAAGATGAACCATTACATCGAGGTCGAAGTGTGGGGCAAACCCGCGGCGTAAAATGAAGCAGGCCGAATGCAGAATGCAGAAACAAAAGCGGGGCGGTTGACCGCTGAAACTGTTTTCGCTTCTGCATACTTCATTCGGGCTTCCGCCTTCGTCCTCATCGCCCTGCTCGCGCTCGCCGTCCGGCTGCCGCAGCTCGACGTCCGGCCGATGCACACGGACGAATCCGTCAACGCCTTCCTCACCGGCCAGTCACTTGCCGGCAAAACGTTCCACTACGATCCACAGGACCGCCACGGCCCGGCGCTCGTCGAATTGACGCTGCCGCTCGTCCGGCTGGAAGGCGCGCAAAAATTCTCCGACCTCACCGAAGCGCAGCTTCGGCTGGTCCCGGTTCTTGTGGGCAGCGCCACCGTCCTGCTGTTTGGAGCGGCGGTGGAAATGTTTGGTTTTATTCCGTGCCTCGTCGCGGCGCTGCTGTTCGCCTTCGCTCCCCTGCCCGTTTATTACAGCCGGTATTTTATCCATGAAACCCTTTTTGTCGCGGCGACGCTCGGCCTGATGGTGTCCGGCTGGCGCGCGGTGCGCAGAAATTCGCTTGGGTTTGCCGCGCTCGCCGGCCTGTGCGCCGCGCTGATGCTCGCGTGCAAGGAAACCGCCGGGCTCCATTTCTTCGCGCTCGGACTGGCCACCGTCATCGGCTGGCGGCTGCGGACGCCGGGCAAAATGCCGTCGGTTAAAATCTGGCTGGCCGGCACGACCACTTTTATCGCCGCCGGAATTTTGCTGTTTACCTGGGGCGGACAAAACTGGTCAGCGCTCGCCGATCTTTTTCGCGCCATCCCGCAACTGGCTGCGCGCGCCGGCGGCGAAGGGCATGAAAAACCTTTTTCATACTATTTTATCCTGCTGGCTGGCGGCTGGTCGGGCGGGGCGATTCTCGCCATGACATTGTTTGGCATCTCACACGCGACCGGCTCATTCGCCCGCCTGACCTTGGCAACCTACACGATTTTAATCGGCCTGCTCTACTGCGCCATTCCCTACAAAACGCCGTGGCTCGCGCTCAACTTCTGGCTTCCAATCTCATTGCTAGCCGGCTTCGGCATCGAACGGCTCTGGTTCGCCAGCGGGAAACCTTCCGCACGCGCCGCCATCTTGCTGGGCGCCGCCGCGCTCGGGCTGCTCGTTGCGCACGACACGCGGCAGCGCGTCTTCCGGCACCCGGCGGCGGAAAACAATCCCTACGCCTACGCGCACACGACGGAAGATTTGCTCGGCCTGCCGGTGCGACTGGAGGAATTGGCGCGGCAAAATAACATCCTCAATCCGCGCATCGCCGTCATCGCCAAAGACGCGTGGCCGCTGCCTTGGTATTTGCGAAAGTTTTCCAACGTCGGCTTCTGGCAACCAAACCAGGAAACTGGCGACGCGGATTTTTTTATCACCACGACAGACGTTCCCGGCAAATTGGCGGAACGGCTGAAATATTTCCGCCCGGATTATTTCGGCGCGCGGCCGAATGTGCTGCTGATTTTGTGGTCACCGGCCAAAACCAGTTCCCCGCCATGAGCGACGCCGGCATCCACGTTTTCAATCACAGCGCGATGGCGACGCAGTTTCAAGTGCGCATCGCCGGCGAGGAAAAAACTTACGCCGCGCAGACCGCGCAGGCGGCCTTTGCGCTGACCGACGAATTGGAATCGCGCTTGAGCCGCTTCCGCGCGAACAGCGAGATCAGCCAGATCGCCCAACTGTCGCCCGGCGACAAGTTGCGTTTGAGCGAGCCGGTCTTCGCCTGCCTGCGCCTCGCGCAGCGCCTGGAGTTCGCCACGCGCGGCGCGTTCTCCGTGACCGCCTCCGCCTTGAGAAATCAGCCGACCAAGCCGCTTTGGGCGCTGGTGGAAAAAGAATTTTCCATCCGCTGCGACAGCGGCCGGCTGGAGTTCGATCTCGGCGCGATTGGCAAAGGCTTTGCGCTCGACCGCATGGCGGCGGTGTTGCGCGAGTGGAGCTGTCCGGCGTTTCTGCTGGTGGCCGGCGGCAGCAGCATCCTCGCCGGCGACGCGCCGGCAGGAACCGTTGGCTGGGATTGCGGCCTCGGCGAAAACAATTCGTCCCGCCGGCACCGGTTGGTGAACGGCTCGTTGAGCGGCTCCGGCCTCGCGGTGAAGGGCGAGCATATCTTTGATCCGCGCACCGGGCTGCCGTGTTCGCGGCGCAACCGCGCGTGGGCGCTGGCGTCCACCGCCGCCGAATCCGACGCGCTTTCGACGGCGTGCATGATTCTCAATGAAACGGAAATCCTCGAAGTGCTGAAACGCAACGCCGACTGGCTGGTGTTCCTCAACGAGAAAGAAACATGGCGGCAACTGGGTTCACGCCCTGCGCCGCCACTCGTGTAAATTTTGAAATACTTGGTAGGGCGGGCTGCTGCGCCGCCTTCCCCGGCTGACCGGCTGGTCAGCCCTAACCTATTCCGTCTTCGCCGCCAGTTGCACCGGCTTATAGCCGCCGCGCGTCCTGAAATACAACATCAGCGCGGCGTAGCACGCGAACGTGAACAGCGGGAACATCGCCATCTTGCCGAGCGCGCTGAACTTGCCGGCGGTCTCGGCGGACTTGATTTCAGCCACTGACTTGTCGTCCGTGATGGCGGCCTTCTTGGCCGGGTCCACCGCCTCATACGCGCCGAGGAGATAATCCTTTTTCACCGTCACCTGCTGGTAAAGCGCGGGGTCGGCCGCCTGCAACTGGTGCGTGGTGGACGATTCCTGCATGTAGCCCAGGAACGGCGAACCGAGAATGCCCACGGCCAACATGCCGATGCCGCCCATCGCATTCAGCGTGAGCGCGCCGCCGCGCGGACATTGCTCCGAGGTCAGGCCGAGAATCGTCGGCCAGAAAAACGTGATGCCGATGCCGAACAGCGTTGCGGCGGCGAAGATGGTGCCAAGGCCGGCGTGGGCGGTGTGGGACAGCGTCAAGATGCCCAGCCCCGCCAGCGCCGAACACGTCAGTAGCAGGCCCGGCGGCGAGAATTTGTGGATGAGCGGTCCGGCGCAGAAGCGCAGCACCAGCATGATGGCCGACGTATATACCAGCACCCACGCCGCGTTGTAACCGTTGGCGCTCATCGTGTCAGTCATGAGTTCGGTGATCCAGCCGTTGGTGCCCAGCTCGGTGATGGCCTGCGGCATCATGATGATGATCAGAAACGCGAGCAGAAAGCGCCCGAAAGTTTTGGTGATGACCACGAACGCCGCCACAACCACGCCGGTCAGTCCCCAGACCACGCCGCTGCTCCAGCCAAACACCTGCCCGAGCTGGGCAAACACCAGTCCAAAGCCGATCAACGCGCCGAACGCGCCCAGTTCCTTGAGCATGGCCAGATAAGTGACCCCGGCCTGCTCGCGTTCGCTCTTGGGAAATTTCAAACTGACGAGAATTAAAAAGAACGTGACCGCCGGGATCAGGATCAGCCCCACCACCAGCCGCCAGTCCGCATGATCCGCAAACGCGATGGTGCACAGGCCGCCCAGCACCAGGCCGCCCGGCCAGCCGGCGTGCAGGCGGTTGAGCCACTTCGCCTTGTCCGTGCTGAACATCGTGGCGACGATGGGATTGCAGTAAGCCTCCGCGCTGCCGTTGCCCAGGCCGAGAATGATACTGCCCCAGTAAAGCAATTGATAACCATGCTTCTGCGCCGCCACCAACTCGCCGCCGCCCAGGCCCGCCACATGAATGGCCTGATACGCCATGAACGCCAGCGTGGTGTAAACGAGATAGGTGGCGAAGGAAAACAGCATCGCCACCTTGTAGCCGATGCGGTCAATGAACAGGCTGAAGATGATGATGCTCACGCCGAAGGGCCAGATGCCCGCGCCCACGAGTTCGCCCACGTTGACCTTGTCCAGGCCGAAGTCCGTGGCGAACCCCGCGCCGGTGCACAGGATGATGCGGCTGATGAACGCGTAGCTGGTGGTGACGATGGCGATGAAACAGCCCCAGAAGAGAATTTTGTCGTGCTTGTTATTCATGGATTTGGAAACACCAATGCTCGCGACAGGCGGAAAAGTGTCAACGGCAAAGTGCGGTTTCGCGGCGAAAATGTTGCGGTTTGCGCGTGAATAAATAAAACCGCCGGAACCATCACTGACTCCGGCACCATCACTGGCTCCGGCGTTGGTAGGGCGGTGCTGCTGCGCCGCCCAAATTAAAATGGCAAAGCCGCAGCTTTGCCCTACCGTTCAGGTGCTCATGTGCTGCGCCGGCTCGAACCACGGGCCGGTCTTGTTCTTGATGGCGGACGTCAAAACAAATTTGTTTCAGCGCCAAGATTCGTTGACCCACCCTTCCCCGGCGCCTGGCGGTGGCGGTTCCAAAAATCGCCGGATTTTGTAATTGTGACCCGGCGGCGGACGGCTAGACTCGCCCTGTCCTTATGAAAAAACTTTTCATCATCCTAGGCGTGCTGGCGGTGCTGGGCATTTTCGTCCTCATCCTGATTGCCGTCGCGGGCGGCAGCTACAACCATCTGGTCAAACTGTCGCAGGGCGTGGACAGCCAGTGGGCGCAGGTGCAAAATGTCTATCAGCGCCGCGCCGACCTCGTGCCCAATCTGGTCGCCACCGTTTCCGGCGCGGCCAGCTTCGAGAAATCCACGCTGACAGAAATCACCGCCGCGCGCGCCTCGGTCGGCCAGGTGAAGCTCGACCCCAACGCCGCGCCGACCGACCCCGCCAAGCTCGCCGCGTTCGAGCAGGCGCAGGGACAGCTCGGCTCCGCGCTTTCGCGTCTGCTCGTGGTCGTGGAAAAATATCCCGACCTGAAGGCAACAGAAAGTTTCCGCGATTTGCAGGCGTCGCTGGAAGGAACGGAAAACCGCATCAGCGTCGAGCGCCGGGATTTTAACACGGCGGTGCAGAGCTACAACACGGCCATCAAATCGTTCCCGGCGGTGTTTTATGCCGGCGCGTTCGGTTTCAGCCCGAAGCCGTATTTCACCGCCAGCGCTGGCGCGGAAACGCCACCCAAAGTTTCGTTCGATTTCAATTCGCCGGCACCCGCCGCCAAGCCCTGAACCATGCGCCGCTTTTTTGCCATCCTGATTTTGCTCGCCGGGTTCCGGCTGGGCGCGAACGAGGTCATCCCGCCCGCGCCGGCGGCGTATTTCAACGACTACGCCGGCGCCGTCTCCGCCGGCACAGCGATGTCGTTGAACGCGACGCTGGAAAGTTTTGAGCGCCAGACTTCCGAGCAGATTGTCGTCGCGGTCTTTCCGAAAATGCAGTCGGACTCGGACGTGGCCGATTACACCGTGCGCGTGGCACGCGCGTGGCAGGTCGGCCTGAAAGACAAGAACAACGGCGCGGTGCTGTTCGTCTTCGTGCAGGATCACAAGCTGTTCATCCAGGTCGGCTACGGGCTGGAAGCGGTGCTGCCCGACGCGCTGTGCAAGCGCATCATTGACGAACAGATCACGCCGCGCTTCAAGGCCGGCGACTTCGACGGCGGGCTGACGGCGGGCGTGCAGTCCATCCTCGCCGCGACGAAGGGCGAATACAAAGGCACCGGCGTGACGGTGGCGCAGACCCATTACCACTTGCAAAACAATAATTTTGCCGGTGCCATCCCGGTTTTGGTGTTCGCTGTTATTTTCATATTGATCATTGTTTCCAACATTGCGCGCATGGGACGCGGGATGATTTATACGGGCAGCAGCTGGAACCGCAGCAGCAACTGGTCGGGCGGCGGCTTTTCCAGCGGCAGCAGTTTTGGCGGGTTCTCCGGCGGCGGTGGGGGCGGAGGATTTTCCGGCGGCGGCGGCAGCTTTGGCGGCGGCGGCGCGGGAGGGAGCTGGTAACTTATGCACCCGAAACATTTTTCCAAGCACCTGGAACACGACGGCATCGTCGCGGCCATCCATGACGCCGAACACAAGACCACTGGCCAGATTCGCGTCAGCATCAGCGCCAAACACACCGACGACGCCGTGGCCGACGCGCAAAAGGAATTTCTCCGGCTCGGCATGAACCAGTCGCCCGAACGGAACGGCGTGCTGATTTTCGTGGCGCCGCGCGCGCACAAGTTTGCCGTCATCGGCGACGAGGCCGTCCATGCGAAATGCGGGGAGATTTTCTGGCGGCAACTTGCGGACGCCATGGGCGGCTACTTCCGCAAATCTGAATTCACGCCCGGCATCCGGCACGGTGTGCAGAAGGCCGGCGAACTGCTGGCGGAACATTTCCCGCGCCAGCGCGCCTGATCGGACGGCGCGCTACTTGTTCGCCGGCGCGGGCGGTGCCAGTTGCGCCTTGATTTGCGCCAACTCGCGTTTGATCTCCGCCACGTCCGCCGCCAGCTCCTTGCGCCGGGCGATTTCGTCCGCGTCCGGCACCAGCAGTTTAAGCTGGTTCATCAGCGCATCGGTCGCCACCGCGCTGGCTTGCTTGGTTTCGGCATTCACCTTGTCCGTGATCCGGCCTTCCTGTCCGACCAGCGTATCCTGAATGGCAAACAGCGTGCCCATCTGGTTGGTGTAATAACTGTAGGCCTGCGCATTTTGCGCGGCGCGGTCGGTATCGGCGACCTGGAGCTGCGCCTCGATTTTTTTGTCCACCGCCAGCACGAGATAGAGCGTGTTGGTGTGGAAGAAGAACGCCTCGTCGTGGCTCTTTTCAAAATAGTAGTCGTTCATCTTGTCGAGCATCGGTGCCAGCGCGGTGAGTTGCGCCTGGACCGCCGCCGTCTGCTTGGCTTGGCCCTGCTCGAACTGCAAAAGGTTCCGCGTCAGGATGTCAATCTTGGCGCTGTTGATCCTAGCCTGCTTGTCGCAGCCGCAAACGACCAGGGCGACGGCGAGGACGGGCGGAAGGCAAATTGTTTTCATGGCGAATCAGGTTAGACCGGTCAGGCAGCGGGTCAAATGAAGAATTTAATCGGTCATCCTCCAACTGGCCACGCGAAAGATGCTACGTCAGAGAACACGCTGCCGCCGAATTCGTCAATGTTATCCGGCGGCCTAGAAATCCAGCTTGTCGCCCTTGGGCTTGAGGCTGAAGAGGAACTCGGCGAGGTCGCTCAATTCGTTCGTGGTGACGATGCCGCCCCACTTGGGCATGAAGTGCGGCGGCTCCGGTCCGTTGGGATTCTTGCGCGGGATGACCCGCTCGCCCCGGCTGATGAAGGCGAGCAGTTCCGCCTTGTTGTAGCCGTCGGCCACATAAATCAAACTAGGCACCTGTTCGGCGGTCTTGGCGTTGGCGTTGGACACGCCGCCCTTGCCGTCCGGCCCGTGGCATTGGAAGCAGCCGTATTTTTTGAACACAAGATGGCCGCGATCCGGCGGCGTCAGCTTGGCGAGTTCCTCGGCGGAAGGCGCGTTGCCGCTGATGGCGGCGCGGGCGGATTTGATTTCCGCCTCGGTGATGGGAGCGCTCTTGTTGCCCCATGCACCGCGAATGTAAGACAGCACGGCGGCGAGGTCGGCATCGGACAATCCAGCGCCCATCGGGGCCATCGCGAGGCTCCAGTCCTTGCCGGCCACCGAGATCGGGCCGTTCAAGCCGGTCAGCGGCACGCGCGCGAGGGAGACGACATCCTTGGCCACCCATTCGGAACCGGCGAGCGGCGGCGCTTGGCCGGGCTTGCCCAGTCCATCGCTGCCGTGGCAGAGGCCGCAGACGCTTTCATAGACGATCTTGCCGCGCGCTGCAAACGCGGCGTCGCCGGACTGCGGCTGGTAGGCGGCGAGCTGGTCAACCGAACCGTAGGGGGAATAAACCTTGGGATCAAACCAGCCGCTGTGCCGGTCAAAATAAATCGCGCCGAAGAACAGCAGCACCAGCGCCAGCAAAATGAGCCAGACGGGAACGCAGTCCATCACGGCCGTGGGTTCGGCGTCCGGCTTCGGACAACAGGAATCTGTCGGTTCGTTCAAGTTCACAAATGACCGGAGTATCTGGCCGCCGGGAGCGCCCGGCAAGACGGATTATTTGCCGTCGTATTTGTCGTGAACTTCCTTGATCTTCGCCTCGTCGGTGGCCTTGTCGGCGGCCGGCTCGGCGGCGAGCTTGGTGTCCACCGCCGCTTTTTTGCGGACGCTGGAATCGTAGGCGAGGAACTCGTAAATCTCCTTGGCCTCGGAGCTGGAGATGCCGGAACCGGGCTTGCGCATCATGCGCTTGACGTAGCGCGACCATTCGGACGGCAGGCAGTAATCGGAATTAATCGGCCGGCTCAGCTTGTGGCACTGGGTGCATTTCTGGCTGAACAAATCGTAGTTGTCCTTGAGCGCGGTGGGATACTTGGAGATGTCAATGGTGGCCGGACCTTTCTCAAACGCCTCGATGCGCGCCTTGGTGGCGGCATCCATGGTGTCATCGGCGCGGGCCGCACCCACCCAGACGAGGGCAAGCACGGTCGCGGACAACAGATAAACGCGGGAAGAAAACATTTTTTTCATAGCAACAGATTAGATAGGTTGTTTTAACAAAGGGTTAATAGTTTAAGCTTAGAAACCGTAGGACAACTGGAAGATAAGCTGGTTCGCCGTCAGCGGGCTGGAACCGGGGATGCAACTGTGGATGAATTCGTAGTCGCCCTCGAAGAGCAGCGTGTTGGTGATATAATAGACATAGCCCATCGTGTAGCGCCGCGTCTCCGCGCCGAGGCCGCTGCCCAGCTTGTCCAGACCGTTGTTCTCCTTGTCCACGCGGCCCACCAGCTCGATGTCGCTGATGATCGGCATATCCAAATCAAGTCCGGCCAGCTTGTAACCGGCCTGCACCCACGCGCCCCACGGACGGATCGTGCCGGCGTCAGAGGTGTTATACCAAGTGTCAATATACTCGCCCTTGACCTCAACGTTCGGGCCGACGTGCAGCGCGCCGTCGAGAACGAGGGCGGACCACGTATAACTGCTCGCATCGTCCCACGAGCCGGTCTGGCCGGACACGCCAAGTTCCAAATCCTTGTGCGCGCCGCCCCATGGCACGAACCAGCCGAGGCGCCCGCCGCCGCTCGGCGCGGAATGCAAATTGCCGTTGTTGCCGTCGTTCTGGATGCCGACGTTGCCGCCGAGATCGAGATTGGAAATCTTGTTGCCGCCGCCATCGAGCGTGTAGGCGTTGCCCGTGCCGTCCACGGAGCTCGGGCCGTTCGCGCAATAGACCGCATACGTTAGCATCTGGCCGGATTCACCAAGCGGATACGCGCCGCGCAACTGCGCGCCCGCGCCCGCGCCGGGCAGAAACTCGACGCCCAGCGGATCGTCCGGAATTTTGTTCAGCCAGCCGGCGCCGCGTTCGCTGTAAGTCCCGAGCGGCAGTAGCATATAGCCGCCGACAAACGTCACATAGTCGTTCACCAGGTAATCCATCTGCGCGAAGCTCAAGCTCACCGAAGTCGAGCTGCCGCTGTCGTGCGTATAAGCACTGCCGGCGACGCCATTATAGGAATTGGTGCCACTGGCCGAGCCGTTCTGCAGCATGATGTCAAACCCGGCCTCAAACAGGATATTGTCATTGGCGCGGTAGAGGAAAATTGGCGCGAAGTCCGCCAGCTCAAAACCGTTGTGCGTGCCGTTGCCGTAGGTCTTGGCATATTGGATTTCCGCGTCGCCGACCATGGTGAAATTATGAAGGGCGTTGCGCGGCGGGTTCGCTTGCGCCTGAGCAACGGCATCGGCCGCCACGACGGCGTTGGTCGCCAGCGTCTGCGTCTCGCCGAGTTGCTGCTGCAATGTCTGAATCTGCTTCTGATCTTGGTCATGCGCCTGCTGCAACTGCTGCACCGTGGCTTTCAGCGCGTTGAAATCCTCATCGCTGACGGCGGCCGCGGCCGGCTGCGTCGCCGTCAGACCTAGGATGCAACTAGCCGCCGCCGAACTGATAAACCGTGGGGTAAAATTATTCTTCATGATTATTTTAGTGGTGATTGGCTGCAGGGTCAGTTACCGGCCTCTTCCTTCATGTATTTCAAAATCTCCTTCGCCTGCTTGGCGGGCAGGTTGGCGCGCACCCGCATATGGATCATGATGGTCTGCCACTGGGCGGAGTTGAACTCGGTCGGATACCGCTCCGGATGGCAGCGGTTGCAGTTGACGGCATAAAGCTCCGCACCGGTGAGTTTTTTCGGGGCGGCCGGCTTGGTGTCGTCGGCCTGGGCGACGGCAATGAGGCCGCCGAGGGCGACCAGCGCGAGGACGGCCACGGCCGCGCGAATTAACCGCCGCGAATGCTTGGAATTAGGTTTCATAGAATTAATGTTCAACTTCGGTTTTAATAATGTGACTTTTCTAGCTCGCTGACCAACCCTATTTTGCCAAATCCATGATAAAAATTGTCCAGTCACCCGCCGTCTATCTGACTGGCGGGACTTCTGGAATAATAAGCCATAATTAGCCAGGCAAAAAATGGGGTAAAACCCGTAGATTCGGAGAAGCTAAAACGTCACCGTCAAATTATTGGCGGTGGCGCGTATTATCTGACAACAAGGTGATAAAAACCGGCTACGGGCCGCCGGTGTGACAGTCGGTGCAGGTGGGGTTCGGATCCAGGTCGCCGCCGGGATGGATGAATTTCTGGCCGGCGGGCGCGAGCTTGTTCAGTTCATCGCCGGCGCCCTGCGCGAGAATCGTGTGGCAGGTATTGCAGTCGTTGGCCTTGATGGTCAGCTTGCGGTCCTCGGTCTTGTGCTGGCCATCGTGGCAGCGGAAACAGCCGGGCCAAATCATGTGGCCGACGTTGTCCGGATAGCTCGCCCAGCTCGCCTTCATCTCCGGGAAGAAATAATCGGCATAAATCTGCTGGATGGTCGCGGTAGCGGCCACGATGCGCGCGTCATTGGGATACTTCGCGGCCAACGCGTCGGCGATCCCGGCCTTCGCCTCATCGTCCGTTTTGTAAGGCCGCGTCAGGATATAGACGGCATTAGTCTTGATCCACGGAATTGACGGATCAATATGGCCGAGCGCCATCTGCTGGTTGACGGCCTTCTCCGGCGAAAGATAGCGGTGCGATGGCCGGTTGTGACAGTCCATGCAATCCATCGTGCGCAGTTCCATTTTGGAAATGTCGTTGGTGAAATTCTTCGTCTTGAAAACGGTGACCTTGCCACTGGCGTCGGTCACGCGCACCCACGGAATTTTCTGGCGCGCGTCGTCGGTGGCGGCGTATTCCACCTTGTTGCCGGGCAAATTGTGCCAGTGGATGCCGCCGACCGGCCCCTGGCGCGGGTCGCTGCCGCCAATCTTCAAGAGCAGGCGGATGGAGTAAGGCGAATTGGACGCGTCGCTTTGAAAATAATTGAACGTGCGGTCCAGGTTGCCGACGAACGACTGCGGCCAGTGGCATTCCTCGCAGGTGTCGCGCGCCGGGCGCAAATTTTTTATCGGCGTGCCGATGGGCCTCGGATACTTGTTGAACGCGACGGCATACATCTGATACGAGCCGGAAATTTTCGACTTCACAAACCACGAGACCCCCTTGCCGACGTGACATTCCACGCAGGCCACGCGCGCGTGCGGACCGAGGTTGTGCGTGGTGAGTTCCGGCTTCATCACCTTGTGGCAGGTCTCGCCGCAGAACGTCACGGACTCGGTAAAATTAAACGCGTTGTAAGATCCGATGGCCGAGAGCAGCAGGAACGCCACGCTGCCCGCGATGAACGTCACCAGCACGCGCCGGTCGCGCGGCCGGTTCAAGTCAATCTGCAGCGACGTCGGCCCGCTGCCGCGTGCGCGGCGGCGGCGTTCCAGCCACGCGCCGCCAAAAGTGAGGGCAATGCCACCGATCAAAAATTGCGGCACGACGATGTAGGTCAGGATGCTGACGTAGGGATTGGAAAATTTGGCGATTGCGTCGAGGACAAAGAGCAGCAGGAATGAAAACAGCGCGCCAACGGCCACCATCACGCCGATGAAGCTGATCCAGTTGCGGAACAGCGAGAGCCGGGTCGGCGATGAAATTTTGTTTTCAGAATTCATGGGCGCGGAAAAATCAGGCGGCGAAAAAAAAGGTTGCCGGCCGGCGAACTGTCACCGGAGTGCTCATGCTGTATTCTCCGACCGGCGGATTCCCGCCAGCCGGCAACCTAGACAATTATTTCTTCAGGGTGCGGACGTAGGCGACCAGCGCCTTGACCTCATCGGCTGACAACGGCGTATCCGCGCCGGTCACGAAGGGCTTCATCAGCGTCTTATCGTCGTCGGATTTCAGACCGTCCGTGATGGCCTTGATTGCGGCGTCATCCTTGATGTCGGCCTGCACCTTGGCGTCGGTGAAATCTTTGCACCCCAGGCGCGTGCCCATCTTGGTGTCACCCTTGCCATCGGCACCGTGGCACTTGGCGCACAGCGTGTCCCAGTTGTCCTTGGCCTCGGCGCCCTTGGCGGTTAGGGCGGCGGTCAGGCCAAACATTGCAGCTAACAGAATCGTTTTTTTCATAGTCGTTGTTCTCCGGTTGGTTGTGGTTGTGGTGCCGTAGCACCGGTTACGAAGACAGGTTCGCCCAAATGGTAAATTTGGACTAACCATCCATTGTCCAATGTTAGGCATTTTTTGGTTGGTCATCAAACACAACCATGGGAAAGGGGAATTTTCAGAAGAAGAAATTGAAGTGGTGGCAGGAGCCGGAATTGAACCGGCGACACAAGGATTTTCAGTTTTGCCTTAGACGCACTTTTTACCCCGTTGAAAACATTGACTGAAACGCACTTTGCCATTTGTTTGCAAGGTGTTTAACTATTTTTGTGACTTGTCATGTTCGGACTTGACCGGACAGATAATCTAGGCCAAAATAAGGCCATGAAAGACAAAAGGACTCCCCTGCCGAAAGCAGAAAAGGCGGTCGCTTCGTTCGCCAAGACCGATGTTCGCTACTGGCGCGACAAACTTTTTCAGCGGTCAAATGACGAATGGAATTGCCGCATCGGTTTCGGCGCGCGGCAAGATCGCTGGCCGTTGCGCACCACGAACCGCGAACAGGCCGCGCTCAAGGCGCGCGACATCTGGCTTTCGTTGCAGACGAATGGCTTCCCGGCGACGGAGGCCAAGTTCAAACCGTGGACGGTGGCACCGAAGCAGACACCGGCGGAGTCTGTCACCGTCGGCGATTTCATCAAGGCCGTGACCGCCGTTGCCGTGGTGAGGCCAACCACCATGACCACCTACACGCGCAAGCTGCGCTTTCTGGTTTCGCAAGTGGCGAAGATCAAGGGAGCCAGGTCACGGCATGATTACGTTCGCGGCGGCGCGGCGAAATGGCGCGAGCAGGTGGACAAAACGCCGCTGGCAGAGTTGACACCGGAAAAGGTGTTGCAGTGGCGCACGGCCTACATTGGGAAGCAGGACGGCCAGCCCTTGAAGCGCGGCAGCGCCCAGCAGACCGCCGCGAGCATCATCCGCAGCGCCAAATCGCTTTTCAGTCCGAAGGTCATCCGCAATCTTGGCCTTGCCCTGCCCAAGCCCCTGCCGTTCGATGGCGTGGACTTGGGCAAACGTCCGCGCACCCGTTACCAGTCCAAGGTGAACGCCGCGCAACTCGCGTCACAGGCGCACGCGGAATTGAAAACCGCGCACCCCGAGCAGTTCAAAATTTTCCTGCTGGCTTTCGGGGCCGGATTGCGCCGCAGCGAAATTGACCGCCTGACGTGGAAACATTTTAACTGGCAGCGCGGCACGATTTCCATTGAGGCGACGGAATACGGCATGACCAAAACCGAAGGCAGCGCGGAAGAAATAGACATCGGCACCGACCTGCTCGCCTATTTCAAGGCGGCGAAGGATGCCAGCAAAAGCGAGTTCGTGGTGGAATCCAAGGCCGCGCCGACCGCCGCGCCGCATTGGAACCGTTACCGTTGCGACGGTCATTTCAAGGCGATGCTCGCTTGGCTCCGCGCCAAAGGCGTGACGGCGCGGAATCCGCTCCACACCTTGCGGAAGGAGTTCGGCAGTCTCATCAATCAAAAGTTCGGCATCTTCGCCGCGTCCGCCGCGCTGCGTCATTCCAACATCACCATCACCCGCGAAGCCTACGTTGACCGCAAGGAGCGCATCGCGCTGGACATTGGCGAGTTGATGAAAAACCAACCCGTGCCCACTTCAATTTAGGAAAAATTTACCCATTTATTTTAAGGTCTTCAAAATGCAATGCTTGAAAATGTGATTTATATTCCTTAAATGTAAAATCTTATGCTGTTTAACCTGCCAATTTCGGAAAAATTTTCTCATTTAATTTCTGGCAAACCAGGCCCGCCCCGAGGTCGCCCCCGAGGTCGCGGCCGGCCTTCGATCTTTGCGGACTGGGAATTTGCAATCAATACAACCACAAGCGGCCCCCACTCAAAAAGGGGGCAGCAAAACATAGTATATGCTACCAGAGCGATCGAGATTCTTAAATATAACGGCTTGGAGAAGTTTGATTTCCTTTTTCGGAGCAAGTCGGGAAAGACCAAACCGAAAATGACTATTTTGGCGGAACTGGGGCGTATAGATTCAAAACACTTACCGATAATCGCCAAAACTATCTGTGATAGCAGGATGACCGCAGGGCAGGCGGTTTCATCCTTGAGAAATGGGCGTGGAGCAAATAAATCCACCGCAAGTGTTAAAGGCATGCAGGCGGCCATGCTTGCAGCAATGAAGTTAGCCAGTAAAAATTACAATTTAAGACATCCCACGATGTCACAGGCCATGATCAAGGAAGCCTGGTTAACCTTTGGCCAATTTGGGATGTCTGCGAAGCCGTAACTCGGTTGGGCTGGCCGCTCGCCCACCCCTGCCGCCATCAGAGAACCGCTTCGCGCTGGCGCGACTGCGCCGGGAATGCACGCGGCCAGTGCCCGCAAAACTAAACCTTGGCTGGCCGCCGACAACTTCTTGACCTTTTTCCCTGTCCGTTCCGTTCCTGACAAGTTGTGACAGTTGACTGTTTCGCATGAGAGAAGAAGAACCAAATCAAAATTATGCGAAAGAAACTCATCAAGCGGAGCCAAGCCGCTGACTTGCTTGGCGTCGGTGCCCGCACCTTGCGCCGATACGAAACCGCCGGGTTGCTAACGGCGATCAAACCAAACTGCCGGCTGGTGCTGTATTGCCTCGACGACGTGGAAAAAATCCAACGCGGCGATGTTCAAACCGCCACCGACCGCCCCACCGAAGCCGCCTTGCCCCGCACTGCCGGCGGAACCTTCGCACCACGCCCAGAACCGGAAATTTCGCAATGAATTATTTCCACCACGGTTCAAACACCATGAGTTGACCAGACCAAGGCGAACATGACGACGACACCCAAATCAATTTGCCATTGCGCCGCGTTCGCCCGCGCGCATGGCATCGGCAGAAATGCCGCGCGCGTGCCGGAGTCGTCGCCGGCACGCGCTAAATTTTCCCGCCATGAATACGCCCGTTGAATCCAGTGCCGCCGCGTATCTCGCCAAGATGCAACCTGCCGTGACCGGCAACGACGGCTCCGGCGCGACCTTCGCCGCTGCGTGCCGATTGGTTGAATTTGGCTTGTCGTTTGAACAGGCCGAGACATTGCTGGCCGCGTGGAATGAAACGCATTGCGAACCGCGCTGGACTGCGGCGGAATTGAAACACAAGCTCGCCGATGCGTTCAAACGCACCAACCCCAAACCAGAATTTGCCAACAGGCGCAGCGGATTTCAAAGTTACAACGGAAATACAAACAAGCCGAGCGTCAGGCCACCGGCCACGCAATCAAAACGCGCAACCGCCGATTTTAGCGCATCGTTTTTTGATTCAGCGCCCGCCAACCGCCAATTTTCCGCGCTCGCGTCACTGCGCGGAATTTCGATTGAAGGCGTGCGGCTTGCCTACGAGCGCAACCTGCTCCGTTTCGGTCGGCATCATGGGTGCGCGGCTTGGTTCATCCTGGACGGATCAAGGCGCGTCGCCCAAGCACGCAGGATGGACGGGCAGCCGTGGCCGGAGATTGGGGATAAAAAGGCATGGACGTTGCGCGGCTCGCAGGCAGTTTGGCCGGCAGGCGTCGAGGAGTCCTCGCCGTTTGCGACCGTGGCCGTTTGCGAAGGCAGCCCCGACTTGCTCGCGGCGCATCACTTCATCTGGACGGAAAACCGCGCCCATGACTGCGCGGCGGTGGCAATTTTTGGCGGAGCGAACATTCACGCGGAAGCACTCCGGTATTTTGCAGCCAAGCGAGTGCGGATTTTTCGGCACCTTGATGCCGCAGGCGACGCGGCGATGAACCGTTGGGCGAAACAACTTGCCGACGCCGGGGCGGTAGTTGACGCCTTTAATTTTGCCGGACTGCGCCAGGCGGACGGAACACCGGTTGCAGATTTGAACGACTGCGCCCGCATCCACGCGGATGATTTTTTAACCCATCGGTGCCTTTGGAATTTACTCCCATGAATACAATCATTGAACCACCAACGAACGCGCAGCCCGGCCCATTTGTGCTGGAGGCCATCATGCCGGAAGAGACGGATGACGAGTCACCGGCCAGTCCACTGCTCGAATACGCGCCGCCGCCGATCCACCGGCTGCCGGAGCCGCTCGCCGAATATGTCGCCCGGAGCGCGGAGGCCATTGGTTGCGACCCGTGCCTTGTCGCCATGCCCGCGCTCGCGGCGTGTGCCGCCGCCATCGGCGACTCCCATGTCATCGAAGTGAAAGCGGGTTGGATTGAATTTGCGATTTTTTGGACGCTCATCATTGCACCATCAGGCCAGCTCAAATCACCGGCAATGAGAGCCGCCATGCTTGGCTTGGAAGCAGCCCAAAGCAAAGCCTTTGATGAATACCGGCGTGCCGAGGCACGGCATAAGGAAGAAGTTGCCAAGTGGAAATCAGAAGGGATGAAAACGGCAGAACCAGCGCCGCCCCAATTGAAAACCTACTATGTGGGGGATGCGACGATACAAGCAGTGTGCAAACGGCTTGGGTGCAATCCACGCGGATTGCTGCAAAAGCGGGACGAGCTTTCCGGCTGGCTCGGTGGATTCGATCAGTTCAGCAAAAACGGAAACGAAGCCGCGCAATGGCTGGAGTTTCACTCCGGGGGCGCGGTAAAAGTGGACCGCAGCAATGCTGACGAGCCGCCAATCTACATTCCTCACGGATTGGTCAGCGTCACCGGCACGATTCAGGAACCGGTATTACGAAAGTTGTTGTCGGATGGCGATGCCAAACATTTCGACAATGGACTTGCCCCGCGTTTTCTCATGGCAATGCCGCCAGAAATTGAACGCCAATGGAGCGAACAAGTAACGTCGCCCGAGTTGGCGGAACAATATGCGAATTTGTTTCAAGCCCTGCTCGTGCTCGCACCGCAGCTTGAAGCCGAGACCGGTCGCCGCGTGCCGGTCAAGTTGACATGGTCGCCAAAAGCTAAAGCCCGTTGGATCGAATTTTACAACGCGAACGCCAGGGAAATGCGCGGCTTCAAATCCGACCGGTTGAGAAGCGCATGGTCAAAACTTGAGGCTCAGGCCGCACGTCTCGCCCTGGTGTTTCATGTAATCCGCGAAGCCCATCTGCCCAGCCCCGGCGATAATACCAATACAATTTCAGACGACACACTCGACGCCGCGCTGACTTGGATTGAATGGCTCAAAAACGAAACCCGCCGCATATATTACACCTTGATGCACAAGGGCGATGCACGGCAGGCCGATAAACTGATAAATTTCGCCCGGCGTAACGGCGGAATAACCACTGCCGCCGCCGCTGCTCGCGCCGGAGCCGGCGGGCGCGACGTGACAGCGGTCGAAAAGATCATGGCCGGACTGGTTGCCGCCGGTTTGGCCGAATGGCACGCGCCAGAGCAACCCAAAGGCGGAAGGCCAACCCGTCAATTCAAGCTAAATTCAAAACCCACCGGCTCCGAAAATGCCATGTCTTGCCGCGAAACTGACAAAATAACAGCGTAAAACAGATAATCTCCTTTATTTACAGGTGGTTTTATCAATTTATTACCATGCCGCGAAACCCATGTAAAACCGCCGCGAAATGCCGCGTATCTGGATTGGGTTATGGGAAGTTTCGCCGGGTTTAGACAGAGATTTGCGGAAACAGTCAGACCTTGAGCAAAACAGCGTGGAATAAGGACAAAAATCACTTTTGAACCGAGGTAAAGCAGTTTCGCGGCAGCCCAACACAACACGCGCCCACGCGCGACGCCGTAACCAGCCGGGATAGGCTTGAAATCCGCAAAATCAGCACTTGCGATTTTCCAAGACCAAAAACCCACCGATTTGCCAATAAAACCCACTTTTCAAAATTCAATCCGTAAAAAGCCCTCAAAAAACCGCGCTCACAAGAGAGCGAAGCCAGTATTGAACTGGCTGACAATCCAGCCGTGCCCGCCGTCGCCATCCGCGAGAGGCTTTTACCGAGTTGAAATCACCCGCCACGGACTTTTTGCAACGCACTTCCAGCGCGATATGCGCTTTTATTGGCTTTTTCGATTTTTCCATTGCCAAAAAAAATCAATCCGTAGAATTTGCTTTTAAAACATCACGCATAAAGAGGTCAAGCTAGTTCTCAACCTGCTATAGTATTGAAGGGGTTAAAAGAATCCTTGTGACGGTGTATGTGTATGTTTATTAGTTGCTTGCTATTGTTTTTGCCTGCTTTTTAGGGGTTTATGCTGCCGGAAGCTGTTTGCGGAGAAGTTTTCGGCTGCCACAGCGAATGTCAAAGCAGTTCGGATAGGTTGATTTCGATGCAGCGATGAATATTGAATTATTTTGCGGTGGTGCAGAAAGGAGGGTGAGCCGGTGGTTTGGATTTTTAGGATCATCACGAAGGAAATCAACTTGTGGCGGGAAAAAGCATGCTTATTCGGTGCAATCAGACCCGGCGGGATGGTCACAGCTAAAGCTCGTGTTTCGGGCAATGGCGATGCTGGCGGGAATTTGGGTGTTTTTCGGCAATTGTCCCCACAAATGGAGCGAATCGGGTAATTTCAACGCTGCCGGCAATGCGAACGCCCCGAACGCAAATTAGTTCGCGCGGCTCAATAGTCACGGGCGCGCAACCGGCGAACGTCAATTCTTGTTGGATGCTCACTCCCGCGCGCGTGCCGGTCGCTCTCGACCGCTAACGCGGCGAGCCGCACGCCTTCACAGGTTAGTCCGGGCGTCACTCTCGGCGTGCGGACGCTTGCCATCGCGCGCGTTGAACGCTTTCTCCAGTTCGGATGATTCCATTCCAACCCACCCGTTTTGGTTGTTTCATGTCCCACGCGCGCGATGGCCGGCACGGAAACCTCGTCGCTAAAGCGACTCGACAAAGCAACGGGGCGCTGACGCGCCCCGCGAACGGCAGAAAATTGGTGGTCGGAACGCCACCCGGCCGCACCGAGCCGATCCTTGCGCTACTTCGCCGGTGCGGCTCGCACCGCCAAGCCCCGGCACGGTTTGCCCGCGCACGGCCAGACTCGCCAGCTTTGCGCCCGCTCCACTCCGCTACACGAACCGCTTCGCAGACTACGCGGACGTTTCACTGCGTTCCGACGGCCACACACAGCCGAGACCGGCGGGATCGGGCGTGCGCGACCCGAAGTTTCAGGAATCCAGAGGCCGCGAGGCTCCGCCCGGCCAGGACATCGGCAATAGGTGGCAGTCTGCAAAGACCGTGAGCGCGGCCATTTTCCGACCGCGCCACTTCGCAAGCTTCGTTTTGCGGATCGGAAAACATCCGTCCTCACTCCAAAATACCGGCAATGGGCTGACACCTCGGCCATCAGTCTCCGCGCCCGGCTACGTTGCCGCCCATGTTGCCCTTGCCGCACTTCGCCGGACGCTCCGCCAGATGGTCGAGGAGTCCGCATAGGCGGGCGCGCACTCTCGCGACGCGCCCGGACGAACCCGGCCACGCGAACTAAACTTTGGCTCTGCGGGCGGACTGTCATGCCGGATGCTTCCCGGCAGCCGCACAAGAGATGTTATCTATAATGCCGCCCATTGCCGTATCCCGCTGGGCGCGGAAACCCTCGGCAATGGGTTCCCGCCGTCTCCCCGCGCGACAACGCGACCGACGGCCCGGTTCATTAAAGATAACATCGTCTTGTGCGTCCCCCGGCTGCGGCGCTGTCACACCGATGGCTCCGCCGTCCCCGGCGGTCGCGCCACCGCCCGTGGCGCTGCCATCGGTGCGCCAGCTTGCAGGCATCCGTCACGCCAGCCGCCCGCTGCCGCCATGGGTGAAAATATGGCGTGGCCTGCCCACCCCGGATGCTCGCCCCCTCCACTGACCCAGGGGGCTGCGCCTGGACTTGCGTTTGCGATTGCCATAAATTTTTTGGGGCTTACGATTCCCGCCACACTGCATGGCTAAACCAGAACGACAACTGAAAGTTCAGGATTTGCTTCAAGGGCTGCGGGGCAGCATTGAGCCGCTGAAGAAATTATTTTGGGAGGAGTTGAATTATGACCGCGTCAACCAGCCGCTTTCCCGGCGCGGCTGGCCGGAACCGGCGAGCAACGCGCTGGCGGATGATCCCGTGTTGTTCGCCAGCGGTGGTGACGGCGGGGCGTTCCACGTCATTTATTGCCGGCTCACGTCCAAAAATCTCTCGCGCGGCTTGGAACGTCCGGTGGTCACGCAACTGCTGCGCGAGCATCCATACGCGCTTTTTATTTTCTCCGACAAAAGCCAGACCGAGTGGCATTTTCTCAATGTAAAGTTTGACGATCAGGCGGAGCGCCGCCAGTTGTATCGCCGCATCACCGTCCGTCCGGACGCGGGGCTGCGCACGGCGACCGAGCGCGTGCAACTGCTCGACTTGGCCGAGATTCATCCCGAATTGTTTGGCATCACGCCGCTGGCGATCCAGCAGCGTTGCGACGCGGCTTTCGATGTCGAGACCGTCACCAAGGATTTCTTCACCGAGGTTGCCAACTGGTATTTCTGGGCGCTGAAAAATGCCAAATTTCCCAAAGACGCGCCCAAGGAGGCCGACGGCCACGACCACATCAGCATCATCCGCCTCATCACGCGACTCATCTTTTGCTGGTTCGTCAAGGAAAAGGGACTCATCCCGGACACGCTTTTCGACCAGCAAAAGATCGCCGCCATTCTCACCGGCTTCGAGCCGGCCAAGGCCAGCGCAAAACAGTCCGTTTTTTACAAGGCCATCCTGCAAAATCTTTTTTTCGCCACGCTCAACACCGAAATGGACAAGCGCACCTGGCGGAAGGAAGACGCCAACTTCATGGCGCACATTCTTTATCGCCACAAAACCCTGTTTCAGAAACCGGGCGAAGCGCTCGCCCTTTTCAAAGACATTCCGTTTCTCAACGGCGGGCTGTTCGAGTGCCTCGACAAGCGGGAGGGCACACCGGAAAAGCCGAAGGACATTCGCATTGACGGCTTCTCCGACCGCAGCGATAGCCAGCCCACCGTCCCCGATTTCCTTTTCTTCGGCAGGGAAACGGAAGTGGATTTGAGCGCGGAATACGACGACAAGAAATTCAAAAGCGTGCCGGTGCGCGGCCTCATTCACATTTTCAATCGCTACAATTTCACCGTCGAGGAAGACACCCCGATTGACCAGGAAGTTGCACTGGACCCGGAATTGTCCGGCAAGGTGTTTGAAAATCTGCTCGCGGCCTACAACCCGGAAACCGGCGCGACCGCCCGCAAGCAGACCGGATCGTTCTACACGCCGCGCGAAATCGTCAATTACATGGTGGATGAATCGCTCATCGCCTGCCTAAAAACCAAGTTGGAGACAGCGCTGCCAGCCGCCAAAGACGTGGAAAAGCGGCTTCGCCAGCTTTTCGCCTACACCGACGAACCGCACCAGTTCACCGCGCCAGAAGTGGACGCGCTCATTGCCATCATTGACAGCTTGAAAACCCTCGACCCGGCGGTCGGCTCTGGCGCATTCCCAATGGGCGTCTTGCACAAGCTCGTTTTCATTCTGGGCAAGCTCGACGCGCACAACGAGAAATGGAAAGAGCGGCAGATTCAGCGCGTCAGAAATACCATCAAAGAGGCCGAGAAAACCGAAGATGCCGCGCGCCGGGACAAGATGGTGGGCGACTTGGAAGAACAAATTGCCGGCATCAATGAAGCTTTTCGCCTCAACGAACTGGATTATGGCCGCAAGCTCTACCTGATTGAGAATTGCATTTACGGCGTGGACATCCAGCCCATTGCCGTCCAGATAGCCAAAATGCGGTTCTTCATCTCGCTTATCGTGGATCAGAAGATTGACGATAAGCAGCCGAATCGTGGCGTGCTGCCGCTGCCAAATCTGGAAACAAAATTTGTTTCGGCCAACACGCTTATCGGCATCGAGCGCCCGGACACGCAGGGCAAGCTGTTCAGCAACCCCAAGGTGGATAAACTCAAATCCGAACTAATTGGAATCCGGCACCGTTTATTCACGGCCAAATCACCATCAACCAAGCAGACTCTCCGTGAAAAGGACAAGGCAGTCAGGGAAGCGCTCGCCGGAGAGATTCAGAAATCATTGGCCAAGGCGAACGAAGATGAAATTAGCCAAACGCGCCTTGAGTTAGAGAAAGCCCGCAAGACCTTGGAGGTAGAGCAGTCCAAGCCTGTGCAATGGGAAACCCAACGCATCACAAACCTATTCGGCGAAGTGGAGGAAACCCGGATTGATACCGGAAAAGACAAGAGACGCAGTTTTCAGGAAAAGGTCAAACAGTTGGAATCGAAACTCATCCGCGCAACCCAGCGCGATGCTGACATTGATACTACCGCTCGAAGACTCGCTAATTGGGATCCCTACAACCAGAACGCATTCGCAGATTTTTTCGACATGGAGTGGATGTTCGGCTTTCAGGTTGGCTTTGATGTGGTGATTGGAAATCCACCTTATGTCAGCAACGATACGATTCCTGACCACGAAAAAGCGCTATATCAAGAGCGCTACTTGACAGGCAAGAGATTTGACCTTTATCAATGCTTCATTGAGCGTGGAATTAAACTGTTATGTAGTGGCGGAAATGAAGCTCTTATTTTACCAAACACCTTTCTCACGGGACGATCATATACAAGACTTCGTAGTTTTTTAATAAATGAGACAGCAATAACGCAGATAGTTGATTTGCCACAAGGGGTTTTTGATAATGCGACAGTTGACAACATTTTATTTTTTGTAGGTGTTCCAGCCACCAAAACCAATGATGTTCGAGTCAATTTATTGCGTGAGAGGTCACTACTATCACGGGTAACTCAGCATGATTGGGACGATAGTTACACAATTCAACAATCACTGATGCCTGAAGGCGAGCAACTCAGTATTATCGTCCAACTTACTCCCCGTATCCGCAGCGTTTTCAGAAAACTAAAGACTTCGGAGATACTTGGAGACAATTTTGATGTTTGCGACGGTCTTATTCCCTACAAAACGTCTGCCGATGCAGATTCAGCGAAATACACTGGCTTTAATGAAAAGCCTGGATGGAATAAGCTGCTTCGCGGGAAAGGGATTGCTCGCTATTTGGTATCGTGGCAAGGAGAGTATATCAAATATGGAGATAATTTGTGGTGCAAAAGAGAAGAAAGGTTTTTCACTAATCCAAAACTCCTACTGCATTCAATACGTAACAAGTCGTTGCCTAGGCGATTAGTTGCAGCATTAGACAAAGACGGATTTTACAACACCGATAATTTGATAAATGTTATACAAAGAAAGCCAGCGCAGCCATTGGAGTTCGTTTTAGGGCTTTTGAATTCAAAAGTCATAAATTTTTGGTATCGCTTAAATTATCCTAACGTGAACATAAACCCAAATGAGCTTCGCTCCGTGCCAATTCCGAATGCGAACGCAGCCCAGACAAAAGAAGTTATTGAACTGGTCAATAAGGTGGTAGCCGCAAAACGCAAAAGCCTCGACGCTGACACCAAACAACACGAACAGAAAATTGATACACTTTTCTATCAGATTTTTTCTTTGGAAAGTGCAGAAACTAAAATCGTTGAGGATGCAATACCTTGAATTATGGAGAGAACCTTCAAAGGCCCTCATGTCGTATTACGAATAAAACAGAAGATTCGTATTAGGCTAAACGAACTAGATGTGATTGAGGAACACAATCGTATATTTGAAAAAGTAGGCCACGTTGCATTGGGGAAGTTTGGGGCTTCGTGGCATCAAACTAAGTGTGATAATTTTGCAAAAGAGATTAGAAGCGGTGCAACAAAACATCTATATCTTGTATTCAAGACGGCCTCCGGCTACAAAGGTTTTCGGGCAAAAATCAGGAATGTGGTTCTTACGGGAAAATCACAGGGAAGATTACTAGCATATCCTGACTATTACAATCAACTCCAACATCAACCTAGCCTATTTGATTCAGTGTTAGCAAAAAAGCCATCTATGTGGTTCGAACTCGCAGAGCGCCTGGAATCGCATTCGCTAAAAAAACTGCGTCTGTTGAGCAATGACAGACCTTTGCTAGACTCCCTAAATCAAAGCCGCGCCGCGATGATGTTAGTGACAGAAAAAAACTAACGAGATGAAAAGATTTGTGGCTAATACAAACACGAGTCAATAAATGCCCACTCACGACATCATCGACAATCGCAAGGAAAAGCTGGTTGACCATATCAACCGCATCCTGTCGTCCACGGAGTCGGCGCGATTTGCGGTCGGTTATTTTTTTCTGTCCGGGTTGGAAAGCATCGCGCACCGGCTGGCGGACGTGAAAGAATTGCGGTTGCTCATCGGCAACACGACGAACAAGGAGACTGTGGAGCAACTGGCCGAGGGCTACCGGCGCTTGGATTTGGTGGCCGAGGCGGCGGAAGCCGAGGCATATCCCAAGCGCACGGATACCAAACGAATTGCCGGAGACACGGCGGGCAACATCCGGTCGGCCATCGAATTGATGGATCAGACGGATGCCGCGCAGGCGGTGGTGACAACGCTGGTGCGGATGGTGGAAGAAAAGCGGCTCAAGGTGAAAATCTATACCAAAGGCCGGTTGCACGCGAAGGCTTACATTTTTGACTACGGCAAGGTGTTTGACAAAGGCGGCAAGCCGGTCGAACGGCACGAAAACGGCCTCGCCATCATCGGCTCGTCCAATCTCACGCTGTCTGGCGTCACCCACAACACAGAATTGAACGTGCTGGTGCAGGGCAATGACAATCACGCGGAACTTGGCAAATGGTTTGATGAGCTATGGGATGAGTCGCAGGATTTTGACGAGGCGTTGATGCAGGAGATGAAACAGTCCTGGGCGGTGGCGGGTGTCAGTCCGTA